>Ga0206116_1000820_pt1 | contig 23003 bp, 21 predicted proteins | sample 3A1Ametagenome_FD_178000 | JGI IMG/M metagenome (GOLD analysis project Ga0206116, IMG submission 178000) | Enriched microbial communities from leaf-cutter ant dump, University of Wisconsin, Madison, United States - 3A1A | ecosystem: Environmental > Terrestrial > Nest > Insects nest > Nest dump...
TGCGTGAAGATGGCTGTGCCGTTGCCGTTGGGGTTGTCGTTGATGAACTCGATGGCTTCGTCGATGTCCGCCGCTGCCGACAGGCACAGCACGGGGCCGAAGATTTCCTGGTCGTAGATGCTCATGCCGGGCACCACGCCGCTGAAGATGGTCGGGCCGACGAAGTTGCCCTTTTCGTAGCCGGGCACGCTGGGGTTGCGGCCGTCCAGCTCCAGCGTGGCGCCGTCGTGCAGGCCGCGTTCGATGAGGCCCGTCACGCGGTCCTTGGCGGCGCAGCTCACCACCGGGCCCACGTCCGTGCCCTTTTCCACGCCCGCGCTCACCTTGAGCGTCTTGGCCTTGGCGACCAGGTCGGGAATCCACTTCTGCGCCTCGCCCACCAGCACCACCACCGACAGCGCCATGCAGCGCTGGCCCGCCGCGCCGAAGGCGGCGCCGGCCAGGGCGTTGAGCGTCTGCTCCTTGTTCGCGTCGGGCAGCACGATGGCGTGGTTCTTGGCGCCCATCATGCACTGCACGCGCTTGCCGGCCAGGCTGGCGCGGTTGTACACGTGCGTGCCGACCTTGGTGGAGCCCACGAAGCTGATCGCCTTGATGTCCTGGTGGTCGCAGATGGCGTTCACGGCCGCCTCGCCGCCGTGCACCACGTTCAGCACGCCGGGGGGAATGCCGGCCTGCAGCGCCAGCTCGCACAGGCGCATGGTCACCATGGGGTCTTGCTCGGAGGGCTTGAGCACGAAGGTGTTGCCCGTGGCGATGGCCATGGGGAACATCCACAGCGGGATCATGGCCGGGAAGTTGAACGGCGTGATGCCCGCGCACACGCCCAGGGGCTGCAGCAGGGTATAGGTGTCCACGCCGCCGGCCACGTTGTTGGCCAGCTCGCCCAACTGCAGGTTGCCGATGCCGGCCGCGTGCTCCACCACTTCGAGGCCGCGGAACACGTCGCCCTCGGCGTCGGGCAGGGTCTTGCCCTGCTCGGCGGTCAGCAGCGCGGCCAGCTCGGCCATGTTTTCGCGGATCAGCTGCTGGTACTTGAGGAAGATGCGGGCGCGGGCGCCGATGGCGGTCTTCTTCCAGGTCTTGAAGGCTTCCTTGGCCGAGGCCACGGCGGCGTCGATCTCCTCGGGCGTGGCGAAGGGCACGCGCGCCAGCACCTCCTGCGTGGCGGGGTTCACCACGTCGCGCCACTGCGTGGTCTTGGATTCGACGAACTGGCCGCCAATCAGCAGCTTGACGGTGGGGGCCAGCACGGCCTGCGAAGTGGGTGCGTTCATGGGCTTGTCTCCTGAAAAAGATGTGGCATCGTAGCTGTGCGAAATTGCCGATGCAATAGACAATGCTGCACTTCGGCTTTGCAAATTTGCACATCAAGGGACACAGGCCATGGACTGGGACAACCTGCGCTACTTCCTGGAACTGGCCCGCTCCGGCACCCTGGCCGCCGCCGCGCGCCGCGCCGGGGTGGAGCACACCACCGTGGCCCGCCGCATCCAGGCGCTGGAAAAGCAGATGGGCACGCCCCTGTTCGCCCGCGAGGCCGGCGGCCACCGCCTGACCGAGGCCGGCCGCCACCTGCTGCCCGCCGTGGAGGCCATGGAGACCGCCGTGCTCGGCATGGAGCGCAGCGCCCCGGCGCAGGCGGGCGCGGGCCCCTCGGGCCTGGTGCGCGTGGGGGCCACCGAAGGCTTCGGCACGCTCATCCTCGCGCCGCACCTGGCGCGGCTCACGCAGAAGCACCCGCACCTGTCCATCGACCTGCTGGCGCTGCCGCGCATGCTGCACCTGTCGCGGCGCGAGGCGGACATCGTCATCTCGCTGGAGCGGCCCACGCGCGGCTCGGTCATCGTCACCAAGCTGGCCGACTACAGCCTGCACCTGTACGGCCAGCGCGAATACCTGGCGCGCCGCCCCCTGGTGGCCGCGCGCGAGGACCTGCGCCACCACGCCTTCGTGAGCTATGTGGACGACCTGCTGTTCACCAAGGAGCTGCAGTTCCTGGACCGGCTCGACCCGCCCGAGCGCTTCGCGCTGCGCAGCACCAGCGTCACCGCCCAGTACGAGGCCGTGCGCGCCGGCGCCGGGCTGGCCGTGCTGCCCGCCTTCCTGGCCGACAACGACCCGGTGCTGGCCCGCGTGCTGCCGCAGGAGGCGCGCTTCACCCGCACCTTCTGGATGAGCATGCCCGCCGAGGCCAAGCACCAGGCGCGCATGCAGGCGGTGTGGGCCTTCCTGAAGGACGTGGGGCAGGAGGAGGGGGCGCGGCTGCGGCCGGACCGGCGGTGAGCGGGCGCAAAACAAAGCGGCCCGGAGGCCGCTTTGTTTTGCCGAGGACGCGGGGAATCGCCCCGCGTCCCTCTATATCCGGCCCATCAGCAGCAGGATCACCAGGATCAGCACCACCAGCCCGATGCCGCCGCTGGGCCCGTAGCCCCAGGAGCGGCTGTGGCCCCAGGTGGGCAGGGCGCCAATCAGGATGAGGATCAGGACGATGAGCAGGATCAGTGATAGCGACATGGTGGTTCCCTCCGGGAATGGTGTGGAAGATGTCTGCCATTCTTCGCGGGCTGCCGCCGCTCGCCAGCCGGCCGGGGACGCGTGGTGGCGTCAGGGTTGTCCGACGCGGGCCTGGTTCTTGTGCATTTGATGAGAAGGGGTTAAATTGCTATTTAAATAATAGCTGCTAGCGCTTTACCATCAAGCGCTAGCGGCCAATTTGACCATCAATGCGCCCCACCTGCATCCACGGCGCCGCCCCCGGCTGCCCGGGGCGGGCGCTTGGTCAGCCAGATCAGGCCGATCAGCAGCAGGAAGATGCCCGCCGACCCAATGAAGATGTCGTCCGCCGCGCGCGTGAACGCCTGCTGGTCGATCAGCCGGTTGATCTGCGCCAGCGCCTGGGGCTGCGACAGGCCCGCGGCCGTCAGCTTGTCCAGCGTGGCGGCGAACACGCCCTGGCCCTGCACCAGCCCTTCGGTCAGGTGCGCGTGGTGCATGGCGGCGCGGCTCTCCCACAGCGTGGTGGCTATGGAGGTGCCCATGGCCCCGGCCGTGATGCGCACGAAGTTGGACAGCCCCGCTGCCGACGGAATCCGCTCGGGCGGCAGCCCGGCCAGCGTCAGCGTGGTCAGCGGGATGAAGAAGAAGGCCATGGCGCCGCCCTGGATCAGCGTGGGGATGAGCACGTGCATGAAGTCCGTCTCCACCGTGAAGCGCGAGCGCATCCACAGCACCAGGCTGAACACGATGAAGGCCAGCGTCGCCATGCGGCGCGGGTCCCACTGGCCCACCTTGCGGCCCACCAGCGGCGTGAGCAGGATGGCGAACACACCCACCGGCGCCAGCGCCATGCCCGCGCTGGTGGCGGTGTAGCCCATCCACTGCTGCAGCCACAGCGGCAGCAGCACCACGTTGCCGAAGAACAGCGCGTAGGCCACCGACAGCGCCAGCGCGCCGAAGGCGAAGTTGCGCCGCGCGAACAGGCGGATGTCCACCACCGGGTGCTTGTCCGTCAGCTCCCACACCACGAACACGGCGAGGGCCACGATGGCGACGACGGTCAGGGTGATGATCTCGCCCGAGGCGAACCAGTCCAGCTCCTTGCCCTTGTCCAGCATGAGCTGCAGCGCGCCCACCCACAGCACCAGCAGCGACAGGCCCACGGTGTCGATGGGCAGCTTGCGCACGGGCGTTTCGCGCTTGCGGTAGATGCTCCAGGTGAGTGCGGCGGCCAGCAAGCCCACGGGCACGTTGATGTAGAAGATCCACGGCCACGCGATGTTGTCGGTGATCCAGCCGCCCAGCAGCGGCCCCACCACGGGCGCGACCAGCGTGGTCACGCCCCACAGCGCCAGCGCGGTGCCTGCCTTGGCCGCCGGGTAGCTGGCGAGCAGCAGGGTTTGCGACAGCGGAATCATCGGCCCCGCCACCAGCCCCTGCAGCACGCGGAAGAACACCAGCGCCTCCAGAGAATGGGCGAAGCCGCACAGCCAGGACGTGAGCACGAACAGCAGCACGCTCAGGGTGAACAGGCGCACCGCGCCGAAGCGCTGCGTGAGCCAGCCGGTGAGCGGCACCGAGATGGCGTTGGCCACCCCGAAGCTGGTGATGACCCAGGTGCCCTGGGCCGGGCTCACGCCCAGGTCGCCCGCGATGGCGGGCAGCGAGACGTTGGCGATGGACGAGTCCAGCACGTTCATGAACGTGGCCAGGGACAGCGCCAGCGTGCCCAGCAGCAGGGCGGTGCCGTGCAGCGGCGGGTGGGCCGCTGGCGGGGCCTTGGGGGCCGGGGGCGGCGACGCAGGCGCTAGCGCGCCATCGTCGGCAGTGGGGTTGGCGGCGGTCATGCGAAACCCCGGCTCAATGCACGGCGGGCGACTTCACTGCAGCCAGCGCCACGGCCTTGCGGCCCAGGTTGGCGGCGATGATCTGCGCCACCTCGTCGTCCGCCGCCTTGAACTGCGCGTCGAACACGCTGGTGGCGGCCACGGGCGCGGTGCGCTGCGTGTCGGCCAGGGTCTTGCCGCTCTGGTCGGCCGTGTCCACCTTGACTTCCATCGACAGGCCCACGCGCAGCGGGTGCTCGGCCAGCTGGGCGGGGTCGAGCGCGATGCGCACGGGCACGCGCTGCACCACCTTGATCCAGTTGCCGGTGGCGTTCTGCGCGGGCAGCAGGGCAAAGGCCGCGCCGGTGCCGGCGCCCAGGCCCGTCACGGTGCCGTGGTAGGTGACCTTGGTGCCGTACACGTCGGCCTCCAGCTCGGCGCTCTGGCCGATGCGCAGTTTCTGCAGCTGGCTTTCCTTGAAATTGGCGTCCACCCACAGGTCGTTCAGCGCCACCAGGGTCATCAGCGGCGCGCCGGCCTGCACGCGCTGGCCCACCTGCACGCCGCGCTTGGCGACGTGGCCGTCCAGCGGCGCCACCAGGCGGGCGCGCTGCACGGCCAGGTAAGCCTCGCGCACGCGGGCGGCGGCGCGCTGCACGTTGGGGTGCTGTTCGATGGACGTGCCCTCGGTCTGCGTCAGGCTGGCGGCCAGCTGTTCCTGCGCGGCCAGCACGGCGGACTGGGCGGCGGCCACGGTGCTCTGCGCGGCGGCCACGGTGCTCTTGGCGGCGGTGAGCTGCGCGGTGGCGTGCTGGAACTCTTCCTTGCCCACGGCGCCGCTTTGCATCAGCGGGGTGCGGCGGTTCACGTCGTCCTGGGCACGCGCGGCGTCGGCCTGGGCGCGCGCGGCGTCGGCCTGGGTGCGGGCCAGGTCGGCGCTGCGCAGGCTGACCTGGGCGCGCAGCGTGGCGTTGTTGGCGTACAGCGTGCGCACTTCGCGCACGGTCTGGGCCAGTTGCGCCTCGGCCTGCTCCAGCGCCACGCGGGCGTCTGCCGGGTCGAGCTGCACCAGCAACTGGCCGGCCTTCACGTAGTCGGTGTCGTCCGCGCCGATGGAGACCACGGTGCCGCCCATCTGGGGCGTGATCTGCACCACGTTGCCCGCCACGTAGGCGTTGTCGGTGGTCTCCACGTGGCGGCCGTTGGCCCAGTGCCAGCCGCCCCAGGCGATGCCGGCCAGCACGACGGCGGCGGCAACGGCGGTCAGGCCCCGGCGGCGGGCGGTGTTGGCTTCTTGGGAGGTGAGGGGTTCGCTCATGGCTGTGATCTTTCGGTGTGTGTTTGTTGTGTATGTTTTTTTGAGGGGCCAGGGATCAGTGCGCGGCGGCGGTGTGCAGCGTGCCGGTGTCGTCGCTCCAGCCGCCGCCCAGGGCCTTCATCAGCACCAGGCGCGTGTCGAGCTGGCGGGCGCGCAGGTCCACGGCCAGGCGGCGCTGGGCCAGCACCTGGCTTTCGGTGCTGAGCACCACCAGATAGTTGCCCAGGCCCGCGCGGTAGCGCTCCTGCGCGAAGCGGTAGGCCTTCTCGGCGCTGGCGGCGGCTTCGTCCTGCAGGGCCTGCTGGCGCGTGAGGGACTGGACGGACGCCATGGCGTCGCCGGCTTCCTTCACCGCGTCGAGCACCGCGCCGTTGTACTGGGCGATGGCGGCATCCAGCTCGGCCTGCTTTCCACCCAATTGGGCGCGCAGCCGGCCGCCGTCGAAGATCGGCAGGCGCAGCGCCGGGGTCACGCCCATCTGGCGCGAGCCGGCGTTGAACAGGTTGTCCAGGCCCAGCGCGTTCAGGCCGATGAAGGCGCCGATGTTGATGTTGGGATAGAACTCGCCCTTGGCGCTTTTCACGCCCTGGGTCGCGGCCTCCACGCGCCAGCGCGCGGCCACCACGTCGGGGCGGCGGCCCAGCAGGTCGGCGCCCAGCGTCTGGGGCACGGCCGTGGTCTGCAGGCGGGCCAGTTGCGGGGCCAGCGCGGGCAGCGCGTCGGGGGCCTGGCCGCTGAGCACGGCGATCTGGCGGCGGGCGAGCGTGATCTGCTCATCCAGCGCCTCGATCTGCGTGCGCGCGTCGGGCACGGCGGCCTGGGCCTGCGTCAGCTCCACCTGGCTGTCCAGGCCGGCGGACACGCGGTCCTGCGTCAGGCGCTGCTGTTCCTCGCGCTGGGTCAGGGCCCGGGCCGCCACGTCGCGCTGCGCTACGAGCCGGGCCAGCGCCACGTAGCTGCGGCCCACCTGGGCGGCCAGGGCATTGGCGGCGGCGGCCGCATCGGCCTGTGCCGCGCGGGCCTGGCCCAGGACGGCCTGCAGTTCGGCGGCATGCTGGCCGAAGAAGTCGGGCGACCACGACAGCGTGGCCTGCACCGTGCCGCTGTTGTAGGTGTTGCCCGCGATGGGGGCGGGCACCAGGCCGTGCTCGGTGTAGCGCTGGCGCGTGGCGTCCACGCCCAGGCTGGCCTGCGGGCCGTTGGCGGCCTCGCGCACCTGGCTCAGCGCCACGGCCTGCTCCAGGCGGGCGCGGCTTACGGCCAGGCTGGGGCTGCCTTGCAGGGCCTGGTCGATCAGCGCGTCGAGCTGTTCGTCGCCCAGCGTTTTCCACCACTGGCTGGGCGCGGCGGTTTCGTTGGCGGAGGCGTTCAGCCCCACGGCGGCGGGCGTGGTCTGCGCCAGCGGCGTGTGCGGCGCGCCCGGGCTGGCGCAGCCGGTCAGCACGAGGGCGGCGGCCAGGGCCAGGGCGGATACAGCGAAGTGTGCGGCGAAGGCGAGGTGGGTGGAGGGCGGGGAAGCGGTGGAATTCACGGGGTTCTCCAGAAGCGGTTTTATGGGGTGTTGTGTGCAGGAAAACAGGGCGTTGGAAACTGGCGCGGTCTGACGCCGGGGCCACCGTGGAACTGGATTTGCCAGGCCACTGGCGGCGTCCCCCTCAGGGGGAAGACGCCGCAGGCGGCTCAGGGGGGTTCCCATTGATCAACATGCGGCGCAGCAGGCCGAGCAGCATTTGCCATTCGTCGCGGCTGAAGTCGCTGAGGTGGCCGTTGAGCACGTCGGCCAGCACGGCCGGCACGCGGGCCGCCACCTTCTCGCCTTCGGGCGTGAGCGCCAGGCGCACCACGCGGCGGTCGGTGGTGGAGCGCTCGCGCACGACCAGGCCCTTGGCTTCGAGCCGGTCCAGGGTGCGGGTCACGGAGGCGGGGTCGGTCTCCAGGTCGCGCGCCAGGCTGGCCACGGTGGTCTGGTCGCAGCGCGAGATCTTGAACAGCGGCACCCACTGCGCGTAGGTCAGGTCGTGCGTGGACAGCTGAGCGTCGGCCTGCGTGCGGATGGAGGCCATGACCTTGCGCATCAGGTAGCCCACGCTCTCTTCGGGCTCCAGGTAACTGGCGCTGTAGAAGCCCGGGGATGGGGAAGAAGTCATAGTGGCTGGAATTTAATTGACTAGACAATGATTGTCTTTGCAATGATTTATGTCCCAGTTTTTCATAGGGTTATCCGCATGCCGGCCGGGCGCCAGCGGCGTCGCGGGGCGCTCGATATAGTCGGGAGCCGCCACCACCCTAGGAACCCCGCAATGACCACGACCGCTTCATCCGTCCCTTCGCCCGCGCCGCTGCTGCGCATTGCCGTGATGGGCGCCGGCGCGGTGGGCTGCTACTACGGCGCGCTGCTGGCCCGGGCCGGCCATGCGGTCACGCTGATCGGCCGGCCCGCGCACGTGCAGGCCGTGCGGGAGAAGGGCTTGCGCCTGCAGACGGCCGTGCTGGATGTGCAGGTGCCCCTGGACGCCAGCACCGAGCCCGGCGCGGTGGCGGGGGCGGACGTGGTGCTGTTCTGCGTCAAGTCATCGGATTCGGAGGACGCCGCGCGCCAGATGCGCCCGCACCTCGCGCCCGGCGCCCTGGTGCTCACGCTGCAGAACGGGGTGGACAACGACGAGCGCGTGCGCGCCGTGCTGGGCGCCGGCACGCCCGTGGCCGCCGCGGTGGTCTACGTGGCCACGGCCATGGCGGGGCCCGGCCACGTGCAGCACCATGGCCGGGGCGAGCTGGTGATCGCGCCGTCCACCCGCAGCGAGGAGGTGGCCCGGCAGTTCGCCGCGGCCGGCATCCCCACGCAGATCTCGGACAACGTGCGCGGCGCGCTGTGGGCCAAGCTGGTGCTCAACTGCGCCTACAACGCGCTGTCGGCCCTGTCGCAACAGCCCTACGGCCAGCTGGTGCAGGCGCCGGGCGTGCCGGAGGTGATCGCCGACACGGTGGCCGAGTGCCTGGCCGTGGCCCGGGCCGACGGCGTCACGATTCCCGGCGACGTGGACGCGGCCGTGCGCGGCATCGCGGCCACCATGCCGGGCCAGTATTCCTCCACCGCGCAGGACCTGGCGCGGGGCAAACCCAGCGAGATAGACCACCTGAACGGCTACGTCGTGCAGCGCGGCGCGGCCCTGGGCGTGCCTACGCCGCTCAACCGTGCGCTGCAGGTGCTGGTCAAGCTGGCGGAGCGGCGCGGCGCTCCTGCCTGAGTGGATTGATCAGGCCAGCGCCGCTTCTTCCTACAGCCGTGCGCGCACCGCGTTGGCGGCCTGCACCATGTGGCGCAGCGCGGCTTCCGTCTCGGGCCAGCCCCGGGTCTTGAGGCCGCAGTCGGGGTTCACCCAGAGGTTTTCCACCGGCACCACCTCGGCGGCCTTGTGCAGCAGGGCCGTCATCTCCTGCACGCCGGGCACGCGAGGCGAGTGGATGTCGTACACGCCGGGGCCGATCTCATTGGGGTACTTGAAGTCGCCGAAGCCCTGCAGCAGCTCCATGTCCGACCGGCTGGTTTCGATGGTGATCACGTCGGCGTCCATGGCCGCGATCTCGGGCAGGATGTCGTTGAACTCGCTGTAGCACATGTGGGTGTGGATCTGCGTGTCGTCCCGCACCCCGCTGGCCGCGATGCGGAAGGCGCGGGTGGCGCGCTGCAGGTAGGGCTTCCAGCCGGCGCGGCGCAGCGGCAGGCCCTCGCGGATGGCGGGCTCGTCGATCTGGATGATGGCGATGCCCGCCGCCTCCAGGTCGCACACCTCGTCGCGGATGGCCCAGGCGATCTGGTCGGCCGTGGTGGCGCGGGGCTGGTCGTCGCGCACGAAGCTCCACTGAAGGATGGTGATGGGGCCGGTGAGCATGCCCTTCATGGGCCGCGGGGTCAGGCTCTGGGCGTAGCGTGTCCAGGCCACCGTCATGGGCGCCGGGCGGGCCACGTCGCCGTAGATGATGGGCGGCTTCACGCAGCGCGAGCCGTAGCTTTGCACCCAGCCGTTGGCCGTGAAGGCGAAGCCGTCGAGCTGCTCACCGAAGTATTCGACCATGTCGTTGCGCTCGGCCTCGCCGTGCACCAGCACGTCGATGCCCAGTGCCTCCTGCTTGCGCACGGCCAGCTCGATCTCGGCCTGCATCTTCGCCTCGTAGTGCGCGGCGTCGAGCGCGCCGCGCTTGAAGGCGGCGCGAGCGGCGCGGATCTCGGGCGTCTGCGGGAACGAGCCGATGGTGGTCGTGGGCAGCAGCGGCAGGTTCAGGCGCCCGCGCTGGGCCTTCTGCCGGGCGGGGAAGGCGCTGGCGCGCTGGTCGGCCTGCGGCGCTGCGGCGGCCAGGCGCGCGGCCACGGTGGCGCGGTGCACGCGGGGGCTGGCGCGGCGCGCCGCGATGGCGCTGCGCGAGGCTTCCAGGGCTCCGGCCACGGTGGCTTGGCCCTGGCCGAGCGCGGCGGCCAGCACGTTCAGCTCGTCGAGCTTTTCGACCGCGAAGGCCAGCCAGGACTTCACCTCGGCGTCCAGCTTCGTCTCGGCGCGCAGGCTGAAGGGCACGTGCAGCAGCGAGCACGACGGCGCCAGCCACAGCGCCCCCTGGTGCTTGGCGGCCACGGGCGCGAGGCGGGCCAGGGCGGCGTCCAGGTCGGTGCGCCAGATGTTGCGGCCGTCCACGATGCCCACTGACAGCACCTTGTGCGAGGGCAGCCAGTCGGCCACGCCCACCAGTTCCTCCGGCGCGCGCACGGCGTCCACGTGCAGACCGGCCACGGGCAGCTGGCAGGCCAGGCGCAGGTTCTCGGCCAAGGGCGAGAAATAGGTCGCCAGCAGCAGCGGCGGCGCGCTGCGGGCCAGCTGCCAGTAGGCGGCCTCGAAGGCGTGGCGCCAGGCGTCGGGCAGGTCCAGGCCCAGGATGGGTTCGTCGATCTGCACCCATTCCACGCCCTGGGCCTTCAGGCGCGCCAGCACGGCCTCGTACACGGGCAGCAACTGTTCCAGCAGGCTGAAGCGGTCGAAGCCCGGCTCCTTGGACTTGCCCAGCCACAAAAAGCTCAGCGGCCCCAGCAGCACGGCCTTCACGCGGTGGCCTTGGGACCGGGCCTCGGCCACTTCGTCGAACAGGCGCTCGCTGGCCAGGCTGAACCGGGTGGCGGCGTCAAACTCGGGCACGAGGTAGTGGTAGTTGGTGTCGAACCACTTGGTCATCTCCAGCGCGGGCTGGCCTTGCGCGGCGTGGTTGGCCTGGCAGCCGGCGCCGCAGCCTTCGTGCTCCGCGCGGGCCGACGACACGCCCCGTGCCATGGCGAAGTAGCGGTCCAGCTCCGGCGTTTGCGCATCGAACCCGAAGCGCGCGGGCTCGCAGCCCAGCAGCTGGATGTGGTTGGCCACGTGGTCGTACAGCGCGAAGTCGCCCACGGTGACGAAGCCCAGCCCGGCGTCGGCCTGGGCCTGCCAGTGCACCTGGCGCAGTTGGGCGGCGGTGCCCAGCAGGTCGGCGGCGGCGGAATCCCCGCACCAGAAGGACTCCAGCGCGAACTTCAGCGCGCGCTGCGCGCCCATGCGCGGAAAGCCCAGGGTGTGGGTGAGAACGGGGCGGGTAGTGGTCTGTTGTGGCATGGCAATCCTTGGAAAGCCGTAATGGTCGCCCGCCCTCGTTTATTATTCAAACGAAAGTTTTTGCTTTTTAACTTGAATAATTTTGACGATGATGAACGCATCCATCCTGGAAATTCGCCACCTGCGCACCCTGGTGGCGCTGCGCGACAGCGGCAGCCTGGTGCGGGCGGCGCAGTTGCTCAACCTCACGCAGTCGGCGCTGTCGCACCAGATCAAGCTGCTGGAAGACCGCCACGGCACGCCGTTGTTCGAGCGCAAGTCGGTGCCGCCCCAATTCAGCGCCGTGGGCGAGCGCCTGCTGGCCCTGGCCGACCTGATGCTGCCCCAGGTGGAGGCGGCCGAGCGCGACGTGGCCCGGCTGGTACAGGGGCAGGGCGGCCAGCTGCGCATCGCGGTGGAATGCCACACCTGCTTCGACTGGCTGATGCCCGCCATGGACGCCTTCCGCGCGCGCTGGCCCGAGGTGGAGCTGGACATCGTGAGCGGCTTCCATGCCGACCCGGTGGGCCTGTTGCACCAGGGGCGGGCGGACTTGGCCATCGTGTCGGAGGTGGACGCGGATGAGTCCGGCGTGGACCACCACCCGCTGTTCGGCTTCGAGATCCGCGCACTGCTGGCCAATACACACCCGCTGGCGGCGCGGCCCTATCTGGTGGCGCGGGATTTCGCGGACCAGACCGTCATCACCTACCCCGTGCCCGACGAGATGCTGGACCTGGTGCGCCAGGTGCTGGAGCCCGCCGGCGTGCGCCCGCCCCGGCGCACCACCGAGCTGACGGTGGCCATGCTGCAGCTGGTGGCCAGCGGGCGCGGCGTGGCGGCGCTGCCGCTGTGGGCCGTGCAGGGCTACCTGGACCGGGGCTACGTCACGGCGCGGCCCATCGGCGAGCAAGGCTTGATGGGTGAACTACACGCCGCCTGCCTGCCCGCGCTGTCGGCGCGGCCGTACCTGCAGGACTTCGTGAACGTGATCCGCGAGACGAGCTTCGTCACGCTCAAGGGCGTGACGCTGCTCTAGCTTTTTGCTATGTTTTGAGGAGCTGCTAGCGCTTGTGGGATAAGCGCTGGAAGCCATTTTTATTGAAATTCTGGTAGGCAAATCGTTACCGCCGGTGGAGCGTGCTGGACGGCGTTTCGTTGAAGCGCTTGCGGTACGCGGCAGCAAACAGGCCCAGGTTGGCGTATTCCCAGCCCGCCGCGACGTCGCGCACCGTGGTGCCCGCGGGGGCTACGAGCAGTTCGGCGCGCACCCCGTTGAGCCGTGCCTCGCGCAGGGCCTGCATGGGGGTGCAGCCGCGAAATTCCCGGAAGGCCGCGTTCAGGGTGCGTACGCTGACACCTGCGGCGCTTGCCAGTTCGCCCAGCGTGGGCGCCTGCCGCGCATGTTCGCGGATGTGCTGCTCGGCAGCCAGCACATGCCGGGGTGCCAGATGGTGCAGCGTGGGAGGCTGCGGCGCATCAAGCTGCTGGCGCCACAGCGTGAGAAGGTGCAGGCTGATCATCTCCTCCAGATGGCGGCCCAGCGGGCCGTGCTCCACGGCGTCGGGCGCCTCGGTGATGCACCGGCACACGTAGGTGAGCAGGGCGATCCAGCTCGACTGGGTGCCGCCGAAGCGGAATGTGCGGCTCCACATGCGCTCGTCGGCAGGCTGTCCGAACCAGCGTTCGTACAGCCCGGCCATAGCGTCGTGCCGGAAGGTCAGGTTCACCTGCAGATGGCCGGGGTCGGCGTCCAGCCAGTAGGCTGCGCGTGAGTTGTCCACCAGGAAGGCTTCTCCCACGCCGGTGTCGCTGTAGGTTCTGCCGCCGGACCAATGGCGGATGGCGCCGCGCAGCGTGGTCAACACCATGCCCGTGCCTTCACTGGCCGCGAATTGCGTGAGGTGCACAGGAATGCCGTAGCTGAACCGGCTCAGGGTGATGTGCCCGATGCGGATGGCGTCCAGCACCGAATCGGGCGCCAGCGCCCGGCCCACGGGCGCCGCGTCGTAGGGCATGTAGACCTGGCGGCACCAGTGCTGGACCTCTTGCCAGTCGGACGAGGCCATGAGCCGGTGCCGTGTGGTCAGGGCGCCGCTGGCATCGGTAACCAGCACATTGCGGATGGCATCCATGTCGTTGTCTCCCGGCAGCGCGGGCGCCGCCGGGCGCCGCGCTTCAGCGGTGATGGTAAATGGCGGTCTCGAACTCCACAAACCCGGGGTAGGACGAGGTGTCCTGGAACGGCAGGATCTGTGTGGCCCAGTAGCCGCCGATGCCGCTCGCGCGGTCGATCCAGTAGTAGCAGTTGGCCAGGCCCGCCCACATCAGCGAATGGGCGGGGCGGCCGGACGGCGTGCGCTCGCGGTTTGTCATGAAGGTATACGCCCAGCCCTTGGGCGTGCCCGGGAAGAACTCGCCGGTGTTGCTGAGCGACGGGATCGAGGTGCTCCACCCACCGGCCGACAGGCCCATGGCTGACAGCCCGTCCGCCGCCATGGCACGCACGGTGTCCGCCTGCAGCACGCGGCCGTGCGGGCCGGCGCCGTCGTTGAGGATCATGCGGATGAACTTCATGTATTCGCCCACCGTGGCGTACAGCCCGTGGCCGCCCATGTCCATGGGCGGTGGGTCGGGCAGCACCAGATCGGGCAGGGGCGTGAGCTTTCCGTCCGCCGCCCGGTCGTGAATGGTCACGCGGCGCGCCTTCATCGAGTCGCTCAGGCCGAAGCCGATGTCCTTCATGCCCAGAGGGCTGAAGATGCGTTCAGCCATCACGGCGCCCAGGCGCTGGCCGCGCTGCTGCTCGACGATGCGCCCCAGCCAGTCGATGTTGACGCCATAGCTCCAAGCTGCGCCCGGCTCGTGCAGCAGCACGGTGCGGATCGAGTCGAAATTGCAGGCGACGACCGTCGGGATGCCTTTGGCGGTGCGGAACTTCAGGTCGTCGGCGCTGAAGAATTCGTAGCTCAGCCCCGAGGTGTGCAGCATCAGGTCGTTGATGGTGATCTTGCGCCTGGGCGCACGGGTGCGGGGCTGGCCGCTGGCGTCGAAGCCGTCCAGCACCTGAAGCTCGTCGATCTCTGGCACGTACTTGCCGGCGGGGTCACCGAGCGAAATCCGGCCTTCCTCCACGAGTTGCATCACACAGGTGCCCGTAAGCGCCTTGGTGGTCGAAAAGATGGCGAAGACCGAGTCCGTGGTCATGGGCCGGTCCTGCCCCAGTTCACGGGTGCCGGAGGCGCCCTCATAGAAATTGCCGTCACGGTCGGTGGCCATGGCCACAACGCCGGGGGCGCCACCGTGGCGCTGCGTGGTTTGGTTGAGCGCGGCGTCGAGCGCAACCCGGGTTTGGGTGTTCAGATTCATGCGTTGTCTCCATTGTTGGTGCGAGCCCGGCAGATGCGGTTTGCATGGCTGTCGGACTGCCTCCAATCTAGGGCGGGAGGCCGCTTGACGCTGTCTGAATCTGGTGAGGGAGTATCTCGATCTGGCAGAAAGTGAGCGGACAGCCTCGCTCAGGTGTCATCGGACTGGGCGTTGCTGCCAGGGCCCGGAGCCAGATGCCACGCCGGATGCTGCCCCGTGAGCAGCAGGAACATGGCGTACACCGGGCCCTGCATGTTGCGCTCGTCGCTGGTGCTCTCCAGCGCCTGCCAGGTGCGCGACTGCACGCCCCCTCGGCTGCCGGTCTGCAGCGGGTAACCCATGAGTTCGGCGGCCTGGGCCTGGCTCAGGCCCGCGGCGGCCCGGCTGGCCTTGAGCTGGTCGCCCGTGGGCACGGGCATGTCGAGCGCGATGGGGACGGTGGTGGTCATGGGCGGTCCGTTGCTTGCTACCCATAGGATAGCTGGCAGCGCTTGCTGCACAAGCGCTGGAGCCTTGTTTCATTCAAACTTCGTGGTCCTGCACCTGCGCGAAGTACGACTCGGGCTGGATGTCGGTGTAGCGGGGGATGTCCGCCACCAGCACGGCCATCGACTGCTTGGCCGCCGCCTGCGCCTGGGGCAGCGATGCGAAGAACGCATTGGTCAGCGCCACCACCTGGCCGGGGCGGGGCTCGCCAGGGTACAGCACGCGGTCGCTCTCCAGCCGCGCCAGGCCCAGCGGGCCCAGGGCTTCGCGGGCGATGCGCATGTGCTCGCCGTGGTAGTAGTCGTGGTCGAAGCGGGCGCCTTCGCGCCAGCGGTACAGGGCGGTGACCTTGATCATCCGGAATGCCTCCAAAGCGGTGCCGGGCCGGGATGGCCCGTGCGAGCCCGCGACGGTAGGGCGCCGCGCGTGGGCGGGCAGCCGCCTGGGCGACACGGTGTCGCCGCCGCGTCTAGCCCTCGTCCGTCTCGCCCAGGAAACCTCCACTCTGGTGGCCCCACAGCCGTGCATACACGCCGCCCTGCGCCAGCAGCTGCGCGTGCGTGCCTTCCTCCACGATGCGCCCGGCGTCCAGCACGATGAGCCGGTCCATGGCCGCGATGGTGGACAGGCGGTGCGCGATGGCGATTACCGTCTTGCCCTCCATCAGCGTGTCCAGGCTCTGCTGAATGGCGGCCTCCACCTCGGAGTCGAGCGCGCTGGTGGCCTCGTCCAGCAGCAGGATGGGCGCGTCCTTGAGCATCACGCGCGCGATGGCCACGCGCTGGCGCTGGCCGCCCGAGAGCTTCACGCCGCGCTCGCCCACCTGGGCGTCGTAGCCGGTGCGGCCGTGCAGGTCGGTCAGGCTCTCGATGAACTCCGCCGCCTCGGCGCGGCGGGCGGCGGCGCGCAGGTCGTCCTCGCTCGCGTCGGGGCGGCCGTACAGGATGTTGTCGCGCATGGAGCGGTGCAGCAGCGACGTGTCCTGCGTGACCATGCCGATGGAGCGGCGCAGGCTGTCCTGCGTGACGCGGGCGATGTCCTGCCCGTCGATGAGCACGCGGCCCGAGCGCACGTCGTGAAAGCGCAGCAGCAGGTTCACCAGCGTGGACTTGCCCGCGCCCGAGCGGCCGATGAGCCCGATCTTCTCGCCGGGGCGGATGGCGAGGTTCAGCTGGTCGATGACGGGGTGCCCGTTGCCGTAGGCAAAGCTCACGTCCTCGAAGCGCACTTCGCCCTGCGTGACCTGCAAGGGTTTGGCATCGGGCGCATCCACCACCGCGCGCGGCCGGGTCAGGGTGTTGATGCCGTCCTGGATGGTGCCCACGCTCTCGAACAGCGTCGCCATCTCCCACATCACCCAGTGCGCATGGCCTGACACGCGCAGCGTCATGGCCGTGACGGCGGCCACGGCGCCCGCGCCCACCTCGCCGCGCGACCACAGCCACAGGGCGGTGCCGCAGGCGCCCAGGATCATCGCCACCACCAGGATCTGGTTGACGATCTCGAACCGGCTCACCAGCCGCATCTGCGCATAGCCGGTGAGCTTGAAGGCGTCCATGGCCGCGCGGGCGAACTCCGACTCGCGCCGCGTGTGCGAGAACAGCTTGACGGTGGCGATGTTGGTGTAGGCGTCGGTGATGCGTCCGGTCATCGCCGAGCGCGCGTCGGCCTGCTGCTTGCCCACCTGGCCCAGACGCGGCACGAAGTACCAGCAGGCCAGCCCGTAGGCCACCATCCAGGCGGCGAACGGCGGCAGCAGGCGCACGTCGAAGCCCGCCAGCAGCACCAGGATGGTGACGAGGTAGATGCCCATGCCCACCACCACGTCGGTGGCGGTGAAGATCATGTCGCGCACGGCCAGCGCCGTCTGCATGATCTTGGTGGTGATGCGGCCGGCGAACTCGTCGGCATAGAACGCCATGCTCTGGCCCAGCATCAGGCGATGAAAGTTCCAGCGCAGCCGCAGCGGGAAGTTGATGGCCAGCACCTGGTGCTTGAGGCTGGTCTGCACCGCCACCAGCACGACGGAGCCCAGCAGCAGCGCGGTGATGGCCACGATGGACCCCCGGCGCTCGGCCCACAGCGCGCCCGGCGCCACGGTGGAGAGCCAGTCCACCACGCGGCCGAGCACGGCGAACAGCAGGGCCTCGTAGATGGCGATGGCGGCGGACAGGCCCGCCATGGCGGCCACGTAGCCGCGCAGGCCGCGCGTGCAGTCCCACACGAAGGCCATGAAGCCCTTGGGCGGCAGGTGGGGTTCGGCGGGGGGGTAGGGGGGAAGGCGGTTTTCGAAATACTTGAACACGGAAGGCGGCTCCTCAATCCCCGATGGTAGGGGGCGCGGAACATCTCGGCAGACAGCCTTCAGGATGCCCACAGGCGCCACAGCAGCAATGCGCCCGAGCACAGCACCACCGCGTTCACCGCGCGCAGGAACTGTTCGCGCGACAGCCGCAGCGTGATGCGCCGCCCGATGGCCGTGCCCACGAGCATGGGCGGCACCAGCAGCGCCGCCAGCGCGAGCACGCCCGGCTGCGCATACACGCCCGCCAGCAAAAAGAGCACGGCCCGCGTCAGCGTGCTCAGGCCGATCAGCGTGGACTGCGTGACGCGGATGGCGTCCTTGTTCGGCAGCCGGCCCGTGAGGTAGATGGCGTACAGGAACCCGCCGCTGCCGAACAGCGCCGAGAACACGCCGCCCACCAACCCGAAGGGCAGGGCCGCGCGCGGCGTGAAGGGCCGGGCTGGCTGAATGCCGCTGAGCGCATACAGCGCATAACCCACGGCGAACAGGCCCAGCGCCCACTGCAGCGCATCCGGCCGGCCCCACAGCAGCAAGGCGGCGCCCAGCAGGCTGCCCACGGCCATCAAGGGCACCAGGCGGCGCAGCTCGGTGCGGTCGGCGGCGTGGCGGTCGCGGGCGATGTTGGTGGCGGCGGCCGCGAAGTCCAGCAGAGCCAGCAGCGGGACGATGGCCGCCAGCGGCACGAAGTGCGCCAGCACCGGCCCTGCCACCAGCGCGGTGCCAAAGCCCGCCATGCCGAAGATGACGTAGGCCACGCCCACGCCCAGGCAGGCGATGGCGAACTGGCCGGGGCTGAGCAGGGTGAACAGGGCGTCGAAGAACGGCATGCGGCGCACTCTATCGGCCTGCCGCCCGCGCATCCAATACCAAATAGGGCCGCTACCTATGCCGGAATTGGATCGATCGCGCAGGCCCCGGCCAGTGCGCGCGCGAACTGTTCCACCAGCGCGGGCGCATCCTCGCGCCACAGGGCGAGCACCGTGGTGTCGCAGCCCGGCAGCGGGCGCACGGCCACGTCGGCGCTGGCCCAGCGCGCCAGGCTCTGCGGCACCATCGCCACCCCAAAGCCGGCCTGCACCAGCGCCAGTTGCGACCACTTGCGCGATCGCACCCGCGCCGCCACGGGCTCGAAGCCCTGGGCACGGCACAGCTCGGCCACGCGGTGGCCCAGGCCGCCGCGCTCCAGGTGGGGCGTGGCCACGAAGGGCTGGCCGCGCAGGTCCTGCACCCGCACCGACTCTGCCTGTGCCAGCGCATGGCCGGGCGGCAGCAGCACCACCAGGGCCTCGGTGTACAGCGGCGCGTAGTGCATGCCGGGGTAGCGGCGCAGCACGGGCGCGCGCGCCAGGCCCAGGTCGGCGCGGCCTTGGGCGATCTCGGCCGCCTGCTGCTCCGAAGAGGCCTGGGACACTTCCACCGACACACCGGGGTGCTGGTCGATGTGGGCGCGCAGAAAGTTCTGCAGTGGCGCCGAGATCGGCACCGAACTCGCGTGCAGCAGGCGCACCGTGCCTTCCACGCCGCGCTGCGCGTGGCGCGCATTGACGGCGGCCTGCTGCAGCGCCGCCAGGATGCGCCGGGCATCGTCGTAGAGCGAGCGGCCGGCCGGCGTCATCTGCAGGTGCCGCGTGCCGCGCTCCAGCAGGGGCACGCCCAGGGTCTGCTCCATCTCCTTGACCTGCCGGCTCAGCGCCGACTGGGCGATGAACAGCCGCTCCGCCGCCAGGCTGAAGCTGCCCGCGTCCACGATGTCGACGAAATAGCGCAACTGCCGGTGCGTGAGCATGGCAGCGGAACTACATCAGCACGGCGATGGCGACGGTGGCCACGCCCAGGGCCAGGTTCACGCCCACCCAGCGGCGGATGCCGGCCATGGCCTGGCCGCCGGTGGGCCAGTCGGACGCGGCCACGGCCCGCTGCAGCCGCCGGAACAGCGCGAAGCGGATGTGGCCGAAGATGGCCGCCATCACCAGGCCCAGCGTGGCCATGAGGGTCCAGTCCAGCGGCATGGCGAACGTGCCGCCCGCCTGCACCGCCAGCTTGGCCGTGCGGCCGATCATCCACAGCCCGGTGCCGAGCACCACCGCGACGGCCACGGCCACCGCCGCCAGAAAGCGCTGCAGCACACCGTGCATGAGCCGCAGGCGCTGCGGCGGCTCCAGGGATTGCGCTGCCGGGCGCAGGAAGAAGTGGGCGAAAACCATGCCCCCGACCCACACGATGATGGACAGGACGTGGGCGAGCTTCAAGGCGTTGTAGAGCATGGTGCGCAGGAATCGTGGGCCGGGCCCACATTGTGCCGGTGCGCGCGAATGTGGGGCCGGCAAAACAAGAGCGGTGCGCTGGTTTGCTATGGTTAAAATAGCTGCCAGCGCTTGCCCATCAAGTGCTGGATGGCAATTTCATTCAATGAATTGCCCCTCCAGCGCCGCCCCTCAGCGCACGATGCCCAGCCAGGCCAGGTACGAGGGCTTGAAGTCCAGGCTGGCCCGCCGCGCCACCTCCAGCGTGGCGGTGCTCACCGTCACCAGCTGGCGCGCGCCGGGGTCGGTCAGATAGACCTCGTCGCGCGCCTCGTTGGCCGCCAGGGCGGGGAAGGGCGCCGCCGCTGGCATGGCCGGGATGGCGCCCGCGATGGATTTGCGCGTGGTCCAGCCCGCCGTGCCGCGCTCCAGCACGTGCAGCGTGCCCGCGTCGTCCAACACGAAGAAGTAGCGCCCGGCGCGGTCGAAGCCGTGCGCGCGGCGCAGGCGGCCTTCCGTCCAGCCCGTGATGGCGATCTCCTGGGCCGTGCGCGCGGCGGTGTCGATGTCGTACAGGCGCGTGGAGGACGGCGTGCCCGCGTTGCCGATGCCGATGAAGCGCGCCGCCAGCTTCGGGTGGCCCGCGATGGTGCTCACGCCCGTGGGCGTGGCGATCTTGGCGGCGGTCGCGTCGCCGCTGGCCTGGGGCGTGACGGCCAGCACGCCGTCGGAGCAGCCGCTGACCGTGGTGCCGCCCTGCGTGTAGCTGCCGTGCATGCCGGGGCAGGGCAGGTCCAGGCGCCGCACGAAGGAATACTGCGTGCCCTGGCGGCTGTAGATCTCGGCCTGCGTGGGGCCGGTGGCGTCGGGCGCGCGGTAGGTGGCGACCAGGAAGCCGCCGTTGGGCTCGGCAAAACCGTGCATGGGCAGCGCGAAGTCCAGGCCCGCGCCGATGCGGCCCGCGCCCAGGTCGGCGTCGTTGAACACCTTGGCCGATGCGACCTGCGACGGCGCGCGGCCGTCCATGTAGATGCTGGCCACGCCGGATCGGTCGTCGTAGTGCGTGGGCTGCGGGCCGGTGATGGCGAAGGACAGCAGCTTGGGCGCCTGCCTGTAGTCGTGCTGGTGGTCGCCGTGGTCTTCCTGCCAGATGCCGCCGTCGGCCACCTGCACCGTGTCCTGCGCGCGCTGGAAGGCCAGCGCGTAGCGCCGCCCGGGGCTGGCATAGACGGCGGACGGCCGGTTGGCGAGCGCGAGGTTGGCAGTCACGCTGCCGCTGTCCAGGTCGTAGATGCGCAGGGCGCTGGCCGCGTCCTCGGCGATGGCCAGGCGCCCGGCGGTGTCGATGGACGTGTGGTCGTGATGGTCGTCATCGCCGCCCCCGCTCCCGCCGCCGCAGGCGGCCAATGCCAAAACGATGGGCAGCGCCAGGCCGCCCTTGAGGAATGAAGTTCTCATGGTTTCTGTCTCACTGAAGATGATGGATGCGGCTCCGGTCAGAGCCGACGCGGTTCAGGAGAGGAAGGCAGGCGGCCCGCGCGCGTCGAACAGCGCGGCCTCGCGTGCCGCGCAGGCGCTCGTCAGCTGCCGCTGCAGGCTGGTGCACGGCGCCAGCGTGGGCGGCACGGCGGCGGGGCAGGGGGCCGCGCCGGGCTGCTGGCCCAGGGCGTCGAACAGGCGGCAGTCGTCGGCATCGCCGTGGCTGTCGAACAGCGCGTGCAGCCCGTGCGCATGGACTTCATGAACGGTGCCGTGCGGCAGGCCCGCATGCACGATGCCATGCACCAGCCCCAGCCCCAGCGCCTGCGCGCACAGCAGCACGCAGGGCAGCGCCCAGGCCGCAATCCAGCGCCTCATGCCGCGCCGCCCTGCGCACAATCGGCGCAGCGGCCGTACAGCGTCAGCTCATGCCGCTCCAGCGTGAAGCCCGGCGGTGTCAGCCTGCGCAGGTTGCCGGGGCAGGCATGCACGTCGAAGACGCGCTGGCACAGCGTGCACTGGAAGTGGTGGTGGTGCGACTGCCCGGCGGCTTCGTAGCGCGGGCTCTCGCCCGGCAGCTGCACGGCCTCGATCGCGCCATCCTCCAGCAGCGCCTTCAGGTTGCGGTAGACCGTTGCCAGGCCCAGCCCCTGCACGGCCTGGCGCGCGTCCTCCAGCACCTCCTGCGGCGACAGCGGGCGCTGGGCGCTGGCGATGGCGGCTTCGATGGCGATGCGTTGGGGGGTGGTGCGTTCCACGGGGTAATGGGGCAGCTTGTTGAGAATGGATTATCACGTAAAACTGGCCCAAGTGGAATCAATACGCTATGGTTTGGATAGCTTCCAGCGGTTGTCCATAAAGCGCTGGAGGCCTATTTCATTCATATTTCTTTTCCAGCGCATCCCACTCTGGCTTGCGCACCAGCCGCTGGCGTTCGGCGAACGGGGCCACCAGGGCCGGGTCCTCGTCGATGCGGCGCGTGTCGCGCAGCACCGTCAGCGCCTTTTGCATACCCGCCACCGCGCCCTGCAGCGCGGCGTTGGCGTACAGCACGAGGCCGTAGCCCAGGCCCGCCAGTTCCTCGGCGCTGAAGATGGGCGTCTTGCCGCCGATCACCATGTTCATGAGCTGGGGCGCGGCCAGGCGCTGGGGCAGGGCGCGGATCTGCTCGGCGGTGGTCACGGCCTCGACGAACAGGATGTCCGCCCCGGCCTCGGCGAACGCCTGCGCTCGCTCCACCGCCGCTTCGAAGCCGTGCACGGCGGCTGCGTCGGTGCGGGCCATGATGAGCGTGCCCGCGTCGCGGCGTGCATCGCAGGCGGCCTTGATCTTGCCCAGCATCTCGCCGGTAGAGATGACCTCCTTGCCGTTGAAGTGGCCGCAGCGCTTGGGGCTGACCTGGTCCTCGAGCTGGATGCAGTCCGCGCCCGCGCGCTCCAGGGTGCGCACGGCGTGGTAAGTGTTGAGCGCGTTGCCGAAGCCGGTGTCGGCGTCCACGATCAGCGGCACCTCCACCGCGTCGCGGATGCGGGCCGTGTGGTCGGCAATGTCGGTCAGGCCCATGAAGGCCTGGTCCGGCAGGCCGAACCACATGTTGGTGACGCCGGCACCGGTGACGTAGATCGCCTCGAAGCCCAGGTCGGCGACGACGCGGGCGGAGAGGGCGTTAAATGCGCCGGGCACGATGACACCCCGGCGGGCTTCGGCCAGGGACTTGAGTTGCTGCTTGGTGTTCATAGGGGTGCTTGCTCAGAAAGAGTCGGCGGGGACGCGCACATAACCTTCCATGAGGATGCGGGCGCTGCGGCTCATCAGGGCCTTAGTGACTGTCCACTGACCATTGATCTGTTGTGCCTCGGCGCCCACGCG
>Ga0206116_1000823_pt1 | contig 22882 bp, 23 predicted proteins | sample 3A1Ametagenome_FD_178000 | JGI IMG/M metagenome (GOLD analysis project Ga0206116, IMG submission 178000) | Enriched microbial communities from leaf-cutter ant dump, University of Wisconsin, Madison, United States - 3A1A | ecosystem: Environmental > Terrestrial > Nest > Insects nest > Nest dump...
CGATGAAGACGATACCGACGTTTTCGACCGTCGAGTAGGCGAGAAGCCGCTTGAGATCGCGTTGCAAGACGGCGTGCAGCACGCCGAGCACGGCCGACCCCGCTCCCAGAATCAGCACGATCACCGCCCACCACCACGCTGGCTCGCCGGCAAGGTCGAACACGACGCGGATGAAGCCGTAGATGGCCACCTTGGTCATGACGCCCGACATCAGCGCCGACACATGGCTCGGCGCGGCCGGATGGGCGAGCGGAAGCCAGACGTGCAACGGGACGAGGCCGGCCTTGGACCCAGCCCCCAGTAACATCAGCACCAGCACCAGGCCGGAAAGCCAGGGGACGTGCTCGGCACTACGCATGGCCGAGAAGACGTAGTCGCCGTCCGGGCCGGCCAAGAGGCCGAAGGCGAGCAACAGCATCAGCGTTCCGAACGACGCCATCAGCAGGTAGACGTAACCGGCCCGGCGGTTTTCGGCATCGTGATGATGCGCCATGACCAGCGCCCATGAGCTGAGCGACATGAACTCCCAGGCCACCAGGAAACCGAAGGCATCGGCCGAGAGCACGACGAGGTTCATGCCGGCGAGGAAGGCCGGATAGAAGGGCAGTACGCGGCCAGGCTCTTCCTCGTGGGCGCCGTAGCCGATGGCATAGAACGAGGCGACCATGGCGCCGAAGTTGACGATGACCAGGAAGGCTGCACTGAGCGGGTCGAGGGCGAAATGCGCGCCGGTCCACGGCAGGCCGATCGGCAGGTGGACGGAGCCTTGGAAGGCGGTGCCGCCGAGAAGGGCCAGGAGGCCGCATACAAGCAAGACGGCGGCGAGCACGAAACTCGCGCCATAGACGATGGGAGTGGCCCAGGACGTGCGCCGGGCGACGATGACCGGCGCAACCACGGCGACGCCGGCTAGACCGGCGACACTCAAGAGGGCCGCTACGATCGGCATAGTCACTTTCGTTCCCCGAACGGGTTTTCGGCCGCCTCAAGCGGCTCCGTGAGATCAACGTGCGAGATTGCTTGCGCATCTGCTCGTCAAGGCGTCTGTCGACGCTGGCGAACCCGCCCCGAATGGCGCGGGAGCCGCATTCCCGCTCCGATCGGTATCGGCAACGGAAGAGGCGGCTGTCACTGAAGACTCAAAGCATGGCTGGGAGCATATCGGGTCGTCGGCGCCGCGGGAATTGTTTGTTGGTATTCAATCAATTCAGTTGGGCCGATGCCTCCGGGCTGTTGCACGGATGTCGCGACGCCGCCCCTCAGCAAATGCGCGGCAGCTGTTCTCCGGCCAGCCAGTCGACGATGCGGCCTCCGCCGAACCCCGTGGTCATCTGCACGAAGCGCTGGTCGTCCTCCACCGTCTCGCCGATGATGGCCGCGTCCGCGCCAAGCGGGTGTGCCCGCATCGCTTCCACCAGCCTGTCGGCGGCCTCGGCTGCCACCACGGCAACCAGCTTTCCCTCGTTGGCGACGTTGAGCGGGTCGAGCCCCAACAGCTCGCAGGCAGCGGCGACCTGGCGCTTGATCGGGATGCGATCCTCGACGATGCGGAAACCGACGCCCGACTGGTGGGCGAGCTCGTTGAGGGTCGCGGCGAGACCGCCCCGCGTCGGATCACGCATCAGCCGAAGCTGTGGCCCGGCCGCCGCGATCATCGCTTCCACAAGGCCATTGAGCGCCGCGCTGTCCGACAGGATTTCGGTTTCGAAGGTGAGGTTCTCGCGGCTCGACATGATGGCGACGCCGTGATCGCCCATTGAGCCGGAAACGATCACCTTGTCGCCCGGTCTGGCCCGGTCTCCGGACAGTGCGAGACCATCCGGCACCACACCGACGCCGGCCGTCGAGATGAAGACGCCATCCGCCTTGCCGCGCTCCACAACCTTGGTGTCGCCGGTGACGATCATCACGCCGGCGGCCTTGGCTGCTGCGCCCATGGAGTCGGCGATGCGCTTCAGATCGCCGAGCGGGAAGCCTTCCTCGATGATGTAGCTTGCGGAAAGGTAGAGCGGCTTCGCGCCGGCCATGGCCAGGTCGTTGACGGTGCCATGGACGGCCAGCGATCCGATGTCGCCACCGGGAAAGAAGATCGGCGACACCACATAGCCGTCGGTCGTCATCACCATGCGACCGCCCGACGGCGTCGGGAAGCTTGCCTGATCGTTGCCCTGGTCGAGCAGCTCGTTGCCAAAGGCATCCTTGAAGATCGAGGAAATCAGCTCGGCCATGGCTCGGCCGCCGGCGCCGTGGCTCATGTCGACCCGACCAGCCTTCAGGTCGAGCTTGCGGCGGAAAGTCTTGGTCATGCGCTTCTCCGGAGGTCCGCATCGGTCTGACGGGTGCGGAATCGGCCATAGGTCCAGTGGGCGGCGCAGGCGCCTTCCGACGACACCATGCAGGCGCCGGTTGGCGTTTCCGGGGTGCAGACGGTACCGAACAGGCGGCAATCCGCCGGTTTCTTCTGTCCGCGCAGAATGGCGCCGCATTCGCAGGCCGGATTGTCCTCGGCCGGCTGCGTCTCGATGGCGAAACGCTTTTCGGCATCGTAGAAGGCGAAGGCGTCGCGAAGCTTCAGTGCGCTCTTCGGCACCTCGCCAAGCCCGCGCCATTCGAAACTGTCGCGCAGCTCGAAGACTTCGTCGCAGAGATCGATGGCGACGCGGTTGCCGTCGGCGCGGACGGCACGGATGTACTGGTTCTCCACCTCGGCCCGCTGCTCGTTGACCTGACGGACCAGCATCAGGATGGCATACATGACGTCGAGCGGTTCGAACCCGGCGATGACCACCGGCTTGCGGTAGTCGCGGGCGAACACTTCGTAGGGCTCCATGCCGATGATGGTCGAGACGTGCGATGGGCCGACGAAGCCTTCGATGGCGATCGGCGGCTCGTCCGGCGTCGGCGGCATGTCGAGAATGGCCCGCATGGCGACCGGCGTCAGCACGTGATTGCAGTAGATCGAGAAATTCTTGAGACCTTTGGCCTCGGCGGACTTCAGCGCCACGGCCGTCGGTGGCGTGGTCGTCTCGAAGCCGATGGCGAAGAACACCACCTGCCGCTCGGGATTGGCCTCGGCGATGCGGATGGCGTCGAGCGAGGAATAGACCATGCGGATGTCGGCGCCCGCCGCCTTGGCCTTCATCAGGCTGAGGCCGCCGGAAGCCGGCACGCGCATCAGGTCGGCATAGGTACAGAGCGTCACTTCCGGTCGCTTGGCGAGACGGATGGCATCATCGATGCGGCCGATCGGCAACACGCACACCGGACAACCCGGACCATGGATCATGCGCACGTTGGCGGGCAGCAGATCCTCGATTCCGTAACGGGAGATGGCGTGGGTATGGCCGCCGCAAAACTCCATCAAGGCGTAGGAGCGGTCAGGCCGCACTTCGGCGGCGATGGCTGCCGCGATGTCGCGCGCCTTGTCGCCGTCGCGATACTCGTCGACGTATTTCATCGAGCACCTCCGGCGGCGAGTGCAATGCCACGCGCCTCATCGAGCAGATCGAGGGTGCGCCGCGCTTCGTCGGGGTCGACCTTGGACAGCGCGTAGCCGACATGGACGATGACGTAGTCGCCGACGGCGACATTCTTCACCAGCGCCGTGGAGATGGGCATCGACACGCCGTCGAGGCTGATCTTGGCCATGTTGTCGGGCAGAAGCTCGGTGACGAGGGCAGGAACGGCAAGGCACATGGGTCAGATCTCCGAGAAGGCTCGGCGGGCGAGGACGGCCTGTCCGAAGGAAAGGCCGCCATCGTTGGCCGGCAGGCGCCGGGCGAGGAGGGGAGTGAGGTTGGATTGGATGAGCGATGCCGAAAGACCTTCGGCCAAAACGCTGTTCATCAGACAGCCGCCGCCGAGCGCGATCGCTGTTAGGCCGGTTGCAGCCGCGCCATGGCGGGCGAGGGCGGTAAAGCCTTCGATCAGCGTGCCGTGGAACAGCGATGCGCCAATACGGGCATCGGGGCGCTCATGGATAAAATGAGCAAGAAGCGGCGAGAAGGACAGGACGCCATCCTGCAAGGTGAAGCCGCCAGTCAAGGCGACGGGTTCTTCGACCAATGCCTCCAGTTCCATCGCCGCCTGTCCCTCGTAGTCCTGCACGGATCGGACGCCGAGCAGCGCCGCCGCCGCATCGAACAACCGGCCGAGAGAGGTCGTGGAGAGACGATCGGCGCCTGAAGCGACACGATCGGCAACGGGACCGGCGAGCGGTCGGTCCGAGAAAAGCATCGGTGCGAGGTCGGCCTGTCCGAGAGCGGCCAGGACACCAGCCCCCATCCGCCAGGGCTCGCGGGCGGCGCGATCGCCGCCGGGCAGCGGCAGCGGGGCGAGATGGCCGAGGCGGCGGTGCGCCGCACCATCGACCGCGAGCAACTCGCCGCCCCAGGCACCGCCATCGTCTCCAAAGCCGTGGCCGTCGAGGGCAAGGCCGAGCGAAGCCTCGGCACGTCCGGCTTCGGCTGCTACGGCCGCCACATGCGCTGCGTGGTGCTGCACGCGAACGACCGGCAGGCCGAACTCCTCGGCCATCTGGCTGGAGCGGTAGTCGGGATGGAGATCCGAAGCGATCAGGTCCGGTTTCACGCCGACGATATCGATCAGGTGGGCGATGGTCTCGCGGTAGAATTTCAACGTCTCGGCGGTGTCGAGGTCGCCGACATGCTGGGAGACGAAAGCCTCGCGGCCGCGCGTCAGCGTCACCGTGGACTTGAGGTGCGCACCAAGGGCCAGAGTTGCCGGCCCGTCTTCGCTGAGGGCAATCGGCTCGGGGACATAGCCGCGCGCGCGGCGCAGGAACGACGGGGCCCCGGCAATGATCTGGGTAACGCTGTCGTCGGCACGCACGACGATGGCGCGGTCGTGGGTGACGATCAGGTCGGCGATGCCGGCAAGGCGTCGCGTCGCGTCTTCGTCGTCTACCACCAGCGGCTCGCCGCCGGGATTGGCCGATGTGGCGACCAGCACGACGTCGTTGGCGGCGTGCGGATCGTATCCGGCGAACTCACGGCCGGCCAGCGCCGCGAACAGCAGGTGGTGTACCGGTGCGTAGGCCAGCATGACGCCAACGCGGGACAGCCCGGGCGACACGGCCGGCGCCAGCACGCCGGGTTTGGAGCGCATCAGCACGATCGGTCGAGCGGTCGATGAACAGAGCGCAAGCTCCTCCGGCGACGCTTCGGCGACGGCCGGAATGGATGCGGCATTGGCCACCATCAGCGCGAATGGCTTGAACTCGCGCGCCTTTCTAGTCCTCATCGTAGAGACCGCTTCGGCATTTCGCCCGTCGCAGACGAGATGGAACCCGCCGATACCCTTCAGCGCCACGATGCCACCGGCGCGGATGGCCGAGGCGATCTCGGCAAAGGAATGGCTGAGCTTCGGTCCGCAGGTCGGGCAGGCGACCGGTTCGGCATGAAACCGCCTGTTACGCACATCCGTGTAGGCGGCCGCGCAATCCGGGCACATCGGGAAAGACGCCATTGACGTCTGCCGACGGTCATAGGGCAGGCGGCGGGTTATGGTGTAGCGCGGCCCGCAATGGGTGCAGTTGACGAAGGGGTAGGCGAAATAGCGGCTCGTGGGATCGAAGAGCTCGGCAAGGCAGGCGTCACAGGTGGCCGCGTCGGCCACGATACGGGTCATCGTCGCGCCGTCGAGGCTCTCCCTGATGACGAACTCGGTACCGCCTGTCACCGGCATCGACTCATGATGGACCGTGTCGATGCGGGCGAGCGGCGGCGCTTCCGAGCCGAGGCGATGTAGAAACTCCTCGACGCGAGCCCCCTCCACTTCGATGGTGACGCCATCCGCCCCGTTGCGGACATAACCGGTCAGCCCGCACTCCGTCGCCAGCCTGTGTACGAAAGGCCGCATGCCCACGCCCTGTACGGCGCCGTTCACCTTGATGAAAAGGCGTGCCGCAGAGGCAAAGACGTCGGGAGTGGGCACGGCGGTCATCGTCTCGTCAGGCTCGCGCGACGGCAGCGGCGCGAGACAGGCTCGCACGCGCTTCGATCCAAGCATAGAAAGCGGCCATGCCCTCGCCGGTTTCGGCCGAAACCACCAGAGTCTGGAGGTGTGGGTTGACCGTGAGCGCCGCCGCGAGGCATTTGCCGACATCGAATTTCAGATGCGGCAGCAGATCCGCCTTGTTGAGGAGAAGGAGATCGGCCACGGCAAACATATCGGGATATTTCAGCGGCTTGTCCTCGCCCTCGGTCACGGAGAGAACGACCACCTTGTGAGCTTCCCCGAGGTCGAAACCGGCCGGACAGACGAGGTTGCCGACGTTTTCGATGAACAGCAGTCCGCCCGGCTCGGCCTTGATGTCGTCGAGCGCGGCGCCGATCATGCCCGCCTCGAGGTGGCAGCCTCTTCCGGTGTTGATCTGAACCGCGCAGGCACCGGTCGCCCGGATGCGTTCCGCGTCGTTGTCCGTCTGCTGGTCGCCTTCGATGACGGCAATCGGGAACTTTGCCTTCAGATCCTCGATGGTGCGCACTAGAAGCGTCGTCTTGCCCGATCCGGGTGACGACATCAGGTTGAGCGCCAGCGTGCCGGTGGCAGCGAGGCGGGTCCGGTTTTGACGGGCTGCGTCGTTGTTCTTGGCGAGGATGTCGCGCTCGATGCGGATCACCCGCTCGCTGTCGATATCGGGCTGGTGAACGGCGACGAGCGGTGCCGCATGCACATGGTGGGAGTGATCATGATCATGCGAGTGGTCGTGATGATGGTGGTCATGATCGTGATCATGGCCATGAGAATGATCGTGCTCATGCGGATGGGCATGGTCGTGATGGTGATGATCGTGGCCATGCTCGTGATCGTGGGGATGATCGTGCGAATGGCCATGAAGCTCCGCCGGCGTCTTGCCGTTGATCCTGTAGCCGGTGCCGCCCGATCCGCAGCCGCAATCCTTGCACATCACTCCACCTCCAATTCGCGCAGCCTGAGCTCGTCACCGCTGCTCATCTGCACGTGCCGGCGCCCGCATTCCGGGCAGGCGCCGAAGCGTTCGGTCATCGGCACGGTCTTAGCACAGTCGAGACACCAGCCACTGCCGGGAATGCGCTCGATGACCAGCCTTGCGTTCTCCGCAAGGGTCCCATGGCTGACGGCCGAAAAGCAAAAAGCCAAGGCGTCGGGATCGACATGGCCAAGTACGCCCACCTCCAGAACCAGCGACCGAATGCGCTTGGCACCGTTCCTTTTCGCCTCGTCGACGGCGATCTCCACCGCCGCCTCGCAAAGCGACATTTCATGCATCGGCTGCCCCTTCGGGGACGACATCGACGGCAACACAGGGAGAGAATTGCGCCGCCAACCGGGCGATCGCCGGCACGGCATCGCCTTCCGGCCGGAATCCCACGAGGGCGCGCGCAAACGGTCCATCGGGATGGAAGTTCCATTCCGTGGGAGCGACGACGCGGGCGTCTCGGAGCCGTCCATCTCCTTGCACCACGGCAAAATAATATAACCTGCCGCGTGGACTTTCCACTGAGGCGTATCCCGTATGGTTCTGCGTCCGATTTGCAGTAAGCCAGTTGCCGAAGTCCCCTTCGTTACTGGCTCCGCCAAGAAGAATGCCGAGCGCTTCCTCCGCCTCGACGAGGCGGGCGGCGTCCGTCGCGCCTCGAACCGAAGCGGACCAGCCGAGGCGGGCCGCCGGGCCGGTTTCGGGGTGCCTATCGGGGAGCGAGGGCCGGGCACAAAACTCGGCATCTGCCATGAGCGCGGCGACGACGGACTCATCGTCGGCCGACGTCAGGGCATCGGGCGGGGCAGGGTGTTCCGGCAGGGCCGGCAGCCAGTCGGGCACCAGACCGAAGGCTGAGCCGATCGTCCGGATGTCATCGCCGACGATGCCCGTCCGCGCCGCCTTTCGAGCTGCCTCCAGAGCGTCCCGCACGATGGGGAAGGCCGCGACCGGCGCAAGACGGACCAGCTCGCGCAGGTGCTCGGCTACTCGCTCCGCCGCCAACCGAATGCGCCAACGCTCCACCATTTCCATCGGAATCAGGCGTTGGCCGGCCATCGCGGCGGCGAAAGTCAGGGCGGCTGCGTGCGACACGCCACAGACGGCGTTGACGAGACCGACCGCCTCGACGGCCTGCTCGACCGGTCGGCCGGCAAAGCGCGAAGCCAGCGACAGGGGGCGTGCCGAGCGGATCGATGCCGCGGTAATCGCGCCGTTCGCCAGGGAAAAGCCGACGGTTACCCTGCCCGGATCGATGCTGCTCATGACCCGCCGTCCGACGTGCCGCGCCCGAATCCCAGAAGACGCCGACGGTCGAGGTTGACGGAGAGGGGCGCCGTTTCTGATGGTTCGGTCTCGCCCAACAGCTCGTCCAGGGCGGCCAAGGCAACCTCTTCGGCAATCACCTGATCGTCGAACTCGTCCATCGGCGAGAACAGCGACGCCGTACCATAGCGGCCTCCATCCTCCATTGATGCGACCACGAAATCGACCTCGCCGGCAGGCAGATCAAGCCGCAACGTGACACCATCGGGGGGCAGCTTGATGCCGGAGTCGGGCACGGCGACGACGACCATGCACCAGGGCGCGACCACGGCCGCAAAGCGGAAACGGCCGAAGCGCTGGATCGGCGTCACCATGACGGCGAGAGCCGGGTTGTGAACGGGAAGGGTGGACATGCGGGTGTCGGCCGCTCGCCAGAAGTCTTCGAGACGGCGAACAAGGTCCTCGTCGTCGAGGTCGGACAGGAGCGCATCAGCGATCATCGTCGATCCTCATGAACCTGAGCTTGGATCCATCGCAGTTCGGGCAGTGCCAATCCTCCGGCAATGCCTGAAAGGGCGTGCCGGGCGGCACCTGCGCCACATCGTCACCCTCGGCCGGATCATACACCGTCCAGCAGACACCGCACTCCCAACGATCTTCTGGGCGAAAAGTCATTGGAAATAGGCCTCGCCGATCTCACGGAGACGGATAGCCGTGTCGCGGAAGTCTTCCACGGCCGCCTGCGCCGCAGTTGGCACGTCTCCGATCTCGATGGTGTCGAGCAGGATGGCGTCCATGGCATTGAAGAACTGTACCGACCAGACATTGTGGATGGCCGTCGCCTGGACTCGGCAGCTGCCATAGCCGCGCGACACGATTTTTACCGGGCCTGTCCCGAGCCGATCGACCAGGAGATCGAGATCCTCCGCCAGCATGGGCATCAGCGTCAATGAGATGACGTGGTTCGGCTCACCCGGCCGGTAGGCTTCGGCGCGGTCGGCGATTTCCGCCAGCACCGCCGGCGCATTCATCACCCCGGCCGGCAGGGCTTCGAGATCGAGGCTCGGTAGGGTCATCGCCGCGGCGCGGCGCACCGCCTGCGGCACGGCCGATACTTCGGCATAGTCGGCGATGATCGCGTGATCGGCGCCCAGGAAGCGGACGCGCCAGAGGCCGGCAAAGACGCTTTCGACAACCTCGGCTACCACTCCGTCCGGCAGGGCCACCGTGGCCGCCACTTCGCCCTCGCCGAGGATTTCGTTGAGCAGCAGCTTTTCGTCGTCGCTCAGAGGAGCGAGGTCGAACAGCAGGCCTGGCGCTGTCGCGGTCTGCCGTTCAAGCGCCGACGCCATGTCCGGAAGGAGACGCGCGACACTGGGGCAGCGGGCAATCAGCGCCTCGGCATCGGACGTCGCCAGGAAAGCGAGGGTCCCGGTGCCCGTGGTTCGGCCGGTTGTCGTAAGATCCGCCGTCATGCCTCGTCCCTCCGGGCATTTGCAGTAATCTCGATGCGGCTTGGAGCGGCAAATGCCGGTGCGTCTTCCCTGAGCGCTGCTTCGAGACGGTCGAGATATTCGCTCCAGTCGCGAATGCGAGGCAATACATCGAGCACGGTTTGGCCTCGCAATGCGACCAACGATGGAAAAACCTCGACCCGACATCGCGCCCTCAGCGCCGCTTCGGCCGAGCGGGCGATCACGCCAGCCCGGAAACGACCTTGGAAGGCGGACAGCAGTTCCGGCAGCACCACGGCAACGTCGCCGCTGTCGCGCCGCTGGTCTGGATCGCCGGTGAAGAACAACAGCGCATGGTCCGGTTCGCCGGCGGCAGGTGCCAGGAAGGCGTCGAACGTATCGGCGTCGATGGTCGGCAAGCCGTGGCGGCTTGCGAGAGCGGCGATCAATGCGGACATGGATTTGGCCTCACAGCCCCTTCAAGCGAGCGACGACGTAACGACCGACGCCGCGCGCTTGGCGCCACGGCGTAAGGAGATAGTTCTCGGCGGCGATTCCAAAGTCGCTCTCACCTTCGGCGTCGCGAAGTGTCGAAATCGTCGGAAACAGGTCGGCCATGGACTCGAGGCGAACCCGCGTCCCCTTGATCCGGTTGGAAACGTTGCCACCGTGGACCACCTGCAACCAGGCCGGACGCCCCTCGAGTTGTCGGACCGGCGCCAGTCGGGCGATGTTGACGTGAATCTGGCCCCAAATGGTCCGGGCGTCGAGCGCCATCGGCTCCAGGAGCGAGGCGAAGGGGTTTTTTCGATCGACAATCCGATAGAGGCGCGGCGTGGCGCCGGCCGCCGACAGGATTGCGCCGTTTGGAAAGTTGAATACCTGGGCGGCCCCGGCTCGCGCCGCTTCACGGAGCCGGGCGACATGGTCGACGGCCAGGATGTCGTCACTGTCGAGGCGGGTGGTCAGCAGCCAGTCGCAGTCGGCATATCGAGGCAGAACGGCCGGAATGATCTCCGGCATCATGAAAAGATCGGTGAACTCGGCGTGAAACGGGAAAACCTTCTGAAGATCGCCGATCACCTGCTTGAACTCGGCTGGCGTCTCCCTATCGAAGAAGATCACCCAGTCGAAATCCGTTTCCGTCTGCTGCGCGACGCTCGGCAGGCAATAGTCGCGAAACAGGCGAAACCGATCGGCCAGCCATCCCGGTTGCGAGCGGAGGTAGAGTTCCCGCCCCGGCGAAGGCACGTTGAAGCGTGTTAGGAAAACATGCTTGATCCTGGCACTCATACTGACACGTCCTCGGTGCTTCGCAGTTGCTGGACGGGAAGGTTTGTCCGGCCGACGCCCTTGCTATCGGACGACGTCTCGACTGGCGATCTCATTTCCTTAAGTGAGCCGGCAGTTCCGGTTCGCGGCCCATGAGATCGGCGAAAAGATGCTCGAAGGGGCGCCCCTCCGCGGCTGCCGCGAGACCATCGAGCGCAAGGCCGATCGCCTCGGCCTCCGCCTCGTCAAGCACGCGAATGGCGCTGTCGAGGTGTACGAGCAGACGGGCTCCGGGAGCCTGCCTGCCGACCAGCAGCGTCGAGACCCGCCGCGTCTCGCCATGCCATTTGCAGAGAGCGGAAAAGTCGTCGCCGTCGACGACGGTCATCGGCAGACCAAGGCACATGGTTCGGCTCCCTCAGCCAGCGGCACGCGGCCGCTCGTAGGCGGCCCGATCGATGTCGTTGGCGAGCAGGCCGCCTTCCGGAGGAAGGGAAACCGCGCGCCGGACCGGAGGAACGCCCCAGTCCGAGAGTATGTCGACCGCAAGGGCGATCGCCGGCTCGATGCTGGCGGCGACCGGAGCGGTCAATGGCCCGCCCCAGTCCTCGAGGTCCAGCGGTTGGCAGCCGATCAGGGCGACATCGCCGGGATAGTGCCCCAGGAGGTCGGCAGCGGAAAGAACTTCCTGAAAGCCGGTCTGATGCAGGCTCATCTTCTTGGCGCCGGTAAACTTCGGCACCTCGTCGCCATGCACCACCTTCAGCGTGCCGGGCTCAAGGCCATAGTCGATGGCATCGAACACCAGAAGGCGCTCGACCTCCGTGACGCGATTGACGAGGTAGAGACCCTGCGTGCCGCCATCCAGCAGATCGACACCGTCGGCCATGGAATAGAGCCGGTGAAAGGCTTCGACCGCGCGAACGCCGAAGCCCTCATCGGCCCAGAGGATGTTGCCGATTCCCAATACCAGCACGCTCATGCCGCTCAGCCCTCGCGCTCGTCGCGGAACTGCCGCTCGCCGGAGATCATGGTGGAGATCATGGTCTGACGGCTCATGATGTCCTCGCGCACTGCCGCGTAGATGTGGACGATGGCAAAGATGACGATCACCCACATGCCGAGATGGTGCAGGGTGTGGACGTCTTGCGAGTTCGGCCAGATGTCGAACACCCAGCCGAACAGCTTGGCCTGCCAGCTATCGCGACCGGCCCCCTCGGAGTAGAGCGCGAACCCGGTGATGATCATGCCGAGGTTGAACAGCGTGAACATCGCAAACATGGCGGTGTGGGCAAGCGGGTTATGCCCGATGTACTTGTAGGGCTCCTTTTCGAGGAACAGGTACCAGCGCGCCTCGCGGATGACGCCTTTCCACCACGTCTTCTCCCAGACCGGCAGGTAGAAGATCTGGCGGGAATACTTGTTGCCCCAAAACGCCCACAGGATGCGGGCGAGGAAGGCGACGGCCAGCACTTGCCCGGCAGCGAAGTGGGCGAAGCGGATATAGCCGAACAGGAAGCTGTCCGAGGCTTCGCCCGGCATGGTCGGCGGAGGCGAGCCGATGAAATAGCCGGTCACCGCCAGAATGGTGATGCAGAGGACGTTGCCCCAATGCCAGAGGCGCACCGGCGCCTCGTAGACATAGATGGATGGACCGGCGACGATGACGTCGTCGGTGGCGTCCATCACGCCGGTGAGCATCTTCGCGTTATGTGCCATGGCGTTGCCCTCAGCGGACGGTAACGGTTGCCATGTCCTGGCCGTCTTCGCTCATCACGTGGGTCGAGCAGGCGAGGCATGGGTCGAAGGAGTGCAGCGTCCTCAGGATCTCCAGTGGCTTTTCGGGATCGGCCATCGGCGTGTCGAGCAGCGCCGCCTCGAAGGCGCCGATGTTCCCCTCGGGGTCGCGCGGCGAGCCGTTCCAGGTGGTGGGCACAACGGCCTGATAGTTGTCGATCTTGCCGTCCTTGATCTTGATCCAGTGGCCGAGGGCACCACGCGGCGCCTCGGTGAAGCCGACGCCCTTCGCTTCCTTTGGCCAGGTATCCGGCGCCCACTTGTCCGTATTGGCGGTGGAAAGATCGCCGGCTTTGACGGTGGCGACCAGCTTGTCCTGGAAATAGCGCAACTGATGGGCGGCCCACTGGCATTCGAGTGCCCGTGCCGCCGTACGGCCGAGCGTCGAGAATAGCGCGGTCAGCGGCAGGCCGAGGTCGGTGAGCAGCTTGTCGACCGGTTCCTTGAACTCGGCCTTGCCCTGGGCGTAGCCGATGATGTAGCGGGCGAGCGGCCCCACCTCGACGGCGTGGCCCTTCCACCGCGGCGACTTGATGAATGAGTACTTCGCCGCCTCGTCCAGCGCCTCGATGTTGGTCTTGGTCCCGCGCGCGTTGGGGCCAAGCTCGAAGTGCGGCTCGGTGACGCCGTCCCAGGGGTGCAACCCCTTGGTCTCGTCGGGATACTTGTACCAGGAGTGAGTGACGAACTCCTGCACCTCGTCCGGATTTCCGAGATCGATCGGATGGATCTCGTCGAGCTTGCCGTTGAGGATGACGCCGCGCGGCAGCTTCAGCGAAGCTTCGGAATAGTCGTTCGCATGCTCGGGGATGTCGCCGTAGCTCATCACCGAGGTCGACGACAGGCCGCCGCCATGCAGCCAGTCCTTGTAGAAGGAGCCGATGGCCTTGAGGTCCGGCAGGTAGACCTGTTCGGTGAAGGCGATCGTCTGATCGATGATCGACGAGACGAGGTTGAGCCGCTCCATGTTGATGGCGCCGACGGCGCCGGTGCCGTCAACGTTGATCGGCGAGGGAACGCCGCCCACCAGCCAGTTGGGATGCGGGTTCTTGCCACCATAGATGGTGTGGATCTTGACGATCTCTTTCTGGAAGTCGAGCGCTTCCAGATAGTGGGCGACCGCCATCAGGTTGGCTTCGGGCGGCAGCTTGTAAGCCGCGTGGCCCCAGTAGCCGTTCTTGAACGGGCCGAGTTGTCCGCTTTCCACGAATTTCTTGAGGCGTCCCTGCAGATCGCGGAAGTAGCCGGGCGAGGACAGCGGCCAATCCGAAATCGATTGGGCAAGCGCGCTGGTTGCCTTGGGATCGGCGGACAGCGCCGATACCACGTCCACCCAATCGAGGGCGTGCAGGTGATAGAAGTGGACGAGGTGGTCATGCACCTGCAGCGTCAGCTGCATGATGTTGCGGATCGAGTTGGCGTTCTCGGGGATCGCGATGCCGAGCGCGTTTTCGACGGCCCGTACCGATGTCAGGGCATGCGTACCCGTACAAACGCCGCAGATACGCTCGGTGAAGGCCCAGGCATCGCGCGGATCCCGACCTTTCAGGATGACCTCGATGCCGCGCCACATGGTGCCGGTTGAGACGGCGTTGCGGATGACGTTGTCGGCGTCGACGTTCACCTCGACGCGCATGTGGCCCTCGATGCGCGTGACCGGATCGACGACGATGCGACGGCCGGCATTGTCGAGCTTGAAGCCGTTGGGGGTTTCGATACCCATGGAAATGTGTCCCGTTCGTGAGAAGGCCGGCGGGGCGCAGGGCGCCCGCGCGCCGGGCTGTTACTGCTGCTCGTGGCGACGGTGATGGTCGTGCTTGCTGGTCAGGCGCTTGACGGCGGTCGCAGCCGTATGCACCGCCACACCGGCCACCACGACGCCGGCGGCGGTGAGGCCGATCTTGTCGGCCGTTGCCTCGACGCCGAACTGCCGAATGGTGGTCAAGCGGTCGTAGAACGACCCCTTGTCCCAGAAGCCGTCTTCCGAACAGCCTATGCAGCCGTGACCCGACTGGATGGGGAAGGACACCCCACCGTTCCAGCGGACCGTAGAGCAGGCATTGTAGGTGGTCGGCCCCTTGCAGCCCACCTTGTAGAGGCAGTAGCCCTTGCGGGCGCTCTCATCGTCCCAGCTCTCCACGAACTGGCCGGCGTCGAAATGCGGCCGGCGGTAGCACTTGTCGTGAATGCGCTGGGAATAGAACATCTTCGGCCGCCCCTGGCGGTCGAGCTCGGGCATCTTGCCGAAGGTCAGGATGTAGCTGATGACGCCGGTCATCACCTCGGCGATCGGCGGACAGCCGGGCACCTTGATGATCGGTTTGTCGCGGATCACCTTGTCGATCGGTACCGCATGCGTCGGATTGGGCTTGGCTGCCTGCACGCAGCCCCACGAGGCGCATGCGCCCCAGGCGATCACGGCCATGGCGTCGCCGGCCATTTCCTTCAGCTTCTCGACGAACGGACGACCGCCGTCGATGCAGTACATGCCATCTTCGTTGAGCGGCGGATTGCCCTCAACGGCCAGGATGTAGCCGCCTTTGTATTTTTCACGCGTCTCCTGGAGGATCGCATCGGCCTGATGGCCGGCGGCGGCCATCAGCGTGTCGTCATAGTCGAGCGAGATCATCGACAGGATGACGTCCTTGGCCAGCGGGTGCGCCGAACGGATGAAGCTTTCCGAGCAACAGGTGCATTCAAGGCCGTGCATCCAGATGACGGGGATGCGCGGCTTGGTCTCCAGCGCATGGGCCATCTGGGCGGCCGCCACCGGGCCAAGTCCGAGACTCGCCGCGGTCAGATTGCAGAATTTGACAAAGCTCCGCCGCGTGATCCCCTGTCTCCGGATCACGTCGTAAAAGGTCTCGGTCGCCGAACCCATGCTGTTCCCCCGAATAGCGAACCAATGCCGAAGACCGGTCGCTCAAGCGTCGGGAACGACGTCATGCGCTACGACTCGCGAACATTAGCAATCGCTCACGCAGCTTAGTCTCCAGTTCAGAATGGGTCCAGATCACAAATCGTAGTGATGACTACACGAGCCGGGTTTTCGACGTTGAAATAAAGGGATAGTTTGAAATTGAGCGGCGTTTATACGTGTCTTTTCGTATGAAGGCGTGCCCGCTTCCGGTTTCAAAAAGGCGTGCCGACTACAACCAAGAGGTAAAGCGATGCCCATTACCGTCTATGGAATCAAGAACTGCGACACCATGAAGAAGGCCTTTGCCTGGCTCGATCAGCACGGCATCGCCTACCGCTTTCATGACTACAAGAAGTCCGGCATCGCCGCTGACAAGCTCGCGACCTGGGTGTCGCGTGCCGGGGGCTGGGAGCATGTGACCAACAAGAGCGGGCTCACATTTCGCGGCCTGCCCGAAACCACAAAGGCAAGCCTGGACGATCAGCACGCCATCGCCTTGATGGTTGAAAAGCCGAGCATGATCCGCCGTCCGATCATCGAGGCCGATGGCGGCAAGCTGATCATCGGCTTTTCGGACGAGTCATTTACGGCGAGCTTCGATCCGTCGAACCCCGCGCCGTAGGATAGAGCGAGGGGATCAGGTGCCGCAGAAGGTCGCCATCACGCGGTCTTCCGGGCGCGGCGGCAGGGCGAGATCGGCGTCTTCGGGGCGATCCTCGAAGGGGCGCGTCACCGCCTGCAGCAGGCGGACGTAAGACGAGCCGTCGCTCCCGTCGATGATGGCGTCGAGCGCCTTTTCCACCTGATGGTTGCGGGGAATGATGGCCGGATTGATCGCCCGCATGTCAGAGGCGGACTCGGCCGGAGACCGGCCGCCTGTCGAGAGCCGCGCCCGCCAGGCCGCCAGCCAGGGTTCAAGGCCAGCATTGCCGCCGAAGAGCGACAGGAAAGCCTCGGTATCCGCATCGGGATCCGTCAGGTCGGCGAGGCGACGGAAGGCGAGGGTGAAGTCGGCCTTGCCCATCTGCATCAGGGAGAGCAGCCCGGTGACCAGTTCGCGGTCTCCGGCGCGTTCCTCGGCAATGCCGAGCTTGGCGAGAAAGCGCCCGAAGTAGGACGCTTCGAAATGGCCGGCGAAACCGCTCAGGCGCTCCACCACCATCTCCACCGCTTTGTCGCGGTCGCCGGAAATGAGCGGCAGAAGACACTCTCCCAACCGAGCGAGATTCCATTGGGCGATCTGCGGCTGCCGGCCATAGGCATAGCGCCCCTGTCGGTCGATAGAGCTCAGCACCATGCTTGGCTCATAGGCGTCCAGGAAGGCGCATGGGCCGTAGTCGATGGTCTCGCCGGAGATCGCCATGTTGTCGGTGTTCATGACCCCATGAATGAAGCCGACGGATAGCCAGAGGGCGATCAGCCGGGCTTGCCGCTCGACGACTCTCTCGAAGAGCGCCACGTAAGGAGCGTCGCTGCCGGCAATGTCGGGATAAAGCCGCTCGATCACGTAATCGGCCAGGCGACGGATGCCATCCACGTCGGAGCGGTGGGCAAAATACTGGAAGGTGCCGACTCGGACATGACTTGCCGCGACGCGGGTCAGCACGGCGCCCGGAAGTGGCCGCTCGCGCAAAACCGTCTCGCCGGTGGCGACGGCTGCCAGAGAGCGGGTCGTCGGGATGCCGAACGCGGCCATTGCTTCGCTGATCAGATACTCCCGAAGGACCGGCCCCACCGCCGCCTTGCCATCGCCACGTCGCGAGAAGACCGTGCGGCCGGAACCCTTCAATTGCAGATCGAAGCGCTTGCCATCCCTGGCGATCACTTCTCCAAGCAGCACGGCTCTGCCATCGCCGAGCGCAGGTACGAAATGGCCGAACTGATGACCGGCATAGGCGAGGGCGATCGGATCGGCCCCTTCCGGTACGGCAGCGCCCGACAATGCCGCGACACCATCAGGCGAAGCCAGCGCCTCGGCATCGAGGCCGAGCTCTGCCGCCAGGGTCGTGTTGAGTACCAGCAAGCCCGGTGACGGTGCCGCCTCGGGACGCACGCGCTCATAGAAGCGGGGCGGCAGGCGGGCGTAGCTGTTGTCGAAAGCGATTGCGAGCGACAAGAACGGCTCCTCGAATCCCGACCGTTGGTCGCGGTCTCGGCAACGTGGGGCGGTCACCGGACATTTGGCCGGCTCATAGCCATCTACGTAGAGTTCTGGATGGTCCACCGCAAGGGGGCGGCGGATGTGTCGTTTTGACCGGCTGGGAGTGTCGAAGAGGGGGTAAATCCTTATAAAACAACATATTGAACAATTTTCTTAAACCACGACCTCATCTCTTTAGGTCTCTGGTTTTTAATGAGTTTGTTGAGAACATAAGCGCATTTATTTGAAATGTATAAATAATATCAATTTTGTCTAGTTGGCGGCAGGATGGCTAGCTGTTGGTCGAATACCCGCTGGATCGGTTCGGCAATCGCCGCGGACAAGCCCTCGATAAGAGCTCCCGCCGATTCTCCATCCCGGTCAGTTGGCCGCAGCCGAGACGAGCCCGCCGAGAATCGCCGCCAGCGAACCGCAGTCGCCAGCGAATCCGCTGGGTAACCCGACAGAAGGTGCCGATCTGTCGGATGACTCGGTTGCGAGTCATCCCTATCCTAGGACACCTATGGCTGTGTTGAATCCGCAACAGGGCCGTCAAACTCGCGAAAACAGAAATCGTTAGGCATAATTTGCCCCTATTCAGCCATAAACGAACCTGACCTTATCGCTGTAAAACAAGCGTGGGAAAGCGTGGCGTTGGTTGTTGCCAGACGCCTTCATCCTACGAGGGTTCGTGGAATGGGCGCGATGCTTCGGCATCGCCGACCGGAAAGCGGGCGGGGCGGAACGCCGAGAGTGAACATGTCGGGTGTCTGTGTCAGAAACGTCTGCAAGGTTTCCCTCGCCCTGTCTCTGGGCGTGATGTTCGGCTCGCAGGCCTTTGCCTTCGACCCGCAGTCCGCCGCAAGGCAGGATGCGTGTTGCGACGCCGCCACTATGTCCACGCTTCGCGAGGCCACCCGCGCCTACTACTCGGGTGACAAACGCGAAGCGGTCACGGGTCTGCTCGCTGCGGCCCAGAGTGGCCATCCGGCCGCGCAATGGAAACTCGGCCGCATGTACGCCAAGGGCGACGGCGTCGCCGAAGACGACATGAAGGCTTTCGAGTTCTTCAGCCAGCTGATTTCGGCTCATGGCGAAGATTCGCCTTCCTCCCCGGATGCCCCATTCGTCTCAAGCGCCTTTGTTGAGGTCGGATCCTACTATTTGACGGGCATAGCCGACACGGCCATCGTGCCGAACGTCAATCGCGCCCGTGAGATCTTCACCTACGCCGCTTCCTATTTCGGCGATGCGCTCGCCCAGCTCAAGCTCGGCACCATGTATCTCGACGGCGTCGGCGTCGATCGCGATCCTCGTCAGGCTGCCCGGTGGTTCCTTCTTGCCGCCCGCAAAGGACAGGTGGACGCCCAGGCCAAGCTGGGCGAAATGCTGGTCAGAGGCGACCAGATCGAACCCAATCCGGTGCATGGTCTGATGTGGCTGACCATCGCCTTGAAGCGCGCCGAGCTCATGCATCATGACGACGCGGCAATCCGTGCCTCCCATGAGGAAGCCTTCTCGCTGGCCAGCGAGGACGAGCGCCGCAAAGCCATCGCCTTGGCGGATCAGTGGTTGATGGACAACGACGCGGCCTTTGCCCAGGCCTACGCCGCCCCGTCGGAGCGTCCCATCGAAGCCTCGGCGACGCGATGAAAACGGCACACGCTCCCGAACGGGGGGGCGATATCGATCGCTTCAAAATTGACGAGTCGATAGAGCCGATCCGCCGCTTATCGAAAGCGGCGCACCGGCCGACAGGTCTGCATCAGAGCCTGAGTTCTAAGACGACCGGCACGTGGTCGGACGGTTTGTCCCAATCGCGAACATCGTCTTCGATATCCACCCCCGCAATCCGGTCGGCAGCCTGCGGGGAGGCCAGGATATGGTCGATCCTGATGCCCCAGTTTCTTTGGCGGGCACCGGCCTGATAGTCCCAAAACGTGTAGCGGCCGTCTCGGTCGTCGACCGCCCGTAGCGCATCGGTCCAGCCGAGGTTGGTGATCGACCTGAACGCGGCGCGGCTCTTCGGCAGGAACAGAGCATCGCCCGCCCAGACCGCCGGGTCGTGGCAGTCACGCGGTTCGGGAATGATGTTGTAGTCCCCGCAGAGCAGGGTGAGCTCCTCAAGCCCGAGCAGTCCGGCCGAATGACGACGGAGGCGCTCCATCCAAGCGAGCTTGTAGACATATTTGTCGGTATCGGGAGGGTTGCCGTTGGGCAGGTATATCGAGGCGACGCGCAGGCTGCCTGTGGGGACGGACACGACGGCCTCGATGTAGCGCGACTGCACATCCTCGTCGTCGCCCGGCAGACCGCGCCTGACCTCGTCGAACGGCAGAAGCGACAACAGCGCCACGCCGTTGAACCCTTTCTGGCCGTGCAAGGCGACATTGTAGCCGAGCCGCTCGAAAGCCTCCGACGGGAAGGCCTCGTCGACGCATTTGATTTCCTGGAAGCAGACGATGTCAGGTCGGCTCCTCTCCAGCCACGCCGATGCCGCCTCGATCCGCGCCCGGACCCCGTTGATGTTCCATGTGGCAACGCGCATGCAGACTCCTCCGGCCGCCGTTTTGGCGCCGCCGACTCCGCTGCCGCGCCCTTGGGAATCCTTCTCACACGCCCGTGAACGTTACAAGAACTATTGTATTTTGATCTAGGTTAAGGGCATGCTTGACGAACGAACAAAAATAGAACATTATGAGCCCTAACGCGGAACATGGAGGCGGGGATGACTGTGATAAGTGCCAGGGTTTCCATCGGTGAAATCGAATGCGTGGTCGGTGTCCGCTACAACCACGTGTCGCGCGCAGGGAACAAACAGGGATCATTGTCAAGCTCGGGTTGGGTTTTGCCTGGTTTTTCCCGTGAAGAGACGCCGACCGTGCGTGATTTCACGCTCTCCCCGCGCGCGCGTCTCGCTTCGGCGATCGCCTCGGCGGCCATCGTTCGCGACGTGGCCGCCCTTGGGGCTTTGGTGCTGTTCGGCACCATGCTGGTGCTGGTGCTGAGTTCGGCCGATATGCTGGTCTGATCGATCCAAGGGGTAGGGGGTTTTCCACAAGGGGCTGCTTCCTTCCGGAAAACGCTCCGATCGTCAGGCCGGATGGGATAGCTTGTCGGCGTCGATCCTCTGTCTCGGAGATCGACCTCCAACCGGAACATGCGATGATTGGCGACGTCGGCTTCATTCACCTGCGCGTTCATAGCGCCTATTCGCTGCTCGAGGGCGCGCTGCCGCTGGTCAAGGCGCTGAAGCTGGCCTTGGCCGACAATCAGCCGGCGCTTGCCATTACCGATACCGGCAACCTGTTTTGTGCCCTGGAGTTCTCCGAGAAGGCCATCGAGAAGGGGTTGCAGCCGATCATCGGCTGCCAGATGGCGGTTGATTTCGGCGACGACAGTCCCGACCGCCGACGCCCCGGCGGGCTGCCGCCGGCCTTGCCGTCCATTGTGCTCATCGCGGCAACGCCTGAAGGTTTTGCCAACCTGACGGTGCTGATGTCCCGTTCCTTCATGGAGTCGGAGCCAGGTGCGCCGGCCAATCTGCCGATCGGCCGGTTCGAAGGGCTGACGGGCGGCATCATCGCCCTGACGGGCGGTCCTAGCGGTCCGGTGGACAAGGCCATCGCCGCCGGTCTGATGCCCCAGGCCGAGAGCCGTCTTGCTCTGCTCGAGCAGTTGTTCGGCGATCGCCTTTATGTCGAGCTGCAGCGGCATGGCACCCCCGAAGAGATGATGGTCGAGCCGCATCTCGTCGAACTTGCCTATGCGCGCGGTCTGCCTCTCGTCGCCACCAACGAGTGCTATTTCCCAACCCGCGCCGACTACGAGGCCCACGACGCGCTGATCGCCATTTCGGAAGGCCGCATGGTCGCGGAGGACGATCGCCGGCGTTTGACCGAGGAGCACTATTTCAAGTCTCGCGCCGAGATGCAGACGCTGTTCGCCGATCTGCCGGAAGCGCTGGAAAATACGATCGAGATCGCTCGTCGCTGCACGGTGCGGGCGCCGAAGCGCAAACCGCTGCTGCCCCGTTTCGCCGGCGCCGACGTCGATGACGTGGCCGCGGCGGAGGCGGCGGAAGCGGACGAGCTGACACGCCAGGCTTGGGAAGGGCTTGCCCGGCGCATCGAGAGCCATGGTCTCGCTCCCGGGCTGACGCTTGAGGATTACCACAAGCGCCTGGAGTTCGAGCTTGGCATCATCACCCGGATGAAGTTCCCCGGCTACTTCCTGATCGTGGCCGACTTCATCAAATGGGCCAAGGCGCACGGCATTCCCGTCGGCCCCGGTCGAGGCTCGGGTGCCGGCTCGCTGGTCGCCTTCTCGCTCACCATCACCGACCTCGATCCTCTTCGGTTCGCCCTTCTTTTCGAACGCTTCCTCAATCCCGAACGCGTGTCGATGCCGGACTTTGACATCGACTTCTGCCAGGACCGGCGCGAAGAGGTGATCCGCTACGTCCAGGGCAAATACGGCCGTGCCCAGGTGGCCCAGATCATCACCTTCGGTTCGTTGCAGGCACGCGCCGTGCTGCGCGACGTCGGTCGCGTCCTGCAGATGTCCTACGGTCAGGTCGACAAGCTCTGCAAGCTGGTGCCGCAGAATCCGGCCCATCCGGTGACCCTGGTGCAGGCGCTTGAGGACGAGCCGAGGCTCAAGGAGGCGCGCGAAGACCCAGTCGTCGATCGCCTGATCGACATTTCGATCAAGCTCGAGGGACTTTATCGGCACGCGTCGACGCACGCCGCCGGCATCGTCATCGGAGACCGGCCACTCGACCAGTTGGTGCCGCTCTACCGAGACCCGCGCTCCGACATGCCGGTTACCCAGTACAACATGAAATGGGTGGAGAGCACCGGCCTCATCAAGTTCGACTTCCTCGGTCTCAAGACCCTGACGGTGCTGAGGCGCGCCGTCGATCTCATCGAACGAAAGGGCGTGAAGATCGACCTGTCGGCGGTGCCGCTCGACGACCCCAAGACCTACGAACTGCTCACCCATGGCGAGACGGTCGGCGTGTTCCAGCTGGAAAGCATGGGCATGCGCAA
>Ga0206116_1000826_pt1 | contig 22827 bp, 19 predicted proteins | sample 3A1Ametagenome_FD_178000 | JGI IMG/M metagenome (GOLD analysis project Ga0206116, IMG submission 178000) | Enriched microbial communities from leaf-cutter ant dump, University of Wisconsin, Madison, United States - 3A1A | ecosystem: Environmental > Terrestrial > Nest > Insects nest > Nest dump...
CCACCCGCCCCCGATGGAACAGTGAACACCCCGCCGAAAAGCGTTCCACCCCGTTCCATCCGCCCCACGCCCTCGCCCGTACGCGCTGCGTGCCGCCCGCCGACACACCATCATTGCGCCCATCCCCCGTCCGCCCTATGTTCCCGGCAAACTCTCGCTTGTTTGGGCCCCGATGACTGACCTCTCGCACATCCGCAATTTCTCGATCATCGCCCACATCGACCATGGCAAGTCGACCCTTGCCGACCGGTTGATCCAGCAGTGCGGCGGCCTCGACGCGCGCGAGATGCGCGAACAGGTGCTCGACAGCATGGACATCGAGCGCGAGCGCGGCATCACCATCAAGGCCCAGACCGTCCGCCTGCTCTACAAGGCGGAGGACGGCAAGCAGTACACGCTGAACCTGATGGACACCCCCGGCCACGTCGACTTCGCCTATGAGGTCAGCCGCAGCCTCGCCGCCTGCGAGGGCTCGATCCTGGTGGTCGACGCCTCCCAGGGGGTCGAGGCGCAGACGCTCGCCAACGTCTATCAGGCGATCGACAACAACCACGAGATCATCCCGGTCCTCAACAAGATCGACCTGCCCGCCGCCGAGCCGGAGCGGATCAAGCAGCAGATCGAGGACGTGATCGGCCTCGACGCGTCGGACGCGGTGGAGATCTCGGCCAAGTCCGGCCTCAACATCGGCGCCGTGCTGGAGGCGGTGGTCAAGCGGCTGCCGCCGCCCAAGGGCGATGCCGACGCGCCGCTGAAGGCGCTGCTGGTCGACAGCTGGTACGACCCCTATCTCGGCGTCGTCATCCTGGTGCGCGTCGTCGACGGCGTGCTGAAGGTGAACCAGAAGGTGCGCTTCATGGCCGCCGGCTCGGCCCATGACGTCGACCGCGTCGGCGTCTTCACCCCGAAGGCGCTGCTGACCGGCGAGCTGCGGCCGGGTGAGATGGGCTTCATCACCGCCGCGATCAAGGACATCACCCAGACCAAGGTCGGCGACACCATCACCGACGAGCGCAAGCCGGCGACCGAAGCGCTGTCCGGCTTCAAGCCGTCGATTCCCGTGGTGTGGTGCGGCCTGTTCCCGGTCGATGCCGCCGATTTCGAGCGGCTGCGCGACAGCCTGGGCAAGCTGAAGCTGAACGACGCCAGCTTCCATTACGAGGCGGAGACGTCGGCGGCGCTGGGCTTCGGCTTCCGCTGCGGCTTCCTCGGCCTCCTGCATCTGGAGATCATCCAGGAGCGGCTGGAGCGCGAGTTCAACCTCGACCTCATCACCACCGCGCCGTCGGTGGTCTACAAGCTGACGATGACCGACGGGACGGTGCGCGACCTGCACAACCCGGCCGACATGCCCGACGTGATGCGGATCGACCACATCGACGAGCCGTGGATCAAGGCCACCATCATGCTGCCGGACGAGTATCTCGGCGGCGTCCTGCAGCTCTGCACCGAGCGTCGCGGCCAGCAGATCGAGCTGACCTATGCCGGCGCCCGCGCCATGCTGGTCTACCGCCTGCCGCTGAACGAGGTGGTGTTCGACTTCTACGACCGTCTGAAGTCGATCAGCCGCGGCTATGCCAGCTTCGACTACCAGATGGACAGCTACGAGGAAGGCGACCTCGTGAAGCTGTCGATCCTGGTGAATGCCGAGCCGGTCGACGCCCTGTCGATGATCGTCCACCGCAGCCAGTCCGAGCGCCGCGGCCGCCAGCTCTGCGAGCGGCTGAAGGAGCTGATCCCGCGCCAGCTGTTCAAGATCGCGGTGCAGGCCGCCATCGGCGGCAAGATCATCGCCCGCGAGAGCATCAGCGCCATGCGCAAGGACGTGACCGCCAAGTGCTATGGCGGCGACATCAGCCGCAAGCGCAAGCTGCTGGACAAGCAGAAGGAAGGCAAGAAGCGCATGCGCCAGTTCGGGCAGGTCGAAATCCCGCAGAGCGCCTTCATCGCGGCGCTCAAGATGGGCGACGAATAAGGCAAACGGACAAGGCGGGCTCAAGCCCGCCTTTTTTGTACAACGCGGCAATTCCGTACAACCTTGCGCAACAAAACGGCCGTTCGGGTGTCATCACACCCAGGACGGTGCCGCTACCGCGCGGCGCCTCCCCTGTTGTGGTTCAATCCGGGAGGATGACATGCGCAAGTTTCTCGCCGCCGCGGTTCCGGCCCTGATGCTGATGGCCGCCGCCGCGCCCGGCCACGCCCAGACCGGTGGGTCCGCCAGATCCAACGCCGTCGCCAACGGCACGATGGACACCGGCGCCCGCGACGTCCAGGCCAGCCGGGACATGATCGGCAAGCGGGTGGTCCACCGCCATGGCGGCCCCGTCGCCGGCACCATCCAGAACGTCACCACCGGCGCCGATGGCCAGACCATGGTCGAACTGAAGCTGGCCAAGTCCGGCCAGACCGTCATGCTGCCCCCGGCCTCCTTCGAGCGGCGCGGCAAACAGGTCGTCGTCATGCAGGACCAGATGGAGCTTCAGCAGCTCGCCCAGTACAGCAGCCAGGCCAACACCGGCTATGGCAGCTCGACCGGCGGCGCCATGGGCGGCCAGATGGGCAGCGGTTCGATGGGCGGCATGGGCTCAGGTTCGATGAACCAGGGCACGATGAACCAGGGTTCGATGGGCAACGGCTCCATGGGCACCGGGACCATGAACCAGGGCACCATGGGCAACGGCACGATGAACCGCGGCACCATGGCCCCGGCCCAGCCCGGCATGGGTCAGTAAGCCGTCACCGAAGGCGGAGCGCCATCGGCCTCCGCCTTCGGACAGGCGCTCAGTCACCGATCACCGTCAGTTCGCCGGCCTGCGGCACCGGCATCGCCGCCTTGACCGCCGCGGCGTCCAGCCCGGCGGCGAACAGGCAGACCAGCTTGGCGTAGCTGGCCTCCGGTGTCATGTCATAGGCGCCGACCGCCCCCACGGCAGCCAGCCCGGTGGCATAGGCGCCGGGCAGCACGGCACCGCGCTGCACCTGGGTGTTGTCCATCAGCACGACGCCGGCCTTCACCGCCGCCGACAGCGTTTCGAGGAAGTCCGGATCGGTCGAGCCGTTGCCCTCGCCATAGGCCAGCAGGATCGCCCCCTTCGCCGCCGGGCTGGTGCCGGTCAGCATCGCCGACACCGTGCTGGCGCGGATGCCGGGATAGAGCCACAGCATGACGACGGAGAAGTCCGCCAGCGCCGCCGGAAGGGCGTCCAGCGCCGCCATCCGCCTGTCCCGGTTCTCCGGCTCGGCCAGCGAGACGCCCGTGTCCGGCATCGGCAGCCAATGCGGCTCGTTGCGGGCGACCACGCTGCCGATGGTGGCGAGCGGCGGGAAGTTGGGGGAATCGAAGCCGGCGAAGCGGTTGGCGTCGACCTTCGACGAGCGGTTGCCGCGCAGCAGCTTGGTGTCGAAATAGACGCAGACCTCCGGTACCGGCAGGGTGCCGGCCGCCACGATGGCACCGACCAGATTGGCCGGCGCATCGCTCAGCGTGAAGGACAGCGGCACCTGCGATCCGCTGAACACCACCGGCTTCGACAGGCCGGGCAGCAGGAAGGACAGGGCCGACGCGCTGTAAGCCATGCTGTCGGTGCCGTGCAGCACGACGAAGCCGTCATATTGGTCATAGACCGACAGCAGCCGCCGGGCGATGGCGACCCAGTCCGCCGGCGTCATGTTGGAACTGTCGAGCGTGCGGTCGAACCAGTCCATGGTCCAGCTCAGGTCCGGATAGTCCTTCACCCGGTGGTCCGACAGGCCGGGCACCGACAGGGCCAGCTTTTCGAACTCCATGCCCGGCACCGGCGCCAGCGCCCCGTTGGGATTGGTCACGCACCCGATGGTGCCCCCGGTGTACAGCACATAGACCCGCCCCATCGCCCACTCCTGCCGGCATAGTTATCGGCCGCAGGATAGGCTGCCGCCCGCCTACTTCTCAAGACGCTGGCGCCCCGGAGGTGTCGGCGGCGTCCGGAGCGGCGACCTCACCGACGACGGCGCGTGCTCCGCTGTCAGGCGATACCCCAACGCCGGCAGGGCCGACGGCAGCGGATTGTAGGCGAGGCGGAAGCGCCGCGGCTCCGGAACGGCCGGGGCGGGGATGGCGGGCGGCTCCAGGCGGGCGGCACCGAGAACCGTGCCGGTCCAGGCGGCGAACAGCGACATGATCGGAAACTCCAAAGGGGTCGGAGGCCGACAATGGGGGGTGCGCCAATCCCTTGGAAACGAATAGGCATTATGGTGTCATCACGATTCGTAATGACCGCGCCGTTGCGGACGGGCCGGCGCTCTGCTTGAATGAGCGGCAACTTCCGGTTCCAGACATGCCCGCCAACCTCGACACCGACCTGCTGCGCGCCTTCGTCGCCGTGGCCGACAGCGCCAGCTTCACCCGCGCCGGCGAAAGGCTGGGCCGCACCCAGGCGGCGGTCAGCCAGCAGGTGCGCCGGCTGGAGGACACGGTGGGCAAGCGCGTGTTCGAACGCGACACCCACGGCGTGCGCATGACCCGCGACGGCGAGGTGCTGCTGGCCTATGCCCGGCGCATGCTGACCCTGAACGACGAGGTTCTCGCTCTGATGCACCGCAGCCCGACGGTGGCGAGCGTGCGCATCGGCACGCCCGACGATTACGCCACCATGCTGCTGCCGGAGATCCTGGCCCGCTTCAACGCCGCCTATCCCGACGTGATGGTCGAGGTCGTCTGCGACAACAGCCCCGATCTGGTGGCGGAGATCGAAAAGGGCCGCTACGACCTCGCGCTGATCACCCGCAAGGCCGGCGAGACCGGCGGCGAGCTGGTGCGGCAGGAACCGGTGTCCTGGGTCGCCCCGCCGCTCGACCCCGCATCGCCGTCAGCGGGTTGCCGCCCGGTGGAAAGCCTGGACCCGCTGCCGCTGGCGCTGTTCCCCAAGGGCTGCGTCGTGCGCGACATCGCCGTCGCCGCCCTGGACGGGATGGGGCGCGACTGGCGCGTCGCCTTCACCAGCAAGAGCGTCGTCGCCGTCCATGGCGCGGTGATGGGCGGGCTGGGGGTGACGGCGATGGAGGCCTGCACCGTTCCGCCCAGCCTGCGCCGCATCGGTGCGGCGGAGGGCTTTCCCGACCTGCCGGACGTCGACATCGCCCTGCACCGCGCCCGCGGCACGGCGCCCAAGCCGGTGCGGCTGCTGGCCGACGCGATCCACGACCTCGTCGGCGGCCAGTTGCTGGGCCGCCAAAGGCCGTCCGCCGCCCCACAGCTGTCCGCCCCACAGCTGTCCACCAGGGAAGCCGCCCGATGATCGCCGTGCCGACCCGTCGCGTCCTTCCGGCGCTCGCCCTTCTCCTCGCCCATGCCGGCACCGTTGCAGCAACTTTTCCGGCATGGGCGCAGAGCCCCGTCGCCATCGGCGCCCCGCTGACCGGCGAGGTGGTGCTGAACCGTGACATCGAGGTGCGGATCGGCCCCAGCGAGGATGCCCGCATCGTCATGACGTTGAAGCAGGGCAAGGCGCTCAACGCGCTCGGCACGCCGCGCGGCACCTATTGGACGGAGATCGCCATCGGCGGCCAGCCCATCGGCTATGTCCCCGCCGATTCGCTGGACCCGGCGCTGATGGTCACCGGCCGGCCGGCGATCGGCGGCGAAGGGCCGCGGCCGTCCAAGCCCGCCGCCAGCCAGCCGGCGGATGCGCCCGCACCCCACCGCAGCGCCGCGGTCGTCCCTCGGGCGGCCTGGGACAAGGCGGCGCAGACCCCGGCGGAGGGCTATGTCGTCGCCGCCGGCCCGATTTCCGCGACCGAGATCCTGGCCAACCGCAAGCGGCGCAGCTTCACCCTGCGCAAGGGCGACGTGGTGGCGCTGATCGGCGCCGCCGATGGCGAGGCGACGCTGGCCCTGCCTGCCGGCACCCGCGCCCTGGCGCCGGTCCAAGGGCTGGTCGGGGTGGCCGCCCCCTATCCCCTGCCGGGGATGCCGCCTGTGGAGCCCGGCATGCTCTACGGCATCAAGCTCGGCGAATATGTCAGCTACGCCGAGGGCATGCGCGCCTGGAAGGAGTTCACCGCCGGACCGGGCAGCGCCTATCGCGACCTGCCGGCGATGGTCTGGCCGGTGTTCCGCAAGGGCCGGCTGCTGTACGAGGTCGGCGTCGCCCCTTTCACGCGCTTGCAGGTCGACACCGCCTGCGGCACGTTGGCACAACGCGCGCTCGATTGTACGGTGATCGAGCTGGATACGTTTTGATGAATGACCGCCATGCGGGCCGGCCAAGCCCGTCCTCATGACCCTTTCGCGATTGAAGAGCCATGACCGACGCCGACCCGACCGGACCTGAGGACGCCCCCCGCACCGATCCGGCATCCGGGCCGGCTCCCGAGCCGGCCCCCGAGTCAGCCCCCGAGTCAGCCGACGAGGATCTGGTCTTCCTCGACGATGCCGCCCCGGACGACGCACCCGAGAATGGTGCCGAAGATGGCATTGCCGACGGAGAGCCGCCCGGCAGCCGCTGGACCATGCTGATCGTCGATGACGAGCCGGAGGTCCATGCGATCACCAAGCTCGTCCTGTCCGACTTCGCCTTCAAGGGCCGCAAGGCCCGCTTCCTGTCCGCCCACTCGGCGGCGGAGGCCCGGCGGATCCTGGCGCGGGAAAGCGACATCGCGCTGATCCTGCTGGACGTGGTGATGGAGACGGAGGATGCCGGCCTGCGGCTGGTCCATCACATCCGCGAAGAGCTGCAGAACCGCAATGTGCGCATCATCCTGCGCACCGGCCAGCCGGGACAGGCGCCGGAACGGGCGGTGATTCTCGATTACGACATCAACGACTACAAGGCGAAGACCCAGCTGACCGCCCAGCAGCTGTTCACCACCACGGTCGCGGCGCTCCGCTCCTACGAGGACATCGTGGCGATCGACGCCAACCGCCGCGGCCTGGAGAAGATCATCGAGGCATCGTCGTCGCTGTTCCGCGCCCGCTCGATGAAGCTGTTCGCCGCCGGCGTGCTGACCCAGCTGTCGGGCCTGCTGGGGGTGGGGCCGGACGCCATCCTGTGCGTGCAGCGCGGCGGTGCCGGCACCCAGGGTAGCAGCAACCAGCCGGCCGGGGCTGCGGCCGGCAACGGCCTCTATGTCCTGGCCGGATCGGGCCGGTTCGAGGATCTCATCAACGAGCCCGCCGCCGGCCATGTCGACCCGGCGGTGCTGGCCGCGGTGACCGACTGCCTGGAAAGGCGGGCGCATGTCTATGCCGGCGACCATTGCACGCTCTATATCCGCACGCCGAACGACCGGGAGACGGTGGTCTACCTGCGCTCCAACCGGCCGCTGTCGGAACTGGACCGCAGGCTGATCGAGGTGTTCTGCGGCAAGATTTCCGTCGGTTTCGACAATCTGCATCATTACGAGCAGCTCTACCGCGCCCAGCAGGGCACGCTGGCGGCGCTGGCCGATCTGGCCGAACGCGGCCGGGGGGCGCCGATGCCGGATGGGACGGCCAGGGAGGAAACGAGCGCGGACGCCGTGGGCGGAGACCGGTTCAGCCGGTCGCTGCGCATCGCCGCGATCACCGAACGGATCGCGCGCCGCCTGCATGCCGACGGCCTCTTCACCGGTTCACTTGACGATTCGACCCTGGAGACCATCGGCTTGGCGGCCATCCTGCACGACATCGGCAATGCCGCGGTCAATCCGGCGATCCTGTCGAAGCCCGGCCCGCTCGATGCGGCGGAGCGCAGCGCCATGCAGGCCCACACGGTGGCCGGCGCCACCCTGCTGAACCAGGCGAGCCATCTGGCCGATGGCCCGACCCACCTGCATCTGGGGGCGGCGGTGGCGCGCTGGCACCACGAGAACTGGGATGGAACCGGTTATCCCGACGGCCGCACCGGGGCGACGATCCCGCTCTGCGCCCGCATCGTCGCCGTTGCCGACGCCTATGACGCCATGACGCGTGACCGGCCCTATCGCCCGGCGCTGGGCCGCAATCGCGCCGTGGATGAAATCCGCCGGCTGGCCGGTCTGCGGTTCGACCCGGCGGTGGTCGATGCCTTTCTCGCCGTGCTGCCGGAGATCGACCCGCCCTGCCCCGGCGCAGGCCCGGCAGCCTGACAGGCCGGTTGCGGCAACTCCGTCTTCACTGTCGGACCGTTCGTCCCGCCCCCGCTCGTTTAGCGGCTGCACAGCGTCTCGACCGCCTCGCGCAGCGGTCCGACCTGGACCGGCTTCAGCATCAGCTCGCAGCCCATGAGTTGGGCCTCGTCGCGACGCTCCGGCGTGCTGTCGCCGGTCAGGATGATGGCCGGGACCTGCTGCCCGGTTTCGGCGCGGACACGCTCCACCACTTCGCGGCCGGTGCGGCCGCCCGGCAGATAATGGTCGGCGATGATCAGGTTCGGCACCCGGTTCAACCCGCCGAGCTGCGCCTCCAGCGCAGCGGCGCTGAGCGCCTTCACCACCTCGTAGCCCCAGCTGTCCAACAGAATCGCCAGCCCCTCGACGATCGAGCGGTCGTCGTCCAACACCAGGATGAGTGGCCTGCTCGACTCCGGTTTGGTTGCCTGACCGCCCGTTGGATCAACCATAGACTTCCCCCGCTTCGTCACTTGCAATGTGATGGGCATTCGACTTGCCAAGGCAATGCAAGCATCGCCTGTGCCGTAATCGTGACATCGAACACATCGTGGGTCCACCGGGAGCAAACAATCCCTCCCCCCAATCTTCCCGTAAATCAACGTCCTGGCGTCAAACATTGAATTGCAACACACAGCCTCAGGGTTTTCCCTTAGCGAATGCACTCGAGATTCATCAATCAGCAATTCATCATATGATTGTGCGGTGGGCTATCGTGAAGGAGCCTTTCGTGAATCCTTCAGATAGGACAAACAAAAAAGAGCCCCCGCCGAAGCGGAGGCCCTTCTCTTACATAACCGCGATTTCAACCTAGGAGGTTTTTTCTCAAGCGCGGAGATTTCCTCCGGTCGCCTTGACCACGGCCGCAACGATTTTCTGGCCGACGGCTTCGATGGCCTCGTCGGTCAGGGTTGCGGTGGTCGGCTGGTAGGTGACCGACACGGCGACCGACTTGCGCCCCTCGCCCACACCCGGCCCCTCATAGACGTCGAACACCGCGACATCCTTGACCAGCGCCTTGTCGGCGCCCTTGACGGCACGGAGGATCTTGTCGGCTTCCACCTTGCGGTCGACGACGAAGGCGAAATCGCGCTCCACCGGCTGGAAGGCCGAGAGCTGGACCATCGGCTTGGCGGTGCCGCCCTTCTTCTTGGGCAGCGGCACGGCGTCCAGCATCACCTCGAAGCCGACGACCGGCCCCTTGACGCCCAGCGCGTCCAACACCGACGGATGGATTTCGCCGAAGCGGGCCATCACGGTGGGGCCGAGTCGCAGCACGCCGGAGCGGCCGGGATGGTACCAGCCCGGCGCATCGGTGGTGACCTGCAGGTTGCCGGCCGGGGCGCCGACCGCCTCCAGCACCGCCAGCGCATCGGCCTTGGCGTCGAACAGGTCGACGCCGCGGGCCTTCTCCGACCAATGGCGGGGCACCGCCGCACCGGCGCGGATGCCGGCGGCAACCGTATCCTGACCGTCCGGCGCCGGGGTGCGGAAGGCCGCCCCGACCTCGAACAGCCGCACGTCGGCGAAGCCGCGGTCGGCATTGCGGCCGGCGGCCTGGATCAGGTTGGGCAGGACCGACGGACGCATGACGTCGAGATCGCTGCTGATCGGATTGACCAGCCGCAGCCCCGGCTGCCCGCCGCCGAACAGCTCCGCCACCGGCCCGGACAGGAAGGACCAGGTCACCGCCTCCGACAGGCCGCGGGCGGCGAGCGTGCGCTTGGCCAGCGCGACGCGGCGCTGCTTCAGCGTCAGCGCCGGGCGGGTCAGCACCGTCTCGCGCGGCAGCGGCGTCGCCGGGATGGCGTCGAAGCCATGGACGCGCAGCACTTCCTCGACGAGATCGGCCTCGCCATGGACGTCGGCGCGCCAGGACGGAACGCCGACGACCAGCCGGCCCTCCGCATCCTCGCCTTCCAGGGCGAAGCCCAGATCGGTCAGGATCCGCTCCTGACGCTCGCGCGGCAGCTCGACGCCGCCCAGCGCGGCGACGCGGCCCGGACGCAGGCTCAGGCTGCGCTTCCACTCCGGTTCCGCCCCGGCGACCACCAGTTCCGACGGCTCGCCGCCGCACAGCTCCAGGATCAGGCGGGTGGCGCGCTCCATGCCGGCGAAGACGGCGGCCGGATCGACGCCGCGCTCGAAGCGGTAGCGCGCATCCGAGTCGATGCCCAGCCGGCGGCCGGTCTGCGCCGTGCGCACCGGATCGAACAGCGCCGCCTCGACGAAGACGTTGACGGTCGCCTCGGTGCAGCCGGTCGGCTCGCCGCCGACGATGCCGGCCAGAGCCTCCGCCCGCTCGTCGTCAGCCACCACGGTCATGGCGCCGTCCAGCGCGTAATCCTTGCCGTTCAGCGCCGCCAGCGTCTCGCCCTCGCGGCCCATGCGGACGGTGATGTTGCCCTTGACCGTGTCGGCGTCGAAGACGTGCAGCGGACGGGCAGCGTCGAAGGTCAGGTAGTTGGTGATGTCGACCAGCGCCGAGATCGGGCGCAGGCCGATGGACACCAGCTTGTCCTGCAGCCATTTCGGCGACGGGCCGTTCTTCACGCCGCGGATGTAGCGGCCGACGAACAGCGGGCAGGCCTCGGGCACATCGATGCTCACGCCGACCGGGCTGGCGAAGCGGCCCTCCACCGGGGTGGTGTCCAGATGCCCGGCGGTCAGCGGCTTCAGCGTGCCCATGCCGGCGGCGGCGAGGTCGCGGGCGATGCCGCGCACCCCGGCGCAGTCGGCGCGGTCGGGGGTCAGGTTGATGTCGATGACCGGATCGTTCAGCCCGGCATAGTCGGCGAAGCCGGCGCCGACGGGTGCGTCGTCCGGCAGCTCGATGATGCCTTCATGCTCGTCGGACAGCTTCAGCTCGCGCTTGGAGCACATCATGCCGTTCGACTCGACGCCACGGATGACGCCCTTCTTCAGCGTGATGTCGGAGCCGGGCACATAGGTGCCCTCCGGCGCGAAGACGCCCTTCATGCCGGCGCGTGCGTTGGGAGCGCCGCAGACCACCTGCAGGGTGCCGGCGCCGGTATCGACCATCAGCACGCGCAGCTTGTCGGCGTCCGGATGCTTCTCGGCCGAGACGACATGGGCGACGCGGAAGGGAGCCAGTTCCTTCGACCGGTCGTGGACGCCTTCCACCTCCAGGCCGAGGGCGGTCAGCTTCTCCGTGATCTGGTCGAGCGAGGCGTCGGTCTCCAGATGGTCCTTCAGCCAGGACAGCGTGAACTTCATGGGTCCGGCTCCTTAGCGCGTCAGGCCGTGGGCGATGTTGGGAATGTCGAGGGCGGCGAAGCCGTAATGCTTCAGCCAGCGCAGGTCGGCTTCGAAGAAGGTGCGCAGGTCGGGGATGCCGTATTTCAGCATCGCCACGCGCTCCACCCCCATGCCGAAGGCGAAGCCCTGGTACTTGGTGCTGTCGATGCCGCAGGCTTCCAGCACGTTCGGGTGGACCATGCCGCAGCCGAGGATCTCCAGCCAGTCGCCGTAATTGCCCAGCTTCAGCTCGCCGCCCTTGCGCGAGCAGCCGATATCGACCTCCGCCGACGGTTCGGTGAAGGGGAAGAAGCTGGGGCGGAAGCGCAGCGGCAGGTCATCCACATCGAAGAAGGCGCGGCAGAACTCCACGAGGCAGCCCTTCAGGTGCCCCATGTTGGTCGCCTCGTCGATGACCAGCCCCTCGATCTGGTGGAACATCGGGGTGTGGGTCATGTCGTAGTCGGAACGGTAGGTCCGGCCCGGCGCGATGATGCGGATCGGCGGCTTGTTGTTCAGCATTGTGCGGACCTGCACCGGGCTGGTGTGGGTGCGCAGCAGCATCTTCTTATCGCCGGCATCCGGCAGATAGAAGGTGTCGTGCATGTCGCGCGCCGGGTGACCGGGCGGGAAGTTCAGGGCGGTGAAGTTGTGGAAATCGTCCTCGATGTCCGGCCCTTCGGCGACCGAGAAGCCCATCTCGGCGAAGATGGCGACCATCTCGTCCATCGTCTGGCTGATCGGGTGGATGCGTCCCTCGGTCTCCGGGCGGACCGGCAGGGTGACATCCACACGCTCGGCCTCCAGCCGCGCCTTCAGGTGGGCGGCGGCGAGGTCGGCCTTGCGCGCGTCGATGGCGGCGGCGATCTCGTCCTTCAGCGCGTTCAGCGCCTGACCGCGCTCCTTGCGCTCGTCCGGCGTGAGGTTCCCCAGCTCCTTCATGAAGCCGGTGATGCGCCCCTTCTTGCCGAGCGCGGAGACCCGCACCTCGTCCAGCGCCGAGAGGTCGGCGGCGGCGTTGACCTGCGACAGAAGTTCGTCTTTCAGCGCGTCGAGCATGGCGGTTCCCGGCAAGCGTGGGGAAGAAAACGGTGCAAACAGAAAAAGGGAGCCGGCCCAGCGGCCCGGCTCCCTTCTCTTACAACTGACGCCGTGACGGCAAGCGTTCCCTGACTTGAGGAAACGCGAGGCGCGTTACGCGGCGGCCTTGGAGGCGAGCGCGGCCTGGGCCTGGTCCACCAAGGTCTTAAAGGCCTCCGGCTCGCGCGCGGCCAGATCGGACAGGACCTTGCGGTCGATCTCGATGCCGGCCAGCTTGATGCCGTTGATGAAGCGCGAGTAGGTCAGGCCGTACTGACGGACGCCGGCGTTGATGCGCTGGATCCACAGGCCGCGGAAATCGCGCTTCTTGTTGCGACGGTCGCGGTAGGCGTAACGAAGCGCCTTTTCGACCTTCTCGATCGCAATGCGGAAATTCTTGGAATTACGACCCCGGTAGCCCTTGGCGAGCTTCAGGATCTTGCGGTGACGGGCGTGCGTCGTGACGCCGCGCTTAACACGAGCCATGGTTCAGTCCTTCCGAATTCTATGATGTGCCGAGATCAGGCGTTGCGCAGCCAGTTCTTCAGCACCGTGCGGGCGTTGGAGTCGCACAGGGTCATCATGCCGCGCGCGTTGCGCTTCATGTTCGGGGACTTCTGTTCCAGGCAGTGGCGCTTGTAGGCGGCCTGAGCGCGGACCTTACCCGTGGCGGTCACCTTGAAGCGCTTCTTGGCGCCGCTCTTCGTCTTCAGCTTGGGCATTTTCGTTTCCTAGATGGAAATGAGGCGGAATTCCAACGGACGGGTGGGCATGCCCTGAGCCTTACGGCCCAGCCTCGCCGCCCGTGGAAGGATGCGCTTATACGCGCGGGGAGGGCCGGATGCAAGGGGGATGTCAGGAGGGGGAACTCAATATGGCGCTACCCAGCAATCGCCCGAGTTCCACCAGATGCTCACTATCATCAATGTGGATACTCTAGCGAACAGATTTATCTCGATAGAGGTACCATCGCTCACTAGATAATGTGGGTGCCTCCTTTGGGGGACCCAATAATTCGGTTTGCCGATCCAGCATAGAGATTTTATATAAAAAGCCAGCCCCCGCTACAACTTTGCCGAGTCGGTACGGGGGCTGACCTCCTAACCCTGCCACCAAGGAGAATTGAATGGCAGAGTACGTAACACTCACCGGTCTGTCCGGTGCGCCCTACGTTTTTCAGGTATGTGACCCGAACTTACCTTTCGTGCCGTACGCAGGCAACTACGCGATGGCATCGCGTGGGCTGCTCGGTTGGTTTGTCGCGTACATTGGTGAAACCAATAACTTACGCGACCGTCTCGCTACTCATGAACGATGGGCAGAGGCGCGCTCAATGGGGTGTCGTTACATCCTTGCTCACCAAACTATAGGCGATTCTGTGCGGATGGCTGAAGAGGCGGACCTGATCGCCGCCTACAATCCTCCCCTGAATCGGCAACTTCGCACAGGCGGATTGGCTGCGGCTTTGCTTGGGCTATCTGGACCCGTTGCTCCAACGCTTCGTTAGAGCGCGATAAGCCTTGCGTCACAAGCGCCGAAATTTCGGGCGTTGGCAGACGCGTCATCTAACTTTGTGCGGCGGTTCCTACGAATCCTTCTGGGAGCCGCCTTCTTTCTCGCCTGCCATTCTTCGGCTTTGGCAGCGGCGCCAGCATCCGCTTCGCCCCATCAGTCGCGCGATGTTCCCGGCTTCAATGGACTTGTTATCCTGCTTGGGGTTCCCATTCATGGCACCTTTCCCCCTCTCTTCGGTCTGTCGCGACGCCAGCCTGATCATAGGTCCTGAAGCCGCTGATCACAAACCAGCGCATGCACAACTTGTCGCCAAAGCTCTTGCTTCGTGGGCCGAGCTTGAGTCCGCCATGGCCGAAGTACTTGCAACTATGCTAGGCGCCGCCGCGCGTCCCTCCATCGCAATGTTTAACGCGCTGAAAAGCACTGCACAAAACGATGCAATCAAAGCGGTCGCTGACGCCACCCTCTCGAGAGATGATAAAGACCTTTTTGAATCCCTGTGGAGAGCTCAGGCCCCCTATGCTAAGCACAGAAACCGATTCGCCCATTGGATTTGGGCAATAACACCTGACGTTCCGGATGCACTTCTATTATGTGACCCGGAGGCAATGAACGAACATTACGCCCACGATCATGACAGTCGCTATCGCCTGATGCTTGCAGCCATACTCCGCAAGTACGACAAAGACGTGAATATGAGAAAAGAAGACACCGAACCTCGGATTGACTACTCACGTATCCTGGTTTACCGAATGCGTGACCTTCAGGAAATCGCACTCGAGACTCAAATCCTATCTGGGCACTGGCGACTTTACCGCTTCATGATCGGGCCACTACTTAATGAGCCAATCGTGCGCGACAGTATACGCTATCAGTTGTTGCAACAGCCTCGAATTGCTCAAGCATTATCCCGCTTAAAGCAGAGTCGAAAAGCCGGCCCTCCAACGCCTACACCGGATCTATCGGAACTCCCCGAGAAAGAATAACCTATCCAAGTGCTCACCCATCCGAATGAGTTTGGCGGACGGAACATGAGCGAAAAATTGTTTGACGCCGTTCCAATACCCAACTGTGCGGGGACGCCGTAAAACGACTGACCGGGAAATGAGCCCAGGCTCAAGAAGCGCATATTTTTGCCATCCCTCCCCTATAGCTCGCCCTTGTGTTAGGATTTCTGGCCCATCCCATGAAATGGAGTGCCAGATGGAACATCGACGGAAAACTGTTTCATCCTGTTCCATCTCGTCCCGAACCGCAGGCGCCCCCCTGAACCGCGCCCTAAGGAACAGCCTCCCGAGAAGTGTTTCACCCTGTTCCAGACTGCATCGAATCGCAGGCGCGCTGTTGGGCCACATCCCATGGAACAGGCTGCGGAAAGTGTTTCGCGATGTTCCATCTGCCAGTCGGGCTCCCGGCTGGGGATACCCGCCCTACGCCATTCGCCGCAGCGGCTTCCGCATTGCACGCCCCCGCTGGCGCATGGCCCCTGCCCGCGCTATCTTCCCGGCCATGAGCGACCGCATCCCCGACCCGCAAAAACCCGCGTCCGGTGCCGAAGGCAACTGGTTCGGCTTCACCCCCGTCGATCCGTCCGCCAAGTCCGGGCTGGTCCGCGCCGTCTTCGACAGCGTGGCGACCAACTACGACCTGATGAACGACCTGATGTCGGGCGGCATCCATCGGCTGTGGAAGGACACGCTGATGGAGATGGTGGCGCCCAAGCCGGACATGACCCTGCTGGACGTGGCGGGCGGCACCGGCGACATCGCCTTCCGCTTCCTCAAGAAGGGCGGCGGGGCGGCGGTGGTCTGCGACATCACCGAGGCGATGGTCCGGGTCGGCCGCGACCGCGCCATCGACCGCAACATCCTGTCCGGGGTGCAGTGGACGGTCGGCGATGCGGAAAAGCTGCCCGTCGCCTCGCGCTCGGTCGACGCCTACACCATCGCCTTCGGCCTGCGCAACGTCACCCGCATCGACGAGGCGATCAAGGAGGCCCACCGCGTCCTGAAGCCGGGCGGCAAGTTCTACTGCCTGGAATTCAGCCACGTCGTGCTGCCGGTTCTGCGCGAGCTGTACGACGTCTATTCCTTCCAGGTGCTGCCCTTCATGGGCCGCGTGGTGGCGAAGGACGAGGCGAGCTACCGCTATCTGGCCGAGAGCATCCGCCGCTTCCCGCAGCAGGCCGATCTGGCCAAACGGATCGAGGCCGCCGGCTTCGGCGCCGTGCGCGTGCGCAACCTGTCGGGCGGGATCGCCGCCATCCATTCCGGCTGGCGGATCTAGGCTCCCGTGTTCCGCATCCTGCGCAACCTGATCCGGATGGCCGTGATCGGCCGGACGGTCGCCCGCCACGACGCCCTGCCCACCAGCCTGCTCGGCACCGCCCCCGGCCTGCTCTGGCTGTGGCGCCGCATCGCCCGCAAGGGCGTGCCCGGCCGCGAGGGCGAGCGGCTCGCCCGCGCGCTGGCCGAACTCGGCCCCACCTACATCAAGCTGGGCCAGCTGCTGTCCACCCGCTCCGATCTGGTCGGCGAGCGGATGGCGGTCGATCTGGCCGAGCTGCAGGACAAGCTGCCGCCCTTCCCCGCCCATCAGGCCCGCGCCATCATCGAGGCGGAGTTCGGCCAGCCGGTCCAGGCGCTGTTCCAGAGCTTCGACGACAAGCCGGTCGCCGCCGCCTCCATCGCCCAGGTCCATTTCGCCGTCACCGCCGACGGGCAGGAGGTGGCGGTCAAGGTGCTGCGTCCGGGCATCGAGCAGGCCTTCGAGCGCGACATCGACCTGTTCTACCGTCTGGCGGCGCTCGCCCAGTGGGTTCTGCCCAGGCTGAAGCGGCTGCGCCTGACCGAAATCGTCGACACCTTCGCCCGCACCTCGCGGCTGGAGATGGATCTGCGGATGGAGGCTGCGGCGGCGTCGGAGCTGGCGTCGAACTTCAAGGACGACGTCACCTTCAACGTGCCGAAGGTCGATTGGGAGCGCACCGGCGGCCGGGTGCTGACGCTGGAACGGATCCGCGGCTTCAAGGTGGACGAGCCGGCCCGCATCTCCGCCGCCGGCTTCGACCGCGACGAAATCCTGGCGATGGCCTCGGCCAGCTTCTTCAATCAGGTCTTCCGCGACGGCTTCTTCCACGCCGACCTGCATCCCGGCAACCTGTTCATCAACGAACAGGGCACCATCACCGCCGTAGATTTCGGCATCATGGGCCGGCTGGACCGCGAGACGCGCTATTACCTCGCCGACATGCTGATCGGCTTCCTGACCGGCGACTACCGCCGGGTCGCCGTGGTGCATTTCGAGGCCGGCTACGTCCCGCGCCACCAGTCCATCGAGATTTTCACCCAGGCCTGCCGCGCCATCGGCGAGCCCTTGCAGAACAAGCCGCTGGCCGACATCTCGGTCGGCCGGCTGCTGGCCCAGCTGTTCGCCGTCACCGAACAGTTCGAGATGGAGACCCAGCCGCAGCTGCTGCTTCTGCAAAAGAGCATGCTGACGGCGGAGGGCGTCGGCCGGTTGCTGAATCCCAACATCAACATGTGGGAGCTGGCCCGGCCGCTGATCGAGGAGTGGATGCGGGAGAACCGCGGTCCGGAGGCACAGTTCATCAACGATGCCGGCGCCATCCTGTCCACCGTCCGCCGCATCCCGGCCCTGGTCAGCGAGGCGGAACGGGTGACCCGCGACATTTCCGAAGGCGGCGTGCGCCTGCACCCGCAGACCGTCCGTCAGATGCTGAACGGCTGGGAAACCCGCCGCCGTTCGGACCGCGCCGCCCTGTGGGTGATCGCGGCCCTGCTGGCGGTGATCGCCGTCCAGATGCTGTAAGGGCCGCGACTGCGCTGAAGGGTCTTCAGTAGCCCCGGCTGCGGTCCACCAGATTGGGGATCGGCCGGCCTTCGCGGAGTGCCGTCACCGCGGTGGCCACCTGCCCGGCGCACAACGACGGATGGGTGACCCCGGCGACATGGGGGGTGACGCGGACATTCGGGTGGCGCCAGAGTGGATGATCCGCCGGCAGCGGCTCCGTCGCGAAAACGTCCAGGCTGGCGCCGCGCAGATGCCCGCTCTCCAGCGCATCCAACAGGTCCGATTCGACCAGATGCCCGCCACGGGCGGCGTTGATGACCACAGCCCCCTTGGGCAGCGCGGCGAACAGGTCCGCATTCATGATGCCGCGGGTTTCCTCGGTCAGCGGCAGCAGGCAGACCAGCACATCGCATTGCGGCAGCATCGCCGCCAGCCCGTCGGGACCGGAGAAGCTCTCCACCCCGTCGATGCTCTTGGGGCTGCGGCTCCAGCCCATCAAGCGATATTCCAGCGTCCGCAGCGTGCGGGCCGACGCCGCCCCCAATTCGCCCATTCCCAGGATGCCGACGGCCACCTCGGAAGCCGGACGATGGTCCAGCTGCTCCCAGCGTATTTCGGCCTGGAGGGCGGCATACCGGTCCATCAACCGGTGCCAGTAGAGAACCTGGAAGACGACATAGCCGGCCATGTCGGCCGTTAATCCATCCGCCACCATCCGCACCAGCGGCACGTCCGGCAGGGTCGGGTCTTCCAGGATCGGCTCCACCCCGGCGCCCAGAGAGACGATCAGCTTCAGGTTGGGCAGGGTCGCCAGCATGCCGGCCGGCGGCTTCCACACCACGGCGACCTCGATGTCGGCGGCATCGCCGGTCTCGGGCCATACGCGCATTTCAAGGCCGGGAAGATGACGGGCGATTTCCCGGCGCCAATCCTCGGCGCTGTCGCTGGCGGAGCAGAACAGAAGCGTCACGGCCGAACCCCTGCTATCTAGATCGATGTTGGGGTGCGAACGATAGCGCCTTTCCCGAACTCCGCAAGGAAGCAAGCCAGTGCCGCGCCTGATCCTGCTGAACAAGCCCTATGGCGTGCTGCCGCAATTCACCGACGACCAGGGCCGCCCGACTCTGGCGGAGCTGGTGCCGGTGAAGGGCGTCTATGCCGCCGGCCGGCTCGACCGCGACAGCGAGGGGCTGCTGGCGCTGAGCGACGACGGGCCGCTGATCGCCCGCATCGCCGCACCGGCCAACAAGATGCCGAAGACCTACTGGGTGCAGGTGGAAGGCGTGCCGACCGACGAGGCGCTGGAAGCGCTGCGCCGTGGCGTCGCGCTGAAGGACGGCCCTACCCTGCCGGCCGAGGCGCGGCGGATGGAGGAACCGGAGGCGCTGTGGCCGCGCGATCCGCCGGTGCGCTACCGCGCTGCCATCCCCACCAGCTGGATTGCACTCACCATCCGCGAGGGGCGCAACCGGCAGGTCCGCCGCATGACGGCGGCGGTCGGCTTCCCCACCCTGCGGCTGATCCGCTGGGCGATTGGCGACTGGACGCTGGACGGGCTGGCGCCGGGGCAGTGGCGGGAGGTCCCCCAACCGCCCGCGACTCCCTCGACTGGGGCAAAGACCCCGGCACCAACCGGCAAGCGCGCCCCGGTCAAGCCGCGCCGAACAGCTGCTCCTCGCTCAGCGCCATCACGCTCGCGGAGCCGGTGACGACGGTCGCCCGCAGCGCCGCCGCCTTCGGCAGCACATGGGTGGCGTAGAAGCGGGCGGTCAGCGGCTTGGCCGACAGGAAGGCTGTGTCGGCATCGCCCTCCGCCAGCCGTTCCACCGCCAGCTTGGCGGCGCGGGCCAGCTGCCAGCCGCCGGCGACCACGCCCATCAGCTCCAGCACTGTCACCGACGCGGCGGCCGGCAGGCGCGGATCCTGCTTCGCCGCGGTCAGCACCCAGGCCACCGCCTGCTTCGCCTCCTGCACCGCCGCGGCCAGCTCGGCCCCGGTGACGCGCAGCGCCTCGTCAGCATGGCCAGACAGCTCGCCGCCCAGCGCGGCGATCTCGTCCAGCAGGCCGTTGGCCGCCGCCCCGCCGTCGCGCAGGAGCTTGCGGTTGATCAGGTCGTTGGCCTGGATGGCGGTCGTGCCCTCATAGATCGTGGTGATGCGGGCGTCGCGCAGATGCTGGGCGGCGCCGGTTTCCTCAATGAAGCCCATGCCGCCATGGATCTGCACGCCGTCCGACGCCAGCTGCTGGCCGGTCTCGGTGCACCAGCCCTTGGCGATGGGGGTCAGCAGATCGACCAGCAGGCCGGCGCGGCCGCGTGTGGCCTCGTCGGCATGATGATGCGCCACGTCGACCGCGGCGGCGGCGGTGTAGAGAATGCCGCGCATCGCCTCGATCCGCGCCTTCATGCCCATCAGCAGGCGGCGGACGTCGGGATGGTTGACGATGCCCTTCGACTGGCCCTCGCTCCAGCCCAGCGGCTTGCCCTGTACGCGGTCGCGGGCATAGGCCAGCGCCTGCTGGTAGGCACGCTCGGCAATCGACAGGCCCTGCATGGCGACGTTCAGCCGGGCGTGGTTCATCATGGCGAACATGTATTCCAGGCCGCGGTTCGGCTCGCCCACCAGAAAGCCGGTCGCCCCGCCCTCGTCGCCGAAGGACAGCACGGCGGTCGGGCTGCCGTGGATGCCCAGCTTGTGCTCCAGCGACACGCACTTCACCTGATTGCGGGCGCCCAGGCTGCCGTCCGGATTGACCAGGAATTTCGGCACGACGAACAGGCTGATGCCCTTCACGCCCGCAGGCGCGTCGGGCAGGCGGGCCAGCACCAGATGGACGATGTTCTCCGTCAGGTCATGGTCGCCATAGGTGATGAAGATCTTCTGCCCGCTGACGAGGTGATGGTCGCCGTTCGGCACCGCGCGCGACCGCGTGGCGGCAAGGTCGGACCCCGCCTGCGGCTCGGTGATGTTCATGGTGCCGGTCCACTCGCCCGAGATCATCCGGGGCAAATAGAGATCCTTCAGCGCCTCCGAGCCATAGAGCTGAACCGCGTTCACCGCCCCTTGGGTCAGCATCGGGCAGAGCGCGAAGGCCATGTTGGCGGAATGCCACATCTCCTGCACGGCGGTGTTCAGCAGGTTGGGCAGCCCCATGCCGCCGCGCGCCGGATCGAAGGGCAGCCCGTTCCAGCCGCCTTCCACCAGCGCCTGCCACGCCGTCCCCCATCCCTCCGCCGTGCGGGCGATGCCATCGGCGCCGAGCTTGGCCCCCTGGACGTCGCCGATGCGGTTCAGCGGGGCCAGGATGTTCTCGGCGATCTTCGCCGCCTCGCCCAGGATGCTGTCGACCATGTCGGGGCTGGCATCCTCGAAGCCCGGCAGAGCCGCCACGTCGGCCATGCCGGCGAGGTGGTCGAGGACGAAGCGGATCTCTTTCAGCGGCGGGGTGTAGGGGATCGCGGCGGCGGTCATGGGGGACCTCTTCGGGTAACGGAAGGGTTGGACGAGATCAGACGGCCTGCTGCAGCTCCGGCAGGGCCTTGAACAGGTCGGCGACCAAGCCGTAGTCGGCGACCTGGAAGATCGGCGCCTCCTCGTCCTTGTTGATGGCGACGATCACCTTGCTGTCCTTCATGCCGGCCAGATGCTGGATCGCACCCGAGATGCCGACGGCGACATAGAGGTCCGGCGCCACGATCTTGCCGGTCTGGCCGACCTGATAGTCGTTCGGCACAAAGCCGGCATCGACGGCGGCACGCGAGGCACCCACGGCGGCTCCCAGCTTGTCGGCGATGGCCTCCAGCAGGTGGAAATTGTCGCCCGACTGCATGCCGCGACCGCCGGAAATCACGATGCGGGCGGAGGTCAGCTCCGGACGCTCCGACTTCGACAGCTCGGCCGAGACGAAGCCCGACAGGCCGGGATCCGCGGCGGCGGCGACGCTCTCGACCGGGGCGGCATTGCCGGTCGACGCCGCCTCGAATCCGGTGGTGCGGACGGTGATCACCTTCACCGCATCGGCCGACTGCACGGTGGCGATGGCGTTGCCGGCATAGATCGGCCGCTCGAACGTATCCGAAGAAACCACGGCTGTGATGTCCGAGATCATCGCCACGTCGAGCAAGGCGGCAACGCGCGGCAGCACATTCTTGCCCACCGAGGTGGCGGCGGCGAGGACATGGCTGTAGCCGGAAGCGAGCGACACCAGCAGGGCCGCGACCGGCTCGGCCAGCGCGTGCTCATAGGCGGCATCGTCGGCGAGCAGCACCTTGGCGACGCCGGCCAGCTTCGCGGCCTGCTCCGCGGCCGGGGCGGCGTTGCGGCCGGCGACGAGGATGTGGACGTCGCCGCCCAGCTTGGACGCGGCGGTCACGGCATGGGCGGTGGCGGGCTTCAGGCTGGCGTTGTCGTGGTCGGCAAGGATCAGGATGGGCATGTGGCGGTTCCTCTGTCGGGCGGGGTGCGGGGAGTGCGGGCGGCCGGGGCCGGCGCTCAGATCACCCGCGCCTCGGTCTTGAGCTTGTCGACCAGGGTGGCGACGTCCGGCACCTTGATGCCGGCCTGGCGCTTGGGCGGCTCGGCGACCTTCACCGTCTTCAGGCGCGGCGTGACGTCGACGCCCAGGCTGTCCGGGGTGACGGTCTCCAGCGGCTTCTTCTTCGCCTTCATGATGTTGGGCAGCGAAGCATAGCGCGGCTCGTTCAGGCGCAAATCGGCGGTCACCACCGCCGGCAGCTTGAGGTCCACCGTCTCCAGCCCGCCGTCGATCTCGCGGGTCACGGCGACCGTGCCGTCACCGGCGGCGATCTTCGAGGCGAAGGTGCCCTGGCCCCAGCCGAGCAGCGCTGCCAGCATCTGGCCGGTCTGGTTGCAGTCGTCGTCGATGGCCTGCTTGCCGAGGATGACGAGGCCGGGGGCCTCCTTCCCGACGAGCGCCTTGAGGACCTTGGCGACGGCCAGCGGTTCGGTCGTCACGTCGGTCTGCACCAGGATGGCGCGGTCGGCGCCCATGGCGAGAGCGGTGCGCAGCGTCTCCTGGGCCTGGGCCGGGCC
>Ga0206116_1000829_pt1 | contig 22797 bp, 15 predicted proteins | sample 3A1Ametagenome_FD_178000 | JGI IMG/M metagenome (GOLD analysis project Ga0206116, IMG submission 178000) | Enriched microbial communities from leaf-cutter ant dump, University of Wisconsin, Madison, United States - 3A1A | ecosystem: Environmental > Terrestrial > Nest > Insects nest > Nest dump...
GCCGATTTCCTTGGTCCAGATGTCGTAGGCCTCGTCGTCCTCGGCGTACACGGTGGCGAGCAAGCGCTCCTTGGGCAGCTTGTAGACCTCGGTCAGCAGCTCCCAGGCCCACTTGAGCGACTCGCGCTTGAAGTAATCGCCGAAGCTCCAGTTGCCCAGCATCTCGAAGAAGGTGTGGTGGCGCGCGGTGTAGCCCACGTTCTCCAGGTCGTTGTGCTTGCCGCCCGCGCGCAGGCAGGCCTGCACCGACGTGGCACGGTTGTACGGCCGCTTGTCGGTGCCCAAGAACACGTCCTTGAACTGCACCATGCCCGAGTTGGCGAACATCAGCGTGGGGTCGTTGCCCGGCACCAGCGGCGACGATGCGACGACCGCATGGCCACGCTCCGCAAAGAATTCGAGGAACTTGGCGCGGATCTCGGTAACTTTCATCCGGGTCTTTCTATGCCGCGCGGAGCGTGCCCGGGGCCCGCTGCGGAACCCACGGCGCCGCCTCCGGCAGCGGTTGCATCAGTGAAATGGGGAAGAAGGCAAGAAACCTTTGATTATCTCACGCTCACTGCATGCTCTGGTGGCCGCGCTGGATGCTCTGGTCGAGGAAGCTCCACAGCCGCTCGTCCAGGCTGAAGGCGACGTTGAAGCGCAGCCACCCGGTGGCGCGCGGCTCCACCATGAAGAGCTGGCCGGGGCCGAGCATGATCCCTTCCCCGGTGGCCTCGCGCGAGAGCACGGCGCTGTCGGGCAGGTCGGGGTGGCGGGCCCAGAGGTACATGCCCGCCTCGGGCTCGTGGAACAGCTCGAAGCCGCGCGACTGCAGCCTGCGCCCCACGTCGCGGTGCGCCTCGGCCAGGCGCTCGCGCACCGCCTTGAGGTGCTTGCGCCAGCGGCCGTCGGTCACCACGCCCAGCGTCACGCGCTCGGTGATCTCCGACGAGGTGAGGCCCGAGATCATCTTGAGGCGCACCAGCTCCTCCAGCAGATCCCGCCGCGCCGCCACGAAGCCCGTGCGCAGGTTGGGCGAGATGGTCTTGGAGAAGCTGCCCAGGTACACCACGCGCTCGAGCTGGTCCAGGCTGGCGAGCGACGGGCGCTGGTCGGCGTCCATGTCGGCGTAGATGTCGTTCTCGACCAGCGTCACGCCATGCTGGGCCGCCAGCTGCAGCAGGCGGTGCAGGTGCGCCACCGAGGCCGTGGAGCAGGTGGGGCTCTGCAGCCGCGGCTGGGTGAAGAACAGCCGCGGCCTGCGGCGGGCCATCAGCGCTTCCAGCGCCGGCAGGTCGTAGCCCGTGGGCGTGCGCGGCACGCCGATCAGCTCGGCCCCCGCGAAGCGCAGCATGAAGAACATGTTGGGGTAGCCGGGGTCGTCCACCAGCACCGCGTCGCCGGGCTTCACGAGCTGGCGCGCCACCAAGTCCAGCGCCTGGCTGGAGCCCTGGGTGAGCATCACCTGGTCGGCGTCCACCATCAGGTGGTGCTCGGACAGCGACTCCGCCACCACCATGCGCAGGGCCATGTGGCCCTGCGGCAGGCCGTAGCCGTCCAGCGCCGGGCCGTCGATGGAGAGCTGCCGCAGGCTGCGGCGCACCGCGTCGCCGAACAGCCAGTCGTTGGGCAGCCAGCCGCAGCCGGGCTTGAGCGGCAGGTTGCGGTTCTCGAAGATCTGCTTGAGGTACCAGGCCGCGTCGAAGCGCGGGCGCGGGCGCTCGGCCATGGCGGGCCCGGGCTCGTCGCTGCGGCGCTTGACGAAGAAGCCCGCGTTGGCCCTGGACACCAGCCAGCCCTGCGCGACGAGCCGGTCGTAGGCTTCCACCACGGTGAAGACGCTGACGCCGTGGCTGGCCGCGAATGCGCGGATCGAGGGCAGCTTGCTGCCCGGCTTGAGGACCTGGCCCGCGATCAATCCCCGCACGCCGTCCACGATCTGGCTCACCAGGGGCGTCTGCAAATCGGGACTGAGTTTGAGCATCAGACGTGCAAAGGGGCGCATTGTGCACCGCCGGGGCGCACACCGGATCAGGGATTGCGTGTACAGGATTCTAGACCTGCACAGTGCGCCCGAAAGCTGCAGTGCGTGTACATGGCCGGCGGGCGCAGCGGCTCCCAGAATCCACCCGCATTCCTTCAACGAGAACCCGCTCGCCATGCAGCAAGACCGCCACTTCACCAATGCCGCCCTCCTCGCCCGCCGCCATGCCGCCGTCGCGCGCGGCGTGGGACAAACCCACGAGATTTTCGTGCAGCGCGCCCTGAACGCCGAGCTGTGGGACGTGGAGGGGCGCCGCTACATCGACTTCGCCGGCGGCATCGCCGTGCTCAACACCGGCCACCTACACCCGAAGGTAACCGGCGCCGTCCAGCAGCAACTCGAACGCTACACGCACACCTGCTTCCAGGTCGTAGCCTACGAGCCCTACGTGGAGGTGTGCGAGCGCCTCAACACCATGGCCCCGGGCGGCTTCGCCAAGAAGAGCGTGCTGCTGACCACCGGCGCCGAGGCCGTGGAAAACGCCGTCAAGATCGCCCGCGCCTACACCGGGCGCCCCGGCGTCATCGCCTTCACGGGCGGCTACCACGGCCGCACCAACCTGACGCTGGGCCTCACGGGCAAGGTGGTGCCGTACAAGGTGGGCTTCGGCCCCTTCCCGGGCGAGACCTACCACGCGCAGTTCCCCAACCCGCTGCGCGGCGTGAGCGTGGAGGATGCGCTGCAATCGGTGGAGCTGCTGTTCAAGAACGACGTCGAGCCCGCGCGCGTGGCAGCCTTCATCATCGAGCCGGTGCAGGGCGAGGGCGGCTTCTACATCGCGCCGCCCGCATTCATCAGCGGCCTGAAGGCCCTGGCCGACCGGCACGGCATCCTGCTCATCGCCGACGAGGTGCAGACCGGCGCGGGCCGCACGGGCACTTGGTTCGCCTGCGAGCAATGGCCCGTCGCGCCCGACCTCATCACCACGGCCAAGTCGCTGGCCGGCGGCTTCCCGCTGTCGGGCGTGGTGGGCCGCGCCGACGTGATGGACGCCCCCGCCCCCGGAGGCCTGGGCGGCACCTACGCGGGCAGCCCCGTGGCCTGCGCCGCGGCGCTGGCCGTGATCGACACCTTCGCCCAGGAGCGGCTGCTGGAGCGCAGCCGCGCCGTGGGCGCGCGCCTGGTGCAGGGCCTGCGGGCCATGGCCGCCACCGTGCCCGCGATCGGCGACGTGCGCGGCCTGGGCGCCATGGTGGCCATCGAGCTGTTCGAGGGAGGCGACCTCGCGCGCCCCGACGCCGCCCTCGCCAGGAGCGTGGTGGCCGAGGCCCTGCGCCGCGGGCTGGTCCTGCTGTCCTGCGGCACCTACGGCAACGTGATCCGCATGCTGGTGCCGCTCACGGCCTCCGACGCGCTGCTGGACGAGGGCCTGGGCCTGCTGGCCGACAGCTTCGCCGCCGTGGCCTGAACACGGACCCGGCCCATGCCTTCCCAAGACCCCCTGGTGCGCTTTTGCGGCGTGCAGAAAACCTACGACGGCGAGCAGCTGGTCGTGCGCCAGCTCGACCTGGACATCCGGCGCGGGGAATTCCTCAGCCTGCTCGGCCCCTCCGGCTCGGGCAAGACCACCACGCTGATGATGCTCGCCGGATTCGAGTCGCCGACCTCCGGCGACATCCTGCTCGACGGCCGCCCGATCACGCGCGTGCCGCCGCACAAGCGCAACTTCGGCATGGTGTTCCAGAACTACGCGCTGTTCCCACACCTCACGGTGGCGCAGAACGTGGCCTACCCGCTCACCGTGCGCAAGGTGCCCAAGGACGAGCAGGCCAAGCGCGTGCAGAAGGCCCTGGACATGGTGCGCCTCACGGGCCTGGGCGAGCGCCTGCCCGCGCGCCTGTCCGGCGGCCAGCAGCAGCGCGTGGCGCTGGCGCGCGCCCTGGTGTTCGAGCCGCAGCTCGTGCTCATGGACGAGCCGCTGGGGGCGCTGGACAAGCAGCTGCGCGAGCACATGCAGATCGAGCTCAAGGAACTGCACCGCCAGCTCGGCGTGACCTTCGTTTACGTCACGCACGACCAGGGCGAGGCGCTCACCATGAGCGACCGCGTGGCCGTGTTCAACGAGGGCGTGATCCAGCAGCTCGACGGCGTGGAGCCGCTCTATGAGACGCCATCCAACCGCTTCGTGGCCGGCTTCGTGGGCGACAGCACCGTGCTGCGCGGCACGCTGGCGGGCCGCGGCGCGCAGGCCGCGCTGGTCCTGCCCAACGGCCAGCGCCTGCAGGGCCTCGACGTCCAGGGCGCGGCCGAAGGCGCCGCGGTGGAGGCCTGCATCCGCCCCGAGCGCATCGTGCTGCGCGGCACGCAAGAGCCCACGTCCGGCTCCGGCGTGCTGCAGGCCACGGTGACCGGCGCCATCTACCACGGCGACCACCTGCGCCTGCTGTGCTACGCCGGCGCGAGCCAGTCCGAGGTCACCGTGAAGCTGCCCCTGGCGCGCCATGGCGCCGCAGCCCACCCGCTGCCCGGCGAGTCCGTGCACCTGGAGTTTCCCGCCGCCGCGCTGCGCCTGTACGCCGTGTAGGCGCGCACCCTTCCCTTGCCCCTTTCGCTTTCACTAGGAGACGACACCATGAAACAACGCCTGATCGCCGCGGCCACCCTGGCCGCCTGCTTCGCCCTGCCGGCCGCCGCGCAGCAGCAGCTCACCATCGTGAACTTCGGCGGCGCCAATGCGAACGCGCAGAAGAAGGCCTACTACGAGCCCTACGAGAAGGCGGGCAACAAGCTCGTGACCGTGGAGTACAACGGCGAGCAGGCCCGCATCAAGGCCATGGTCGAGACCAGGAAGGTCACCTGGGACGTGGTGGAGGTCGAGGCGCCCGACGCCGTGCGCGGCTGCGACGAGGGCCTGTTCGAGAAGCTGGACTACAGCAAGATCGTGGACAAGGCCGACCTGCTGCCCGCCGCCGTGACCGAGTGCGGCGTGGGCATGTTCGTCTGGTCCACGGTCATGGCCTACAACGGCGACAAGCTCAAGACCGCGCCCACGAGCTGGGCCGACTTCTTCGACGTGAAGAAGATCCCCGGCAAGCGCGGCATGCGCAAGGGCGCGCGCTACAACCTCGAATTCGCGCTGCTGGCGGACGGCGTGAAGCCCGCCGACGTCTACAAGGTGCTCGCCACCAAGGAAGGCGCGGACCGCGCATTCAAGAAGCTCACCGAGCTCAAGCCGAACATCCAGTGGTGGGAGGCTGGCGCGCAGGCGCCCCAGTTCCTCGTGGCGGGCGACGTGGTGCTGACCACGGTGTTCAACGGCCGCATCGATGCCGCCAACCGCGAGGGCCGCAACCTCAAGATCTTCTGGCCGGGCGGCATCTACGACCTGGACTACTGGGTCATTCCCAAGGGCGCGCCCAACAAGGACGCCTCGCTCAAGTTCATCGCCTTCGGCATGCGGCCCGAAAACCAGGCCGTCTATGCCCAGAACATCGCCTACGGCCCGGCGAACACCAAGGCGCTGGCCAGGCTCGACCAGAAGGTGCTCGACGACCTGCCCACCTCGCCCGCCAACGCCAAGGAGGCCCTGCAGCTGAGCGTGCCCTTCTGGGCCGACCAGGGCGAGGCGCTGGAAAAGCGCTTCGCCGCCTAGGCCACCCAGTAACGCGCTGCGGGAACGAGGACGATGGACTCCACCATGCAAGGCCACCCACGCCCGCCGGCGGCCAATGGTTCCGACCTGCGCCGGGCCCTGGCGCGCGCGGAGGCGCGGCGCAAATGGCGCGCCTTCTCGCTCACGCTGCCCTTGCTGGTGTTCCTTCTGCTCACCCTGCTGGTGCCCATCGCCGCGCTGCTCCAGCGCGCGGTGGAGAACCCCGAGGTGGCCGCCGCCCTGCCCCGCACCGTGCAGGCGCTCGCGCCATGGAACCGCCAGGAGGCCCCCGGCGCCGCCGCCTACGGCGCGCTGGGCCAGGACCTGATGCAGCTGGCCGACAGCGCGGACGCGGGCGCCGTGGCCCGGCGCCTGAACGCGGAGATGCCGGGCGCACGCTCGATGGTGATGGGCGCCTACCGCGCGCGCCCTTTCGACGGGCCGGCCGAGGCCGTGCGAGCCCGGCTGCTGGACGCGGACCCGCGCTGGAGCGAGCCCGACATCTGGCGCGCCATCGCCAAGAACGGCTCGCGCTGGACGCCGGACTACCTGCTGGCCTCCGTGGACCTGCGGCGCGACGCCCAGGGCCATGTCGAGCGCATGCCCGAGGAGCAGCGCGCCTTCGGCTCCATCCTGGGGCGCACCTTCTCGATCAGCGCCGTGGTCACGCTGTTCTGCCTGCTGCTGGGCTATCCGCTCGCCTGGTGGCTGGCCTCGCTGCCGGAGCGCCGCGCGAACGTGCTCATGATCCTGGTCCTGGTGCCGTTCTGGACGTCCATCCTCGTGCGCGTGGCGGCCTGGATCGTGCTGTTGCAGTCCGAGGGGCTGGTCAACCGCGGCCTCATGGGCCTGGGGCTCATCGAGCAGCCGCTGGCGCTGCTCTTCAACCGCACGGGGGTGGTCATCGCCATGGTGCACATCCTGCTGCCCTTCATGATCCTGCCGCTCTACAGCGTCATGAAAAGCGTGCCGCCCACCTACGTGCGCGCCGCCGTGTCGCTGGGCAGCTCGCCGCTGGCCGCTTTCTTCCGCGTGTACGTGCCGCAGACCTATCCGGGCATCGGCGCCGGCGCGCTGCTGGTGTTCATCCTCGCCATCGGCTACTACGTCACGCCCGCGCTGCTGGGCGGCGCGGACGACCAGATGCTGAGCTACTACATCGCCCGCTACACCAACGTGGAAGTCAACTGGGGCATGGCCTGCGCGCTCGGCGCCCTGCTGCTGGCCGCCACGCTGCTGCTGTACGGCGTCTACCGCCGCACGGCCAAGGCCGACCTCGCCCTCGGCTGAAGGAGACCCGACCATGCTGCCCGAATTCCCCCTCTATGCCACCTTCGCCGACAAGCTCGGCTGGTGGCTGCTGCGCGCCGCATGCGCCGCCATCCTGCTGTTCCTGCTCGCGCCCATCCTGGCCATCGTGCCACTGTCGTTTTCCGACAGCTCGTTCCTGGCCTACCCCGTTCCCGGCTGGTCGCTCAAGTGGTACCGCCACCTGTTCGAGTCCGAGGAATGGACGCGCGCCACGCGCAACAGTTTCATCGTCGCCCCCGCGGCCACGCTGGTCGCCACCGTGCTCGGCACGCTCGCGGCCGTCGGCCTGTCGCGGGCCGACTTTCCGGGCAAGGGCCTGCTCATGGCCGTGCTCATCGCGCCCATGGTGGTGCCCATCATCGTGGTGGGCGTGGCCACCTACCTGTACTTCGCGCCACTGGGCCTGGCGGACAGCTACACCGGCCTGATCGTGGTGCACGCGGCGCTGGGCGCGCCCTTCGTGCTGACCACGGTGCTGGCCACGCTGGCCAACTTCAACCACAACCTGGTGCGCGCATCGCTGAGCCTGGGCGAGACGCCCTTGCGCACGTTCTTCCGCGTCACGCTGCCGGTGATCGCGCCGGGCGTGGTCTCGGGCGCGCTGTTCGCCTTCGCCACGTCGTTCGACGAGGTGGTGGTGACGCTGTTCCTCGCCGGCGCGGACCAAGCCACGCTGCCGCGCCAGATGTTCACTGGCATCCGCGAGAACATCTCGCCCACCATCGCCGCCGTCGCCACCCTGCTGATCCTCTTCACCACGGCCCTGCTGCTGGCGCTGGAATGGCTGCGCGGGCGCAAGGTCTGAAACCGTTTCGAGACCACTGGAAACCACGCCCATGGACACCCCCACCACCCCCCTCTCGCTGCTGAAAGACCCCAGCCTGCTCAAGACCGACGCCCTCGTGAACGGGCAGTGGGTGGCCGGCCCCGGCCGCTTCGCCGTGCACGACCCCGCCACGGGCCTGAAACTGGCCGACGTGGCCAATCTCGGCCCGCAGGACGCCGAGGCCGCCATCGCCGCCGCCAACGCCGCATGGCCCGCATGGCGCGCCAAGACCGCCAAGGAGCGCAGCGCCATCCTGCGCCAGTGGTACGACCTGCTCATGGCGAACCAGGACGACCTGGGCCGCCTCATGACCGCCGAGCAGGGCAAGCCCCTGTCCGAGGCCAAGGGAGAGGTGGCCTACGGCGCGAGCTTCGTCGAGTGGTTCGCCGAAGAGGCCAAGCGCGTCAACGGCGAGACGCTGCCGCAGTTCGACAACAACCGCCGCCTGCTCGTGCTCAAGCAGCCCATCGGCGTGTGCGCGGCCATCACGCCGTGGAACTTCCCGCTGGCCATGATCACGCGCAAGGTGGCGCCGGCCCTGGCCGCGGGCTGCCCCGTGGTCATCAAGCCCGCCGAGCTCACGCCGCTCACCGCGCTGGCCGCCGCCGAGCTGGCGATCCGCGCGGGCATCCCGGCCGGGGTGCTCAACGTGGTCACCGCCGACAGCGCGAACTCCATCGCCGTGGGCAAGGTGCTGTGCGCGAGCGGCGTGGTGCGCCACCTCTCGTTCACGGGCTCCACCGAGGTGGGCCGCATCCTCATGGCCCAGTGCGCGCCCACGGTGAAGAAGCTCTCGCTCGAACTCGGCGGCAACGCACCCTTCCTCGTGTTCGACGATGCCGACATCGACAGCGCCGTCGAGGGTGCCTTCGCCAGCAAGTACCGCAACGCGGGCCAGACCTGCGTGTGCACTAACCGCTTCTACGTGCAGGAGGGCGTGTACGACGAGTTCGTCGCCAAGTTCGCGGCCAAGGTCAAGACGGCCAAGGTCGGCAACGGCTTCGAGGACGGCGTGAACCAGGGCCCGCTGATCGAGGAGGCCGCGCTCGAGAAGGTGCAGCGCCACGTCCAGGACGCCGTGTCCAAGGGCGGCCGGATCGTCGCGGGCGGCCAGCGCCTGTCCCGCCTGGGCAGCGGCCAGTTCTTCGAGCCCACGGTGGTGGCCGACGCCTCGGCCGGCATGCTGTGCGCGCGCGAGGAGACCTTCGGCCCCTTCGCGCCCGTGTTCAGGTTCCAGACCGAGCAGGAGGCCATCGACGCGGCCAACGCCACCGAATTCGGCCTCGCGAGCTACTTCTACAGCCGCGACGTGGGCCGCATCTTCCGCGTGGGCGAGGCCCTCGAATATGGCATGGTGGGCGTGAACGTGGGCATCCTGGCCACCGAGCACGTGCCCTTCGGCGGCGTGAAGCAGTCGGGCCTGGGCCGCGAGGGGTCGCACCACGGCATGGACGATTACGTCGAGATCAAGTACCTCTGCGTGGGCGACGTGCTGAAGTAGGTCTCCGGTGTTGCTTCCGATTTGATAGCATGCAGCGCTTGCCACGCAAGCGCTGCAGCCCAAAAAGGCCTTGAACCAGGGGGAAGGCGTGCAGGCCCTTGCCTCTGTCACGCCATTGCCACGAGCGGCCACTAGACTACGCGCCCGTGTGGCCTGGCATTTTGCGTGCGCCCGCTTCCCGAGACCCCTTCGTTCATGCGCCGCCTGCCCCGCACCCAGCACTTCTTCGCCCTGTCCTCCCTGCTGCTCGCCGCCCTGGCAGGCACCGCACGGGCCGAGGACGCCACCGCCGCCGCGCAGCCCGAGGACTGGAGCGTGCACGGCCAGGCCACCTACATCTGGCAGACCAAGCCCGCGTTCTCCGCAGCCTACAGCGGCGAAAACAGCCTGTCGCCGAGCAAGGAGAAGAGCTACTCGTTCACCTCGACGCTCTTCCTGGGCCGGCGGCTGGGCCCGGATACCGAGCTGTACTTCAACCCCGAGCTCGTGCAGGGCGTGCCCATGTCCAACCTCACCGGTCTGGGTGGCCCCCCCAATTCGGAGCTGCAAAAGACCGCCGGCGCCCATCCCACGGTGTACCGGGCCCGGCTGTTCGTGCGCCACACCTGGGGCCTGGGCGGCGAGCGCGAGGCGGTGGCCGGCGAGGCGAACCAGCTCGCGGGCTGGCAGGACAAGCGCCGGCTCGTGCTCACGGCGGGCAACTTCGCCGCCTCGGATGTGTTCGACGGCAACGGCCAGGCCCATGACGGGCGCACCCAGTTCATGAACTGGGCCCTGATGACCCACGGCGCCTGGGACTACGCGGCCGACGCGCGCGGCTATTCCTGGGGCGCCACGCTGGAGTACTACCACGACGACTGGGCCCTGCGCGCGGGGCGCTTCATGGTGCCGCGCGAACCCAACGGCCTGCCGCTCGACCATGCCATCTTCCGCCACTACGGCGACCAGGTCGAGCTCGAGCGCGGCTACACGCTGGGTGGCCAGCCGGGCCGCTGGCGCGTGCTGGCCTTCCGCAACGTGGCCGTCATGGGGCGCTTCCAGGACGCGATCGACGGGAGCCGGCAGAACCAGGCCGCCCCCTCGATGGACGCGGTTCGCGCCCTGCACAGCAAGGTGGGCTGGGGCCTCAGCGTCGAGCAGGCCGTGGCCCCCGAGGTCGGCCTGTTCGCGCGCTGGTCGCGCAACGACGGACGCAGCGAGGTCTACGCCTTCGCCGAGATCGACCAGGCGTTCTCGGCTGGCGCCACGCTGAACGGCGCCCTCTGGGGCCGCGCGAACGATGCCCTGGGCATGGCCTATGCGCGCAACGGCCTGTCCAGCGTCCACCGCGAGTACCTGGCCCTGGGCGGCTACGGCTTCTTCGTGGGCGACGGGCGGCTGGACCACTACCGCCCCGAGCAGATCTTCGAGACCTACTACCGCTTCGGCCTGCCCCCGGTGCGCGGCGTGGACAGCGCCTTCAGCCTGGGCTGGCAGCACATCCGCAACCCGGGCTACAACGCGGACCGCGGGCCGGTCAACGTCTACACCGCGCGGTTCCACGCGGAGTTCTGACCCGGGGCGGCCGTTGCGGTAGCATTCAGAAGCATTTTGGCTGCATGGGCGGCCAGCGCTCTTCGTCCAAAGGCCTTGGCTTGCAGCCGTCCCGCTCCCGCGCCTCTGTGATCCATCAGCTGTCCCTATCGATATGGGGACTGTTTTTGGCGCTGCTGATGCTGCTGTCGGTGCTGGGATACACCGCGATGCAAATGGCCGCCAACCGCCTCGTGCCGGTCATCGCCCGGCATGCCGTAGAGTTGCGGGCCCAGGCCAGCGAAGGCCTGTTCCTGCAGGCCGAGCAAAGCGTGCGGCGCCTGCGCCAGGAACTGCTGCGGCGGCTCGACCAGGGCGATACCGCCGCCGCGCTGCAGCGCTTCGACACGCTCTTCCAGCGCAGCCCCGACGGCCTGTGGCGCCTGCGCCCCGGCAAGGTGGACCCGGACAACGCGCCCACGCTGTACCTGCACCAAGGCCCCGAAGGCCTTGCAGCGTCGGCCCGCCTGCGCGCCGTGGCGAGCTACGACCTGCTGCGCGAGCAGGGCCCCGCCCTCGTGCCGCCGTTTCTCTCGGCCTACATGGACTTCGTGGAAGACGGCCTGATGGTCTACGCGCGCGGCATCGACTGGGGCGGCAACGCCACGGCGCAGGCCACCAACGCGGACTACCCCACCATGCGCGGCGCAGACCCGCGCAACAACCCGGAGCGCAGCGTTTTCTGGACTCCCGTGTACTACGACGAGCAGGCCAAGGCCTGGATGGTGTCCGTCATCCAGCCGCTGGACTGGCAGGGCCGGTGGGCAGGCACGCTGGGGCACGACCTGGCGGTGGACACGCTGATCAACGCCGTGGCGGACAACCAGGCATGGGGTGGGACGCAGCTCATCCTCAGCGCCAGCGGCGACCTCATCTCCCACCCCGGCCTGCGCGAACGCATCGCCCAGGCGGACGGGCAATTGCGCATCGCTACGCTCAAGGACCCGCTGCTCGATCAGGTCTACCGCATGGTGACACAGGTCCACGCGGACAGCGGCGCGGGCCTGAGCCCGGACGGCAGCCAGTGGGTAGCCTGGTCGCGCATCCACGGCCCCCATTGGTACCAGGTGTACCTGCTACCCCAGTCGCGCGTGAACGGCTTCCTGATGCGGGGGCTGGCAGGCCTGTTCGCCATCGGCCTGCTGGGCCTGGTGCCCGTGCTGTGGCTCATGCGCCGCCAGGTGCGCACCCTGGTGAAGGAGCCGCTGCAGCGCCTGGCCCAGGCCGTGGACGAGCTGGGCCAGGGCCACACGCCCACCCCCATCGCCGCGCGCAGCCAGGACGAGCTGGGCCGGCTCGCCCATGCCTTCGACGGCATGGTGGCCGAGCTGGCGCAGCAGCGCGCGCTGCAGGCCGAACATGCGCACGCGCTGCAGGCCGAGGTGGACGAGCGCCGCCAGTTCATGACCCGGCTCGCGGAAGAGCGGGCGCGGCTGCACGCCCTGCTCGGCGCCATGAACCTGGGCATTCTGTTCGTCACCGCAGGCAACGAGATCAACTACTGCAACCCGGCCCTGCGCAGGATCTGGTACCTGCCGGACGAGTCGCGGCTGCTCGGCCGCCCGGTGGACGAAGTGTTCGCCCGGTCGGACAGGGCCCTGCTGCAGCCCGAGGATTTTCTACGCCATATGCGCCAGGTGCTGCAGGCGCAGGACGATGCCAGCCAGTACGAGGTCAGCACGCGGGACGGCCGCATCCTGATGCTCAACTCCTACCCCGTGCGCGACAGCGACAAGCGCTACATCGGCCGGCTGTGGATCCATGAAGACGTGACGCGCGAGCGCCAGACCGCCGAGCAGCTCATCTACCTGGCCGAGCGCGATGCGCTCACCGGCCTGTACAACCGGCGCCGCTTCGAGGACGAGCTGGCACGCTTCTTCCAGGAGCGCGAACGCCACCCCGACGGCGGGGCCCTGCTGTTCTTCGACCTGGACGAATTCAAGTACATCAACGACACCTTCGGCCACCGCATGGGCGACGCCGTGCTCATCCGCGTCGCGGGCGAGGTGCGCGCGCTGGTCCGCAAGACCGAGATCCTCGTGCGCCTGGGCGGGGACGAGTTCGCGGTGCTCATGCAGGGCGCCACGCCCGAAGCCGCCCGGCAGCTGGCCGAGCGCATCGTGCGCTCCATTGCGCAAACGCCCTTCACCATCGGGGAGCAGACCCTGCACCTGACCACCAGCCTGGGTATCGCCCACGTGCCCACGCACGCGGACAACGCCGAGGACCTGGTCGCGCACGCCGACGCCGCCATGTACCAGGCCAAGCAGGCCGGCAAGAACCGCTGGTCCATCTACCGCACCGACCGCGACGCCTCGCACGCCATGATCACGCGCCTGGCCTGGGACGACCGCATCACGCGCGCCCTCGAACGCGGCCTGCTGCGGCTGCACTACCAGGGCGTCTACCATGCGGACAACGGCCAGCTCTCCCACCTGGAGGCGCTCATCCACATGGTGGACGAGGCCGATCCATCCCAGCTGATACCGCCATGCCAGTTCATCGGCTACGCGGAAAAGAGCGGCAAGATCCTCGACATCGACCGCTGGGTCATCCGCCAGAGCATCGCCAGGCTGGCGCAGTCGCCGCACCTGCCGGCCATGGCCGTCAACATCTCGGGCCGCTCGTTCGACGACCCGGACCTGCCCTCCTTCATCGACGAGCAGTTGCGGGAAGCCGGCGCGGCGCCGCAGCGGCTGATCGTGGAACTGACGGAAACCTCGGCCGTCTCCGACCTGCGCGACGCCGAGCGCTTCATCGGTGCCCTGCGCCGCACGGGCTGCCACGTCTGCCTGGACGACTTCGGCACCGGGTTCGCGTCGTTCGCCTACCTCAAGCACCTGAAGGTGGATGTGCTCAAGATCGACGGCCTGTTCATCCGCAACCTGCCGCACGAGCACGACAACCAGGTCTTCGTGCGCTCCATCATCGAGGTGGCACGCGGCCTGGGCAAGCGCACGGTGGCCGAGTTCGTCGAGAACGAGGAGAGCCTGCGCATGCTACAGGCCTTCGGCGTAGACATGGTGCAGGGCTACCACCTGGACAAGCCACAGGAAATGCACCCCGCGCTCACGCAGCCGCCCGCCGGGGCGGGCGGCTCGCATATACTCCAAGGTTCCTCGCGGGTGTAGTTCAATGGTAGAACGGCAGCTTCCCAAGCTTCATACGAGGGTTCGATTCCCTTCACCCGCTCCACTTCACTTTGGCAATCCAAGCTCCATGCAGCACATGGCTGCACCTGGATCTACTGCGAAACCGGCAATGCCCTCAGCGCCAGCCGGCTCTCGAACCGCCGCGATTCCCCCGTCACCGGATCCTCGAACCCCAGCCTCCGCGCCAGCAACTGCAGCGGGTTGGAATAGTCGCCTTCGGGCGGGTCGTTCACCTCGGGGTAGAACGCATCGCCCATCAGCGGCAGGCCCAGCGCGGCCATGTGCACGCGCAGCTGGTGGCGCTTGCCGGTGATGGGTTCCAGCCGATAGCGCGCCCAGGGGGCGGCCACCTCGAGCAGCGCCATGCGCGTGCGCGCGTTGGGTTCGCCCGGCACCTCGTGCATGCGGAAGAACTGCGGGCTTTCCTCCAGCCGGCTGGCATGCTCGCGCGGGAATGCCAGGCCGGGCCGCCAGGGCGCGATGGCCTCGTACACCTTGTGCACGGCGCGCTCGCGGAACAGGGCCTGGTAGCACCCGCGCGTGGCGCGCTGCACGGAGAACAGCACCAGGCCCGCCGTATCGCGGTCGATGCGGTGCACGGGCGACAGCTCGGGCAGGCCCAGCTTGCGCTTGAGGCGCACGAGCAGCGTGTGCTGCAGATACGGCCCCGTGGGCACCACGGGCAGGAAGTGCGGCTTGTCGGCCACGAGCAGGTGTTCGTCCTGGAACAGCACGGCCTCCTCGAACGGGATCGCGGCCTCGTGCGCGAGTTCGCGGTAGTAGTACAGGCGGATGCCCGGCGCGAAAGGCCGCCCGGGTGTGACGGGCACGCCGAATTCGTCCATCACCTCACCCGCCGCCATGCGGCGGTGCCAGTCGGCGCGGTCCACGGCGGGCAGGCGCTGCACGAGAAAGTCGAGCATGCTGCCCTGCCCCGCCGACGGCAGCACCACGCAGCTCGGGTTCACCCCGTCGCGCATGGGCAGGACGCGGGGATCGTGGGGATTGTGCATGGCGTGGCTTTACTATCAGTTCAGTAGCTGCGGGCGCAGACCTGACCTGCGCGCTCGGCATTTTCTCGCAAAGCCATGGGCCTGGCCGGAGCCGGCCGTTCCCTATGCCAGAATGCCGCTGCCCTTCCGTGTATACAACCCGCCGCCATGCACCGCTTCCCCGCCCGTCCGCGCCCCTTGCCACCTGGCAGCCTGGTGCGCCTCGCCGTGTGCCTGCTGCTGGCGTGGTGGGCCTGGGCCGCCGCCGCGGCCCCGGCGGAGCCCGGGCGGTCCCATGTGCTCATCCTGCTGTCGTACCACCCGGGGCACAGCTGGGAGGACCGCATCCTCGCGGGCATCAACGAATGGGATGGCGGCCCGGCCCCCAAGCCCGTGTTCCACACCGAGTGGATGGACACCAAGCGCTACCCCGGCGAGGCGCAGCGCCAGCGCATGGCCCGCTACCTTGCGGACAAGTACGCGGGCCAGCGCTTCGACCTGGTCATGACCGTGGACGACAACGCGCTCGACTTCGCGGCGCGGCAGGAGGCGCTCTTCGGCGGCACGCCCGTGGTGTTCAGCGGCGTCAACGGCGACGCGCACCAGATCGTCGGGGTGCGCCCGCACGTCACGGGTATTCTTGAGCGCTTCGACCTCACGCGCACGCTGCGCGTGGCCCTGTCGCTGCACCCGCGCACGAAGCGCCTGCTGTTCATCACGGCCCAGGACGAAACGGGCGCCGGGCTGCGCGAGACGGTGGATGCAGCCCTGGCCCAGCTGCCGCCGGGCCCGGCCGTCGAGCACTGGGCGGTTCCCCACCTGGCGCAGATCGAGGCGCGCCTGCCCCAACTGCCCGAGGGCACGCTGGTCTTCGCGCTCGGCGCCATGCCCCTGCAGGCGGGCGCGCCGCCGCTGGAGCCCGAGGAAGTGTCGGCCTTCGTGCATGCGCGCACGGCCCTGCCCGTGTACTCCGACCTCGACACGGCCGTGGGCCACGGCGCCGTGGGCGGCTACATGAACAGCGGCCTCGAGACCGGCCGCCTGCAGGCCCGCATGGCTCGGCGCGTGCTGGCGGGCGAGGAGGCCTCGCGCATCCCCTTTGTGCGCGAAACCCCGCTGGCCCTGCTGTTCGACTACGCCGAGCTGCGGCGCCTGGGGCTCCAGGCCCGCAGCCTGCCCGAAGGCAGCGTGCTGGTGAATGCGCCCCCTTCGATCTTCGACCCCGAGTACCGCGCCCCGCTGATCGGCGTTTCCGGGCTCGTGGCGGCGCTGCTCGTCCTCGTGGCGGTGCTGGTCACGCGCAGCCGCATCCAGGCCGGGCGCGAGCAGGCCCTGCACCACCAGGCCACGCACGACGACCTCACGGGCCTGCCCAACCGCAGCGGCCTGGCCGAGATGCTGCGCCTGCCGCAGCACGCCACGCCCGGCGGCGGGGAGCGCGTGGCCCTGGTGATGCTGGGTCTGAACCGCTTCAAGCTCGTGAACGACACCTACGGCCATGCCTTCGGCGATGCGATCGTGGCCGCCGTGGCCCAGCGGCTGCAGTACTGGCGCACGCACGGCGAAGCGCTGGTGCGCTTCGGCGGCGACACCTTCCTGATCGTGTCGCGCGCGTCCGGCGACGCGGAGCTTGCGCACCTGCGCGCACGCTGCGAGACGCTGTTCCAGCAGCCCTTCCTCGTGAACGGGCGGCGCATCCCGATCACAGCGGCCTTCGGGATGAGTTCGGCACCGGAAAACGCCATCGACCCCGAGCAGCTGGTGCGCGAGGCCGACACGGCCATGTACGAGGCCAAGCGCAACCGCCGCCCGCAGGTCGTCACCTTCGACCGACGCATCCATGAGCGCACCGTGCGCCAGTTCCAGATCGAGGCCAGCCTGCCCGAAGCGATCGAGCGCGGCGAGATCGCCGTGCACTTCCAGCCCATCATGGATACGGAGCGCGGCTGCATCGCCGGCTTCGAGGCCCTCGCGCGCTGGCAGCACCCCCAGCTCGGCGCGGTGCCGCCGCCCGAGTTCATCCGCGCCGCAACCGATTCCGGCCACATCGGCGCGCTCACGCAATGCGTGCTGGACAAGGCCTGCCGCGCCTTCCTGCCGCACCTGGAGTCCCCCACACGGCCCTACCTGGCCGTGAACGTCTCGGTGAGCGACATCTACGGCAGCGAATTCCCCGCGCAGCTCGCCCAGACCCTCGCGGCCGTGGGCATGCCGCCCGCGCGGCTCGTGCTGGAGGTGACCGAGGACATGCTGCTGGGCGACGAGCAGCTCGTCGCCGAGGCCCTCGCGCGGCTGCGCGACCAGGGCGTGCGCATCGCCATCGACGACTTCGGCACGGGCTACTCCTCGATGGGCTACCTGTCGAACTACCAGGTCCACATCATCAAGATCGACCGCTCGTTCGTGCGCAACATCACCACCAACCCGCAGGACCAGAAGATCGTGCGCGCCATCGTCTCGATGGCGAACGACCTCGAACTCAGCGTGGTCACCGAGGGCGTAGAAACCCCCGAGCAGGTCGCGATGCTGCGCAGTATCGGCTGCGTGCTGCTGCAGGGCTACGCCTTCAGCCGCCCCCAGCCCGCGGAGCAGTGGCCGGCCTCCTGACCCGCCGAAGCCACCCGGCGGCCGTCCGTGAAAGTCGCGGCGGCCCTCCAGCACCCCGGCCAGCCACCACCGGGCAGGCAGAGCGAGCTACTACCCTCTGTATACGCTAGGCCTGGGCCAGCCACTGGCTGCAGGCATCGCACCAGTCGGCGACGGCGGTGTCCGCCGCGTCGGCGCGTGCCATGACCTGGGGCCAGCGGCGCTGGCTCGCGTTGACGATGGATTGCAGCTGCCACAGGGCCTCGCGCCCCACCAGGGCCAGCTCGGCCAGCCCCTGGGCGTCGCCCTGCAGGTGCTCCAGCACGTCGGCCTGCTGGCGCGGGTGCGAACCCGCCTCCACCAGCGCCTTCTGCAGCGCCGCGAGCCGCAGGTCCACGAAGGCGCAGGCCCGCCCCGACGGCAGCGCCAGCCATTGCGCAGGCAGCTGGGCGCGCAGGTCGGACCAGCGCTCGAAGGCGTCCGACAGCACCTGGATGTGCCGCTCGGCATCGCGCTGCAGCGGCTGCGGGTCGGCGCTGGGCGCGGCGCCGTCCGCAAGCAGGGGCATCATCAGCGCCACCAGGGCCGCCGGGAACTTGCGGTGGTTCAGCCGCAGCATGAGCGACAGACGCTGGGCGGGCTGGTCGGTGTATTTCTCGAAGAACGCCGCCGCCACCTCGGCCAGCAGCAGGATCCGGCCCATGGGCGAGATCCGGTCGCCCGCCAGGCTGCGCGGGTAGCCCGTGCCGTCCATGCGCTCGTGGTGCTCAAGCACCGCCTCGCTCACCGAGCGCGGGTAGGCCTGCTGCGCGCGCACGATGAGCATGGCCGTGACCGGGTGGGCCACGAGGTGCTTGCGGCCCGCGCCGGTGATCTTCTGCTCCGGGTCGCCCCAGACCGGGTCCATGTGCAGCACGCCGATGTCGTGCAGCAGCGCCGCGGCGGCCAGCGGCACGCATTCGCGCTCACCCCAGCCGCTGCGCACGCCCAGGTACAGCGCCACGAGCATCATGCGCACGCTGTGGGCCAGCAAAGCAGGCCGCCGCTCGCGCATCACGGTGAGCTTGAAGGCCAGGGGCTGCGGCAGCGGCAGGGAGCGCAGCGGCGCCAGCAGGCGCTGCGCGCCCCCGAGCGCCTGCGCCAGCTGCATGGGCAGCGGATCGCCCGCGCACTGCGCGCGGGCCATGGCTTCGATGGCGGCCGCGTCCACGGCGTTTTCCACCGCGAGGTGGCCGTCGATCGGGCCGCGCAGCGTGTGCTGCAGCAGGCGATCGTACAGGCGGGCGTCGATGCGGGCGCCCTGGTCCACGAGCTTGACGCCTTTGTCGGTGTAGATGGCGCTCTGGGCCACCACCTGGCAGTGCTCGGCCATGTCCGTCACGGCCCGCAGGTAGTGCGGCCCGTCGGACGGCGGCTCGGAGGTCTCCGCACCGGCCATCGGGGAGAGATCGGTCATGTTGCGGCTCACACCTCGGGCGCGATGGACTCGGCGTAGTCGTACAGCGCGCCGAGGATTTCCTGCGCGCGCTCGTCCTCGCGCTCGTCGGCCTGCTCCATCAGCGGGTCGATGCGGTCAAACAGCGCCTGCACCGTGAGCGCCCCGCCCTCGCCTTCGAGCAGGCAGACCTGGCGGTGGGCCAGCCAGCGCGCTTGCTCTTCATTCGATAGCGTGGCGGGAAAGTTGCGCGCGCGGTAGCGAAAGAGCAGCTCTTCGAGGCGCGGATCGTCGAAGCCCGTGCGCGCGCGGGCGAGCTGCTCGCCGCCCATCTGGCGCAGGTCATTGAGCTTGCGGCGGTCCGCGTTGCCCACGAAGCCGCCGTACAGGTCCTGCTCCACGTCGGGCGCGGGCTCGGCGGGCCGCGCGAAGACAGTGGGCCAGATCGCGCTCATGTCGGGCAGCGTGCGCGCCGCCTCGGCATGCCGCGCGGCCTGCGCGAGGTCGATGCCCCAGCGCTGCGCGAGGGCCGGCGTGAGCGTGTTCAGGTTGCCCACCACCATGGGCGACTTGTTGAGGTGCACCGACTTGACGGGCAGCCGCGCGACGCCCTCGGGCAAATCGGCCGCGCGCGTGAACAGGCGCGTGCGGATCTCGTCGGGGTTGAGCGTGGCGAGCTCGGCCGGGTCGTGGGCCAGGTCCCAGGCCAGCAGTTCGTTCTTGTTCGTGGGGTGGCTCGCCAGCGGCCACATCACGGCCAGGCAGCCGCGCTCGGCGGGGAACATGCCCGAGACATGCAGGAACGGCCGCGCCGTAATCGCCGTGGCGGGCAGACGCAGCTCGGCGGCCACGCGGTCCTTCTTGTGCAGCGAGAAGGCGAAGTCGAACAGCTTGGGGTTGCGCTCGCGGATGAGGCGCGCCAGCGCGATGGTGGCGCGCACGTCGGACAGCGCGTCGTGCGCGGCCTCGTGCGCGAGGCCGTTGGCCTTGCTGAGGTGTTCAAGCTTGAAGCTGGGCGCGCCGTCCTCCTTCCTGGGCCACGCAATGCCCTCGGGCCGCAGCGCGTAGGCCATGCGCACCACGTCGAGCAAATCCCAGCGCCCGCACTGGTTCTGCCATTCGCGCGCATAGGGGTCGATGAGGTTGCGCCAGAACATGAAGCGCGTGATCTCGTCATCGAAGCGGATGGTGTTGTAGCCCACACCGACGGTGCCGGGCCGGGCCAGCTCGGCCTCGATGCGCGCGGCGAACTCGTGCTCGGGCACGCCGCGCTCCTGGCACACCTGGGGCGTGATGCTGGTGATCAGGCACGACTCGGGGTCGGGCAGGTAGTCGGGCGCGGGCTGGCAGTAGAGCATGAGCGGCTCGCCGATTTCATTGAGCTCGGCGTCGGTGCGGATGCCAGCGAACTGCGCGGGCCGGTCACGGCGCGTGTTGGCGCCGAAGGTTTCGTAGTCGTGCCAGAAAAAGGTGTGCATAGCCCCGGAGTATGCCGGGCGCGGGTCTTGATGCCGTCAAGGCGCCTGCAGCTTGTGCAGCAATTCCAGCGTGGGGTATCCATCGGCCACCTCGCCCACGCTCTGCTGGTACTGCCGCAGCCCCGCGCGCGTGGCGGGGCCGGCCACGCCGTCGGGCGGGCCTGCCGCGAAGCCGCGCTGGTTCAGCGCCGCCTGCAGGTCGCGCACCTGCGCGCGCGAGAGCGGCTCCAGCTCGCGCGGCCAGGAGAGCGCGGAGAGCGCAGCCGCATCCGGGCCGCCCGCGATCTGGCGGCTGAGCAAGCCCACGGCCAGCGCGTAGTTGGTGGAATTGTTGTAGCGCAGCAGGGCGCGGAAGTTGCGCCCCACCATGAAGGCCGGGCCGCGCGCGCCCGCGGGAGTGAGGATGGAGGCGCCGACGATCGTGGGCAGCTCTGCCCCATTCACGCCGCGCACGCCGTCCACGGCCCAGACGGTGCTGTCGCGGCGCACGGTCAGCTCAGCGCGGGCGTAGTCGAAGCCGGGCGGCAGTTGTACCTCCACGCCCCAGGGTTCGTCGCTCTGCCACCCCGAATGCGCCAGGAAGTTGGCGGTGGATGCCGCCACGTCGGCCACGCTGCCCCAGATGTCGCGGCGGCCATCGCCATCGGCATCGACCGCGTAGGCCAGGAACACCGAGGGCAGGAACTGCGTATGCCCCATGGCCCCGGCCCACGAGCCCACCATGCGCTCGGGCGCGATGTCGCCCTGGTCGATGATGCGCAGCGCGGCCAGCAGCTCGCTCTTCGCCCAGTCGCGCCGGCGGCCTTCATAGCCCAGCGTGGCGAGCGCATCCACGGTACGGAAGCTGCCGAAGTTCTGGCCGTAGTTGCTCTCCATGCCCCAGACCGCCGTGACGACTTCGGCGGGCACGCCGTAGCGCGCGGCCGCCGCATTCAGCGGGGCCTGGTATGCGGCGCGCTGGGCCTGGCCTTGGGCGATGCGCTGGGCGGAGACGGCCGCGTCCAGGTAGGCCCAGGGTGCGCGCGTGAACTCGGGCTGGGCACGGTCGAGCTCGATCACGCGCGGCAGGTATTCGGCCTGGCCCAGCGTCTGCTGCACGGTGGCGGGGCGGATGCCCGCGGCAATGGCATCGCGCGAGACCTCGGCGATCCAGGCGGCAAAGCCTGCCTGCTGCGCATCCGCCGAAGGGACTGCGGGCACGGGCGCGGAGGATACCGGTGTAGACGGGGCGGATGCAGGCGGCGCGAGGACCTGCTGCGGGGGCGGCGGCGTGCTGGCGCAGCCTGCGGCGAGCGCCAGGGCCGCGCCGGCCAGGGAAATGCGTACGTGCTTCATGGCTGCATTGTCCCGGCAACCACGCGGCGCTGCGCGCTCCGGCCACCGGCGCGTAACACTTTGGAGCGAAATAGGCCGCTAGCGCCCGCCCAGCATGCGCAAGCAGCTATGGGTTTGAAAGCAAAGCAGGGCCATGCCTCACCCGTTGGCGGCGCGCACCGCGTCCGCGTGCAGCGCCTCGTTGAGCTGGTCCACGACCTCCGCCCACTGCGCATCTTCCTTGAGCTGCTCGGCCAGGAACTGCCGCTGCCCTGCGTTCCAGCAGGGCGCGTCGGCCAGCGCCACGCCCGCCGCCAACTGGTGCGCCTGGATGAAGCGGGCAATGGCCTGCTCGCTGGCATCCAGGCCCAGTTGCTCGAACAGGTGGGACATGGTTGGCTCGGTGGTGTTCATGTTTTCTCCTCGAAATAGGGTGGCCAATAGAAAAGCCAGCCACCGCGATGATGGCTGGCTTTGGGGTGCCCGGGCGGGTGCGCCTTCAGTCCGCCGTGGCCTCTTCGGGCTCGGCGGGCTCGGACTTGGCGGCGCGGTCCTTCTTGGGCAGCGCCTGGATGTCGAGCAGCACTTCGCCCTTGTCGTCCAGGTCGACCGTAAGGCGCCCGCCCTCGGTCAGGCGGCCGAACAGCAGCTCGTCGGCCAGCGCGCGGCGGATGGTGTCCTGGATCAGGCGCTGCATCGGGCGCGCGCCCATGAGCGGATCGAACCCCTTCTTGGCGAGGTGCTTGCGCAGGTCGTCGGTGAAGGTGACCTCCACCTTCTTCTCGGCGAGCTGGGTTTCGAGCTGCAGCAGGAACTTGTCCACCACGCGCAGGATGATCTGCTCGTCCAGCGCCTTGAAGCTCACGATGGCGTCCAGCCGGTTGCGGAACTCGGGCGTGAACAGGCGCTTGATGTCGCCCATCTCGTCGCCCGCCTGGCGCGGGTTGGTGAAGCCGATGGTGGCCTTGTTCATGGTCTCGGCGCCCGCGTTCGTCGTCATGATGATGATGAC
>Ga0206116_1000831_pt1 | contig 22719 bp, 23 predicted proteins | sample 3A1Ametagenome_FD_178000 | JGI IMG/M metagenome (GOLD analysis project Ga0206116, IMG submission 178000) | Enriched microbial communities from leaf-cutter ant dump, University of Wisconsin, Madison, United States - 3A1A | ecosystem: Environmental > Terrestrial > Nest > Insects nest > Nest dump...
CTCCGACACGGACTCGCTGGTGAAGACGTAGTTCAGCTTTGCCACGGGAAACCTCGGCATTCGGCGGCACGCTATTTCATGAGCCGAAACGGCAGACCGGTACAGCGGCCGCAGACACCGGTCCGGGACCGGTTTTGACAAGGAATCCTGCCGGGGTCAAGGAGGCTACCGGCGGTAAGGCCTTGGTCCCATCATCGCAGCGGCCACACGAAGGGGGTGGATACGGTCGGGCCGCATCTTCCCCGTTCGGTGGGTATCGCATGCCGCAAACAACCCTCAGGAATTAATGCCGGGAGTTATTGCCGCAGGTTACTGCCGTGAATTGCCGACCCAGGTTACTCTGCGGCTTCCGCCACGGCGGCGCTGGCCACCGCCTTGGTCAGCTCGAACAGGCGCTTGCGAACCGACGGATCGCTGATCTTGTAATAGGCGCGGACCAGTTCCAGCGTCTCGCGCTTGGCCATCGGATCGGGCTCGTAGCTGCTGGCCGACCGCTCTTCCGAACCACCCGCCTCATCGTCGTCCTCGACGCGGGCAGAAGCCGCCTCGGCCGGCATGTCGTCGAAGAAGAAGGAAACCGGCACGTCCAGCACGCGGCTGAGATCGAACAGACGCGACGCGCCGATGCGGTTGGCGCCGCGTTCGTACTTCTGCACCTGCTGGAAGGTCAGACCGATGGCCTCGCCCAACTTTTCCTGGCTCATGCCGAGAAGGGTGCGGCGGAGACGGACGCGGGATCCGACATGAACATCGATGGGATTCGGCTTTCCGGTCTTCGGACGGCCAGCACCCGCACGGCGCCCGCGCGGCGCTCCAGTTTCAGTCTGCATCTCGTTTATCCCTGTAACGGTTGTGCAACCTAGTTACGACATATCCACGTATGCAGTCAAGTCCGCTCCGGTCATGCCGGTTACACGAAATTGTTCTGCCGGTGGCGGGCAGAATGCCCGTATTGCAGCGTCACCGGTGATATCGCGAGGCCAGGGCCGCCATGAAACAGCCCAGAAGCACTATGCCGAAAATCCAGTCTCCCATGCGGGCATAGGCTGTAACGCCAGACGGCGCTTTCGGCAATGTGGTATCGATAAATCCGCGTTCACCCAGACCGAGCAATTGTCGCACACGACCGTAGGAATCCACCACCCCGGATATTCCCGTATTCGCCACCCGCACGAGCGGCAGCCCTTCCTCCACGGCGCGGACCCGGTTGATGGCGAAATGCTGGTGCGGACCGGCGGTGCGGCCGTACCAGGCGTCGTTGGTCAGGTTCAGCAGCCATTGCGGCCGGTCGGCGCCATCGACCACCGCGCCGGGGAAGATGCTCTCGTAGCAGATCAGCGGGCTGAAGGGCGGCAGTCCCGCCACGCGGTTGCCCAGATGCAGCGTGCGTGGGCCGGGACCGGCGGAGAACTCCGCCCCGTTGCCGGCGATGGCGCCGACCGGCAGCCACTGCCGCAGCGGCATGTATTCGCCGAAGGGGACGAGGTGGAATTTGTCGTAGTCGGCGACCGCGGCGCCGCTGCCGTCCACCGCCACCATGCCGTTGAAATAGCGGCGCTCGCCATCGGCATCCACCGTCGTGCGCGGGGCTCCGGTGATCAGCAGCCCGCCCGGCGGCGTGACAGACGCCATCGCCTGCCGCACCCGCGCATCGTCCTCGATGAAGAAGGGCACGGCGGTTTCGGGCCAGATGATGACGTTGGGCGGCGGGGTGGCGGGATCGGCCGGGGCGGCGGCGGACAGGGCGAGGTGGCTCTGGAAATTCTGCACCCGTTCGCCGGGCGCCCATTTCAGCCGCTGGTCGATCGCCGCCTGGACCAGCCGCAGCCGCACCCCCGGCACCGGCTCGTCGACGGCACCGGCCAGCCGCCATGCTCCCCAGCCGCCGAGAACCGCCAGCAGGGCCAGACCGGCGGCGACGGCGGCGCCGGCACGGCCGGGCGTGGTGTCGCGGTCGGGCAGGGCGGCCGGCAGCGACGCCACCAGCACCGTCACCAGCGTCAGGCCATAGATGCCGATCAGCGAGGCGGTCTGCAGGACCGGCAGCATCCCGACCCAGCCATAGCCGATCAGGTTCCAGGGAAAGCCGGTGAAGAGATGGCCGCGCAGCCATTCCCACAGGCACCAGCAGGCGGCGAACAGCAGCGGCCGGCCCAGACCCGCGCCGAAACCGCGCCGGCGCAGCAGCTGGAAGGTCAGGGTGGCGCTGCCGCTGAACATCGCCAGCACGACCGGCAGGCCGACCGCCGACAGCGGCAGTGCCCACCAGAAGCGTTCGATGTCGGTGAACAGCGCTGCGCTGATCCAGTAGAGCCCCAGCAGGTGGTGGCCGAAACCGAAGAACCAGCCGACGGCGAAGGCGGCCTTTTTGGTCTCCGCCCCTTCGAGCAGCCAGATCAGGCCGGGAAAGGCGACCAGCACGACCGGCATCAGGTCGGCCGGCGGCAGCGCCAGCGTGGCGAGCCCGCCCAGCAGCGCCGCGGCGGCCAGCCGGCGCCATCCGCTCAACGCGGCCAGCCGCGCGGAAACGCGGCCCAGCCGGGCCGGGACGGGCAGGGTGTCGGTGGCGGTCAAGGCGGAAACTCCGGCAGCGGCAGGGAGGGCGGCGCCACAGGTGCGGGGCGGGCGGCGCCATAGGTAATGCCGCCGTGCCGGGGTGCCAAGGTTCTTGTCGGCGGGGCTGCCTTGTGGGCTGGGGGAGGGCGTTAGGGTTGGGGTGGGAAGGCCGTCTCCACCTTGCTCCCACCCGGTCCTCAGGCCGTTTCCGCCAGCGTCACGCTGTTCGCCGGGACATTGTGGACGCGCAGGCGCTTCAGGCGGCGGGAATCCGCATCGACGATCTCGAACTCCAGGCCCGACGGGTGGACCAGCCGCTCGCCCAGCCCCGGCACGCGGCCGGCGATGGAGACGACCAGACCGCCCAGCGTGTCGATGTCCTCGCGCTCCTCCTCGGTCAGCACCGGGCCGACGCGGGTCTCGAAATCCTCGATGGGCAGGCGGGCGTCGGCGATCAGGCTGCCGTCGGGGCGTTCGACCAGCCGCGGGGCCGCGGCCTCGTCATGCTCGTCCTCGATCTCGCCGACGATCTCCTCGACCAGATCCTCGATGGTGACGAGGCCGTCGATGCCGCCGAACTCGTCCACCACCAGCGCCATGTGCTGGCGGGTCTGGCGCATCTGCACCAAGAGGTCGAGCACATGCATGGAGGGGGCGACGATCTTCGCCTCGCGGATGATGCCGCTCAGGTCGGGCTTCTGGCGCAAGCCCTCGGCGGAGATGGCCTGTTTGGCCATCAGGGTCATCACATCCTTGATGTGGATGATGCCGACCACGTCGTCGAGCGTCTCGCGGAACACCGGCAGGCGGGAATGGCCTTCCTCGGCGACACGCTGGACCAAGGCGGGGAAGGGGGTGTCGATGTCGACGGCGATGATGTCGGCGCGCGGCACCATGACGTCGGCGACGGTGCGGTCGCGCAGCTTCAGGATGTTGGTCAGCAGCGCCCGCTCGCCGGTGCCCAGCGAATCCTCGCCGTCCTCGCTGGCTGCATCGTCCAGGCCGGAGATCAGCTCTTCGATGGTGCCGCGCAGGGAATTGTCCTCGCGGCCGCCCCAGACGGTGCGGAGCCACCCCTTGAACAGGTGGCCCAGGGAATGGTCTTCGGCCCCGTTGTCATCACGGGGCGTGCGACTGTCGGATATATCGCTCATCGGTCCGGCGGTTGGTGGTTGGCGGCGTAAGGATCGGCGATTCCGAGCGTGGCGAGCAACCGGGTTTCCAGCGCCTCCATCTCCTCGGCCTCGTCGTCCGTCTCGTGATCATACCCCAGCAGATGCAGAACACCATGCATCACAAGGTGAGTCATGTGGTCCTTGAAGCTTTTCCGCTGCTCGGCGGCTTCGCGTGCAACCGTTTCATAGGCGAGGATGACGTCGCCCAGCATCACCGGCACGCCCTCCTGCGCGTCGGGTTCCTCCGCCTCGGTCAGGGCGAAGGACAGCACGTTGGTCGGCTTGTCCTTGCCGCGATACTCGCGGTTCAGCCGGTGGACCAGCTCGTCGTCGGCCAGCACGACCGACAGCTCGGCCGGGCCTTCCTCGTCGTCATAGGCGGCGGCGAGGGCCGCGAGGGCGGCGCGCTCGGCCAGCCACTCGGCATCCTCGGCCCAGTCGCCGGCTTCACGTGAAACAGTGATATCGACCGCAGTCGTCATTCCGGTTCTCCAACGGTCCCAGGTCCGTTGTCGGTCGTTTCGGGTGCGGAACCAACCGGCGCGGCGTTGGGCCGGCGGGTCTGCCTGCGCTCCGCCTCGCGGGCATCCGCCTGGTCATAGGCGCGGATGATGCGGGCCACCATCGGGTGGCGGACCACGTCGGCGTCGGTGAAGCGGACGAAGCGCACGCCCTCGACCCCGCGCAGGATGTCCAAAGCGTCGCGCAGGCCCGACCGGGTGCCGGTCGGCAGGTCGATCTGCGAGATGTCGCCGGTCACCACCATCCGCCCGCCCTCGCCGAGACGGGTGAGGAACATCTTCATCTGCATCGGCGTGGTGTTCTGCGCCTCGTCCAGGATGACGAAGGCGTTGCCCAGCGTCCGGCCGCGCATGAAGGCCAGCGGTGCGATCTCGATCTCGCCGGACTCCAGCCGCTTCTTGACCTGTTCCGCCGGCAGCATGTCGTGCAGCGCGTCGTAGAGCGGACGCAGGTAAGGATCGACCTTTTCCTTCAGGTCGCCGGGCAGGAAGCCCAGCCGCTCGCCGGCCTCGACCGCCGGGCGCGACAGCACGATGCGGTCGACCTGGCCGGTGGTCAGCAGGGCCACCGCCTGCGCCACCGCCAGATAGGTCTTGCCGGTGCCGGCCGGGCCGAGCCCGAAGACCAGCTCGCTCTCCGCCAGGGCCTGGAGATAGGCGGCCTGGGTCGGGGTGCGCGGGGTGATCGGGCCGCGGCGGCGGGTGCGCAGCGCGATCTCGGCACGGGTGATCGTCGCCTGCGGGCCGGGCGTGCGCGGCTCCTCTCCGCCAGACGCACCGCCGGGAGCGACCCCGGCGAAACCGGCCTCGGCGGTCGCCATGCGGACGGCGCCGTCGACCTCGCCGCCGTCGATGGTCTGGCCGCGGGTCAGCCGGCCATACAGGCCGTTCAGCGCCGTCCGCGCCGTTTCGGCGGCGTCCGACGGGCCGGAGATGGTCAGGGTGTTGCCGCGTGAGATCAGCGACACGCCGAGAAGCGATTCGATGCGGGCGAGGTGGCGGTCATGCTCGCCATACAGCATCGGCAGAAGACGGTTGTCATCGAATTGAACGTCGATGCGCCGTTCGGGCAGACCGTTCAAGCGCTGGCCTCCAAGGTTACGGCAGGCTGGAAGGGAGAGGCGGTGACGTGTTCGCCGGTCACCACGGTGCCGGCGAGGCTGTTGGCCCGCGCCGCGTCGACCCGCACCTCGACGATGCGGCCGAGCAGCCGGTCGTTCGCCTCGGCATGGACCGACTGCATCCACGGGCTGCGGCCCAGCAGCTGGCCGTCGCGGCGGCCGACGCGGTCGAACAGCACCGGCACGCTGCGGCCGACGAAGCCGTGGTTGAAGGCGATCTGCTGGGCGTCCAGCAGCTGGCGCAGCGCCTCCAGCCGCGCCTCCTTCACCTCTTCCGGCAGCTGGGCGCCCTCGGCCGAGGCCGGGGTGCCGGGACGCGCGCTGTATTTGAAGGAATAGGCCTGCGCATAGCCGATCTCGGTGACCAGCTTCAGCGTCTGGGCGAAATCGGCGTCCGTCTCGCCGGGGAAGCCGACGATGAAGTCGCCGGACATCGCCAGGTCGGGCTTGGCGGCGCGCAGCCGGTCGACCAGACGGCGGTAATCGTCGGCGCTGTGCTTGCGGTTCATCGCCGCCAGGATGCGGTCCGACCCGGCCTGCACCGGCAGATGCAGGTAGGGCATCAGCTGCGGCACCTCGGCATGGGCGCGGATCAGGTCGTCGGCCATGTCGCGCGGGTGCGAGGTGGTGTAGCGGATGCGGGCCAGCCCGTCGATTTCCGCCAGTTCGCGGATCAGCCGGCCGAGGCCCCAGGTGCTGCCGTCCGGCCCGTCGCCGTGCCAGGCGTTGACGTTCTGGCCCAGCAGGGTGATCTCGCGCGTGCCGCCGGCGACCAGCCGCTTGGCCTCGGCCAGGATCTGGCCGGCGGGGCGGGAGAACTCCGCACCGCGGGTGTAGGGCACGACGCAGAAGGTGCAGAACTTGTCGCAGCCCTCCTGCACCGCCAGGAAGGCGGCGACGCCCTGGGATCCCGCTTCCTCCGGCAGGAGGTCGAACTTGGATTCGGCCGGGAAATCGGTGTTCAGCACGCTGCCGGCGGCGCGGCTGGCCTTCGCCACCATCTCCGGCAGGGTGTGGTAGGTCTGCGGGCCGAAGACCATGTCGACGAAGGGGGCGCGGGCGACGATCTCCTCGCCCTCGGCCTGGGCGACGCAGCCGGCGACCGCCAAGATCATCCGGCCGTCCTCGGCCTCCGCCTTGCGGTCCTTCATCTGGCGCAGCCGGCCCAGCTCGGAGAAGACCTTTTCGGCCGCCTTCTCGCGGATGTGGCAGGTGTTCAGGATCACCATGTCGGCGCCGTCCGGCTCATCGACCGGTTGGTAGCCCAGCGGTGCCAGGACGTCCGCCATGCGGGCGGAGTCGTACACGTTCATCTGGCAGCCCCAGGTCTTGATGAACAGCTTCTTGGTCAACCCGCACCCTTCCGCTTGGAACAAAAACGAATAGCGCGCTCACGGTTCAGCGTGGCGCGCGGCACGCCGTCCGTCCGGCGTCGCTCCTGAAAAGATGGTATCGCGTGCGGGGCGAATCGAGTCAATCCCGCTTCGCCCCGCCCAAATTCGCAAAACAAGCCGTTTCCGCGCTCCGGAACCGTCACGCCGCCCCGGCCTGGAGGCCGTCTCGCCAGAACCAGTCGGTCCGGCGCACCCGGTCAGTCCAAAGTCGCTCCGCCGCCGTCCGGCTGAACAGGGCGCTGAAAGGGACGGGGGTGTCTCCCGCCGGGAGATCGATGGAGCTGGCGAGCACCGGGCCGAGCACAGGAGTGGCGCCGGCCTCGGTCTCCTGCGCGTCGGCCTGTTCCGGCTTGCCGATCATGCCGGCGGCTCCGGCCAGCGAGCCTTCGACCAGCTCCAGCGCCAGGAGCCGGCTCATGTCGACCGGGCCCGGCATCTCCATGCCCAGGGTCAGGGCGCGGGTGAAGCCGAACCGCTCGTAATAAGGGGCGTCGCCGACCAGGATCACCGACTTGTGGCCCAGCGCCACCGCCTTGTTCAGGCTCATCCGGATCATCTTGCTGCCCAGCCCGCTGCCCTGGAGGTGGGCGGCGACGGCGATGGGGCCGAGCAGGATGGACGGGGTGGCGCCGCCGACCAGGATCGGCCAGTAGCGGATGGTGCCCACCACCACCTCACGCCCATGCTCGTCATGCTCGATGGCGACGAGGTTCAGGGCGGGGATGGAGTCGACGCCGTCGCGCAGCCGGTAGGCGGTCTTGTTGAAGCGGTCCGGACCGAAGGAGGCGTCCAGCAGGGCTTCGATGGCGGCGGCGTGCTTCGGCTCTTCGACGGTGATGATCATCAGGTGGGGCTCCCGGCGGGAAGAAGGTCTTCTCAGAAGGCTTCTGAAGGGCGGATCGCGCCGCCGCCGGAAGGCCGGGGTGTCAGGTCCCCGATGTGCCTTTGGCGTTCGCACGCGACCCAAGGACGGCCGCAACCGCGATGCGCGGTGCGAGGCTCCGTCGTCGGATGCGAAGGGCGTGCGAACGAGACATGGACAAGGCTCTTCGGCCGTTGCTGGGACTTGCGCATATATCATCGTCGCCCCCCCGTCGCAAGACCGTGGAGACCCCGATGCAGTGCATGACTGTATCCATCTGGATGCGGGCATGTCCCAGGATTGTCCGGGGCGCTTCTGGACAGTGCGGAGGGGGGACCTTATTCTGTGGCCGACAGCCGCCCGGCGCCGTTTGCCGGGCTGTCCGTTCGGATCGCCCGCCCGGATCGCCTGCCCGGATTGCCCACCAGGATCCTCGACCATGTACACCGCCGTCACCCACGACATCCGCGTCACCGTCCAGCCCGTGTTCCTGGAGGACCAGTCGTCCCCGGCGGAGGGGCGCTTCGTCTGGGCCTATCATGTCCGCATCGAGAATGAGGGCGAGGAGACGGTGCAGCTGCGCACCCGCCACTGGCGCATCACCGACGCCATGGGCCGCGTGCAGGAGGTGCGGGGGCCCGGCGTCGTCGGCGAACAGCCGGTTCTGGAGCCGGGCGACCATTTCGAATACACCAGCGGCACCCCGCTCGGCACGCCGTCCGGCATCATGGCCGGAACCTACGGCATGGAGGGCGAGGACGGCCGCGCCTTCGACGTGACGATCCCGGCCTTCTCGCTGGACAGCCCGCACCAGCCGATGCAGCTGAACTGACCGCTGAATTCTGACGCAGGCGAATAATACAATAGAATGTGTGTGGTTATTGGAAGAATTTAACACGCGGCTTTGACAAGCCGCATGGCTGCCCGTACTTTGTCCATCGCTTGAAGGTCATAGGTCCGGCCCTATCTAGGGTCTTCCGAATGGCGTCCGGCGACAGGAACCGGGCGGAAACGGGAAGGCAGGCGCCGCCGTTCCGGTCTAGATATCTCCTTTTCGTCTTGCGGGCCGTTCGGTTGATCCGCCGAGGCATCGGCTCCGTACTGACGGCAAACCCGAGTGACGCCAGCCCGAGTAACGCCGGACAGGATGGCCGGTCACGATTGCCAGATACGGCGGGCGTGTTGCGCGACAGCCGTCGGCCCACGGCCGATGGTCCGCGCAAGGCGTGTTATCAGTTATGGAAAGGATGTTCCCGTGACGGCTACCAAGACCCCGCACGCCAAGCCTCCGGCGGTCGACAACGTGCTCCGCGGCCCCGGCCTGTCCCGGCCGGACGCCCTCGACCGCCCGTCCCGCGCCGAGGCGGAGGAGGCCGTGCGCACCCTGATCCGCTGGGCCGGCGACGACCCGGCGCGCGAAGGGCTGGTCGGCACGCCGGACCGCGTCGTCCGCTCCTACGAGGAATTCTTCGCCGGCTACGGCATCGACCCGGTGGAGATCCTGTCGCGCACCTTCGAGGAGACCGATGGCTACGACGAGATGGTCGTGCTGCGCGACATCCGGGTCGAATCCTATTGCGAGCACCACATGGTGCCGATCATCGGCAAGGCCCATGTCGCCTATCTGCCGCGCCGCCGCGTCGTCGGCATCTCCAAGCTGGCGCGCCTGGTCGAGGCCTACGGCAAGCGCCTTCAGATCCAGGAGAAGATGACGGCGCAGATCGCCAACACCATCGACGAGGTCCTCCAGCCCGAGGGCGTCGCCGTGGTGGTCGAGGCGCAGCACCAGTGCATGACGACCCGCGGCATCCACAAGACCGGCGTGACCATGGTGACCAGCCGCATGCTGGGCGCCTTCCGCACCGACCCGTCGACCCGCCGCGAGTTCCTGACGATGATCGGCAACCCGTCCTCGCGCGGGATGGAGTGAGGATCGCGCTCTCTCCGTTCGGGGAGAGGGCTTTACACCCATAACGCCGCCTGCCAAGCTCCCGCCGCTATTTCCCAGCGAGCGGTGTGGAGCATGGCGGCGAAGGTGACCCCGGCGGTCAATGCGGCGAAGGCGGCGGGCGTCGCCTTCCGGCTGATGGAATATGACTACGACCCGTCGGCCGACGCCATCGGCCTGCACGCTGCCGAATCGCTCGGCCTCGACCCGGCCATCGTCTACAAGACCCTGATCGTCCAGCTGGAGCCCAAGGCGCTGGCCTGCGCCGTCATTCCGGTCGCGGCCAAGCTGGATTTGAAGGCCATCGCCGCGGCGGCCAAGGCGAAGAAGGCCGATCTGGCCGATCCGGCGCTGGCGGAAAAGACCACCGGCTTCCTCGTCGGCGGCATCAGCCCGCTCGGCCAGAAGAAGGCGCTGCCGACCTTCATCGACGCGAGCGCCGAAGCGCTGCCGGAAATGGTGGTGAATGGCGGCCGTCGCGGTTTGCAGATCGTGCTGGCGCCCGCCGATCTGGCCAAGGCGGCCAAGGCGACGGTCTGCGCCATCGTCGCACATTGAGCCATGATTTTACGGTGGTGACCCCGGCAGGACTCGAACCTGCTGCCTCAAGTTTAGGAAACTCGCGCTCTATCCTGATGAGCTACGGGGCCACTTGCGCCGCACCTTAACGGTTTCGCCGGGAAGGGGAAAGCGGCTTTTGGTGGAAAGCGCCGCTTCGCCCCTGTCTGCTCTCTTCAGTCCGAATAGCGCTCCTCCAGCCATGGGTCGGCGTGGTTGTTGTAGCCGCGGACCTCCCAATAGCCCTTGCGGTCGCCCGCCAGCAGCTCGATCCGCTTCACCCACTTGGCGCTCTTCCACAGATACAGCTTGGGCAGGATGATCCGCACCGGGCCGCCATGCTCGCGGCTGATCGGCTGGCCTTCCCAATTGGTGGCGAGCAGCACGCCGTCGTCGTCGAAATCCGACAGGGCGACGTTGGTGGTGTAGCCGTCGAAGGAATGGAAGATGACGAAGCGCGCCTCCGGCTTCGGCCGGGCCAGCTCCAGCAGGCGGCGGGCGCTGACGCCCTCCCACCGGTTGTCGTAGCGCGACCAGGTGGTGACGCAATGGATGTCGGAGACGAAGCTCTCCTGCGGCTGCGCCTGGAAATCCTGCCAGCTCCAGGACAGCCGGTTCTCCACCAGCCCGTCCACCGCAAGCGTCCAGTTGGCCGTCGTCACCTTCGGCGTGATGCCGAGGTCCAGAACCGGCCAGTCGGTCACCAGGCGCTGGCCGGGCGGCAGCCGCTCGCGCGCCGGGTCGGCGGCATGTCCCGTCAACGCCCGCCCGTCGCGCGCCCATTGCTCCTTGGCGGCGACCAGCTTGTCGCGGACGGCGCCCTCCTGCTCCACCTCCTGTCCGGGCTCCGGCCGGCCGGTCCTGTCCGCTCCGCTGGGTGTGTCGTTCATCGCTCGTCCTCCGTTTCCGCCGTTTCCGGCAGGGGTCCCGCTAAAAAAAGGAACAGACGGTCGGGTTGGCAAGCGCAAGCGGGAGAACTAACTTCCCGAAGCCCGGCATGGTGGAGCCCCGGCACATTGCAGCCACAGTTCCACGCCAGGGTGCCGGCCGGCTTTTTTCCGCCGCCCGACCTTTCGCCGTCCTGTCCCGAGACCACCCGAGTGAATTGCCGATGATCCGGTCCGCAACGCCCGCCGCACCCCCTCTGCCAAGCGTTTGGCGTCGGCTCCTGTCCGGCGGCCTTGCCGTCCTGCTTCTCGCGGGCCTGCTCGCCGGGGCGGGCGCGCCGGTGCTCGCCGCCTCGCCGGCGCCCGCCGGCGCGGTTGCGGCCCCGGCCGCCGGTGGCGCCGCTCCCGCCGCCGCCCCGGTGGTGGTGGACGAGGCGACCGTGCAGCAGCTGGAGGCGCTGGTCGGCACGCTGGAGAACCAGGATGCGCGCACCCAGCTGGTCACCCAGCTGCGCAACCTGATCACCGCCCAGCGCGGCCTCGCCCAGGCCAAGGAGGCGGAAGGCGAGTCGGCGCTGCCGCAGACCCTGGGCGCCCGCGCGCTGGCCTTCCTGGCGGCGCGGATGGACGTGGTCAGCCGCCAGCTGGTGCAGGTCGCCAACGTCTTCTCCGACCTGCCGGGGGCGCTGTCCTGGGTGCAGCGGCAGGCGCAGGACGACACCGCCCGCGACCGCTGGGTGCAGATCGCCATCCAGCTGGCGATGATCCTCGGCATCGGGGCGGTGGCCGCGCGCGGCATCGGCTGGCTGCTCAGCCGGCCGCGCCATGCCATGGCCGCCCGCCATGTCGGCTCCGCCCTGCTGCGCATCCCGATGCTGCTCGGCCGGGCGGTGCTGGAACTGGCGCCGATCCTGGGATTCATCGTCGTCGCCTACACCATCCTGTCGGTGACCGAACCGGCGCCGCGGGTGCGGCTGGTGGCGCTGGCGGTGGTGAACGCCACCGTCATCACCCAGGCGCTGCTGATCGTGGTGCGGATGCTGTTCGCGCCCGACGCCCCCAACCTGCGCATGGTCCACACCAGCGATGCCGGGGCGAAGCGCTGCTACATCTGGTCGCGCCGGCTGATCGCGGTCGCGGTTTACGGCTATTTCGTCGCGGAGGGGGCCTATGTGCTGGGCCTGCCGCTGGGCGCCTACGGCGCGCTGCTGAAGCTGCTGGGCGTGGTGATCGCCGCCATGCTGATCGCGCTGATCCTGCAGAACCGGGTCGGCGTCGCCGACTGGATGCGCGGCAACCCGCTGTCGGGCGATGGCGACCCGCTGGCGACCGCCCGGCGCGAGGCGGAAGGGCAGGGCGCCGTCCTGCGCACCGCGCGCCGCCGCTTCGCCGAGATCTGGCACGTGCTGGCCATCCTCTATGTCGTGGTGACGCTGGGCGTCTGGGTGCTCAACGTCTATGGCGGCTTCGAATTCCTGGCCCGCGGCACCGCGGTGACCGTGGTGGCGGTGGTGGTGGCCCGGCTGCTGGTGGGCGGGCTGAACCGGACGCTGCGCCGCGGCCTGACCATGAACCGCGAGCTGGCCGGCAACCTTCCGCAGCTCCACACCCGCGCCTTCCACTATCTCCCCATCGTCCAGCGCATCGGCAAGATCATCATCTGGCTGGTGGCGCTCGGCGCCGCGCTGAACGGCTGGGGCATCGACACGCTGGGGATGGTCGAAACGAACGCCGGCCGCCGCATCGTCGGCAGCGCCATCTCCATCGGCCTGCTGCTGGCCGGCGCCATCGTCGCCTGGGAGGTGGTCAGCGCGCTGATCGAGCATTTCCTGCGCGCCACCGACCGCAACGGTACCCGCATCGAACGCAGCGCCCGCATGCGCACGCTGCTGCCGCTGCTGCGCAACGCCTTCCTGATCCTGCTGGTGACGATGGTGTCGCTGATCACCCTGTCGGAGCTGGGCGTCAACATCGCACCGCTGCTGGCCGGTGCCGGTGTCGTCGGTCTGGCCATCGGTTTCGGATCGCAGACGCTGGTCAAGGACATCATCACCGGCCTGTTCATCCTGTTCGAGGACACGGTGTCGGTCGGCGACGTGGTGGATGTCGGCGGCGGCCATTCCGGCACGGTGGAGGCGATCTCCATCCGCTCGATCCGCCTGCGCGACGGGGCCGGTGCCGTCCATTCCGTGCCGTTCAGCGCCGTCACCACCGTGAAGAACATGAGCAAGGACTTCTCGGTCACCCTGTTCAACATCACGGTGTCCAACCGCGAGGATCCCGACCGCATCATCGCCGTGCTGAAGGAAACCGGCGCCGAGGTGCAGGCCCAGCCGCAGTTCGCCGCCGACATCCTGAACCCGCTGGAGGTGCTGGGCGTCGACAAGCTGTCCGACACCGGCATCAACATCCTGGCCCAGTTCAAGACCCGCCCGACCCGCCAGTGGGGCGTGACGCGCGAGTTCAACCGCCTGCTGAAGAAGAAGTTCGACGAGCTGGGCATCGCCATGCCGACCCAGTCGATGCAGCTGGTCGTCGGCCAGAACCCGCAAGACCGCGCGCTGGCGGAAGCGCTCAGCCAGGGCTCCTGACCGCCGGGGGTACCGCCCGCAGGCACAGGCCCAGACCTTACGCACAGGGAACGCCCGGCTTTGCCGGGCGTTTTCCTTATGTACGACCTGTACGTCCGATCGGCGGGAGCCAGCCGCAAACATGCTCAGCGATGCCTTTTCCCGGTTCGCCCGCTGGATGGAGCGCCAGTCCGGCCGTCCGGCCGCCTTCGTCACCGCCTTCGCGGTCGTGCTGGTCTGGGGACTGACCGGGCCGCTGTTCCATTTCTCCGACACGTGGCAGCTGGTGATCAACACCGGCACCACCATCGTCACCTTCCTGATGGTGTTCATCATCCAGAACGCCCAGAACCGCGACACCCAGGCCATCCACCTGAAGCTGGACGAGCTGATCCGCGCCACCCACTCCGCCCGCAACGGCATGATCGACGTGGAGGAGATGCCGGAAACCGAGCTGGCGAAGGTGAAGCGCAGCTTCGAAAAGCTGGCCAGGACCGCCGAATGCCTGGACCACCGCATCGACGAGAAGGTGGAGCGCGCGGTCGAACGAGAAGTGGAGCGCGAGGTCGACGAGGAGCTGGAGGAACGCGGCCTGCCGGACCCGGCCGACAAGCGCTAGGCAGGACTTATCCGGCGGGCGCCGGCGGGCAGGGGGGACGGCGCCAGGCCCGCAGCGCATCGCCCAGCGCGCGGGCGAAGCTGGACCGTTCGTCCGGCGACAGGAAGGACCCGACCCCGACCGACTGGCCATGGGAACTCAGCGTGACCTGCCCGGCGGCGCCGCGGCGCTCATGGTCGGCCGGCTCGTGGTGGGTGATCCGCAGCCAGTAGGGATGGAAGGACCAGCGCCGCTCCGGCGCCTTCCAATGCACCCGCTGCACCGTCAGCGCGGTCTCGGTCAGCCGCACCCGCTCATACTGGCGGGCGGAGCGGTAGCTGACCCGGAAGGCCAGCCACAGAGCCAGCACGTCCAGCCCGCAGAAGGGCACGACCGGCCAGGCGCCATGGGCGACGAAGATGCCGGCGACGATCAGGTTCATCGCCACCACCACCGCCATCAAAATCCGGAAGCCGCCGCGGCCCAGGCTGCGGTGCGGGTGGAGGATGGCGTCGAACAGCACGCGCACCGACCCGGCTCCGCCGCCGCTGTCCGCGGGGGAGGGACCGTCGCCGGGCTGCCGGCCACCGGGGTTCGGGCCGCTGATGTCGATGGGCATGGCGGCCATCCTACCCCAGCGCCGCCCGTCAGAAAACCGCGAGGAAAGCGGGGTTATGCCGCCCCTGTTATGCCGCCTTCGACACCATAGGCACCACGCCGCCGTTCAGCACCCAGGCCATGGCGCTGTCCATGCCGGGATGGTCCGCGGCCGGCCGGCCCCCGATCTCTCCGGCCAAGCTGCCCTCGACGGCCGGATCCTTGGCCAGCACGAAGATCCGCGCCTGATCGTCGATGCCGGCGGCGATCATCACCTCCGCCATCACCGAGGCCCAATGCCAGTCGGTCATCACCACGCCGCACCGCACCTGTCCGCAGCGCCGGGCCAGCTTCATCAGGGCGACGACGATCTCCGGGCGGAACCCGTCCTCGGCCTCGAAGCGGTCGAACTCGACAAGGCTGCTCCAGGGCGTGCCGCGGGCGCCCAGGGCGGCGCAGTGCGTCTCCACCTGCCGGGCGACGCTGTCGCGCTGCTCCAGCGGCAGGGTGCCCTGCAACCGGACATGCAGTCCCCAATCCTTCAGTTCCACAAGATAAGATCCGGTCATATCAAGATACCCTTATCCGATCCGAACGCCACAACCAGGATGACCCATGATCTTTTCCAGGCATTCACACGGTGCTCCAGCAGTGAGCAAATCATACGCCACCGTGAAAGGGACCCGAAAGCCGCAATCCTGCGTCCAATTCTGTTGAACCGACATCATTTGTTCGAATGTTTGTCGCAAATTGCGACGCAACGCCGCAGTTTGGTCTGCGTTCTGCGCTGGATCGTTTCGAGGCTGTCATCATCCGGCATCCCAGCCTCTCCGCGCGGGCCCGTTCCGCCTCTGGCGCGGGCGCGGCCGTTGCGGCTATGGTGGCGGCCATGAAGCCAGCCGCCGTCCAGGAATTCTTCCGCCGCCTGTCCGCCGCCAATCCGGAACCCCGGAGCGAGCTGGAATACGTCAATCCCTACACGCTGCTGGTCGCCGTGGTGCTGTCGGCCCAGGCCACCGACGTCGGCGTGAACCGGGCGACCGGACCGCTGTTCCGGATCGTCACCACGCCGCAGCAGATGGTGGCGCTGGGCGAGGAGGGGCTGCGCGGCTACATCAAGACCATCGGCCTGTTCAACACCAAGGCCAAGAACGTCATCCGCCTGTCGGAGCTGCTGATCGAGCGCCATGGCGGCGAGGTGCCGCGCGACCGCGACGCGCTGGAACAGCTTCCCGGCGTCGGCCGCAAGACCGCCAACGTCGTGCTGAATGTCGCCTTCGGCGAGGAGACCATCGCGGTCGACACCCACATCTTCCGCGTCGGCAACCGCACAGGGCTGGCCCCCGGCAAGACGCCGGACGCGGTGGAGGCGAAGCTGCTGAAGGCGGTGCCGAAGCTGTACCGCCGCCATGCCCACCACTGGCTGATCCTGCACGGCCGCTATGTCTGCAAGGCGCGCAAGCCCGACTGCCCGGTCTGCCCGGTCGCCGACCTCTGCGGCTTCAAGGACAAGATCATCGCGTGATCTCGCCTGGCCCAAACGCAAGACGCCCGGCATGGCAGGAGCCAGCCGGGCGTTTCGCGTTTTCTGCGGGTCGCAGGGGCCGGTCGCGGGGGCCGGTCAGACGGCCTCGGCCGCCGGGACCTGCTCGGCCACGGGCTGGGCCACGGGCTGAACCGCGGCGGCGGCGGGCTTGGAGCTGGCGCCGTAGATCTGGATGTCGCCGACCAGCTGGCCGCCGGCATCGACCGCCAGCTCGCCGAAGCGGATCGACCCGGTGATCTTGCCGGTGGAGCGCACGGTCAGGCGGCCGCGGACGGCGATGTCGCCTTCGAAGCGGCCGGCGATGTCGGCCTCCTCGATGTCGACCGAGCCCTTGAACAGGCCGGTCTCGGCGATCTCGACCAGCCGGCCTTCGCGCAGCTTGGCCTCGACCGTGCCTTCGACCACCAGCACGTCGCAGGAGCCGATCTCGCCGGTCAGCGAGATGTCGCGGCCGACGGTCAGGCGGCGCTGCTCGGGCATGGCCGGGGCGACGGGGGCCGGCGCGACGGGGGCCTGGGCGACCGGAGCGGCGGCCGGGTTGGCGACGGGGATCGACGGCTGGCGCGGGGCGGAGCCGGGCATGTCGACGACCCGGCGCGGCACGTCGGTCTTGAAGCCGGCACCCGGCATGGACGGCGCGGAGGGGGGCTTGGGAATGCTGTTCATCTCGGGTCCCTTCGAGGCGGAAGGCAGGTCGGGATAGGCCGGGGCGGCATGCTGCGTGTCGGCCAGGGCGTGGGCCATGCTGGGGGCGGCCGCCCCGGCCGCGACGGCGGAGGTGGGGACGGAAGCCGGGCCATGGGCCGGGTTGTTGAGCCCCGGATTATTCAGGGAGGCGAGCGGCGACGAGACGGCGCCGGGCTCGCCCGGGGTGTACGGACGGACACCCGGCTGCGGCGGGACGGGGCTGTCGGCCTTGGGAGCGGCGGGCGGTGTCTTTCGTCCGAACAGCATGAGCGGTTCCCCCAGTCTGGACATTCGGGTGGCGGGATGGCCTGGAAATCGTGTGGCGGTCGCCGCAGCCGGTGTCCGGGCGGCCGGTTTCCGGGCAGGCGACGGTCTGCGGCCGTGCCGCCTAGCGGCGTATCACGGTCGTCCGGCCCGCCGCAAGGGGCGCCGACATGGACTGTAGGACATGAACCATGAAGGCGCTCGCCACGACGGGGACCAGCAAATTGGCGAAGGGGATTGTCGAAAGAAAGGCAATGACGACCCCGGCCAAAAAAGGTTTCAGCGGTCTGGCACGGCGCATCGCCCGCGCGGTGGCGCGGTCCATCCGCCGGTGCGCCACCATCTCGAAATACTCCCGCCCCAGCAGATAGCCGTTGATGGTGTAGAAGACGATCAGGTTCAGGCCGGGCGCGAAGATGTAGATCGGCAGGGCCAACAGGTTGACCGCCAGCACCAGCAGCAGGAAGCGCAGCGCCGTCGCCAGCTCCTCCAGCCAGCCGGCCCGGCGCGGGGCGGGCAGGGCGGGGTAGTGCCGTGCCTCGACCCGCTCCACCACCTCGTCCAGGAAGAAGCTCGACACCGTGCCGACGGTGGCCGGGAACAGCAGCCAGGCCAGCACCAGCACCCCCAGCCCCCCCATGACGTCGATGGTGGCGTCGATCCAGCCATAGCCGGTCAGCGGCGTCGCCGACAGCGCCAATGAGGCGCCGACCGCCAGCAGGGCATAGGCGAGCAGCGAGACGAACACCCCGATCCACACCACCCGGCGCACGCGCGGGTCGGACAGCTGGGCGAAGGCAAGCACGAGGGCGCGGATCATCGGCGGTCCGTAAGGCGGCGGGGAGGGGCGGCGGGGCACGGCGTCGAAGCAGGGCGTCGAAGCAGGGCCCTCGCCGCCCGCATATCTACGGTGGCCGGCCGCCGGGTTCCAGCCCCCCCTTGCCCCCCGTCCTCCTCTCCCGTTACGGTGCCGGGCTGAACACCAGCGCCGCGTTGGTCCCGCCGAAGCCGAAGCTGTTCGACAGGACATGGCGGATGCGCCGCTCCTTCGGCCGCAGCGGCACGAGGTCGAGGTCGCAGCCCTCCGACGGCGCCTCCAGGTTCAGGGTGGGCGGGGCGACCTGATCGCGCAGGGCCAGGATGGCGAAGATCGCCTCCACCGCGCCGGCAGCGCCCAGCAGATGGCCGGTCGCCGATTTGGTCGAGGACATCGAGAGGTCCGCCGCCGCCGGGCCGAACAGCCGCTTGACCGCCGCGATCTCCACCGGGTCGCCGGCCGGGGTGGAGGTGGCGTGGGCGTTGACGTAGTCGATGGCGTCCGGTGCCAGCCCCGCCCGCTTCAGCGCGGCGCGCATGGCGCGGAAGGCGCCGTTGCCGTCCTCCGCCGGGGAGGTGATGTGGTAGGCGTCGCCCGACAGGCCATAGCCGGTGACCTCGGCATAGATGGTGGCCCCGCGCCGCTTGGCGTGCTCCAGCTCCTCCAGCACCAGCACCCCGGCCCCTTCGCCCATGACGAAGCCGTCGCGCTCGCGGTCCCAGGGGCGCGACGCGCGGGCCGGGTCGTCGTTGAAGCCGCTGGACATGGCGCGGGCGGCGCAGAAGCCGGCGATGGCGAGACGGCAGATCGTCGCCTCGCTGCCGCCGGCCAGCATGACGTCGGCATCGTCCATGGCGATCAGCCGGGCGGCGTCGCCGATGGCATGCGCCCCGGTCGCGCAGGCGGTCACCGCGGCATGGTTCGGCCCACGGAAGCCGTAGCGGATCGAGACATGGCCCGACGCGAGGTTGATGAGGGTCGAGGGCACGAAGAAGGGCGAGATGCGGCGCGGCCCCTTCGCGTGCAGGGTCAGGGCCGCGTCGGCCAGGGCCGGCAGGCCGCCGATGCCGGAGCCGATCATCACGCCGGTGCGCTCCTGCGCCTGCGCGTCCGCCGGGCGCCAGCCGGCATCCGCCACCGCCTCCTCCGCGGCGGCCAGCGCCAGCAGGATGAAGCGGTCCATCTTGCGCTGGTCCTTGGGCGGCACCACCGCATCGGCGTCGAAGGCGGCCTCCCCGCTGTCCGGCACCTGTCCGGCGATGCGGCAGGGCAGGTCGGCGACATCGATTCCCCCGGCATCGGCCCCCCTTACCGCGCTGATGCCGCTGCGGCCGTCCAGCACGGCGCGCCAGCTCGGATTCACCCCGGCCCCGAGCGGCGTGACCGCACCCAGTCCGGTGACCACGACTCGTCTCATTCGGTTTCGTCCTTTGCCCATGTCGTCTTTGCGGGGAGCGTGAAGTCCGGGCGCAGCCGCTCCGGCCGGATCGCTTCGCCCGTCGTCCTGTCGATCAGCAGCGGCTCGACCGCCCGCCCGGTGTCCCTGTCGACGATCCGGAACGCCCCGCCGGCCGCCAGCCAGCGGCCGCCCCAGTCGGCCATGGCGATCAGCACCGGCAGGAAATCCCGTCCCTTGCCGGTCAGGTGATAGCCGTGGCGTAGCGGGCGGTCCTGGTAGGGCCGCTTCTCCAGCAGCCCGGCCTCGACCAGGGCCTGGAGGCGGCGGGTCAGCATGTTGCTGGCGATCCCGATGCTGCGCTGGAACTCGTCGAAGCGGGTCAGGCCCAACATCGCGTCGCGCAGGATCAGCAGCGACCACCATTCCCCGACCTCGTCGAGGCCGCGGGCGATGGGGCAGGGAGCGTCGGCCAGGCGGGTGCGTCGCATGGCGGCGACTGTCGCACGGTCACTTTCATCATGCAAGTAATGGGGACGACGACGCAGCCGCGGAGCATCGGGAGTGCTCGCCCGGGCCGCACTTGTGATGCGGGCGGCGGCGGCTATACTCGCGCCGCAACATCGCCCCTACCGCAGATTCCCCAGGAGAGCCCATGGCCACGTCCACCCCCGATGCCACCCACGATGCCACCTACGACGTCACCGGCATCGGCAACGCCATCGTGGACGTGATCGCCCACGCCGACGACGCCTTCCTCGCCGCCAACACCATCGAAAAGGGGGCGATGACGCTGATCGACGCCGCCCGCGCCGAGGAGCTGTATGGCCGCATGGGGCCGGGCGTCGAGATCTCCGGCGGCTCGGCCGGCAACACCATGGCGGGCATCGCCATGCTGGGCGGGCGCGGCGCCTATATCGGCAAGGTTGCCAGGGACCAGCTGGGCGACGTGTTCCGCCACGACATCCGCGCGGCCGGCGTCGCCTTCGACAGCGCGCCGCTGCTGGGCGGGGCGCCGACCGCCCGCAGCCTGATCCTGGTCACGCCGGACGCCCAGCGCTCGATGAACACCTATCTCGGCGCCTGCGTCGAGCTGGGGCCGGAGGACATCGACGGGACGCTGATCGCCGCCTCGCAGGTCACCTATCTGGAAGGCTATCTGTGGGATCCGCCCCGCGCCAAGGAGGCCTTCCGCAAGGCGGCGGAGATCGCGCACGCCGCCGGCCGCAAGGTGTCGCTGTCGCTGTCCGACAGCTTCTGCGTCCACCGCCACCATGCCGAGTTCGTCGATCTGGTGGAACGCCATGTCGATATCCTGTTCGCCAACGAGCATGAGATCGGCGCCCTCTACGGCACCGACAGCTTCGAGGACGCGCTGGCGGCGGTGAAGCGGCTGGGCAAGACGGCGGCGCTGACCCGCAGCGAGAAGGGTGCCGTCATCGTCTCGGCCGGCGAGGTGGTCGAGGTGGCGGCCGAGCCGGTGGAGCGGGTGGTCGACACCACCGGCGCCGGCGACCTCTATGCCGCCGGCTTCCTGTTCGGCCACACCCGCGGCCTGTCCCCGGCGGTCTGCGGCCGTCTGGGCGCCGTCGCCGCGGCGGAGATCATCAGCCATGTCGGCGCCCGGCCGGAGGTGAACCTGCGCGAGCTGGTCGCCGCCAAGGGCATTCTGTAACCTGCGATTTGCACCTCAGATCGCGAGTACGTTGCCGGCCGCACTGCATTTTGCAACTGCGGCCGGTTCTCATTCCGGGCCGGTTTTCTTCGGTTCTGCTGACTCAGTTCAGCTGGCTCAGTTCAGCTGGTCGTCCACCACCGGCCGCTCCGGCACGGTGACCCGGGCGCACAGCAGCGCCAGCGCCGTCCCGCTGTCGGGGGCGGCCACCGCCCAGCGCTCCGGCCGGTCGGGCCGCGGGACGGTCAGCAGCCACAGCCGGTCCTTTTCGCCGAAACGCTCGTTCATCAGCGTATATTCCCGCGGACCCTGGCGGCGCAGGTCGTTCAATTGGGTCTGCAATTCCGCCGCCTGGGCATTGCGCACGGAAATCGCATCCTCCAGCTGGCGCAGTTCGGTTTCCTGCCGGCGCAGGTCGCGCCGCAGGGAGTCGGTGGTGTGGGCAAGCTCCGTCCGTCCATGATGCAGCTGCGACCGGCGGCGCTGCACGGACGCGATCCGGTAGCCGATCCGCAGGATCGACACGGTGCCCCAGCTGAGGCACGCCATCATGATGACCATTTCCAGCACCAGCAGCAGCGGCGTCTGCATGCCCATCCTCCCTCCGCTCCTTCGGCACGCTCCTTGCTGCGTGCCGCCTGGAATTCAGCAACCGGCGTGCCAGGACAGGCGCTGGCATCGATCCGGCGTTTGAAGGGGCGGTTCGATAGGGACGGTGTGGCGATGGATGTGGTGCGGACGATCCTCGACTCGGCGGTGCCGCTGGTGGCGGCGCTCGCCATGTTCTGCCATCTGTGCTGGGTCGGCATCCGGCGCAGCTGGGAACGGGTGTCCGGGCTCGACCGGCTGCGCCAGACGGTGCGGCCATTGAAGGAACGCGAGCGCGCCGAGACGGAGGCGCTGGCCGACATGGCCTGCCGGCTGGAGGAGGCGAGGGGGCGTCTGACCGCCGCCGAACTGCGGGTCAGCCACCTCCAGCGCCAGATCGAGACGCTGGACAAGGAGCCGCCGGTCTTCCTGCATGTCCTGGGCACCCCAGGGGGCAACCGGCGCAGCTTCAAGGCGGAGGTGCAGTTCGACAGCGTTGTCGCCGCCACCGCCCGCGCCGCCGGCAAGCCGGTGAACCCGGCCTGGCGCTATGGCAACCGGGTCGTGGTGCATGCGCTGGACATGGCGGCCGCCCGGCGCGAGGCGGACCATGTCTTCCCGCAGAAGGGCGGCTATCAGGTCTTCTTCCACGCGGCGGTGCCCTGATCCCCTGCCCGGCGTCCGCTTTTCGCAAAAGCCCACCGGCTGAAGAAATAATTCCTATAATCTCTCCGCAACGACCACTTGTCCGCGGAGCGACGCCATGGCACTCGACAGCCGTACCCTTGCAAACGACCGTTTCCCGGTGTGGGCGGAGGAGCCGCCGGTGCCATCGGGCGGCTCTCTGGTCCCCGGTTCGCAGTTCCACGAGGAGCAATGGATCATGGCCGCCGGCATGCTGGCGCGCGGCAGCAGCTTCCTCTATGTCGCCCGCGCCATGGGATGCAGCCGCACCACGC
>Ga0206116_1000833_pt1 | contig 22682 bp, 16 predicted proteins | sample 3A1Ametagenome_FD_178000 | JGI IMG/M metagenome (GOLD analysis project Ga0206116, IMG submission 178000) | Enriched microbial communities from leaf-cutter ant dump, University of Wisconsin, Madison, United States - 3A1A | ecosystem: Environmental > Terrestrial > Nest > Insects nest > Nest dump...
TCCTGCAACAGCCGAGCACGCCAGTCGCTGAGCTGCCACCGACACAGCAACCCTCGCACCCGCGCTACGCACCGCCGCCTGGGGTGAAGAGTCACTGGAACCCGTCGTTGGGCGTCTATGTGGTCGAAGGCGCGCGCGATCTGTACTACCGCGAGCGTATCTTCTATCGCTTCGATGGCGGCTGGAGCTGGTCACCACGACCGGCTGGGCCTTGGCAGGAGACGGACAGCTCGGGGATTCCACCTGGGTTGTTTCGTCAGTATCAGAACCGCTGAATGTTCATAGGGGCATTGGCTTGCCCCCATCTATTTCCAGCAAGCACTCGCTTGTCCTGTCGTCCTCCTCTTCCATTCTTCGCTCACGATCACGACCCTATCGGTTGGGCGCTCGCATTGCCTGATGCGTTCTTCGGATGAGGCTTGATGGCCAGGTGCCATTCGTCGGTTAGGTTCGTTGGAACTGTCCAAAGTGTGACGCCGTTCAGCAAATAGACATGTTGATGGCGTAATGCCACATGCTCTAATTTCCGCCGATTTTCCAACGCCGTTTTTCTGCTATTCAAAGGACTGAAGGCATGCCTTTCCGTATTAGCCCTTTGGCCGTATGGCTATTTTTGTCCCTTCCCACCATTGCCCTGGCGCAGACGCCGGGTGACCGTGAGCTGATCCGTGAGCGCCAGGAGCGCTTGTTGCAGGAGCAGCAGCGGCGTCTCGATGAACTGCAGCAACTGCCTGGTGAAGCCCCAAAACTGCAAACCGCCCCCGTCGAAGACGAGCGATGCTTTGAGATCGAGCAGATTCGCCTCGAAGGCGCCACTCTGCTCGGTGAGTCCGACCAGCAGGGCATTCTTCAGGCTTTTGCTGGACAGTGCCTGGGCGTTGGGCAGCTCAATGAACTGCTCAAGGCCATCACCCAGTTCTATATCGATCATGGCTATGTGACCTCTCGTGCTTATCTGCCGCAGCAAGATCTCTCCTCGGGAGAGCTTCGCGTCATTGTGGTGGAAGGGCGACTGGAAGGGTTGGACAGCTCCGAGCTGGCCACTGACCGTGAACTGGCCATGGGCTTTCCTGGCCAGCCAGGTGAAGTGCTGGACTTACGCGAGTTGGAGCAATTGGTCGACCAGCTCAACCGCCTGCCATCGCGCCAGACCCAGCTGGAGTTGGTGCCAGGTGAAGAGGTAGGCGGTAGCCGCGTCAGGCTTCAGGGCCAGCGCGACAAGCCCTGGCGTGCTGGGCTGAGTCGACATAACGACGGACAGAAGAGTACGGGGGAGCAGCAGTGGGGCCTGAGTTTCGACTGGGACAGCCCGCTCGGCCTGGCCGACCAGCTCAGTCTGCGCGCCAGCCGCGATGCGGTGAGCGATAGCTATCGCCATTCACACAGCCAGAGCCTGGTCTATCAGGTGCCTTACGGTTGGTGGAACTTCAGTTACAGCTACAACCAGAGCTACTACCGTACGCAAAGCGACGGTAACGGTTTTCTATTCAATCAGGACGGCGACAGCAAGACTCACGCTCTGCGTGGTGAGCGCGTACTGCATCGCGATAGTGTCAGCAAGACCGGATTCAACCTGGGCGTCAGCCACCTTCGCACCAACAACTTCCTCCTTGGTAACCGTCTCGACACCTCCAGCACCCGCCTGTCTGAAGCGCAGTTGGGCTTCAACCATGGCCGCCGTATTGGCACTGCCTTCGTCAATGCCGATATCGGCTGGCAACGCGGTATCGGTGCCTTCGACGCTCAGCGTGCCGGGAACCCGCAAGGTAACCAACCGGTGGCGCGTTACAACAAGTACAGCCTGACCCTGAGCTACCTGCAGCCATTCGCGCTGTGGGGCGAATCCTTCAGCTTCGACAGCCTGGCCTATGGCCAGAAGAGCGAGGACGTGCTGTTCAGCCCGCAACGCATCAGCATCGGCGGCCTCAGCTCGGTGCGCGGTTTCAAGGATGAGTCGCTGTCCGGCGACACCGGCGGTTACTGGCGTAACCAGCTGCGCTGGCGCCGCCCGGTCACCTGGGACGCTTTTCGCCCCTTCGTTCATGAATACAGCCTGGCCTTCGCCTACGACGTTGGCGTGATTCATGGCGGCCGGCACAACCCGGAGCAGCGCGGGCGCATGACGGGCAATGCCCTTGAATTCGCTTTGCGTGGCCAGCACCTGGCGGCCTCGGTGAGCTTTGCCCATTCCCTGGAACGCCCGGACGCCATTGAGCGTGACGAGCGCCCGGTTTATTTCCGTTTCGACCTGTTTTTCTGATTTTCCGGCCGGATGGCTGGTTGGAGTATCGACATGGACGTACGCAGTCCCCTGTTTCAGAACATCGCCCTCATCGTTGCCGGCGTGCTGTTTCTCAACCCCATCGTCGCCACCGCGGCGCAACTGACGGTTGATCAGGCCGCAGGTGGCAACACGGCCGTGACCCAGGCGCAGAACGGTGTGCCGATGGTCAACATCGCCACGCCCAACGGCAGTGGCCTGTCGCACAACAAGTTCACCGACTACAACGTCGGCCAGCAGGGGCTGATACTCAACAACAGCGCGCAGAACGTGGTGCAGACCCAGCTGGGCGGCTATGTGGTCGGCAACCCCAACCTCAAGAACGGCGCTGCCGGCCTGATCCTCAATGAGGTCACCGGTGGCAATACCAGCCAGCTCAAGGGCTACACGGAAGTGGCCGGGCGTTCGGCTGCCGTCATCGTCGCCAACCCGCACGGCATCACCTGCGATGGCTGCGGCTTCATCAACACCCCGCGCGTTACCCTCAGCACCGGTACGCCGGTGATCGAGAATGGCCGCTTGCAGCGTTTCGACGTCGACGGCGGGCAGATCGCCATCGAAGGGCAAGGCCTCAATGCTGGCAACGTCGACCAGTTCGACCTGATCACCCGCAGCGCGCAGCTCAACGCTGAACTGCACGCGAAGAAGCTCAACATCGTTACCGGCCGCAACGAGGTGGATGCCACCACCCTGGCCGCAACCGCCAAGGTCGACGACGGTTCGAACAAACCCATGCTGGCCATCGACAGCTCGGCGCTGGGCGGCATGTACGCCGGCGCCATTCGTCTGGTCGGCACCGAGCAGGGCGTAGGCGTGAAGCTGGCTGGCGACATGGCCGCCAGTGCCGGGGATATCCAGATCGATGCCAATGGCCAATTGAGCCTGGCGCGGGTCGCGGCCAGCAATGACCTGAAACTGGCCGCCAACGAGATCGAGCTGAACGCCGATACCTATGCCGGTCGTAACGCGATAGTCACAGCCTCGGACAAGACCCTGGTGAAGGAAAGCCTGGCGGCAGGTAGTCGCCTCGAGGTCGGCGGCGGTGAGCTGGACAATCAGGGCATCGTCGAGGCAGGGGTCAAGGCCGATGGCACGCTTGTGACTGACAGCAAGCTGGTATTGAACAGCCAGCGTGTCACCAACCGCGGCGAGCTGATCGCCCGTGGCAGCCTGGAGGCGGATGTCGACGTGCTGGATAACAGCGGTGGCAAGCTGCTCAGTGCTGGTGAGGCCAATATCCAAGCGGCGCAACTCAGCAACAGCCAGGGGCAAATTATCGCGCAAAAGAACCTGGAGCTCGGTGGCGGCGCCCTGAGCAACCAGGACGGTGAAGTACTGGCAGCCGGCGAGTTGCGAGTCGATGCCGAGTCGCTGGACAACCGAGGTGGCACCCTCGCCGCTGACTCCATCGATGTGAAACTGGTGGGGGCGCTGGAGAACGCACAGGGGCTGATCGAATCCAGTAAAACACTTACGCTTGCTATCGGCAGCGCCCAGAACGGTGATGGTCGTTTGCGTGCGCTGGCCAGTAGCGGCAAGAGCGACTTCCAGATTGGCGGCTCATTCGACAATGCTCAGGGCCTGGTAGAAATTGGCAACGCTGCCTTCGCGCTCACTAGCGGTTCACTGAGTAATCTGGGCGGTACGGTTCGCCATCTCGGTACTCAAGGATTCGAGCTGGCGCTTGCTGATCTGGGCGGGGCCGGTGGGCGTTTCACCACCAATGGTGAGTTGAGTCTCAGTGCCGTTGACTGGACGAACACCAGTGAACTGCAGGCCGAGCGCCTGACCCTGAATATCGGTCAGTTCACCCAGACGGCCGAGGGCCAACTGATCTCACGGCAGAGCATCGTCGCGACCGGTGACAACTGGGTGAATGATGGTGTCATCGCCACTGATGGTTCGCTCGACCTGACGCTCAGTGGCCGTTATGAGGGCAATGGTGCACTACGTAGCCAGGGCGACCTCACCTTCAAGGCTGCGGGCGCCGAGTTCGGCAACGGCGCCCAGGCCAAGAGCGGAGGTATTGGGCGCTTCGAACTGAGCGGCCAATTGCTCAACCAAGGTCGCCTGACGGCGGCGCAGGACATGTCCCTCAGCCTGGGCAGCCTCGATAACCGTGGCACCTTGGGAGGCAGTGGCCTGCTGCGCATCGAGGGCGACTCGCTGCATAACGAACAAGGCCTCATATTCAGCGGCGCAGACATGACCCTGCGTACCGCCAGTCTGGTCAACCTGCTGGGCGATATCTACAGCCTGGGTGAACTGGACGTTGCCCGTGATGAAGAGGGCGGTAATCTCGATCTGCTGGATAACCGTTCGGCGAGCATCGAGTCGGTAGGGGACATGACCTTGCGAGCCGCAGTGCTGCGCAACCGCAAGGATGTGTTCGATTGGCAGCTTGCGCAGACCTACGGTGGCATCAGCGTCGTCTGCTATGACTGCAGCGGTGACCACCATAACGTCGACTATGTGGCGACCGAGCGGTTCGAGGCCCGCGTCGAGGCGGACTCTGCATCATCGCGTATCCACAGTGGTGCAAACCTGACCCTTGAGGGCGGTGAAGTCGCCAACCGCTACAGCACCCTGAGTGCGGCCGGTGATATCGACATTGATGCTGACAGCCTGGAAAACACCGGGGCCACGCTTGCTTCGGTCGAACGTGTGCGCCGCTACAACACCGGTCGGGTGACTGACGGAACGGATGAGCGTTTCCGGGCCAACTACATCAACCCCTATAACGCCCAACCCTTGCCCAAGGTATTGCCCGGTGCATTGGGGCAATGGAACCTGGTCAGCGATATCCAGAGAGAAACCCCCATCGGCGTAGCGGCTCCCGGCATCATCCAGGCCGGTGGCGATGTACGCATCCAGGCCAGCCAGCCGATTAGCAATGAGTCTGTCCTGGCCCATAACGCTCCTCAGGCCGGTACCGAGCAAACGCTGGAAACCACGGTCGGCGGTGCGTCTGCCCCCCTGGTCGTCCAGCTCAACCCGCAACTGCCTGCCGACACGGCGCAGCAGGCGGTCGATCCCATCAGTCTTCCTGGCTTCAGCCTGCCGCAAGGGCAGAATGGTCTGTTCCAGACCAATACCGATCCTGGCCACCGCTACCTGATAGAAACCAACCCGGCGTTCGCCGACCTCAAGCAGTTCGTCAGCTCCGACTACATGCTCGGCCTGCTCGGTTTCGACACCGACGCAGCGCAGAAGCGCCTGGGCGATGGCCTGTACGAACAGCGCCTGCTCGAACAGGCCGTTGCTGCGCGTACCGGCAAGCGCTACCTCGACGGTTTCACTAACAACGACGCGCAGTTCCGTTACCTGATGGACAACGCCATCGCCAGCAAGGAGGCGCTGAGCCTGTCGGTTGGCGTGGGGCTTTCCGCGTCCCAGGTGGCTGCCCTGACCCACGACATCGTCTGGCTCGAAGAGCGTGAAGTGAATGGCGAGAAGGTGCTGGTGCCGGTGCTTTACCTGGCCCAGGTCGGTGATCGCCTGGCACCGAGCGGCGCCTTGATCCAGGGCCAGGATGTTGCCCTGATCAGCGGCGGCAACCTGAACAACAGCGGCACCTTGCGCGCCAGTGAAAACCTCAGCGTCACCGCTGCCAACATCGGCAACAGCGGCTTGATGCAAGCGAGCGACCGCCTGCAACTGCTGGCGACCAACAGCATTCGCAACGCCCAGGGCGGCATCATCAATGGTCAGGACGTTTCCCTCATTGCCCTGACAGGCGACATCAGCAACGAACGCACCATCAGCAAGCAGAGCCTGAGCGGCAAGGGTTTCAGCCAGTTGACCAGTGTGGTCGATAAGGCAGCCGGCATCGAGGCCAGCAACGACCTGCAACTGCTCGCCGGGGGCGATATCAAGAACATCGGCGGCAGCCTCAAGGCCGGCGGCGACGCCAAACTTGATGCCGGTGGCGACGTGATCATCGCCTCTGCCGCTGAAGAACACGGCAGCATGCGCAAGGACAAGCGCCACTTCTGGAGCACCACCAGCACTACCCAGCATGGCAGCGATGTGCAGGTGGGTGGCAATCTGGCTGTGACTGCGGGGCAGGATATTGCCGTCGTGGCCAGCACAGTTAAGGCAGACGGTGACGTGCTGCTGGACGCTGGCCGCGACGTGACTATTGCGGCAGCGGCCAACGAGAGCAGCAGCGAGTACCGCTACAAGCGCAGTGGCAAGAAGGTCAACAAGGAAGACAGCAGCATACGCCAGCAGGCGGCGGTGATTGAGGCGGGTGGGGATCTGGATGTGTGGGCCGAAAGCAACCTGATCCTCAGCGCCAGCCAGCTCAAGGCCGAGGGTGAAGCTTACCTGTATGCCGGTGAGCAACTCGCGTTGCTGGCGGCTCAGAACAGCAATTACTACCTCTACGACATGAAGAAGAAGGGCTCCTGGGGCAGCAAGAAAACCCAGCGAGACGAAGTCACCACGGTACGCAATGTCGGCAGCAGCATCACCACGGGTGGTGATCTGACACTGGTCAGCGAGGGCGACCAGCTCTATCAGAAGGCACGTCTGGAAAGCGGCAATGATTTAATCCTCGACAGTGGCGGCAGCATCACTTTCGAAGCGGTTAAGGATCTGGATCAGGAGAGTCATGAGAAGAGCAAGAACGGCTTCTTATGGACCTCGACCAAAGGTGAGGGGAAAACCGACGAAACCTTGCAGCAGAGTGTACTGATCGCCAAGGGCGAGACCGCCATCAACGCTGTAGAAGGTCTCAGAATCGATATCAAGGAGATCAATCAGAAAACCGTAAGCCAGACCATCGACGCGATGGTTGCTGCCGACCCGGAATTGGCCTGGATCAAGGAAGCTGAGAAACGTGGTGATGTTGACTGGCACCGGGTGAAGGAAATCCACGACAGCTTCAAGTACAGCCACTCGGGTTTGGGTGGTGGAGCGATGGTCATCATTGCCATCGTCGTTACCGTTCTCACCGCAGGGGCCGCATCAGCCCTGGCGGGGGCTGTTGCACAAGGGTTAACCACTGCAGGCCTTGCTACCGGCACTACTGCCGCTGCAATTGGTACTGGTGTAGGCGCATTCGCTACAGCACATGCTGTGCAAGGCGCCATCCTGCTCGCCAATGATCCAAGCAATCCACTGGGCGCTTTTAAGGAAAGTCATTCCAGTAGAAACCTTAAGAACTATGCCGCTGCGGGTATCAGTGCCGGCATCGTTGCGGGTGTTGTCACCCCGAGTTTCTCGGGTACCGACGCCAGCCAGAAGTGGACATTTGGCCATGACGTCGGAACGTTCGAAGGTGCCCTCGGCTATACGAAGCAGGCTGCTGCAACCGCTGCTGTCCAAGCGAGCGTCAATACAGCGATTAATGGTGGGAGTTATAAGGACAATCTGACAGGCGCTCTAAGCAGCCAGCTGCAAAATACATTGCAAGCTATCGCTTTCAATGCAGTTGGGGATTATGGCGACTACAAAGGCTGGGACGATGGTGGAGTAAATAAAACTGTTCTCCACGCCATGGTCGGTGGCCTGCTGAGTGAGGCCGCAGGTGGTTCTTTCGCCACGGGAGCTCTGGCTGCAGGTGCGAACGAGGCCATGATCAATCAGCTGAATGCGCTCGCTCATGGCGATGCAGCCCTGCTGCAAATGGCAGCTCAGCTAGTGGGCGTGGCAGCGGCAGGTGTTACTGGCGGTGATGTTCAGTTGGGGGCTGACATTGCGAGGAGCTCAGCCACTTATAACTTCCTTAATCATCAGGATGTGGATGAGCTTAAGGAGAAGGCTAAGAATTGTGATGCCAATAACTCTTGTGACGAGCTTGAGAAAGAGGCTCGTGAGCGCAGCCTAGCCAACCACAAACGCCTACTGGAATGCCCGAGCGTAGGTAATTGTGCTGAAATTCGAGCAGAAATAGATGCAGGCTCTTTGGCCATAAATAGCTTTGAAAGCCAGTTGCCAGATAGTGCTGCCAGCACGATTCTTAGGTCTTATACATTTATTGGTGGAGACAACCTCAACGACTGGACGCTAGCGGGTCAGCTTCATCTTGATTACATCGCTCAGCTCTATCATGCCAATGACCCTCGTTGGATGAGTGAGGCCTCGAAGTTCACTGAGCAAACTGGTTTTAGTCCGTTTGGGCTCAATCCTCTTGCGTTAGGTGCTCTGGGTAAGGGGGGGGCTGGTGTTAAGAATGTTGTCGATGAGTCGAGTAGTGCCAGTACGCCAGCAGGGCCGACCACTCCTAAGTGGGATAATCCTGTTTCACGAGTAGATGGAGATTTTGGCCCACTTAACCAACCGCCGAAAAATGCAAGTGTTCCCGCATTTTTTAACCCGCGGCGCTCGGCAACCGATGCTTTGAGCAATGGGCGTATCCATATAGATGACTTGAAGATGCTTATTCCACCGGGTACGCCTGATGGATTCAAACCCTCTGTGAATATCGTCGATGGCAGTAAATTTAATTATGTGATCGGAGGGCAGAAGATTGAGGTAAAATGGCACTCTCCGGATGCAAATGCTGCGGCCAAGTTCCCAGGTTCGAACTCTGCATCCGGCTGGACAGCACAAATAAAAATTGGCGGAAAACTTTTGGGTCAGGATGGTAGGCTCTACAGAAAACCTACCAATGAAACCCATATACCTGTAGATTTCTGATGATGAAGAACTTTGAGTACTATCGGTCGTTACCCGAAGGAATGGCGGCTGAGGCTGTAGAACGTGAGCTTGAAGAGTTTCTGCAGATACAGGCCGATATGAATGTTTTTCAGTTTATGGAGGCTCTTGACGAATTGGCTGATCGCCAATGGCATACATATTCTCTATTGTCAGAGTCACTGAAATTTCGTTTGGAGGATTTAGTTATATCGCGTTGGCAGGATCAGCCGGAAGTGACCAACTACGCTCTATCAATAGTGTCTAGATTAGGGCTGGTAAGGGCTTGGTGTTTTCTTGTGGCGCTTGACAGGAAAGTCATCTCCGCTGCCAGTCGAGAGGCGATTGAAGATGCTGAGACTGAGATGTCCTCGACTATATCCGATCCATATAGCGGTATGGTCAAAAATAGGTAGTGGGAATAATAGGGGGCAGACCACGATTAATTTCTTTGGCCGGGGCTAGTGGCCAGATAAATAAATCTGAGAATCATCTAGCCGGCCTCCTCACTCCCGAGTAGGCGCAAAATTCAAAGTGCGAACATTGTCTTTTGCTGTGAGGAGGCCGTGATGAAATTCTTTGGCATAGACCTGCACTCGAACAATAGTGTCGTGGTGATCGCCGACGAAGCGGATCGGGTTCTGGTTAGTCGGCGCTGCCCCAACGATCTGGAAAAAAATCATCCTGCTGCTCGAGCCTCATCGTACCGAGCTGGAGGGCGTGGTGGTCGAGTCCACCTACAACTGGTACTGGCTGGTCGATGGGCTGAAGGACGCCGGTTTCGACGTGAAGCAGGCCAACACCGTAGTGATGAAGCGCTATGACGGTTTGAAGCACTCCGATGATCAGGATGATGCGGCCTTTCTCGCTCATCTGCTGAGGCTTGGAATTTTACCCACGGGTTACGTGCATCCGCCTCAAGAACGCGCACTGCGGGATCTGGCACGTAAACGCTTCAACTGGTGCGTAGTCGGACTCAGCATGTGTTGGCGGTGGAAAACATCATGGCGCGCCAGCAGGGTAACCGGCTCAGTAGCGCTGCCGTTAAGCGCTTGTCGAGCAGCAAATAGATAAGCTTGGCGTGCCCGATGACGTGGCCCTGGCGATCAGCGCCAATGTGGCCGTGATCGAGACGCTCAACATTCAAATCCATTGCTTGGAAGACCGTCTGTTACGTGGTGTACGCCTGCGCCCCGATTACGCCTTGCTGAAGTCAATGCCGGGCGTTGGTGAAGTTCTGGCGACCGTGATCATGCTGGAAACGGGAAGCGTTGAGCGCTTTGCCGATGTCGGCAAATTCGCCTCTTACACGGTGCGTGAATAGTGCCCATTATTCCAATGGCAAGAAAAAGGGTGAAGGCAACACAAAGAACGGCAATGCCTATCTGGTCTGGGCCTTTGTCGAGGCCGTTAATTTTGCACGTCGTTTTAACGAAGAAGCCAAGCGCTTTTTCGACAGGAAGAAAGCGAAAACGAACAACGTGATAGCCACCAAGGCCTTAGCACACAAGCTCGCCCGGGCCAGCTATCACATCCTCAAGGAGAAGCAGCCATTTGATGCCAAACGCTGTTTCGCCTGAGGCGAGTGAAGGTGGTAGCAGCTCAGCCGGAAAGGGGACTGGATGAGAACCAGCGAGTCTGAGTGGAGGCCTGCTGCTACCGCCTGAGTGTGCTGTACCCGAGTCGCCTGCCAAGTGAGCCAGAAGAGACTGGACGTGTAGTTTTTATACGAGCCATAGTTCTGTGAAACGGTTTGGACACATTGGCGGCACCAACGTTTCTCTGGGGCTGCTTTCCTGCTAGGGCGGCGCTTAGCGTTAGTGGCCGCTTGATCCATATGGGTGACTGGCGCGACCCGGTCGCAGCCAAGAACGAGGAAACGGACTCGACTGGGACAGCCCATCAGGTTCGGCACTGAAGAAACTCTGCCGTTAAAAAGCAGAGCGGGTTGCTTTGGGGCTTGACGCCTGGCCGGCTAATGGGTGTCCCCTTTTTCTATTCCGCCTAGGTTGTTTCGTCAGTATCAGAACCGCTGAAGCCTCACCAGGGGGAGGATGCCAAGGTCGAGATACACTGTGTTGCCAGACAGCCTTGTCCCTATTACCGTTGGCTCTTACTCCCCCTCCAACGACGATTCCTCCCGCGGATCACCGAGCACGAAGGTTTCGCCGGTAACCGCTGTCAGCCAGCCCGTGCCCATGTTGCGTAGCAGCCATTGCCATTGGCCGTAGCGGCTGGTCAGCGTGCCAGTGGCGTAGCAGGGGCCGTAGAGGTACCAGTCGTGTTCTTGGCGGTTGGTGATGACGATGGCGTTGCTCAGGAAGTCAGCGACTTCCTCCGCGCTCACGCTGTAGTCCTTGCAGCTGTCCACGGCCGTGTTGGGGCCCTGGCCGATCTCGAGGACTTCGATCTGCTCCACTGGCCCGATCACAGTCATCACTTCATCGGCCAGCAGCGGTGCGGCCAGCAGCTGCAGGCTCAGGCCCAGCATCCATCCTTTCATGTATGTGTCGTCCCTTGGTGGCAGCCTTCAAGCGGTCGCCGCGACTATAGCGGGCAGCGGCCGCCTTCGATATGACCGGCTTCAAGGATGCGTGGTTTGTTCAAGCCCCAAGGGTACTCATGGCTACAGGCTGTGTGCTCCGATCATTGAGGAGAACACCATGCGTGCTGCACTGCTTCGTTATCTCTACGCCCCCTGTTTCAGCTTCGGCCTGAGCGCCCTGGCGATCTGCCTGGTGGGCTACTGGCACCTGGGCCTGTGGTGCCTGCCGGTTCTGCTGTTGCTGGCCATCGGCCTGTCTGCGCTGGCCGAGGCGCAGGTGCCTTATCAACCCGAATGGAACCAGCCGCACCACGATGCATGGCGTGACCGCTGGCATGCACTGGTCAACGAAACACTGAACAGCCTTGGCGTACTGAGCATCCCGCTGCTCGCAACGCTGCTGCCCACCCTAGAGCTCTGGCCACATACCTGGCCGTTCTGGTTGCAGGTGCTGATGGCGATCGTCGTCGCCGACCTTGGCATCACTCTGATGCACTGGCTCAGCCACCGTAGTGCCTGGCTCTGGCGCCTGCACGCCGTGCATCACTCGGTGCGGCGCATGTATGGCTTCAACGGATTGATGAAGCACCCGCTGCATCAGGGACTGGAAGCACTGGCCGGCACGCTGCCGCTGATACTGCTGGGTATGCCGGTGGATATTGCAGGCGTACTGGCATTCGCCATCGGCGTGCAACTGCTGTTGCAGCACAGCAATGTCGACATGCGGATCGGCCCTTTGCGCCACTTGTTTGCCTGGGCGCCCGTGCACCGTTTCCACCACCTGCGTTATGGCCGGGCGGGGGATGTGAACTTCGCGCTGTTCTTCAGTTTCTGGGATCGTCTGCTGGGCACGGCCTTTCACGCCGATTATCAGGTGGCCAGTGATGATCTCGGGATCGGCAGCCAGCCGGACTACCCGGACGATTATCTGGCGCAGTTGGCCGAGCCCTTCGTTGATCGCGCCGGGCACGTTGCTGCGCCCGTTCTGCCGGTCGGTTTGCGCCGCTCAGTCGATCAGTTGTAGTTGCAGGTTGTGCAGCGTTCGCGCCTGGATGCCGAACAGGCTGCGCACCGTGCGAGAGAAGTGTGCCGAGTCGGCGAAGTTCGCCGCGTGGGCAGCGTCGGTGAGGCTGCTGCCCCGCAGCACCATGGCCAGCGCCAGGCGCAGGCGCCGCCAGAGCACCAGTCGACGGATGGAGAGACCGACCTGGTCACCGAACAGGCGCTCCAGTTGGCTGAGCGACAAGCGAACCTGGCTCGCCAGGTCGAGGGCATCGATCTTTTCCAGCAACAGTGCGTCGATACCGAGCAACGCCTGTTCAACCCGGCGATCCAGTGCTGGCCTTGGCCAGTGCTGCAATTGCTCGATGAGTGCCTGCGGCGTTGCTGGCGCTTCGATTTGCCAGCCCTGCAGTTGCGCCAATTGGAACGCCAGGGGTTCGGCGTACAAGGCCAGCATCGGCTGGCCCGGCTTGATGAAGGCATGCGGCTGCATCGAGGGTACCAGCAGGCGTCGACCCTGTAGTGGCTGGCCATCGACCATCAGGCGGAGCTCGCTGTCGTGGGCCAGCATCAACTGGTGGGCGTAATGGGCGTGCGTGTGGGTATCGCCCGCACAGCCGTCGAGCAGGCAATAGTCCTTGGCCAGCCACAGGCGCCCCTGCCAACCCGCGGTCATGCGGTTTGCCAGGGAGGGGTGGGGAAGTCGGTGAGCGGTATGTTCATGCTGGCCGTGCGGGAATGATTCGGCCCAGATCATACCCTCTGGATCTGGTTCAGGTTGAACGCGTGTACAGGCGTTCAACCCGATGATGCAAGATCCGCCTCAGGCGCCGATAACGCCACCGTCGTCGCGGGTGATGCTCACCACTGTCGAGCGCGGGTGTACGCCGGGCTGGTGGTCGGGGAAGGACGAGCCACCCGCTTCGCCGGGATGCTGGATGCCGACGAACATCGTCCGGTAATCCGGCGAGAAGGCCAGGCCGGTGATTTCACAGCCCACCGGGCCGACCAGGAAACGTCGGATCTCGCCACTGTGTGGGTCGGCGCAGAGCATCTGATTGTTGCCCATACCGGCATAGTCGCCCTCGTTGCTGTACTTGCCGTCGGTCTGGATCCACAGTCGGCCGCCGCCATCGAAACCGATGCCATCCGGGCTGTTGAACATGTTGTCGGCGTTGATCGCGCGGCTGCCGGCTTCGGGTTTTCCGGCATGTACCACCGGGTTGCCGGCGACCACGAACAGATCCCAGGCAAAGGTGTCGGCCGCCGCGTCATCGGCCGCCTCACGCCAGCGCAGGATCTGCCCGTAGAGGTTGTTGGCGCGCGGGTTGGGGCCGCCGACGGGCTGGCCGTCCTCGCCGCGTTTGCTGTTGTTGGTCAGGGTGCAATAGACCTGGCCATCCTGCGGGCTGACGGTGATCCACTCGGGGCGATCCATGCGCGTCGCGCCGACCTGGGTGCCGGCCTGGCGGGCACGAATCACCACCTCGGCCTGGTTGGCGAAGCCGTTCTTTGCCGTCAGGCCGTTCTTGCCGGCGCTGAGTTCGATCCAGCGGCCCTGGCCGCGCGGTTGGTCGGCATCGCCGTTACCCCCATCGAACTGCGCCACGTAGAGGGTGCCGTGGTCGAGGATATGCCGGTTGGCCTTGGCATCGTTGCGGTTCAGGCGGTCGCGGGTGATGAACTTGTAGATGAACTCGCCACGTTCGTCGTCGCCCATGTACACCACCACGCGGCCGTCGCGGGTGGTGGTGAGCGCGGCGTTCTCGTGCTTGAAGCGGCCCAGGGCGGTGCGCTTGACCGGTGTGGATGTGGGGTCGAACGGGTCGATCTCGACGATCCAGCCGTGGCGATGCAACTCGTTGGGAGTCTTGGCCAGGTCGAAGCGGGGATCGAAGCGGTGCCACTGGTTGTCGACGCTGGCGTGTACCACGCTGAAGCGCTTCTGGTCGGGGCTGAACTGCAGGTTGGCGTCGTTGCTGCCGAAGCAGTCGCTGAAGTTCTCTTCGCAGGTCAGGTAGGTGCCCCATGGGGTCTGGCCGCTGGAGCAGTTCTGGAAGGTGCCGAGCACCTCGATACCGGCCGGGTCTGCCTGGGTCTTGAGCAGGTCATGGCCACGCGCCGGGCCGCTGACCTCGATGGGCAGGTTGGCGTGGATGCGACGGTTGTAGGGCGAGCCCTGAACGAAGCGCCAGGCGCCGTCGTGGCGACGGACTTCGATCACCGTCACGCCTTCGGCGTTCTGCGCCTTGCGCACGTCCTCGGCGGATTTCGGCAGTTCACCGTGCGGCAGCAGGTAGCGGTAGTTGACGTATTCGTTGTTGATCGCCAGCAGCGCGCGATCCGCGTCGCCCGGCCAGGGGAAGAAACTCATGCCGTCGGTGTTGTCGCCAAACTGCTGCAGTTGCTCGTCTGCGCTGTTGCTGCCATCGCCCTTGAAGGCCGGGCCGCTGGCGTGCAGCGGCTGGCCCCAGCTGATCAGTGTGCTGAACGAGTAGCCGGGCGGCAGGGTGATGGTGTCGGCGCTGGACGCCGCGATGTTGGCGAAGCCCAGCAACGGGCTGGCGCTGCTGGGGGCGATTGCCTCGGCCAGGGCGCTGCGGCTCAGCAGGCCACCACCGAGAAACAGCGCAGCACCGGTCAGGGCGCCCGCACCGATGAAACGGCGACGGGAAAGGGTCAGGCGTTCGAGGTCGGTCAATTGTTCGTCATGCATGGGATAGCTCCTGCTTTTGATGCGCAGGGACGCTAGATCACGGGGATGACAGTCGAATGACGCTTGTGTGACGGATTCAGTTCGTCGGGGTGCTGTCGTGCACGGCGCGCCGCCAGCTGTGAGCGCTGGCGCGGATCAGCCAGCAGGCCAGGATGAAGGGCATGGTCAGGGCCGGCAGGCCAATGGCGCCGAAGCCCGGTTGCAGCAGCAGTGCGAGGAAAATACCCAGGGCCGGCACCAGTGGGCTGCGGTGGTTTTGCGCCAAGGCAATTGCAGCAAGGGAGGCGTTGTAACCATAGAGGCCGGCCAGGGCGCCAGTGGTGGGCCAGCCGTAGAGCAGGGCCAGGGCCGAGGCGCTGCTCGAACCCAGCGCAGCCCACAGGGCCGAGCGCCAATCGGCCAGCAGCAGGCCGAGCAGCAGGCATAAACCGGCCAGTGCTGAGTCGAGAAAAATGACCTGGCCCAGGCCGCGCAGCACGGCGAGCATCAACTGCAGGGCGCTCAGCTCCGGCGCACCGGGCGCCCTGGCTGGCGTTGCGAGTGGCAGCTCCAACTGGGCGACCAGAGTCAGCAACAGCCAACCGAGGAGTACGAAGGGAAAGGTGAACGCGGGCAGCCAGCCATGCTTGCGCATACGCCGCATCCAGGGTGCCAGCAGCAGGCTGGAAAGGGCTGCGCTGGTGATGATCAGCAGCGGCAACAGCGGTGTCCACGGCAGTTTCAGGCTGAGCAGCAGGCCGAGCAGGATACCGTTGTAGCCGTACAGGCCGATGGCGATGTCCGCTGACGGGTAGCCGCACCGTCGTGCGATCAGCATCGAGGTCAGGCCGCCGAGCAGGGCACCGACCAGCAGATCAGGGGCTCCGATGAGGATCGCCAGCAGCACCAGCAGGCCGCAGCCAGGATGTCGCTGCAGGAAGATCTGGGCGAAGCCGCAGAGCAGGGCGCGCAGGCTTTGCAGGGCAGAGTGTGAGGTTGGTAGTGGAGGCATGATGTCTGTGCCAAGAGCCCTCTCCCCCAGCCCCTCTCCTGCAAGCGGAAGAGGGGAGCCGTCCGTATCCCTTGGAGGAGTTACGTAGGGTGCGCCGTGCGCACCACAACCGCTTTGCCATAAAAGGTGCGCATGACCTAGGCGGCCCCGCGACATCCTACGTTGGCTTTATGCGTAGCCCGGATGACATCCGGGAATCAGGAACCGAGCATTCCCCCGGATTTCATCCGGGCTACGGTTCTTTCATTGCCTTGAGAATCGTCGGCTCAATGCAGCGTTTCGATCCTCAGGCTGTTGGTGCTGCCGGGTTGGCCGAAGGGTTCGCCGGCGGTGATCACCACGGTTTCGCCGCGTTTGGCCATGCCCTGGGCCTGGGCGATTTCCAGCGCGGTGCTGGTAACTTCCTCGACCTTGCGCAGGCGCTCGTTGACCACCGAGTAGATGCCCCAGGCCACGGTCAGGCGGCGAGCGGTGACCAGGCTCGGGGTGAGGCTGAGGATCGGCGCCTTCGGTCGTTCACGTGAGGCGCGCAGGCTGCTGGCGCCGGATTCGCTGTAGTTGACCAAGGCCGCTACCGGCATGATCGAGCTGATGCGGCGGATGGCGCAGCTGATGGCGTCGCTGGCGGTGGCTTCGGCCTGCGGGCGGCCGACGTCGAGTTGGCTCTGGTAGTCCGGGCCGTTTTCCACCTGGCGGATGATCTTGCTCATCATCTGCACGGTTTCCAGCGGGTAATCGCCGGAGGCCGTCTCGGCCGATAGCATCACGGCATCGGCGCCTTCGGCCACGGCGTTGGCCACGTCGGTGACTTCGGCGCGGGTCGGTGCCGGGGAGAAACGCATGGATTCGAGCATCTGCGTGGCCACCACCACCGGCCGGCCGAGCTGGCGGCAGGTGCGCACGATGTCCTTCTGGATACGTGGCACGTTTTCAGCCGGCACCTCCACGCCCAGGTCGCCGCGCGCCACCATGATGGCGTCGCACAGTTTGGCGATTTCTTCCAGGTAGGCCACCGCCGAAGGTTTCTCGATCTTGGCCATGAGAAAGGCTTTACCGCCGATCAGCTCACGGGCTTCGACGATATCCTCGGGGCGTTGCACGAACGACAGCGCTACCCAGTCCACGCCCAGCTCCAGGCCGAAGCTCAGGTCGCGGCGATCCTTCTCGGTCAGCGGCGACAGTTGCAGCACCGCTTCGGGCACGTTGACGCCCTTGCGGTCGGACAGTTCGCCGCCAGCGATCACTTCGGTGATCACGGCATCAGTCTGCTTGGCGGTCACTTTCAGGCGCAGGCGGCCGTCGTCGAGTAGCAGGCTCATACCTGGCTGCAGGGCTTCGATGATTTCCGGGTGGGGCAGGTTGACCCGGCTGGCGTCGCCGGGCGTGGCGTCCAGATCCAGGCGCAGGCTCTGGCCATTGACCAGTTGCACCTTGCCGTCTGCGAAGCGGCCCACGCGCAGCTTCGGCCCCTGCAGATCCATGAGGATGCCGATGGGCTGGTTCAGCTCGCGCTCCACCTCGCGTACCCACTGGTAGCGCTGGGCATGGTCGGCGTGTTCGCCGTGGCTGAAGTTGAGGCGGAACAGGTTGACCCCGGCTTCCACCAGTTGGCGGATGTGTGCGGCGTCGCGAATCGCCGGTCCGAGGGTGGCGAGGATTTTCACTTTCTTGTCGGCGTTCATTGGGCAGGTTTCTCGAGAATCAGAATGGCGCGGAAGTCGTTGACGTTGGTACGGGTCGGCCCGGTGACGATCAGCTCGTCGAGGGCGGCGAAGTAGCCATAGCCGTTGTTGTCGTCCAGTTCGTCGCGGGCGTTCAGGCCCTTGATGCCGGCACGGGCGTAGCTGTAGGGCGTCATGATGGCGCCGGCGTTGTTCTCGGAGCCGTCGATGCCGTCAGTGTCGCCGGCCAGTGCATAGACGCCCGGCAGGCCCTTGAGGCTTTCGGTGAGACTGAGAAGGAATTCGGCGTTGCGCCCGCCACGGCCTTTGCCGCGCACGGTGACGGTGGTTTCGCCGCCGGAGAGGATCACGCACGGCGGCTTGATCGGCTGGCCATGCAACTGCACCTGGCGGGCAATACCGGCATGTACCTTGGCCACGTCGCGCGACTCGCCTTCCAGGTCGCCGAGGATCAGCACCGGGAAACCGGCGGCTTCGGCCTTGGCTGCTGCGGCGTCGAGCGATTGCTGTGGGGTGGCGATCAGCTGGAAATGGCTACGGGCGAGCACCGGGTCGCCCGGCTTGACCGTTTCCGAGCGCGGATCGTGCAGCCAGTTGCGCACGTTGGCCGGGATGTCGATGGCGTAGCGGGCGAGAATCGCCAGGGCGTCGGCCGAGGTGGTCGGGTCGCCCACGGTCGGGCCTGAGGCGATCACCGTGGCTTCGTCACCGGGCACGTCGGAGATGGCGTAGGTGTAGACGGTGGCCGGCCAGCAGGCCCTGGCCAGACGGCCGCCCTTGATCGCCGAGAGGTGCTTGCGCACGCAGTTCATCTCGCCGATGGTGGCGCCGGATTTCAGTAGCGCCTTGTTGATCGCCTGTTTGTCCTTGAGCGTGATGCCTTCCGCCGGCAACGCCAGCAGCGACGAGCCGCCGCCGGACAGGAGGAAGATCACCCGGTCGTCTTCGGCCAGGTTCGACACCAGTTCCAGCACGCGGCGGGCGACGCGTTCGCCGGCATCGTCCGGCACCGGGTGTGCGGCCTCCACCACTTCGATCTTCTTGCAGTCGGCGCCGTGTTCGTAGCGGGTCACCACCAGGCCGCTGACTTCGCCTTGCCACTGCTGCTCGATCACCTCGGCCATGGCCGCGGCGGCTTTGCCGGCGCCGATGACGATGACGCGGCCGCTGCGGTCGGCAGGCAGGTGGTCGGCCAGCACCTGGCGTGGATGGGCAGCAGCGATGGCGCTGGCGAACAGGTCGCGCAGCAGGCGTTGCGGGTCGAAGGTCATGGTGATGTTCTCTTGCGGATCGATTCCAGTCCGCAGGCGCCGCGTGGCAGCGCCTGGGGAGTGGAATCGACCAACCTGGCAATCGGGCCGTGACACCTCCTGCCAGGAAGGTCGAAAGGGTACCGGGGAGTTGGCTTGGTCGGTGCGCACGGCGCACCCTACGGTTCGCGATACCCCGTAGGGTGCGCCGCGCGCACCGCCTCGTTACTCGCCGCGGATATTGAAGTTGGCCATATGCTCCAGGCCCTTGATCAGCGCGGAGTGATCCCAGCCGCTGCCGCCGAGGGCCGCGCAGGTGCTGAAGACCTGCTGAGCGTTGGCGGTGTTGGGCAGGTTCAGGCCCAGCTCGCGCGCGCCGGACAGCGCCAGGTTGAGATCCTTCTGGTGCAGGCTGATACGGAAGCCTGGGTCGAAGGTGCCCTTGATCATGCGCTCGCCGTGCACTTCGAGGATTTTCGAACCGGCGAAACCGCCCATCAGCGCTTCACGTACCTTGGCCGGATCGGCGCCGTTGCGGGCGGCGAACAGCAGGGCTTCGGCCACTGCCTGGATGTTCAGCGCGACGATGATCTGGTTGGCCACCTTGGCAGTCTGGCCGTCACCATTGCCGCCGACGCGGGTGATGTTCTTGCCCATGGCCTGGAACAGCGGCAGGGCGCGCTCGAAGGCGTTCGGGCAGCCACCGACCATGATCGACAGGGTCGCGGCCTTGGCCCCGACTTCACCGCCGGACACCGGAGCGTCCAGGTAGGCAGCGCCGGTGGCCTTGATCTTCTCGGCGAAGGTCTTGGTGGCGGTGGGGGAGATCGAGCTCATGTCGATTACCACTTTGCCGGCGCCAATGCCCGCGGCAACGCCATCGGCGCGGAACAGCACGTCTTCGACCTGCGGGGTGTCCGGCACCATGACGATGATGAATTCGGCTTCCTGGGCGACTTCCTTCGGGTTGGCCAGGGCGATGCCGTTGTCGCCAACCAGATCGGCCGGCGCCTTGTCGAAATGCTCGGAGAAGAACAGGGTGTGGCCGGCTTTCTGCAGGTTCTGAGCCATGGGTTTGCCCATGATGCCGGTGCCGATGAATCCGATTTTAGCCATGAGAGATAACCTCGCTGTAAGTGGTGAGCCTGTAGGAGCGGATTGATCCGCGAACACTGGCGATGCCGGTGCCATGCAGCGCGGTGCCTGCTTCGCGGGTGAAACCGCGCCTACGGATTGGTGCGGTCCGTCAGATCACGTTGTGCGCTTTCATCCAGCCGAGGCCGGCAGTGGTGGTGGTTGCCGGCTTGTATTCACAGCCGATCCAGCCCTGGTAGCCGATGCGATCCAGGTGCTCGAAGAGGAAGCGGTAGTTGATCTCGCCAGTGCCCGGTTCGTTGCGCCCCGGGTTGTCGGCCAGCTGTACGTGGTTGATGGCGGCCAGGTTGCTTTCAACCGTGCGGGCCAGGTCACCTTCCATGATCTGCATGTGATAGATGTCGTACTGCAGGTACAGGTTGGTGCTGCCGACCTTGTCGCGGATCTCCAGCGCCTGCCGGGTGTTGTTCAGGTAGAAGCCGGGGATGTCGCGAGTGTTGATGGCTTCCATGACCAGGCGGATACCGGCGCCGGCCAGCTTGTCGGCGGCATAGCGCAGATTATCGACGAAGGTCTTTTCCACGCTGGCGCAGTCCGCGCCCTGCGGGCGGATGCCAGCCAGGCAGTTGATCTGCTTGTTGCCCAGCACCTTGGCGTAGGCGATGGCCTTGTCGACGCCGGCTCGGAACTCCTCGACGCGATCCGGGTGGCAGGCGATGCCGCGTTCGCCCTTGGCCCAGTCGCCGGCCGGCAGGTTGAACAGCACCTGCTCGAGTTTGCTGGCGTCGAGGCGGGCCTTGATCTCTTCTGCCGCGAAGTCATAGGGGAAGAGGTATTCCACACCGCTGAAACCGGCGTCGGCAGCGGCGGCGAAACGATCCAGGAAGTCCACCTCGGTGAACAGCATGGACAGGTTGGCAGCAAAACGGGGCATGGTGTGCTCCTTGTCGTGGGGCATGTTGCGGTCTGCGTAGGGTGCGCCGTGCGCACCAGGGGTACGCGTTGGGCGTTGCGGTGCGCGCGGCGCACCCTACGGGTCAGTCGAGTAGGGCGATGGCGGTCGGGGCGTCGACGCCGCGCTCGGCCAGTTCCTCGAACTCGTTGATGGCATTGATCTCGGTGCCCATGGAGATGTTGGTGACACGCTCCAGGATGATCTCGACCACCACCGGCACGCGGTGCTCGGCCATCAGGCGCTTGGCTTCGGCGAAGGCGTTCTGCAGCTCGTTCGGGTCGAACACGCGGATCGCCTTGCAGCCCAGGCCCTCGACCACGGCGACGTGGTCGACGCCATAACCGTTGAGTTCCGGTGCGTTGATGTTCTCGAACGCCAGTTGCACGCAGTAATCGATGTCGAAGCCGCGCTGCGCCTGACGGATCAGGCCCAGGTAGGAGTTGTTCACCAGCACATGGATGTACGGCAGGTTGAACTGCGCGCCGACGGCCAGCTCTTCGATCATGAACTGGAAGTCATAGTCGCCGGACAGCGCCACGACCTGACGCTGCGGGTCGGCCTTGACCACACCAAGGGCGGCCGGAATAGTCCAGCCCAGCGGGCCGGCCTGGCCGCAGTTGATCCAGTGCCTTGGTTTGTACACGTGCAGGAACTGCGCGCCGGCGATCTGCGATAGACCGATGGTGCTGACGTAGCAGGTGTCCTTGCCGAAGGCTTCGTTCATTTCCTCGTACACGCGCTGCGGCTTGGCCGGCACGTTGTCGAAGTGGGTCTTGCGCTGCAGGGTGCGCTTGCGCTCGCGACAGGCTTCGACCCAGGCGCTGCGGTCTTTCAGCTTGCCGGCGGCTTTCCATTCGCGGGCGACCTGAAGGAACGCATCCAGTGCGCTGCCGGCGTCGGAGGCGATGCCCAGATCCGGGTTGAACACGCGGCCGATTTGCGTCGGTTCGATATCGACGTGGATGAACTTGCGGCCTTCGGTGTACACGTCCACCGAACCGGTGTGGCGGTTGGCCCAGCGGTTGCCGATACCGAACACCAGGTCGGAGGCGAGCAGGGTGGCGTTGCCGTAGCGGTGCGAAGTCTGCAGGCCGACCATGCCGACCATCAGCCGGTGATCATCGGGAATCGCGCCCCAGCCCATCAGGGTCGGCACTACCGGTACGCCGGTCAGTTCGGCGAATTCGACCAGCTTGTCTTGCGCATCGGCATTGAAGATGCCGCCGCCAGCGACCAGCAGCGGGCGCTCGGCCTCGTTGAGCAGGGCGATGGCCTTCTCGGCCTGGACGCGGGAGGTGGTCGGCTTGGCCACCGGCAGCGGCTCGTAGGCGTCGATGTCGAATTCGATTTCGGCCATCTGCACGTCGAACGGCAGGTCGATCAGCACCGGGCCGGGACGGCCGCTGCGCATTTCATGGAAGGCGCGCTGGAAGGCGCGCGGCACCTGGCCGGGCTCCATCACGGTGGTTGCCCACTTGGTGACTGGGCCGACGATGCTGGTATGTCGACGGCCTGGAAATCTT
>Ga0206116_1000837_pt1 | contig 22554 bp, 13 predicted proteins | sample 3A1Ametagenome_FD_178000 | JGI IMG/M metagenome (GOLD analysis project Ga0206116, IMG submission 178000) | Enriched microbial communities from leaf-cutter ant dump, University of Wisconsin, Madison, United States - 3A1A | ecosystem: Environmental > Terrestrial > Nest > Insects nest > Nest dump...
ATGCGCTGTTGTCTTCCACGGATGACACCTCCACCATCGAGCCCGGGGCCAGCCTTGACATCTCGGCTATCGCGAGCGATGGCTTCGCCGGGGAGGGTCCCATTGCGAATCTGATCGAGTCTGGGTCTGCCTACTCGGTGACGTTCTGGGCGCGTATTCATGAGGACAACCCGTCCGGCGACGCGACCTACCTCATCCAATTGGGCGCGGCACACGTGTTCGGAGGAGCGAGCCCATAGCACCACACAAGCGCGGTTTCAGTACCGCCCGTTGAGACGCGCGCGCAGCTCCAGCCAGTTGGGCAGGTACCGCGTCATGATCGCCTTGAATCGCGGCCCGTGGTTGTGTTCAAAGAGGTGCGCGAGCTCGTGAACCACCACGTATTCGAGCAGTTCGTCGTCCCGCCGGGCCAGTTCCAGCGCAAACGTCACATGCCTGCGCTGGGTGTTGCACGTGCCCCAGCGGGTCTTCATACGCCGCACCGCGTAGGTGGGCGGCTCCAGCCCCATGCGCTGGGTCCAGTAGTCCATGAGCGGCCCAATGCGGGCGTAGAGCACGGGCCGCAGGTGCTCGGGAACGGGATCCGCTTCCGGCGGCGGAGGCGCCGCCGCGATGCGCGCCTGGTGCTTAGCGATCCACGCGGCCTTCTGCGTGACGAACTGGGCAATCTCGCGCTCGCTGACATGCCGCGGTGCGGTGACGGTGACCCGGCCGTCTGGCGCATGCACGCGAATGCGCGTGTACTTCACGGGCTTGCGCGTCACCGTGTAGGCGGGCAGGGTCATGCGTGAAGAGTACGTGGTGGCGCCCACACCCAACCGAACCCTGTGGATATGCGTAATGGCTGTCATGACAGGGACACTGGACTTCTTGCGCGGCCCCGACGGCCGGGTGAGCGTGTTCTCCACCTTTGAGGAGTTCACCGCGAGCGTTAACGAGCAGTTCCCCGGCACGGGGGCCGGGGACTAGCGTTCAACCGGCACACACGCGCAAGCGATCAACGAGGGTGATACGCGTCCCACGCAGATGAACCTTCTCTGAGGCTCACCGTTCTCCGCCACTGCGTAGGCAACGCGAGGATGTGCGCCGCGGAGTCTCGTACGCGCTATTCCGGGTTAAGGCCAGTAACCCGGAATAGCGCCTCGCCTATTCCGGGTTAGCGCCCGCGTGGGCCGCGATCCAGTCCAGCGCCTCGCTCGCTCGCGTCATGACGGAGATGTGGCTGGCGCCCGGCACCTCGAGCAAGTTGGCGCCGGTGATGTGCTGGGCGAGCCAGCGGCTATGAGCCGCCGGAGTCACACGGTCCGCGCTCCCGTGCATGAGCAGGGTGGGCACCGCGATGTGGCTGGGGTCAAAGCCCCAGTCGCCAACGCTCGCCACGTCGTCGTCGATGAACGGCTCGGGGCCGCTGGGCTCGGCCTTGGTCACCACCTCGTTGAACCACGCCCAGTCGCCGTTCAACTGAGCCCAGTCGTCTGCGGTGAACATGGCGGGGTCAAACTCCTCGTGCGCCAAGTGCTCGCGCAGGGCCTGCGCACCCTGGACTGCCGCTCGCAGCTCGGCTTCCCCACCGGGATGGAGGCCCGCAAACCAGTCAAGGCCCCGCGCACCCATGGGCGCGAGGCCGCTGATGCTGACGGCCGCCACCACCCGCTCCGGAGTGAGCGCCGCGCACGCGAGCGCATGGGGCCCTCCCCCGCTGTGGCCCATCACGGCGTAGTGCCGCAGCCCCAGGTGGTCGGCGATCGCGGCCACGTCCCACGCCGCCTGCGCAACGCTCCTGCCGGGGAGCGCGGTGGAGCCTCCATAGCCGGGACGGTCGTAGCCGATCCACCGCAGGCCCCGCTGGGCCGCTGCCTCATACAGCGGCTGGGGAGGCTCGCCCACGTTGGGGCTGCCGTGATGCCAGATCACCGGCAGGTGGTCGGATGCCTCTGGGGTCGCGTCATAAAACTGCAGCGAGCGGCCGTCGCCGAGGGAGACGGTGCCGGTGCGCATAAGACGACCCTAGCGTCGGGCCGCTAAACCTGCTGGACGCGCGTGACGTTCTGCGTGAGTTCGCGCAGTTCGGCGGCCGTGGTGCGCGTGACGTAGGCGGGGGTGTCCCGTTCCACCTTCCACGACTCGGCGAGGGTGCCAACGTTGACGGAGTCAAAGCCGATGCTGTCGAGGAAGGCGGCCACCTGGGCCACCGCGTCGGCGTCGTCACCCGCGATGGGCAGCGCACGGCGGTTGGGATCACCCGCGGGCAGGCCATCGGTGGGGATCTGCTTGGCAGGGATGTTGTTGAACGCCTTCACCACCGTGCTGGTGGGCAGGTGGGCCTGCAGCAGTTCCGAGGTGGTGGTCTCGTTGTTGTCGAGGGCGTCGATGCGGCCGTCGCGCTGCGGGTAGTAGTTGTTGGCGTCCATGACCACCTTGCCCGCGAGTGGCTCCACGGGCACACCGCGGTACTTGTGCAGGGGCACGGCGACCAACGCGAAGTCGGCCTTGGCTGCTGCCTCCTCGGCGGTGGCCGCGGAGGCGTTGGGGCCAAGCTCGGCGATGAGATCCGCGAGCGTCTCCGGGCCGCGCGAGTTGGCGATGACTACGGTGTATCCCGCGGCCACGGCGGCGCGCGCCACACTAGAGCCGATGTTCCCGGCGCCGATGATTCCTAGGGTGTGCTGTGTTGCTGATGTCATGTGGGCGGCAACGCGGCGTCGTTGCCAGAGATTCCTTGCTGGGGGTTGCGGCCGGGTTCATCGATGGGCCAGCGCGCGGCAATAGCAGTCCCTACCAGGGCCGACGCTGCGGTGGCGATGGCGGCGAGGTGCACGTCAGAGAGCCACCAGGCCGCGGCCCCGGCCAGGAGCAGCACCAGCCGGGTGGTGACTTTGGCGGGAGTGGGCAGCGGGCGCGGCGCCTTGGGCGAGAGCGTGACGCTCCACAGGACGGACACGAAGAAGGGAATGCTCAGGCCCACGAGCCAGCCCCAGTAGCCGGAGAAGGACGTGTATCCCCACCAGAAGAGCCCCGCGTACATCGCGAGCTCTGCCAGGAAGACGAGGGTGCCGCCGAGCCACTTCATGCTAGGTAGTTTGGCATGGGATGTTGCACGTGGGAGCGAGCACTGCCAAGCTGCTAGCGTGAGCCCAGACGACCCATTCATGCGCGAACGCATCTTCGAAGACGTGCTTCGCGTGACCGACGGTGGATCTCGCGCCGTCCCGCGAGGTTGGCTCCTCAACTACACAATAGACGGCGAGCACCTTCCGCTCATTGATGCCCAGGGCCGTGGAATCCGGAACCCTAGCCGCTGGGACCGCACGCTATCTGTCACGACCACCGAGGGCAGTAAGTACCAGGATCTCGAAGTTGAGCGTGGCGTGTGGCGGTATCCCTACTGCATTGACAAGCACGGCAATGTCGATCCATCCAACACAAAGCTCAAGCGCGCAGTTGCTGACGGGACTCCCGTGATCTACTTCTACAAGCCCGTAGCCAATATGTATCTCCTCGTGGGGCTGGTGCAACCCGTGATTGACAACCCTGTGATGCGAGAGTTCACAATCGCGCTGACCAGTAGCGATTTCACAGCTAGTGCGAGCGCTTCGCCACTCGAGCGCGAATGGGTGAAGCAAGTCGTCGAACGCCGCCTCCATCAACCTAGGTTTCGGGCGATAGTCCTAGAAGCGTATGGATCAAGATGCGCGATCTGTGCTCTTCCCGATGCGGCGCTAGTCGACGCGGCCCACATCCGGAGCGATAAGGATGTCGCAAACGGCCAGGCTGTGATCGAAAACGGCCTTGCCCTTTGTGCCATCCACCATCGAGCATATGATGCGAAGCGCATTGGCATCGACGGCAACTATAAGTTGCACGTCCGCCCCGACATCATGTCGATCCAGGACGGCCCCATCTTGGATCACGGGATCCAGAGTCTAGAAGGTTCAAGCCTTCAGGTCCTCCCAGTGCCAGCGAAGCGTCCGGATCCATACCGCTTGGAACTCACATTCAAAGAATTCTCTGAATTCGCCTAAGGCCGAGGCGACCTTCTGGTGCACGTCCGCTGGCTATGCGCGCCGCATAGCTGCTCGAGGTCGCGCCCATACAGTTAGGTCATGTCGTGACCATTGCGAGAAGGCGGCACACACCCGAGTACGCCGCGCGCCTCCGCGAAGGGGCGTCCCTGTTGGGTGTACCTGCGTGGGTATGTAGTGCGATGCGCGCGAGAACGGGATGACGAACCACGTCACAGACTGCCTCGCCGGCCTCGCCGCAGTCCGCGGCGCACTGGCGTGCCAGCGCTCGGACAACGCGCCGTAATACATCAGCCAGGCCATGGCGGACCCGGCCCATATCCACACCGCACTGTTCTCAATCTCGCCCGGCGCGCCGTGGCCAACGGCTACTTCGAGTCGTTCAACCCGTTCGCGACGAGTACCTGAACATCGACAGCTTCCCCCACACGCTCGCGTCGTGATGAGCGAATGGAAGACAGAGTAGAACACGGTCGGCAGCCACTCAGCACCGGGCGACCTCGCCCGGGCGAGCTACATTCGCCACGGTATCCACAAAGTGGGAGCCAACGACGCGCATACCGTCCGGGCCCAGCCATGGTGACTGCCCAAAGGCGCATGGTGCGTTTGGTGACCTCGGCAGACTTCACTCTAGCGGGATGGCGACGCGAACTCGCCAGTCCCAATAGCGATTCAGTTGCGGGTAGCCCCCTTGGACAAGCCTGCGACCAGAGCCTTCTGCTACTTGGAGTTCGCGGGCGGGCCGGGTAGCCAGCGCGGGGCGCTGCGGCTGGCTTCGTCCCGGAGCGCCATTCGGCCCCATTGGTCATTCGTGCCTTCTATCTTCGGTGTCCCCCTCAACTCCGAGCCCCAGGCACACGACGTTCTGACACTTCCAAGTCCCACTTTCGGGTACGTCAGAGAACGCCAGCGAGGAGGCGCCCGATCGCCGTACCGAGCGGGATCGGCACGGCATTACCGATCTGTCGGGCGATATCGGTACGAGAACCCACGAAGCGGTGGTTTGAACCGAACCCTTGAAGCAGCGCTGCCTCATAGTGCGTAATCGCGCGATGCTCTTCGGGGTGAATGTATCGCCCCTTCTCCGGCTTGAAGAACTCGGTGCGGATGGTAACGGATGGACGGTCCCAGTGCAGTCGGCCCATCACATCGCCCGAGCCGGTCTTGTGCTTAGTCCAGCAGGCCGCCATGAGGTGCGGGTAAGCTTCGAGGTTGCGGCGGTTCCCACCCGCCGGGATCACGGCGAACCGGTCTTTCGACAGCTGCGTGTAGTTCCGGCTCCAGTGGAGGTCGCGAGTGGCAAAGGCTCCGGCGTACTGCTTGCCGTTAAACTCGGTACGGCGCGCCTCAAACACGGGGTCGCGGTCAGGCGTCCGAAGTACGTCTCCAAGCACGTCCTTCACGGTGACCCACCGAGGCAGGTTGCTCGCGGGATCAGCGGAATGCGTCGCCTCGAGTTCACCCGGGAACCCAAGGTCGCGGTGATACCCGATGATGACGGTCCGTCGGCGGGTCTGAGCAGCACCGAAGTCGGCCGCGTTGTAGACTTTAGCCTCAATGCCATACTCCGGGAGCATTCCGCCCCTTGCCGTCGCCTCCTGAAACAAACGGAACTGCGGAGACTTCTTGAACTCAGCAACGTTTTCGACTACAAAGTAGCTGGGCATGGCCCGGCGAATAGTCTGGGCATATTCGTGCCAGAGGGAGTTCCGCTCGTCCTCGACGTCCTGCTTACCTAGGCTCGAGAACCCCTGACAGGGCGGGCCACCAATGATTACGTCCGCACGTGGCACTTCCCCCTTAAGCCACTCTTTGATATCACCCGCGTAGACAACGCCCTTGCCGTAAGTTGCTTCGTAGGACGCAGCGGCGGCCTGATCCCACTCGACGGCGCCAGCCGTTATGAACCGATCTGATGCAGCGTGAAGGCCCGCCGTGAAGCCCCCCGCCCCCGCAAATAAGTCCAGGACCGTGATGTCTCGAGTCACCGTGTCATCGTAAGCCTTCGGCTCACCCGCCCCAGGCGGGCGCGCTGGCGCAGGCATCAGCGCGCTCCCAACGACGCGCGGACGGCGGGCAATACCTCCGCGAGCAGCCCTGTGACCTCGCTACCGCCGAGCACGAGCTGGCGGTCGAGCAGCCGATTCCCCGTCTCGCAGGACGTCTCGCTCACGAGAGCGCAGCCGTGGCAGGCCGAGAGGTTCAGTTGCGACGATCCCTGCCGATCGCTTTCGATGCACACCGGGTCGTTCGAGCATACGTCGGCGTCATCCAGCGCTGCGATGAGGAGCTGCACCAGCAAATCCGGGGCGCCAAGACGGACGAGACCTCCGAGCGTGCCTTGTGCGTCGCCAGCTGCGGTGTAAATGAGGATTCCAGCCGTATTGTCGGGCCGTTCCGTACTGGCGTAGACCCGCTCCTGCAGCGCCGCCGAGGAGTAACCGCTCGCGAACGCAAGGCGACGGATCAGCAAGTGGGAGATAGTGTGCAGTGCGATGAAGCGCGGCTCCGGCACGTCGAACCGCGAGCGCGCCCATTCGAGCTGCTCGCGTCGATCCATGAGTATGTGTGCGCGAGCCTGCACGTCCGAGCGTGACTCCCATGCCCGCAGCGCGTCCTCGTCAAACTGCAGGAAGATTCCCTCGCCAAACAGTTCCAGTGACGGATAGACCTGACGCTGCTTCGGATCCTGACCCAGGTCGGCGCTGACGAAGGCCGCTGCCGGACTGTGCCTGCGGAAACCCTTCAGCGCGCGCACCTCCCGGACGCGATGCACCTGTCCGATCCCAGTGAGCTTGCCTCGAAGCTCGGTCGGCCCGGACGTCATCGACCCGCGGGACCACCCGTCGACGACGAAGTCGCTGACTTCCCGATCCTTGCCGGCGACGATTTTCTTCACGAAGGCGGCCCATTCACCGTCCTTGAGTACGTGCATTCCGGTCTCTTCGGATCGTTCACCGTCCTGCGCCACCGCCAGGACAGTCTCTGCGCCGACACCAAACTCCTCTGCGATCCAGCCCGCGATCATCTCGGACTTCGGCCCACCGTTGTCGTCGACCAGTCGCTGGAAGTAGTCGTGCGCGCGGACCTTGTTGATCAGCTCCTCCGAAGCAGTCATCTCCTCGGGGATGTCGAGTGCGGAGACGCGCTCTGCGATGTAGTTGCCCGTCGCGCCACGCTGAACCGCGACGAGGTCCGCGTCGCACGGCTCGACCACCGAGTCCTCCGGCTCCCACGGTTGACGACTGTCGCATCGGATGCCGTCGCGGCCCAGCGCGCCATCGCCCAGTAGTTCGGACAGTGGTCGCGAGCGCTTGCATCCATTGCAAACGACTCGAAGCGAGGCAAGGCCCTCGCCGCTCGTACTCGAACGCACGAAGTACAGTTCTGAATAGGATCGGCAGACGCGGACCTCGTCTGTAACGCCCCCGCCGTGCCCGCGATGGGCCCACTTGAACCAGGGCAGGTCCTGGACGTGACTGCCAGTCTTGCAGACTGCGACGTACCGCATCGGCACGAGCACGCCGCCGCATACGCACCGGTTCCGGAAGCTCCCCTTGTTGATCGTCGTCAACTTGGAGAGCTTGAGGCATCGCTCGCAGAAGCGCCACGCCGGGAAGCGCCAATAGGGCAAACTCGCGGTCTCCTGCCCCGCTCTGCCCGCATGCGATGGTGCCTGGCGGAGCTCCGGACGAGGTCGCCCGGGCTGCAAGAGCTGGTCGACGAGGCGGTCGCAGTGGATTTCGGGCGCAGCCTTACGGTCCCACCATGACGTGTCGGGAGCGATTAGGGACTCCCCTCGGATATCCACGATCGCGCCGACGCCGAACGGAGAGACTGTCTCCGACAGACGAAGATCATGCCGGATCTTTTTCACGCTCAACCTCCCGCTCGGGCTCCTGCACCTCGACCGCGACATTCGGCTCGACGGAGCGCATCGAGTCTCCGACCAGCCATCCGTCTCCCGCCTGACCGAAACGTTTCACCAGTGCCCTGTCTCCAGCCTGGCGATGCTCGTATCGGAGTCGTTCGCCAGCGTCGCGGGCCTCTCGCGCCTTGCGGTCCCATTCTCGGAGGAGTTGCCAGACTTGGCTGTCGAACGCATACTCTTCGTCCGCGTCGGATTTCTTGACCAAGGCGAGGAATTGCTCGATCAGCGTCTCCACCGTGGCTCGGAAGCGGGCGTCGGAGAGATCAAACGCGCCAGCATCATCGTCGCCAGTAAGCACCGGCACAGCATGCCGAAGCAGCGCAATCAGAGCACCCGCGAGTGAACGATCGCGCGACGAGAGCGACCAGGGCGTAACGCTCGTGGGCTCGACACTCCGATACAACGCATCGTGGTAGGCCTGAAAAGTCTCGAAGTGGGAGCGGTCACGAGCGCGGTTCGATCGGAACAGCGTCACCACGATGCCGTTCACCGACCCACGTCCAACCCGGCTCGTCGCCTGAATGTACTCCGCCGTCGTTTTCGGCTGTCCGACCACCAGCATCAAGGCGAGGCGCTGGACGTCGATTCCCACCGACAGCATGTTCGACGACAGGACCGCATCTACCGCGTGCTCAGACTGATCAGCGCTGAGGCGGAGCTGCCGGAGGTCCTTCGGAAGTTCTTCGGGCCCGCGACGGCTCGTCAGCTCGAGCACCTGATCCGCGTGCACGGTCCTCAATACCAGCCCGAGTCGGTCTGCACGAGTCCCCAATCGGCCATTGATATCGTCGAGCAGCAGCGCCCCAGTGCGGCCCAGTTCCCGGAGGCTGTTGTGGTAGATCACGAAAGTCCAATAGGGATCTATGTGGTCGCCGATGCGATCCGTGCCGATAAGGACGCGTGGCAATTCGAGGAGCGGCGAAGCTGCCGCAACCAGCGCGGTGGCCTGCGAAACACTCTGTGGCATCAACCCGGCGTACAGACGACCCTCGCCGCTGGCAACCGGGCGCGCGAAGAACGTAGTGTCGCCATTGATTCCTGCGGGTGGATAAAGCGCGACCTTCCGGCCGTACAGACCTTTCACCTGTGACTCGGACGCACGGATCGTCGCTGTCGAGGCGACAATCTTCGGTGTGGAGCCAGCCCTACTCAACAACAGTTGGATGACCGCATCGAAGACCGCGACAGTGGTGCCGAGCGGGCCGGACAGTAGATGCAACTCATCTTGAATGATGAGCGACGGCTGTCGATATGGTGTGCCAATGCCGAGGAGCTGGCTGGCCGAGTCCTTGAACTGGAGCCGAGCGAACTTGTCGACCGTCGCCAGCAGGAAGGTCGGCGGCTCCTCGTAGAGCAGCTCATCGACCACGTTCATCGGGAGGTCGCGATGCGAGAACTCGCAAGCCCGGTCCACACATCGGAAGACGACGTCCTTGCCGACCTGACGGGCCCCATAGAGCAAGCGGGTGTCGTCCTTCTTGATCGGCACGAGTTCGGCCAGGCACCACGGACACTCCGTGATTTGGAACTGGTTCGCATCCTGTGGATGCTGTGCTTTGTAGAGCCGCTCAAGAGAGTACTTCGCATCGGCGCGGGTGCCGGGCGTCGCCTCGTTCCCTACCCAAAGACCGATCGAAAACCTCGCCATTCCCTTCGCTCTCTGATCCGTCGCGCGGAGCAACTCCATCGCACAGATCAACGAAGCGGCCCGCTGGAACTGCTGGGAAGTGAGCAGGCGCAGGGTGTAGCGAGTGATGACCGCCGTGCCTCCACCGGCTGTGCCGTACTGGAGCCGACGGAGGAAAATCACGATCGCGGCGAGCCCCAGGTACGCTTCGGTCTTGCCACCGCCGGTCGGGAACCAGATCAAATCGACGAGTTCACGGTCTGGGTGGGTATCGTCAACCGTCGAGGCGAGCGACACCAAGAGAAAGCCGAGCTGGAACGGACGCCACGAAGGTGCAGGGTCCATCTCGCCGCGACCTCGAGCAGCTTGAGCCATCTGAAGGCGCATCGCCGACATGGCGAGGGAGAAGGCAGTTCGAAGCGCAACCGACTCCGGGTCCGCGAGCACGCCGATCCCCTGCCGCATCCGAGTAGCTGTGATTCCCGCACGATCGACGATCGCCTCAGCGTCCGTGCCGAGTTCCGACGCCAACTCCCGCTGCTCCGCTACCCACTCAGAGAAAGACTCAACGAACGACTCCAATGCCTCCAGCACCGGCGTCGGCTCCGAGTCGATCGTCGCAAGAAACTCGAGATCGAGTGCAGATCGGGCGCTATCACGAAGCTTGTTACCGCCGGTCTGCTCGATTGCTGGCACAACGCAGTGCGGCACCGGGTCGAGCCGGATCCGGACGCAGGTGCCAGCCTCGTCGGTCTCCCAGTCCGCTGCCATGCCGTGCCCGACAGCGAACACCTTGCGACTCCTGTACCGCAGACGCAGTTCGGCGGCCTCAGGATCTACGACGATCGCCCGGGAGACGTCGTACTCGAGGATCCGCGCGCCATCTGCCGGACGCGCCGACAGATCGACCTGGAAAAGCATGAGCGGTACATCGCTCTTGTCCTCGCCTGTAGTCTTCGTGCGAAGTCGGACGTGGAGTGTGACGAGCCAGTTCGAGCCCCCATACGGCCGCCAACGCGTGCCGATTTCGAACGGCACATCGCCTGCGAACAGTTGCCGCACCTGTAGCTTGCCGCGTACAAGTTCGATTCCGAGAAACTCATGGCCGGTGCGCCGCCACCGTTGCGGCCCGTCGTCCTCGATTAGCGCATAGGTGCCGGCGGAGAAATCGCACAACACGGACTCGGAGTCGGTGACGAAAGAGATCGCGGCGGAGGACGGTCGCCAGTCTTCGGCAAGCGGATTCGCTGCGCCGTCCTCTTCGACATCGGCCTCTTCGACATCGGCCATGACCAACTGCTGCGGATCGCTCACGCGAGCGGCGACACTGCCCTGGAGCGCAACGCTATCGTCGGCCGGAAAAAGCATACCGACCACGTATTGAAGCGACGGGCGGTTGTCGATGAGCACCTCGTCCTCACCCTGCTCGGGCCCAACGTAAGCTGCTCGGAGATGCTCGAGGGCGCGTGCTTGAGCCAGTGTAAGCGTCATGATGTCTCCCCAGACTTATACGCCAGCGCCTGTAGGCGTCGACGATCAGCGTCGGTGTAGACGACGTGGAGGGTTACCCGAGCGCGCGTCACCGCGACATATAGCGCCGCCAGTGCGGCCTCTGTGTACTCGATCGGAAGTTCACAGACGATGACATGCTCCGCCTCGAGGCCCTTCGCAACCCTGGAGCTGAGAACCCGAATTCCGTCGACGACGTCATCCAGCGACTCGGTTGCCGATGCCGAAATCAACCAGATGTCCGCCGCTTTGACGCCGTTCTTCTTGAGGGACTTCGCTATCCGGATCGCCTGTGCCCGTGACTCGCCTTCCGGCACGGTCTCCCACTGGATCCGCTCGCCGTTGACAATCCCCGGGTCGCCCACATCGGCGCCAAGGTACTCCTGGACCATGTGGACGATCGCCCGGGTGTTGCGGACATTCTTGCTCAGGTCGTACTCGATGCCCTCGGCGCGAACGATCTCGAACACGTCCTCGTCAAACCTGCCGTCGACGTGAGCTTGGTTGTTTTGGTCGAGAAACATTCTCCAGCGACCCCGTTCCCGACCGCCTGCAACGACCCGATCGAGTACATCCATCGCGTCGGCATACATCAGATCCTGGGCCTCATCGACGAGCAGCACGTCGAACCGTGACCTGGGGTCGATGGAGTCGAACTCACACACCTCGATCGCTCGCCCCGCGAGCCGTGGCTCGAAAAATGTGCGAAGTCCAGGCGACCTGAACGTCACCAGAACAGATTTCCCTGCCGCTGCCTCCTGCTTCGCGGCCTCGGCAAGGACTACGGACTTCCCGGTCCCCGCGCCGCCGAGCACGAGGATGCGCTGGTTCTTGGCCAGTCCAGCGAGCACCCGCGCCTGCTCAGCAGTCGCGGTGTTTTGCTCATCGATCACCGCGCCGCGCTGGGCGTCAATGACGGGGAGACGCGAGAATTCTCCGAAGAGGCGCTCCCGCAGCGCATCGACGCTAGCCCGCGACGCACCTCTGGGGGCGTCCTGTGCCGAACGCGCCACGGCGTCGAGCGCGGAGGAGAGAGTGTCGACCGCCATCGATTCCTTCGCAAGCCAGTGCGTCGCCTTCCATGCGACATCCGTGGGCGGGTGGCCGATGTCCGGCGTGACAGCGATTGCCTCAGAGGGGAACCAACCGAGTCCGTCCTCCTTGAGAATGTTCCTCAGAGCAAACATCGCGTCCCGGGCTTGGTCAATCGGCGAGGACTTCAGTCTGTGATTGTCACCGTTCCTGTCGATCGTGTACCAGGTGCCTTCGAACTTCTTGACGCCACCGCCCTTGACCTCGGCGATGATCGCGACGCCCTTCCACAGGATGACGAAGTCGGCCTCTGCCATCTGCTTGCCCGGCGCCGTCCGCAGTTTGACCGAATGGAATGCGACCGCCTCACCACCCGGCACGGCATGTAGCAGGCGGGCCAACTTGCGCTCGGCATCGCTCTGCGCAGTCCGCTCGATATCATGCAGGTCCGGACTCAGGATCATGACCGCTGTTCCTGCCACAGCTCTTCGTACTCGCGGAACCCCAACAAGCTGTTGATATCGTCGCTGCCGAAGTTGTCAGCCATGTCAACGATCAGGCACTCCTCCTTGCCACCATTCTTCGGACCGCGCAGACCGCGTCCGGCCATCTGGATGTACGCGTTTGGGCTGAACGTCGGGCGCGCGATGTACAGCGCTGTCACGCCCGGAGCGTCGAACCCCTGCGTCAGGAGGTCGCAGTTGGCAAGCACCTGGATTTCACCATCCTTGAACCGCTCGATGACGTCGCGCCGCTCCTGTCGGCCGGTCTGCCCACTTACGGACGCCGCTTCGATGCCACGGTATCGCAGCGTGGCGGCAAGTACCTGGGCGGACAGGACGTTTGGTGTGAACACGAGGACGGATCGCCCTCGCTCTGCTTCCAGGTTCATGATGCTCTCGACCAGGATGCCCATGCGAGCGTGGTCCGCAGCGACGCGATCAAGCACCTGAACGCTCACACGGTTGGTCCGCATCGCCTCGCGGGCCTCATCTTCCGACAGCCGGACCTTCGCGCCTTGCAGAACGTCGTGCTTCACGCGCGCCAACACGCCACGCTTGACGAGCTCCTGGTACGGATTCTCTTTGAACGCGTCAATCTTCCTCCGACCGAATCGAGCGGCGAGCTGGTCAGTTGCTTGAGTTGACGTCCCCTTGAATGGTGTCGCTGAAAGGCCGATCAGCGGTCGCTCGAAACTCCGCCCGTCGACGCCCAACCAGGAAAGAATTCGGGTGTACCGGGTCGAGGTGCCCGCGACGTGTCCTTCGTCGACGAACACCGCCGCTGCCATGCTCAGCCACTCGTACTCGGCGTTCTCGAGTATCACTTCGAGCTTCGCGTCCGTCGCGACCACCACGCTGACCGCAGTGTCCGGCTCGTTGACGTCGTTGCTCTCCCAGAGCCTGCCAACGGTCAGTGGTAGATCAACCCGCTGCTCGGTGCACAGTCCGCGCCAGACCTCGCTGAAGGTCTGCACCGCCTGTTCGCATAGTTCCTGCGACTGCGCGATCCAGAGTACGGGTCCGCGCAGAGCGCCGTCGACGAACAACTGGAGGATCGTCTGCGTCGCGACACGGGTCTTTCCGGCGCCGGTCGGAAGTTCGACCATCGCCTTCGCCCGACGGTTCCCCTCCCCCACTTCGAGTAGCGTCGCGCGCAGGTCCGCGCTGATGCGCGCTTGGTAATCGTGCAGTTCGGGCAGGATGGTGGCACCGGGCACGACGAACTCCGCATCTTGACGCTGCGTGCGTTGCCCCCCGAACTCCGGGCCGAAGCCCATCTTCCGGAGCCAGGTGATCGTCGCGGCTCCACCAGCCCACTGGTTCGGGACGTCCGGAAAACCCTCTCGCCGGAACAGATCAGCGAGCTCGCGGATCGTGTCCTTTCCATAGACGGAGAGGCACAGCTCGGCCACCGAGGTCTCCTGCGATACGAGACCTTGGGCCTCGAGACCCCGCCAAAGGCCCTTCGGGAGCTTCTCACGCAAGTCGTCCTCGCCGAAGTACACCTCGAGACGCGCGACATCGGTAGATGCGGCCAGAGCTTCCTGTCGCATCAGCTCGAGATGGTGATCAAGTCCGACCTTGAGCACGTGATCGACGTCGGCGTTGTTGAGGCCAAGGTCGAATGCCTCGTTCGCCGCCCACAGCGCCGCCTTCTCGCCAAGAGCCGTCACGACGACGAGGTTCACGCCGTCGCGATACGAGTCGAGCGACTGGGTCTCGACGCCATCCTCTGTCGTAACCCATTTCGCGACCGACTCGGCCCGCGACAGGGTTGCACTGCCGAGGTCGTCCCTGCTTGGCCAGCCGCGGAGGCCGGTAAATACGTCAAGCAGGCGCTCGGCTTCCTGTTGCCCGTCGATCCGGATAGAGAACGCGAAACTATCCTCGAATCGCTTGCACCCAACCTCGGCGACAAGCCGTTGGGCCTGGGACTCAGACGCCATTAGGTACGGCCGCTGGTGCTGCGCAAGATAGTCGCGCTGCTCCTCATCCGTCGCCACGTACACGGCCCCGGTAGGTCGCGACTCAAACACTCGCCCGACCCGCGCCACGATGCGAGGCGGCCGGCTATCCGGGTAGGCGAGTGGCGAACTCTCCAGGATGAATCGGACGAGCAGTGCGTCGTCGAACTGCGGCGGGAGCAGTTCGACGGCGAGCGCATCCCGCAGAACGGCTGGCGGAATCAACGCGAGCTCCTGCGGCAGGCGAAGCGTATCAACCACGGCCCGCTGCCCTTCGTATAGGGGCAGGAGATCGCGATACTCCACCAGAGACGGCGCGACCACGTCGGTGATCGGCCTGAACCCGCGCGTCGTGCGGAGCAGACCCGCTCGCTCTACAGCCCAGCGGACGGGCGACTTCACTCGATACGAAACGTGCGTCGCCATATCCTCGCAATCCCATGGCGCGTCACCGAACTCGAGGAGACCCCGAGTCCACGACTCGCGCAACTGATCCGGCGCCCCCGCCTGCTGCAGCATCAGCAGGGCCGAGAACGGTCCAGCGGAGCGGCCCTGACCGGGGTAGAGGTCAATCCGCTCGATCGGGCTGTCCCCTGGCATCCGTCGGCTGTTGAGATCCGCGATCACCCAATCCTTATACTCATCCGCCGCCGCCTCGTCCTCGAATGAGTAGTCGCGGACTGGCGCGTTGATGACACCCAGCTCGTGAGCAAGTGCTGGCATGCATTGCTGGCGGTCAAGCAAGAGAGCTCCTTCGGCCGCTGGCAGGTCCCCGTCGATGTCGAGCACCTGCTGCGGCAAGTGCCAACCTCCGTCGCGCGTCGGCACCAGCACCCGGGCCGTCGGGTTGGCCCGGACTGCACTGAGCGCATCCCGCGTGCTGACATCAAGGGCCGCGTCCCAGAATTTCTCGTACATCTCGGGTGTGGCCGTGGTCGTCAACTTGCCGAGTCGGGCGGTCAGAATCGCAACCGGGTCAGGATCGCGGAAATTCGCGGATCGGAGCATCTTCTCCATCTCCGGGTACGCCAAGAACTCCGGTACGACGAACACCGCGCCCTCGACGTCGAGGTCGTCCGCCTTCGAGAGGAACACCAGCGAGCGGTCCGCCAGCGAGCGGAGACCATCCGTAGTGGGGATGACCCGCGCGTTCTCGGCCCCCGCGGCTCCGCGATTGCCCATGACGACCTTCAGTGCGTTTGCCGCGGACTCGACGTCCGTGCCTTCTGCCCACTCGCGGAGCCACGACTGGATTCCACGCTTTGGCACGAGCCCCAGGGTGCGCTTCATATCGCGCCCGTCATCGAACTTCCCGGAATCGACGCTCGCCACAAAGAGCTGACGAAGGCGTGCGATGCGTTGAGTAGAGCTGTAGCACCGCCAGTGCGGAACGTCCTTGCCGGTGTTCGGAGACGCGATCCACGCCTCGTGGGCGCGCTCTGGAATCCTCCATTCGCAGGTCAGATCCAACGGCTTCAACTGCTCCGGAGCGCGGAGCGCGCCTGTCCCGTCCGGGATCAACGAGGCGGCAACGGCCAGCGGCGGAACGAGTTCACAGAGCACCTCGTCGCCGAAGTAGAGAGCCTCGCGACCGCGTGCTGGAAGGTAATCTAGCTGCGCCGCGGGGTCTTCGGTCGTGCTGACCTTTGGGAGGAGCTCGACGAACATTTCAGCAAGCGTCGCCAGAATCTCGCGGTTATAGGTGTTCCGAAGCAACGTGGTGCGGTCGTCGTTCACGCTCCACGGGGCGTTGAAGAACGCCGTGGCCGATGTCCGATCCTGCAGCGGGAAGTAACTCCAGAACTGACCGACCTGAGTACCGGCATCGCCAGTCTCCGCATTGGCGCGCCGAGGCTTGAGAGGCATTGCGATGCTGACCTTGATCTCGTCGCGCGAAACGGCCTCACCCACCTGTCGCCGAGCTGCTGCACTCGGGGCGTGCATGCGGTCGCTCACGAGCCACTCGTCGCCCGTCGTGTCCGGGCGCTCGATCTTGAATCGACCTCCTCCAAGATCCTTGGAAACATGGCTTGTGGCGAAGCCTCCATCGCCGAGCACCGAGAGCCGGACTTCACGCACGGCGCTGACAAACAGGAGGAACTCGGACGAGAACGTCTCCATCTCACGGCGGATTCGGTGGGTGTTCTGCACAGATGGCAACCGGATGATGGTTGTTGCCCAGGATGCAAGATCGCGTGCGATGGGGTCGGAGTCAAACAGTTCCTCAGCATCCAGCAAAGTCGCGGTGCGAAGAATAGGGAGACGTCGATCGACCGCACCAATCTCCCGTATGGCTGCCTGCGCCTCGGACGAGTTGAACTCGAACGCAACCGAGCGACTCAACACCTGGGGAGAGTCGGTGACGGCCAGCACCGACTTGAACCCTAGGCCGAAGCGTCCAATCTCGTCGCCGCGCTTCCCACTCAGATGGGCGTGCGTGATCGCGACAAGCCCGGCCTTCGTGAACGGGTGACCCGAGTTGGCGCAGTACAGAACCCCTGAACCAGGGTCGAGCACGATCTCAACGCGCCCCAACGCCGACCCGCCGGTTGTGCCAGCCATCGCATCCGCCGCGTTCTGTACGAGTTCAAGCAGCGTACGGTTGGCGTACCCCCCAGTGCGGATCGACTCCTCGTGGTTGGCATGCTCCGTGATCAACGTGGGCTTTGCAGAGTACGCACGTATCGCGCTAGCGAACTGCTCGTCGATCTCGGCGACAAGCGAGGCATCCGGTACCCACATCTCTGTCGTCATCGCTGCCTCCCTCATCACATCCGGAACTTGAACGTAACGGTATCGGCACCCGCCGACACACGGCTCGGTCGTAGCCTACTGACTTGTCCTGAGACGCCTGCGTAGGCTCGTGCCCCTCCGCGCTCAGGACCGGGCCGAGGCACAACGTCCGAACTCACATTCCTCTGGGTCGCAAAACTCGATGAAGCGGAAGCACGGACGCAGCGCCTACACTCACAATGATGTGGGAACGCTGTTCGTCAGCAGCAAAGTCGCCGCAATATTGCCTTAGGTTTGACCATTCTCGCTTCCTAGAGTTGTCGCATGAGATGATCTGCTGAGACCTGTTGCTCGCGCATCCGCAATCAGTTGCGCTGATCTATGGGGAGGCTCCGGCATGACTCACCGTATTCCTTGGCACCCAGGCCAACGTCCATTCGAACAACGCAGGCGAATGTGATCGCAGAGGGCCCCAAGACAGCCGAGTGTCTCCGTCGCCCACGGACACCAGGCGTAACTCGATGGTGACCCACGCGACACGGCCCTTGCGATTTCTGGTGGGCACTGCGCAGTCACTGGCCAGGCTGTTGATACACCCGGCCCCGTTCGGACGGAGACCGCGTGAGAAGGCGCGATTGGGCGCTCCCCTAACGTCGAGCGCTTCTCCCGAATGGGAACGGCTGTCGCAATCGGCATCGGGTGCATCGATGCGCTCTAGGAGCAGCAAGCCGACCCGGCGTGGCTGGAGAATGCGTTCGGCGCAGAGTTACCAAGACCACGAGCCGCGAGTCGCAAGGGTCCGTGCCGCGAAAAGGTGCAACACCTTTAGTCACCCTAGGACTCACGCCCCCGCAGGCACCGCCCGCGAGTAGATCTCCTCCACCACGGCCGCATAGTTTGCCAGCACGTTCGCCTTGCGCACCTTGAGCGATGCCGTCAGTTCTTCGCGCGCCTCCGTGAACGCGGATGGCACAATCCGGAACTCCCTGATGGACTCCGCTCGCGACACTTGCGTGTTGGCGTGATCCACGGCCCTCGAGATGAGCTCGCGCACGCGCGCGTCACGCGAGGCCTCCTCAACGCTCATCGCGGGCAGCCCGTGAGACGCGAGCCAATCCGGCAGCATCGCCTCATCGAGCGCCACCAGCACCGACACAAAGTGCCGCCCCTCCCCCACAACCACCGTGTCCTGGATCACGGGGTGCGTCCGCATCGAGTCCTCCAGCACCGCGGGCTGCACGTTCTTGCCCGAGGACAGCACCAGAATCTCCTTCTTGCGCCCCACGATGCTCACCGCGCCATCGGCCACCCTGCCAAGGTCACCCGTGGCAAACCAGCCGTTGCGCATGACCTCAGCGGTAGCGTCGGGCTGATTCCAGTAGCCCATGAAGAGGTTGGCGCCGCGCAGCAGAATCTCGCCATCATCCGCGAGCGCCACCTCGGTGCCGGCGATGGGGTGACCAACGGTGCCCATGATGCGCGTGGGCTCGGGCGTGCCGAGCGCCGCGGCCGTGGTCTCCGTGAGTCCGTAGCCCTGCATCACGGTGATGCCGATTCCCTCAAAGAAGTTGCCGATGTCCTCGTTGAGGCGCGCGCCGCCGCTGAGCGCGTACCGCAGGTTCCCACCCATGAGGTGACGAAGCTTGGCGAGCACAAGCCGGTCCGCAAGCCGATGCCGCGCCCGCAGCCCCGCCCCAACGCGGCCATGCACCGCCGCCGCGCCATACTCCCGCGCCACCTTCGCCGCCCACCGGAACATGCGCTTCTTGATGCCGTGCTGGGCGGCGTCGGCACGGTTGTAGACCGTCTCCAACACGCGCGGCACCAGCACCATCACCGTGGGCCGGAACGTGGCGAGGTCATCCACGAGCGTCTTGTGACTGGGCGCAAATCCAATCACCGTGTTCGACGACATCCCCAGCATCAGGGCCAGCCGCCCAAACACATGCGCCAGCGGCAAGAACAGCAGCAACCGCGCCTCACCAGCCACGATGCCGCCAAACTCCGGATCCCGCTCAATGTTGAGACAGTGATCAACGAAGTTCGCGTGGCTCAGGATCGCGCCCTTAGGCCGCCCCGTAGTGCCCGAGGTGTAGATGATCGTCGCGAGGTCTTCCGGCACCACGGCAGCGGTGCGCGCGTCCAGTTCCGCGTCCGTGATGCGCTCGCCTTCGCGCGCCAGCTCGCCAAGGTCGCCAAACAGCACTGCACTGCCCGACGCTGCCCTCACCAAGTCCGCCCGCTCGCCACTGTCCGTGGCCACCAGGCTGATGCCGGCGTCGGACAGAATCCAGGCCACCTGTTCCGCGGAGGACGACGGATAAATGGGGACGGTCACGGCGCCCGCGGCGAGCGCGGCGAAGTCCATCACGGCCCACTCGTAGCGGGTGTCCCCCATGATGCCCACCCGATCACCGGGCGCGACCCCGCGCGCCATGAGGCCCTTGGCCACGGCGCGCACCTGCCCGTGAAACTCGCCAAACGTGATGGGGTGCCACGTGCCGGCGTCGGTCTTGACCTCGGCAAAGACCGCGTTGGGGGCGGCGCTAGCGCGCGCCGCGAGCAGCGCACTGAGGTGAGTGCGCTCGGCCTCCGTCACCAGCGACGGCGAGGACGTGGTCCACATGACCCAAGTGTAACCTACGGTGTCGTAGGTTATGAGCGTCGCGTGGCGCGCTGAGGCCTTGGCGACCCGGTAGGCGAACTTTCAGGTGAAGTCTAGGCAAACGTTCAGTTGAGCGATAGGCAAACATTCGACTCTGATCTAGGCGAATGCTAAGGTCCAATCATGACCACCTACCTGCCGCGCCTGGCCGACGGCGAGATCGCCCGCATGCGGAGCGCGATCGGGGCGATTCTGATCGAAGGGCCCAAAGCGTGCGGGAAGACGGCAACCGCCTCGCAGATCGCCAACACCATCATCAGTTTTGACGCCGACGACGCGGCACGGGCACTTGTCGCCCTAGACCCGGACGCGCTGTTTGCAGGACAGACGCCCATTCTGTTTGACGAGTGGCAACTCGAGCCATCCATCTGGAACCGGGTGCGGCGCCAAGTCGACGAGCGCCACTCTCGAGGCGACTTCATCCTCACGGGATCCACACGTCCAAGCAACGACGCCCAACGACACTCGGGCGCAGGGCGCTTCGGCACACTGCAGATGCGGACCATGAGTCTCTTCGAATCCGGTGCATCCGACGGTAGCGTGTCATTCGCTGCCCTCCTCTCGGGAGTGCCGCAGCCGGGACTGAGCAGCAACCTCAGCTTCGACGACTTGCTGCGCCTCATCGTTGTGGGTGGATGGCCCCAGATCATCGATTGGCCGGAGCGCGAGGCTCGCGAATGGCTCGCCGGATACATCGCACAAATCGTCGAGGTCGATGTCCCTTCGCTAGGACAGCGGCGAGATCCCCGCAACGTGCGCCGCCTGATCGAATCCTTGGGACGGAATGTGGGACAGGCAGTGCGCCTGACAGAACTTGCGAGAGACGTGGGCGGAGACGGTGGGCCGATCAGTCACGAGGCACTCGTGGGATACCTGGATGCCTTGGACCGGCTGCGCCTCACAGACAACTCTCCCGCCTGGCGGCCCCACATGCGCTCCTCGACTCGCTTGCGAAGTGCAGAGGTGCGCTACTTCGTTGACCCATCGCTTGGGCCCGCCGCGCTCGGAATCGGCACAGCAGAACTGCGCTCCGACCCTCGTGCAGCCGGTTTTCATTTTGAATCGCTGGCTATCCGCGACCTGCGGATCTACGCGCAAGCACATCGCGGCGTCGTGGACTCTTGGCGGGACGCGAATGGAAACGAAGTAGACGCGATTGTGTCGATCGCCGACAACAAGTGGGCGGCGTTCGAGATCAAGCTGAACCCACGCGACGTCGACAAGGCCGCTGCATCGCTTCTGCGATTTGCTTCGACGGTCGACGCGGACCGCCACGGCGAACCGGCCGCGCTGGGCGTGATCACAAGCACCGGGGCCGCCGGACGCCGGGCAGATGGCGTCCACGTCATCCCGATTGGGTGCCTGGGGCCCTAAACCAGCCGCCGCATCCACCCGTGCGCATCGGCAGCGCGCCCGTACTGAATGTCCGTGAGCCGTTCACGAATCGCCACCGTCACCGGCCCCGGCTCGCCATCGCCCACGGCCAGCTCAAAGTCATCCGAGCCAAATCGACCAATGGGCGTCACCACCGCGGCCGTGCCGCACGCGAACACCTCGGCGATGTCGCCGGATTCAAGCCCCGCACGCACCTCCGCCATGGGGATGTCCCGCTCCACAACCTTGACGTCTTGCTCACCCAACAGCGCAATGATCGACGACCTCGTAATGCCCTCAAGGATGTTGCCGTTGATGACGGGCGTCGCCACCGTGCCATCACGCAGCACCACAAAGACGTTCATGCCGCCCAGTTCCTCGAGCAGCGTGCCGTTGCGGGCGTCGAGGTACAGCACCTGCTCGTAGCCGCGCGCATACGCGGCCATCTGCGGCATGAGCGAGGCCGCATAGTTGCCGCCACACTTGGCCGCCCCCGTGCCGCCAGGCCCTGAGCGGTGATAGTCCTTCTCGATCCAGATACTCACCGGCTTCAGCCCGCTCGCAAAGTACGGCCCCACCGGGGACGCAATGACCAAGAACTCCACATGCTTAGCAGGCCTTACACCAAGGAACGCCTCATGCGCATACATGAATGGACGCAAGTACAGCGAGGTCTCCGCACCGCCAGGCACCCACGCGGCATCCTGCCGCACCAGCGCCTCGATGGCGCCAACGAAGTCCTCCTCCGGCAGCTCCGGCAGCGCCAAACGCCACGCAGAGCGGCTCAGCCGCGCCGCATTCGCCTGCGGCCGGAACGCCCAAATGGAGCCGTCTTCCCAGCGGTACGCCTTGAGGCCCTCAAACACCTCTTGGCCGTAATGCAGCACGGCCGACGCTGGGTCCAGTTGCAGCGGCCCGTACGCCTCCACGCGGCGATCGTGCCACCCCTCGCCTTCCGTCCACGTCACCCGAGCCATGTGGTCCGTGAACTGGACGCCAAAGCGAAGGTCAGCCAGAGCGTCGGCCCGTTCCTGCTCACTGTGCGGGGCGGGGTTGGCAACTACCCGGAAGACCTCCACGCTCGAGGGCGCATCTGCGGCAGTGGTGCTCATGAGACCTTCCTTTCGTTGTATGTAGAACCTACCCGCGGATGCGGGCAGCGAGGGCGTCGCCCACCTCAGAGGTAGACCTGCC
>Ga0206116_1000840_pt1 | contig 22412 bp, 19 predicted proteins | sample 3A1Ametagenome_FD_178000 | JGI IMG/M metagenome (GOLD analysis project Ga0206116, IMG submission 178000) | Enriched microbial communities from leaf-cutter ant dump, University of Wisconsin, Madison, United States - 3A1A | ecosystem: Environmental > Terrestrial > Nest > Insects nest > Nest dump...
TTTTACAGGCGCAATTATATTGAAGGCTTATTCCTGAGCTCCGGGATCTTTAAGAATGCGGACTATACCATGGAACGCATGCTCCGGATCGTCAAAAAGCTGAGGCTGGAAGAGAACTATAATGGATATATTCACCTGAAAACCATTCCCGGTGCAAGCGAAGAGCTCGTCAAAGAAGCCGGCCTTTATGTTGACCGGATGAGCATTAACCTGGAAATGCCGACAGAAGAGGGACTTAAAAGGTTGGCACCGGAAAAATCTCATGAAGAGGTCAGAAAGGAACTGGGGCTTGTACATCAGCAGTTGCAGGTGTATAAAAGCGAACAAAAGATCATCCGGAATACACCGAAATTTGTGCCGGCCGGTCAGAGCACGCAGATGGTGATCGGTGCCACGCAGGAAACGGATAAGGATATATTGTATACGGCGGATACCTACTATAAGGATTATGCGCTCAAACGGGTGTATTATTCAGGATATATTCCCATCAGCCACGATACCAGGATGCCGGTGATCGGAACACAACCGCCGCTGTTGAGGGAAAACAGGTTGTACCAGACAGACTGGCTGATGCGTTTTTATGGTTTCAAGGTAACAGAGATTGTTAATGAGGAATATCCCAATCTGGACGCCGATATTGATCCTAAGCTGAGCTGGGCGCTGCGTAATCCGCACTTTTTCCCGGTGGATATCAACACAGCAGATTACCAGTCGATTCTGAGGGTTCCCGGGATAGGTGTAAAGTCTGCAAAGCTCATTGTTCAGGCCCGTAAATTCGGTCGCCTTCGGGTACAGCAGTTGCAGAAAATGGGTATCGCCTATAACAGGGCCAGGTATTTTATGGTTTGTGCGGATGCTGTTATCAGTCTGAACGACCCGGAACCGATGAAAGTGAAAAACCTTATACTTCAGCAGGGCAACAGCAAATATGATAAGGTGAACTCTCAACAGCTGAGCTTGTTCTGATGATCTATGTATTTGATGGTACGCTGAACGGATTGCTTACCTGCGTCTTTACCTATTATGTGCAGAAACCCGGAGAACAGGTTCGGGTTGATGAAAAAAAGGTGCAGCCCTCAATGTTTGAATACACACAGTCGGTCAGTACCGATATTCCGGCTGCAGAACGAGTGTGGAAAGGGCTGGAGAAGAAAGCAAATGCCGCTACATTGAAGAACTTTTATACGGCTTTTCTTTCAGGGGATGCAGACATATATCAGCACCTTTTTGAATTGGCCAGGTATATATTTGATGTTCCTGCCGGAAGCTTCATGGATTTTGGAAATCCGCATGTGCTGGCTGTTAACCAGATGGTCAGAAGTGTGAAGCGCGAAAAGCACAGGATGGAAGCGTTCATACGCTTTGAAAAAGACAGCAGCGGTCTGTTCTTTGCGGTGATTAAGCCCGATTTTAATGTCCTGCCGCTCATTATCCGGCATTTCAGGAGCCGTTATGCCGATCAACGCTGGCTGATCTATGACGAGCAGCGAAGGTATGGCGTATATTATGATCTCAACCAGGTCACAGAAGTGGAAATTGACTTCAGGCCGGAGAAAAGCAATCAGCCGGGAATGGCTTTTGATGCGGAAGAAAACCTGTATGCTACACTCTGGAAAGCTTATTTCGACAGTACCAATATTAAAGAGCGGAAGAACATGAAGCTGCATTTACAGCATGTGCCCAGGAGGTATTGGCGGTATCTCACGGAAAAGAAAATCGGGTAGGAGAGAGACCGTTACCTGAGCTTTTCCAATTGCAGGAATACCGGGATCAATGTTCTGGCTTTGTCCGTAAGATGATAGGCTATATGTAAAGGTTTTTGGGAAACAATTTCTTTGCTCAGTAAATCATCTTCCTCCATTTCTTTCAGGGCGACAGACAGGGATTGCTTATTGGAACCTTCCAGTTGTTTAAGTAAAGTATTGAAACGGACCGGGTGTGTTACAGCCAGTCTGAAGATCTGCAGCTTCCATTTGCCGGAAAGCATCTTCAGTAAATTTTCTGCAGGACATTCATGCTGCTGCTCAGTTTGCATGTGGTCAACTTTTTCTGACTAATTGACTGGCAACGATGCCAGCCCTATCTTTGACAAAGGTAATGATTCCGCCGGATGATAATGACAGGTTGGATGACAGCCCGGAAGCGTTAAAGAAAAACCTGATCAACAAAATGCCAGTGACCAGAACTACAATATGGATGATCGTCATTGCACTGGCTTTAACACCTTGCAATGCTCAAAAAAGTAAAAAAATGAACGATAAAGACAAAAACAATCCACTACTCTGTGATATAGAAACGGGTATGTGTGAGCTTCCTGCAGCGGCAGAAAAGGATAGTGTGAAACAAATAACTGTCCGGGACAAGCCGGTTAAGATCATTTATTTTACGGATCCCATCTGTTCCTCCTGCTGGGGCATCGAGCCGCAGCTGAGAAAGCTGAAGCTGGAATATGGCAATGATATCGATATGGAATACCGGATGGGCGGTTTGCTGCCGGACTGGAGCTATAATAGTGGCGGGATCAGCCAGCCTTCAGATGTAGCGCATCACTGGGATGAAGTAAGCCGGTACTACGATATGCCGATTGACGGAGATGTATGGCTGGAAGATCCGCTGGCCTCGTCTTATCCTCCTTCAATAGCGTTCAAGGCCGCGCAGATGCAGGACCCCGAAAAAGCTATAATTTTCCTGAGAAAGCTCAGAGAACTGCTTTTCCTGCAGAAGAAAAATATCACTAAATGGGAATATGTAGAACAGGCTGCAAAATATAGCGGCCTGGATGCAGCACAATTAAAAAAAGATTATGAAGGAGAGGCGCCGCAACGGTTCAGCGAAGACCTGGAGCTGGCCCGCAAGCTGGGAGTAAGAGGTTTCCCTTCCATATTCTTTGCAGATCAGCAGGGCAATACGGAATTTGTTTACGGGTCAAAACCTTACCCGGTTTACGAAGGCGCTTTATTGAAATTGTATCCTGGAGCTGTAAAGACAGATTATGCCACTTCCTGGGAAAAGCTCTTTGAAAAATACCCGACCCTGACAGTGAAAGAGTTGGCCGTGTTGTCAGGCGTGCAACGCGCTCAGGCAGAAGCTCAATTGGAAAGCCTGGTCAAAGAAGGAAAACTCCGGAAAATAATAACTAAGAACGGAAGCTTGTATTCGATAGAGGAGCATTAATGAAAGATGGTCTGAAAAAGTAAAGGCTGCCAGTCTTTTACAACAGATTATTTACTATGTACAAGTCTTAGCTTATCAGGTGATAATAATATTGTCCTATTATGGGAATAAAAACGAGGCTGCCCGGTAATCTGTACCGGACAGCCTCAACAAGGGTGTGCTGTAAAAGTGGAATCTGTTAGTATTCGGCAAACTTGTATTCGATACCCAGCTCTTTCTGGAATTCGTTAAGCCGGAGAAAATCCACGTTGGATTTGCCGGGCGTATATTCTCTGTCCTCACTATATTTCCTTCCGTACTGGTTGACCGTAGTGATATTGGTCAGCAGGTTGTTGGTATAGGTGTTTTTCTGAACGAGAATGGTATCTTTTGCCCTGATATTGATGATCGAATCCAGCAGCAACGTCTGCGGATTATATTTGAAATAGGAAGTGTAAAGGTTGGAGCCTTGCGTAACTTCTATTGCAGATACTCTGTTTTTTTGATCGTAATTGATATTGTATTCGTAGTTGACATACGAGCTTCTGAGCTTCAGGTTGGAAATTTTTGATCCGCTGTATTGAACGGTATAAGTGTATTGGGCAATACCGTCGTATCCGCTCCTGATCCTGTCGATCTGGTTACCGTTATAGGTGATCTCCCGGATAAAGTACTCATCGATCCTGTTATTATTATAATCTGTCAGGTTGAGATAACTGTTTTGGGTATATCGCTTTAAACGGTCATTCGCATATTCGCTTTCTTTTGTAATGACGGATTTATTGGAACTCAGAAATCGGTAGGAAAGAATGGTATTGGCTCCCTCATAAGTATATAGAATGGTGTCTTTATACTGCATAGTAGAGGTTTGGGGATAACTGTAGACCTCTTTTACCAGCTTTTCATTTTCATAGATGAAATCAGTCTGGTACAGCCGGCCGTCGTCATTGATCTTGATACGCTTAAGCGTGTAGTTGCTGTTGTTGTTATCTTCATTCGCGGGAGTATCCTTTTTACAGGCGGTCATTGTTGCGACAGCGGCCATTAACAGGAAGATTGTTTTTTTCATGACACAAATATAGATTATAGTTTTAATAAGATGATGTTGTATAAATATTTTTTTATATTCATCATAATTCATATTAGATCTCGTAAATGTCAGTGATAATTACGGGTTTTGAAAATACCTTTAACGGAGAGCTGTTCTACGGGAATTGTAAACCGTTCCTGGTGTCAGAAATGTTTAATAGCTATAGAACTAATGATTTACAGCTAGTGTGTTCCTGCTATTCTCCGGCAGATTCAGGTGTAAGAGATAAATATTTGCTGCCCGCTTCTTATATTGAAGAAGTGTTAAAATGTTATGAGATATAAATTGCTGCTCTGGCTGGGTTTTTCCCTGTTGATTTGCTCCTGTAAAAAAGACAAGAATAAGGGTCCGTACGATCCGGAACCCGAGAATCCTGTAGATTCTCTCATAGTGGACCAGGAAGGCTACTTCATGAGCGATCAATATGGCAGAACGCTGATCCTGCACGGAATGTCCACCTCTAACTTTTCTAAGTTCAGCGAGACACATCTTCCATGGATCGAAGAATCAGATGTCGAACGGGAGTTACAATATGGTTTCAATGTTTGCAGGTATGTGATCAACTGGTCTGCCATAGAACCGGAAAGAGGTCAGTATAACCAGTGGTACATAGATGAAACGGTCCGGCGGATCGAGTGGTACACAAGCCGGGGTATGTATGTGCTGCTGGATATGCACCAGGATCTTTACAGCGGTGTATTCGGCGGCGGCGGAAATGGCGCGCCCTACTGGGCGGTCAATACGGACGGTGTTCCTATCGGCACTTATGACTTCGGAGATCTCTGGTTCCTGCAATACCTGACGCCGGAAGTCATAAAAGCCTTTCAGAATTTCTGGAAATATGAAGAGCCTAATCAATTCATCCAGGATCATTTCATCAATGCCTGGCTGGAAATCGTAAAAAGGGTAAAAGACAATCCTTATGTGATCGGTTATGAGCTGATGAATGAGCCACATCCGGGCGATGGCACGCTGCTGCACAATAAGAAATTTGCCCAGGAACAGCTCTGGGGCTTATATGACAGGCTGATCCGGGCGATTCGGGCGATCGATCAGGATAAATGGATTTTCATAGAGCCGGAATTTTTCCTGGTGACCGGTTTCGGAGCCCAATCTGATCTCAGGAAAGTAATAGATTACAGGGCCGGAGAACCGCGGCTGGTCTTTGCTCCGCATATCTATCCGCCGGGCATGGAGGCAGGCGCTTATTACAGCGCATTGGATAAAGTGACCATCGGTGAGTGGAAGAAGAACCGAAGAGCGGACATGCAGAAGCACAGCGCTTCTCTGTTCTGTACCGAATTCGGAGGCAAGAACGACCGGCCGGCTACCAGTTCCGTATACCTTTCAGACTTCTGCGATATGATGGATGAGATGAGCAGCGGCTGGGCAGCCTGGTCCAATGATATTTATGAGATGGTCGGCTCAGTATCATATAATCTGTTTTACGAAGACCGTTCCGAACGGCCAACACTCGATCCGTTGATCAGGACCTTTCCGAGAGCGACCACCGGCAACCTGAAATCTTTTAAATTCAATTCTAAAACGCGGGTATTCGATATGACTTATGTCAATAATGCGCATATCGGCCCGTACACCGAGATTTTTGTTCCGGACAGGAAATATCCTGAAGGATGGGACCTGGTGGTGACCGGAACTGCCAATTATACTCAGGAATGGGATGCCAGGCTGCAACTGCTCAGGATAAAGGTGAATGACCATGCCAGGATCATCAGCATCACTATTAAACCTAAAAAATAAGATGCGTTCCTGGTCTGTAAATATTATATTAAGGACAAATTTAAGTCATGATTAAGGTATATAGGATGTTATTGATTTTTGCAGGTATGTTCTCACTGGCAGGATGGCAGGCTTGCAAAAAGGACGATGTAGCCGTCAATGATGAACGGAGAGACCGGATTGCTTCGGCGTTACAGGATATACAGGAAGATCTGGAAGCACAGTTAGGATATGAGGTTCCGCCTGTCAGTGTATTGATCCAGGATGCTGTCGCGACTTATTTTGTGACGACTGCAAAAGCGGGGCAAGCGATGACCTCTATGACTTATTACCGTTTTGCAAGCAATACCAAAAACATCACCAGTGCGGCCATATTGAATATGTATGAGGATGGTTGGCTGGATTACAATGCATTGATTACAGATACGATACCGGGTAGTGACAGCACTTATGTTCCGGCTTACCGGGATTTTCCTTACCGGGACAGGATTACGATAGCACAGCTGCTGAATCATAGCGCCGGCGTATTCGATATAGATAATGACAATATACACGGCGACTCCGCAGGATCGAGTTATACCGAAACGGTTCTGGAAAGCGATCCGGATCACCAGTTTACCTACGATGAGCTGATCGGCGTATTGCAGGCAAACAACCTCAGCTATTTTGAGCCAGGCATGGGATATCATTACAGCAATACCGGGTATACCATACTGGCTGAGATCATAGAAAGAGTCTATTCGGTAAAAGCGAACGCACCGAAACGCTACAGCGACTACCTGCAGGATTATCTGTTCGGACCGGCCGGCCGGGAACCTTTGGACATACGTTTTCCGTATCTCGCTACAGATCAGCAATTACCGTCACCTTATATGACGGGAAAGATCAATGAAGCGGACAAGGTAACGGTGACGGACCGGGTCAACGTAAGCCAGCACGTAGCAGAAGGGAATGCCGTTACGACAATGCAGCAACTGAATACCTATATTCGCCGGCTGATGAAAGGTGAGTCCATCCTCGAACCGGGAACAGTGAAGATCATGACCGGCACGACGTCACTGGCGAATCCGAATTACGGTTTGGGCACGACTTATACGCCTAACCTGGGTTATGGTCACAACGGGGCTACCTCCGGTTACCTGTCCCTGATGGCGTATGATCCTGAGACAGATGTATCGCTGGTGGTGACTTTCCCATTATGGGATCTTCGGAGCGATGAGCATTTCGGGATGTGCTTCAATACTTTATATAATGCGGCATATGCTGCCAGAGAAGCGTTGGGATATCCGGGCAAACCTTAAATGGGCGTGCCCTCTCGTGCCTCGAGGTCAGGCCATCCGTTTATAGTCCTCGACGCTACGACCGTAGCGCCTGCGGGCTATCACTGCTGTCCTTCACGCAGGGCAGAAGCTTTGAAAGCCTGGCTTTAGGCGATTTCTATTTTTACAGTTTTGTTCTGACAGCAGTCATTAAGACGACTGATAGCTTGGATGCAGAAAACCTTCAGGACAGTTTAAAACATGAATAAATAACCGCATCATGCTTTATTCATACCGTTGCTGCCTGAATATTTAGTACCTTTGCAAAAATTTTTCCAGGGACGACATGATTACAGTCAATAATTTATCCTTACAGTTTGGTAAAAGAACCCTTTTCGAAGATGTAAACCTGAAGTTTACGAAAGGCAATTGTTACGGTGTGATCGGTGCTAACGGAGCCGGTAAATCCACCTTCCTGAAAATTATCTCCGGTGACATAGAACCTACTACAGGCAACATTGAAATGACACCGGGTGAAAGGATGTCTGTATTGAATCAGAACCACTTTGCTTTTGACGAATTCCCGGTACTGGAAACCGTGATCATGGGTAATCGGAAGCTGTATGATATCATGAAGGAGAAAGATGCGATCTATCTCAAGGAAGATTTTTCTGACGCAGATGGTCTCCGTGCGGGTGAGTTGGAGGCAGAGTTTGCCGAAATGGACGGATGGAATGCCGAAAGTGACGCTGCCGAATTGCTGAGCAACCTGGGTATCAGGGAGGATCTGCACTATAAGCTGATGAAGGAATTGCCGGGTAGCAGCAAGATCAAGGTATTGCTCGCGCAGGCTTTGTTCGGCAACCCGGATACACTGGTATTGGATGAGCCTACCAACGACCTGGATATCAATACTATAGCCTGGTTTGAAGACTTCCTGGCCGATTTTAAAAATACCGTGATCGTTGTATCACACGACCGCCACTTCCTCGATATGGTGTGTACGCACATCGTCGATATCGATTTCAAAAAGATCTCCGTTTATTCCGGTAACTATACTTTCTGGTATGAGACCAGCCAGCTTTTACTGAAGCAAAGAGCGGATAAGAATAAGAAGGCAGAAGCTAAACGTGCGGAGTTGCTCGACTTCATCGCCCGGTTCAGCGCCAATGCTTCCAAGAGCCGTCAGGCCACTTCCCGTAAAAAAGCGCTCGAGAAGATCAACCTGGAAGATATGCAGGCTTCCAGCCGCAGGTACCCGGGCATATTCTTTAAGCAATCCAGGGATGCCGGTGACCAGATCCTGAAAGTAGACAATGTGAGCTTTACCTACGGTGACGGCTCTGTGAAGATCAAAGACGTAACTTTTACTGTCAATAAAGGGGATAAGATCGCCGTATTGAGCAAAGACAGCTTAGCCGTCTCTAAATTCTTCCAGATACTGGCAGGAGAGGAACAGCCGTCAACCGGATCTATTGAATGGGGCGTGACGATCACGAAATCTTATATACCTAACGATAACAGTGCTTACTTTAAAGATCAGATCAACCTGATCGACTGGCTGAGACAATTCTCAAAAGAAAAAGATGAAACCTTTATCCGTGGCTTCCTGGGCAGGATGCTGTTCTCCGGAGAAGAGACCCTGAAGATGTGTACGGTATTATCCGGAGGTGAAAAGGTCCGTTGTATGCTTTCCAAGACCATGCTGGAAGAGGCCAACTTCCTGATCCTGGATGAACCGACCAACCACCTCGACCTGGAATCCATAACGGCATTGAACAACGGAATGATCGATTATGCCGGAACGATGGTCTTTACATCGCATGACCATACTTTCACGCATACGATCGCAAACCGTATCATAGAACTGACACCTAAAGGTATCCTGGATAAGCTGATGACTTATGATGAGTACCTGGCGGATGAGCGGACCAAGGCACAAAAAGAAGAGATGTACTCGTAAGCTTTAAGAGTTTCCTTTCAAATGATATAAGCCCGTTTTCGAATTGCTTGCAATCTGAAAGCGGGCTCGTTATTTATTATAGATAATTTCGATCCAATTGAATAAATAATATATTCATTTTTGAATGAAATATGAAATGCCAAATGACCAAGGTGAGATATTACCTAATCTGCTGGGTCTTAATACTGCAGAAGAGATAGCATTGGCAGAATTTGAAGGTTTCCTAAAAACAGAAATTGTTCTGACAGAAAATTATCCAGTCATACAAAATTTGACATTAGATATATTTTGAATATACATAAGTCTGCGTTAGGACATCTATATACATTTGCCGGACAATATAGCGATGTTAATATGTCAAAAGGGGGATTCCCGTTTGCCGCTGCGAAATTTCTACCCCAGACAATGGCTACATTCAACGTTGAATTTCTATCTGTTTTACCCGATAAGTATCTTGATAAGAATGACTTGATTACCGATATAGCGAAAGTTCATGGAGAGTTCTTATTTATTCATCCTTTCAGGGAAGGTAATGGAAGAACTGCTAGGATTCTGGCCAATCTAATGTGTCGGAAACAAGGTTATAAACCGCTTAAATTTAATAAAGAAGACTTTGAAACTTATATCAGAGCTATACAAATGGTTGCAGATAAAAACTATGCATTGATGATAGATTACATACGCTCTATTTTTCAAGACTAGCTTCTACTTTTTTCAATGTTGCAATGGCATTTTCAATACTGATATATACCCCTTCTATTTTAAATGAAGCGATCATTGAATCAAGAATCTCTTTTCTTATCTGTTGTTTATTGTTTTTATGAGCTTTCTTAAGCTTGGTTTCCATTCAATAAATATACTTACTTTAAATCTTGCTGACAATACTCTGGTTTTAAAGGGATGGATCTGATTAGTTCAGTCTTTGACCAGAATATACTTTTCTATTCCAAAAAAGGGTATTTATAATCTGTAGGAGGAAGGAAAGTTTCTTTGATATTCCTTGGAGATACCCACCGGAGCAGGTTCAGGTAAGAGCCGGCTTTGTCGTTGGTACCCGAAGCCCTGGCGCCGCCAAAAGGTTGCTGACCTACTACCGCACCGGTCGGCTTGTCATTGATATAAAAGTTACCTGCCGCATTCCTCAGCATTTTGCTGGCCAGTGCAACCGCAGCTCCGTCTTCTGCAATGACAGATCCGGTGAGCGCATAGGGCGAGGTCTCGTTGACCAGCTGTAAGGTGCTTTCGAAAGCAGTGTCTTCGTATATGTAAACGGTCAGTACCGGTCCGAAGATCTCTTCAACCATGGTCAGCGAGTGTGGTTCCAGTGTATGTATGACAGTAGGATGAATAAAATATCCTGTAGATTTATCGTAAGTGCCGCCGGCAATGATCTCATTATAAGGCAATGCCCTGGCACGTTCTATATATTCTACGATCTTGTCAAACGCCCGCTCATCAATGACCGCGTTGATAAAGTTTTCAAATTGCTCCGGGCTGCCTACTTTGATCTCTGCCAGCATTTTTTGTACGAGATCTTTTACAGCCGGCCAGAGAGAAGCGGGTATATAGGCTCTCGAGGCAGCCGAGCACTTCTGTCCCTGGAACTCAAAAGCTCCTCTGACCAATGCTGTGGCTACCACATCTGCCTGGGCACTCTTATGCACCATCACAAAATCTTTGCCCCCGGTTTCCCCTACAATTCTGGGATAGGTCCGGTAACGGTCTATGTTTTGACCGATGGTTTTCCAGAAATACCGGAAGACCTTGGTGGAACCAGTGAAATGAATACCTGCAAAGTCCGGGTGTTTTAGCGCTATGTCAGAAAGTTCAGGACCATCGCAAAAGACCATGTTGATGACGCCTTTAGGAAGACCTGCTTTCATGAAAACTTCCATGATCACAGCAGCGGAATATATCTGTGTGCCGGCCGGTTTCCAGACGACGACGTTGCCCATCAGTGCAGGTGCTGCCGGTAGGTTGCCCGAAATGGCAGTGAAGTTAAAAGGTGTAACGGCCAGGACAAAACCTTCCAGCGGCCGGTAGTCCAGCGTATTCCGCTGACCCGGAACGGAAATCGGTTGCTGCGCATAGATGTGCTGCATGAAATATACGTTGAACCTCAGGAAATCGATCAGCTCACAGGCCGCATCTATTTCAGCCTGGAAGGCATTTTTGGACTGGGCCAGCATGGTTGCAGCATTGATCTTTGCCCGGTAAGGCCCTGCTATCAGGTCTGCAGCCTTGAGAAAGATGTTGGCCCGGGTAGTCCAGTCGGTGTCTGCCCAGGTCGCTGCCGCCTCTAGCGCCGAGCTGATGGCATATTCTATATCTTCTTCCTGCGCATAATGATACTGACCTATAGAATGCCGGTGATCGTAAGGTGGTGAAATGCTGACTACATCATCCGTAAAAACTTCCTGGCCGTTGATGATCATGGGAATGTCCCTGAAATCTTTTTTCAGCTCCTGCACGGCATGCTGCAGTGCTGCTTTTTCCGGACTGCCCGGTGCATAGGAAAGTATCGGTTCGTTGACAGGTAATGGATATTGTGATAATGCATTCATGTATATCAGTTTAAAGGCAGACAGACCTTCTTAATATACAGAAATTTTCCGGTAATGTTCAGCCCTTACAGGAGTTTTCGCATTTCATCCAGCTTCAGCAATGCTTCTACAGGTGTCATGGCATTGATATCCACCTGTTCCAGGATTTCTTTCAGTTTGATCAGCCTCGGATCGTCCATAGAGAAGATATTCAGCTGATAATCGGGTTGTTTAATGTCCTGTAATTTACCTTTTATCTCTGTGGAGATACTTTTGCTTTCCAACTCTTTCAGGATCTGGTTAGCCCGTTTGACCACTTCCTGGGGCATACCTGCCATCTTGGCTACATGTATACCAAAGCTGTGCTCGCTGCCTCCGGCGACCAGTTTGCGCAGGAAAATGACTTTTTTTCCGCTTTCTTTCACCGTCACGTTGAAGTTCTTTACCCTGGACCACTGATTGGCCAGCTCGTTCAGCTCGTGGTAGTGTGTGGCGAACATGGTCTTGGCTTTGGCAGCAGGATGATTATGCAGGTATTCTGTCAGTGCCCAGGCGATAGAGATACCGTCATAGGTGCTCGTTCCCCGGCCGATCTCGTCCAGCAGGACCAGGCTGCGCGGTGAAATATTATTCAGGATGCTGGCCGTCTCGATCATTTCTACCATGAAAGTAGATTCACCCTGAGAGATATTGTCGCTGGCGCCAACCCGTGTGAAAACCTTATCAACCAGTCCGATCGTAGCTTTCGTAGCCGGGACAAAGCTGCCCATCTGTGCCATCAGCACGATCAACGCCGTCTGTCTCAGCAGAGCAGACTTACCGGCCATATTCGGACCGGTGATGATCATGATCTGCTGCTGCTCGCAGTCGAGGTAGACATCATTCGGGATGTATTGTTCGCCGAGCGGCAGCTGTTGTTCTATCACCGGGTGCCTGCCTTCGTGGATATCTAATACCAAGCTGTCATTGACCTGCGGCCGGTGATAGTTGTTTTTAATGGCAATCTGCGACATAGACTGCAGACAATCCATCCTTGCAACCAATTGGGCATTCAGCTGTATCGGCTGTATGTATTCTTTGATCTCAGCAATGAGCGATTCGAAGATCCGGATCTCTAGCGCCTGGATCTTTTCTTCGGCTCCTAAAATCTTTTCTTCGTATTCTTTGAGTTCCGGGGTGATGTACCTTTCCGCATTGGCTGTCGTTTGCTTCCTGGTCCAGGTGCCCGGCACTTTGTCTTTGTGCGTATTCCTCACTTCCAGGTAATAGCCGAAAACGTTATTAAAGGCTATTTTCAGGGAGGAAATGCCTGTTCGCTGGCTTTCCTGCATCTGCAGCTGAAGAAGATAATCTTTCCCGTTTTTGGATAACATTTTTAGTTCGTCCAGCTCTGGATGCACCCCGTCATTGATCACCGATCCTTTCTGAACCTGTACCGGGGCATCCGGGTGAATGGTCCTGACCAGTTTTTCATTGAGCTGCTCACATAACTGCAATTGATCTGCCATTCTGACCAATACATCGATGCCGGATTGGGCGCAGCTGTTCTTGATATGAGGTAGTGCGGACAATGCTCTGTGCATTTGCAGGACTTCCCTGGGATTGATCTTGCCTAAAGGTACTTTGGAGATCAGGCGCTCCAGGTCACCTACTTCTCTGATCTTCTGGATGAGGTTATGCACTAATTCAGGATGTTTGATCAGGTGCTCCACGGCATCCAGCCGCTGCTGAATGGCGCCCAGATCTTTCAGCGGCATCGCTACCCAGCGCTTGAGCATCCGGGCACCCATCGGAGAGACCGTTTTATCCATGACATCCAGTAAAGAGGTGCCGCCTTCAAACTGTGTCCCCAACAGCTCCAGGTTGCGGGCGGAGAACCTGTCCAGCCAGACATACCTGTCGTGATCAATCCGGGAGATATGACTGATATGCTGCAGGTTTTTCTGTTCTGCGTCTGACAGGTACTGTAATATGGCGCCTGCGGCCATGACGCCAGCGGTCTGATCCTCAATGCCAAAACCTTTCAACGTTTTGACATCGAAATGTGTGAACAGTTTTTCTTCCAGGTAATCGCGCTGATAGATCCAGTCTTCTACGGCATAGGTATAATACCTGGACCCGAAAAGCTCCTTGAACTTCTTCTGGCTCTGCTTACTAAAAATGACCTCTGACGGAGAGAAACTTTGCAGGAGCTTATCCGCGTATTGCTCGTTACCTTGCGCAACAAGAAATTCACCGGTGGAAATATCCAGGAAAGACAATCCTACGAGATCCCCTTTATCAAAGTAGACGGAGGCCAGGAAGTTGTTTTTCTTGTGATCCAGTATCTTATCATTGACTGCCACACCGGGAGTGATCAGTTCGGTTACTCCTCTTTTTACGATCGTTTTGGTCATTTTGGGATCCTCGAGCTGCTCGCAGATCGCTACCCTGTAACCCGCTTTAACGAGTTTGGGAAGATAAGTCTCCAGGGAATGATACGGAAATCCGGCCAGTTCCATTTCAGAAGCTGAACCGTTGGCGCGTTTGGTCAGTACGATACCCAGCGCCTGAGCGGTTTTTACAGCATCACTGTGAAAGGTTTCGTAAAAATCCCCTACACGGAACAATAAGATAGCGTCAGGATGTTGAGCTTTGATTCGGTTGTATTGCGCCATCAGCGGCGTTTCTTTCGGTGTAGAACTCTTTGCCAAAACGATAATTCCTTTTATATAATTTTGTGGGAAGCTTAAAATTAACAGATATGCGCAAACTCTCTATGAATGAGTTAGGTAGATTATCCACAGCCTCCTTTAAAACTGCGGAAAAACTACCGGTAACCATTATCCTGGACAGTGTCCGGAGCGGGCTGAATGTAGGTTCCGTGTTCAGGACTGCGGATGCCTTCCTCATAGAGAAGATCTGCCTTTGCGGCTATACACCATTGCCGCCGCACAGGGACATTCTCAAATCTGCCCTGGGTGCTACTGAATCCGTAGACTGGCAGGCCTTTGCAGATGTAAAAGATTGTATTACAGGATTGAAACAGGCGGGATATACCGTCTGGGCGGTAGAACAGGTAGAAGGTTCGGTACTGTTGCCTGATTTTGATCCGGCGAATTATGAAAAGCTGGCGCTGATACTGGGTAATGAGGTCAGCGGCGTATCAGATGAAGCTTTATCTGTTGTAGACGGTAGCATAGAAGTTCCGCAATGGGGCACTAAACATTCCCTGAACATCAGTGTCTGTGCCGGCATTGTAATCTGGGACATTGCCCGCAGGATGAGTATTCCGGTACCAGATGCGTCTTAAGCGCCCGGGTAAAAGGCATCTTCAATATGTGTAATCTTCCATTCACCGTTCTCTTTGTAAATGGAAATAATATCGAACCGGACTTCACCGCTGAGCTGGTTGTTTTCCAGGTAAGCTTCTGCTGTCCGGAAGAGATTCCGGTGTTTCTTTGAATTTACGAAGGTGTCCGGTGTCCCGAAGGCATCTGTTTGCCGGGTTTTAACTTCAAATATGACAGTCACCTGGTTATAATTGGCGATAATATCTATTTCATGGTGACCGTGCCGCCAGTTGGTATGCAGAATATCATAGCCGTTCAATTTCAGATATCTGCAGGCTTGTTGTTCGCCTTGTTCCCCTAAGTCTCTTCCTGTTATAGTCAAAATAAAATTATTTATATATGTGTGCAACTCTAAACTAATGAGAATATTTTTCGTTTTTTTGTAACAAATCTCCTTATAAATGTACAAAATGGATGAGTTAATAGCAGGGTTCACAAATCAAATCAAACGTGCCGTTTCAATAGGTGAGTCGGCGAAGCTCAAGAAGAACAGGGTGCCTGTCCGCAGTATACTTTTGTCCGGTCTGGGAGGTTCCGGAATAGGAGGTACTATACTGTCCAATATTCTCCGGGATGATCTGGGCGTTCCTATCGTTATTAACAAAACCTATCACATTCCGGCTTTTGTAGATGAGAATACACTGGTGATCGTGTCCTCTTACTCCGGTAATACGGAAGAGACGATCTCTGCTATGATGCAGGCTTACCAGAAAAATGCACATATCGTTTGTATTACTTCCGGCGGTTTGGTCAAGGAGTATGCAGATATCCATAAGATCGACTATATCCAGATCGACGGCGGGATGCCTCCGCGGGCTTGCCTGGGTTTCTCTTTCGTCCAGTTATTGTACATATTATATGGCCTGGACCTTATCCAGGACGGTTTCAAGCAGAGCTTGTCTAAAACTATCGAGCGGTTGGACACAGAAGAAACGGAGATTCGCGGTGTTGCAAGGGCAATCGCCGAGAAATTGCATGGCACGCTCCCGGTCATTTATGCTGATGCTGCTTTTGAGGGAGTGGCTATCCGGTTCAGACAGCAGATCAATGAAAATGCCAAAATGCTCTGCTGGCATCATGTTGTTCCGGAAATGAACCATAACGAACTGGTCGGCTGGGCGAAAAAGCAGGAAGATATTTCAGTGATCTTCCTCAGGAACAATAATGACTATGAGCGCAACCAGGAGCGTATGGAATTTACTAAGAATATAGTCGGTAAATACGCTGCTGAAGTGGTGGAGCTATATTCCAAAGGTGATACTGACATCGAACGAAGCCTGTATATGATCCATGTATGCGATTGGGTATCTTATTTCCTGGCAGAATTGAATGAAGTAGATGCCATTGAGATCAATGTGATCAACTCACTGAAAAACAAGCTGGCTGAAAATCCGCTTTAATCATGTCTGAAATAACCGTGCGCAGGCTCGGTCTGATGCCTTATAAGGCTGCCTGGGATTACCAGGAGCAGCTCTTTGCTGGTATGGTCGATACAAAGATCAGCAAGGGACATTATGAGGGTGATGATTACCTGCTGCTGGTGGAGCATCCTCCTGTTTTTACTATCGGAAAAAGCGGCAGGCTGGAACATTTGCTGGGCAGTGAATCTTTGCTGCAGGAAAAAGGTATAGAACTTTTCAGGAATAACAGGGGCGGTGATATTACCTATCATGGTCCCGGTCAGCTGGTGGTTTATCCTGTCCTGGACCTGGAGCACTATTTCACGGATATCAGAAAATATATGCGATCGCTGGAAGAGGTGGTGATCCGGATATTAAAAGAATACGATATAGCGGGTCAGCGTAGCGAAGGGGAAACCGGTGTCTGGCTGGATGTGCATCTTCCGCAAAAGGTTCGTAAAATTTGTGCTATGGGTGTCCGGACCAGCCGGTGGGTGACCATGCACGGACTGGCGCTCAATGTCAATACCGATCTCAGCTATTTTGATTGGATCGTACCTTGTGGGATCAGTGATAAAGGTGTTACCTCTATGCGTAAAGAAACCGGTAAGGAAATAGCCATGGAAGATATCGAAGCTGCTGTTATCCGGCACTTTGGTGAAGTTTTTGAGGTAGCGATAAAAGAAGATCGAACATGCTGAAGGATATAGATTTTACAAAATCAGAACAGGTCGGGATAGGCGTGGTGGACGAAGGAACAGAAGGGGAGACTTCCTGGACGGTATATTTCATCAACTTCGGTCCTGATAAAGTGGAAACTGTTTTGGTCAGCTCCCGCGGTTATGGAGAAATAGACGGGAAAAAGGTGGAAACTGCTACGCTGAGATGGATGCTAGGTGACCTGGAACCTGAAACGATCTGTAAGATTGAAGAAATGCCGGAAGGTGTCAGCCGTATCACCAATGAGTTCTGGGTCAGCTATTATATCGGCAATAAGATCTATGACAAAAAATATGTCTTTGTGGTAGATAGTCTTACGGTGTCTTATATGACAAACATTCCTGTGCTGAATAAAAAAGGTATACTGATTAAGTGATCCTGAACGGGGATTATCTGCGGGCTATTTGTTGAGGAATGTCAAAGGGATAGAAGGGGAAATTTGTTATCTTTGAGCTTGTTTATAAGTAGCTGTTTATAATGATCTTTATTCTTTTGTTTTTTGTCCTGCACTGGACGTTTTCCTTGTTTTTTCACACTGCTTTTCTGCACCGATACGGATCGCACAAGATGTACACGATGCATCCTGTAACGGAGAAAATCTTTTATTTCCTGACCTGGTTTTTCCAGGGCTCTTCTTTCCTGAATCCCCGGGCGTATGCGGTCATGCACCGGATGCATCATGAGTACAGTGATACGGAAAAAGATCCGCATTCTCCGCATTTTTTCAAAGATATCGTTCAGATGATGGTGCACACCCGGAGAATTTACAATGATTTCCTGACAGGTAAGAGAACGCCGGAATCCAGGTTCAGCGATGATCTGCCGGTCTGGCCTGTTCTGGACAGGATAGGAGATCACTGGCTTGTGCGTCTGCTCTGGGGAGCGGCTTATGCTGTCATCTACCTGTTACTGATCTATAAATTTGATCTTTCTTATGGCTGGCTGTTGCTTTTACCGGTCCATTTCCTGATCGGTCCTGTTCAGGGTGCTATTGTCAATTGGTGTGGTCACAAGTACGGCTACACAAATTTTGATAACGGTGACCGGTCTAAAAACTCCGAGTTCTGGGGATTTGCCTTGCTGGGAGAGCTATTTCAGAATAATCACCACAAATATCCGGACAGCCTCAACTTTGCCAAAAAATGGTTTGAATTGGATCCGACCTACCTGGTGCTGAAGGTATTGAGCTGGTTAGGGATCGTCAAGTTTGCACAACAACGCATTCGTTCATAAGCCATTTATACCGCTGGCAAGATGCTGTAACATTCCGTGGAATGTCGGACCTGCATTTTATAGTAGCCCGCACATAAAAAAGGTATAGTCATTGCTATATACCTATATTCGTATATGCTATCTCTGGAAAGGAAACGACTGTACATCAACGCGCTGCTGATAGGAGGATTGTCTCTGATCATTTTCGCTTTCGTGGTAGACAGGTGGCTGCAAAGTGAGCCGCCGTTGCAGAAATCCGCAGAAATACTGGGCCGGTGGATTACTGAGCAAAGCAGGGAAGTGGATGAGTTTGTCAGAGATCCCCGGCTGAAAGCAGCGATGGACTCTGTTCCTGAACTCTTTGATTTCCTGGAAAATGTCTCTTTTGATGAAAATGTAGAATTGCTGATCTACAACCCTGAAAATGTTCTCGTTTACTGGTCGGACAACAGGGTGCTGCCTTCCGGGATAGACATCATGCTGCGCAATGACAAGCGGCTTGTGAAGCTGAATAACGCTTACCATGTAGTTAAACCTTATACTTTTGATAATGGATATAATGTGCTGTCTATCATTACAGTATATAAATCATTTCCATTGGAGAACAAGTACCTGAAAGATGGATTTGTCATCAATAAATCTATTCTGAACAAGGTGATGATCTCTACAAAAGAACAGGGAAACAGTGTAAAGGAAGTGCCGGTCTTGTCCGGTGACAATAAGAAGCCGTTGTTTTACATCAAAGAAAAACCCGGAGCAACAAGAGGCTCCACCCTGTTTTTTGTCATTATAGAGATCCTGGGCTATCTCTGCATCTACCTGGTGGTTAACAGGCGGTTGAGGTATTTCCTTTTTAAAGGGGAAGTGGCTAAGGCTGCGATACTGACCGTCATGTATGCTGTTGTGGTAGAAGTGGTGATCAGCTACCTGAAGCTGCCTGCTGCAACCAGGTTGGGGGCGGTGTTTTCTGCGAGCAGTTATGCCTCTCCGTTATTGGCGGATTCCCTGGGAGCGCTGTTGATCAGAACCCAGCTGGTTCACTGGATCCTGCGGCATTGGCTGCGTTACGTACTGGTCAAGTTTGATCTGAAGCTGGCAGAATGGAAACCGGTACTGATCGGGTTCCTGATGACAGGATCTTATTACTTAGTTATATTTTTAATTTCAAGTTTACATCATAACTCTATAATTTCATTTGACTTATATAGATTCGACCAGCTGGAGTTAAATAGTTATGTAGCGCTTCTGGTCATTTGCTTCAGCTTCGGTATTATGTATATTCCTGTGAGCTACCTGGTTCCGGGCTACTTCTCCAGGAAATTTTATTTTACACAGATTCTTGCCCATATCTTCTTTATTTTCATCGGGTTTCTGTTTGGTAATTTCACCTCTGTCTTTTATATCGGGTTTCTGATACTGGTTTATATTGTTTACCTGCAGCTGGTCATTTGGTATACCAAGAACCCGCAGACGATCAAAAAGCACCGTTTTTTCTCCAGTATGTTGTTGCTGGCAGTATATGCCTTTATCGGCTCTACCGCGATCCTGTATTATACCTATAACCGCAAGCTGGACATGATCCAGCATTATGCTGTAGAATTGGCATCAGAAAGAGATTATGCGGAAGAATATGACCTGACCCTGCTGACGGAAGAGCTGCAGGAAGACAATTTCATTAAAAGTTACTTTGCCAATCCTTATTTGTCCTCTTTCGATATTGACAGAAGGGTTATTCACCGGTATTTCAATAAATACCTGGGTAAGTACAATATCAATGTCCACACCTTCAATAAAGACGGTACCCAGCTGAAGGGCGAAGGAACCAAGACCTTCTATGCGCTCAGTGTAAACAAACAGCTGAGAGGTGTGCAGAGGGTCTCGCCGTCGATCTATTACCTGTCCGTAAAGCCGCGCGGAGAGAAGTACATGGTTTTTATGGAATATTATCAGGGAGATCAGTTGCTGGGTTACCTGGTCATGGAATTTGTTCCTAAGCTGTTTACTTCCTACAGCGCTTATCCCGAACTGCTGAGATCGGATAATTATACGGCCCTGAGCGATCAGGTACAGAACCTGTCCTATGCGATATACCGCAACCGCAGGCTGATGAGCGTTAACGGAGAATATAGTTATCCTGCCAAGCTGGCGCACAAGCTGCCGGAATCGGGAAAATTTCTCGTGGAATCGGATAAAGATTTCATCCATGTCATTTACAGGATGGATGAAAAGCAGGTAGTGGTGACTTACAAGCAACTCGGTATTATCAGCGGGATTTCATTCTTCTCTTACCTGCTGATCATCCTGATGGTACACTTTTTTGTCATGAGCTGGTTTTTTACTTATGGCAGCTTCTGGGGCAACCGGCTGAATATCCGCCATCCGTTCCGGCTGGATACCCTGCAAAAACAGATACAGACTTCTATGATCAGCCAGGTGTTGTTTTCCCTGGTGCTCGTGGCCATCATGACAGTCTTCTTCTTTACGGTACAGTATAATAACCTTCATAACGAAAGACTGGCGCAGCGGGCGCATTCTGTGATCGAAGCGCTGGGTATCCTCTATGCAGAGGAATTCTCTGAAAAAAGAGAAGAGGTTTTCGATCTGGTGTTGAAACAACGGATCAGGCAGCTTTCCCAGATCTTCTCCATAGATGTCAACGCCTATAATCTTGAAGGAGAATTATTGTACTCTTCCCAGCCGGATATGTTCAAAAGGGGATTGCTGGCGCCGATGATGAACCCGAAAGCTTATGACATACTCAAGAATAAAGGTTATTCCAGCTGCATCAACGATGAGCAGATCGGACGGTTGAAGTACCTGGCGGCCTACCTGCCGTTCAATGACCCTAACGGAAGGGTATTGGGGTATATCAACTTCCCTTATTACGGTAAAGAGAAGAATATCCGCAACGATATTGCTTTTTTCCTCATGTCGCTGGTCAATATCTATGTGCTGCTGATCCTGGGAGCCGCTATGATGTCCATCTGGGTGTCTAAAGCGATCGTCCGTCCGTTGAGCATCATTACAGAGAGCATCAGGGGAGTGGAGCTGGGTAAAAAGAACCAGCCGATCTACTGGAAAAATAAAGACGAGATCGGTCAGCTGATAACGGTTTACAACCGGATGATCGATGAACTGGCCGAAAGCGCATCCCTGCTGGCCAAGTCTGAGAGGGAAGGCGCCTGGCGGGAAATGGCTAAGCAGGTGGCGCATGAGATCAAAAACCCGCTGACACCCATGAAGCTGAGCATACAGCACCTGCAGCGGGCTATAGCGGAAGACCGGGATGATATAGAAGAGCTGACCAAAAAGATCGCTTCGAGGCTGATCGAGCAGATTGAGACCCTTTCCAATATTGCCACTGCTTTCTCTGACTTTGCCAGGATGCCGATCGGTAAATTTGAGCATGTCAACATTACTGAAGTGCTGAGGAGTGTATCGGATCTGTTCGTCAGCAGCAGGGAGGTCGAAATACATGTAGATATCCCGGACGAAGAGTATATCGTGTACGCAGACAAGGATCAGTTGGTAAGGGTCTTCAATAACCTGATTAAGAATGCCATTCAGGCTATACCGGAAGCGGTGCACGGAAGGCTGGATATCTCGCTGCATGCAGATGGAGAAGTATGTAATATAATTGTAAAAGATAACGGGGTAGGTATCCCTGCATCCCGGGCTGAGGATATCTTTGAGCCGAATTTTACCACCAAGACTTCCGGTACAGGTTTAGGTCTGGCCATGAGCAAGAGCATCATAGAAGCTGCGGGCGGTAAGATCTGGTTTGAATCAGAAGAGAATAAAGGATCTTCATTTTTTGTGCAATTAAATATCCGCAAATCGTAACTTGATGAAACGCGAAAATTCTTCCCGACTATTTGCTAAAGCAAAGACCCTGATGCCGGGTGGCGTCAATTCTCCGGTCCGGGCATTCCGCTCTGTAAAAGGCGATCCTTTGTTCATAAAAAAAGGTAAAGGCAGCCACATATGGGATGAGGACGAT
>Ga0206116_1000843_pt1 | contig 22276 bp, 24 predicted proteins | sample 3A1Ametagenome_FD_178000 | JGI IMG/M metagenome (GOLD analysis project Ga0206116, IMG submission 178000) | Enriched microbial communities from leaf-cutter ant dump, University of Wisconsin, Madison, United States - 3A1A | ecosystem: Environmental > Terrestrial > Nest > Insects nest > Nest dump...
GCAGGACGCAGCCGCTGAGGCCGAACCCAAGCACGCAGAGCAGCGCCAGGCGCTTCATTGGGCTTGCCCGTCGCGGCTGTCGATCAGCAGCGCCTGAGTGTCACGGGCAATGTTGGACACCGGGCCGCTCTGGCCGATCCACTCGCCCTTGGTAGCGTTGCCCTCGCGAGAAACGCGGGCCACCAGTTGTACCTGGTCGAAACGGGACAGCTTGAGCTCGGGCATCATCGCATCCACATCGGAAAGGCTGATCTGGGTCGGCAGGTCAGAGACCTTCAGACGTTTGACCGCCAACGGCATCGGCGGGCCACTGAGGGCGCGAGCGAAGACGAAGACGGCATCGTCAGGCTGCACCTGGGCCTGTACTTCAGGCGTCAGCGACACACTCACCTCCAGCGCATGTACCTTGGCAGTCGGCTCGGCTGCAGCACTCGGGCTCTCGCCTTCGCCAATCTGCTGACGGGCACGCTCGATACCACTGGCAATCGCCATACGCGACGGATCCTGCTCCGGCAGCACGGCAACCAGGCGCTCCCAGTAGCGTACTGCATCGGCATAGCGCTGGCTTTCATAGGCCGCGATACCGAGCAGGCCGAGGCTGGTGACCTCTTCAGGATCTGCCTTGAGCGCCTCGTCGGTCAACGCCTGCAGCTCGTCGCTCCATTGTTTGTCGCGGGCGAAATACAGGGCCTGAGCCCACTGGCCGAGCAACTCCGGCGCACGGCCGGCCAGGTTCACCGCCTGCTCGAAGGCCTTGGCCGCGTCGTTCGCACGCTCCTGAGCCATGTAGGTACGGCCGAGGAAGTACCAGGCTTCGGCCGAGTCGGGCTGATCCTTGACGGTCTGTTCCAGACGCGCGGTCATCTCTTCGATGCTCTGCGGTTGCTGAGCAGCCATTTGACGCGTCATTTCGACCTGATCGATGGCGCCCCAGTGCAGGTACAGCGCAACGCCCAGCACCGGCACCAGCAATGCCGATACCAATGGAATCTTGCCACCGAGCACGCTGCTGCGGCGCTGTACGCCCTCTGTGTCGTCCAGCAGCTCGCGAGCGGCCTCGGCGCGGCCGGCTTCGAGCTGGGCGTCATCGAGCACGCCAGCCTGGCGCTGGGTTTCCAGCTCCTGCAGACGTTCCTGATAGAGCGTGACGTTGAGTGCGGTGCGGTCTTCTTCCGCCTGCAGCTTGCGAATACGCAGCACCGGAATCAGCAGAAATGCCAGGGCGGTCAGCAACAGCAGCCCGGCGGGCAACCAGAAATCGATCATCGGTCTTTCTTGTCCTGAGAGGCTTGGTCGAGCAACGCGGCGAGGCGCTGTTGCTCATCAGCGGAGAGGCCTGCGGCCGAACGACTTTTCTGCTGCCCGCGGCGGCGCAGCAAAATCACGCCAAGCACGCCGAAGCCGATCACCAGCAGGCCGGCCGGGCCGTACCAGAGCAGCAACGTGCGGCTGGTCAGCGGTGGCTTGTAGAGCACGAAGTCGCCATAGCGCGAGACCAGGAAATCGATGATTTCCTCATTGCTCTTGCCCTCTTCCAGCATGCGGTAGATTTCGCCGCGCAGATCCATGGCGATCGGCGCATCGGAGTCGGCGATGTTCTGGTTCTGGCATTTCGGGCAACGCAGCTCTTCGACCAGGTTGCGATAACGCTGGCGCTCCGCCTCGTTGGCGAACTCGAAGGTATCGATGGCGGCATGGGCGCTGGCCAGCAGACCGAGCGCCAGGCCGGCGGAAATCAGCAGGCGCTTCATGGCTGAGCCTCGTCGACCAGTTCCTGATAGACCGGCGCCAGTTTTTCACGCCAGATGCGCTCGTCGATGGCTCCGACGTACTTGTGGCGGATGATGCCCTTGGCGTCGATGAAGAAGGTTTCTGGTGCACCGTATACCCCCAGATCGAGACCGAGACTGCCCTTGGCATCCTCGATGTTGAGCTGGTAGGGATTGTGCAGATCACGCAGCCACTTCTGCGCTGGCTCACGTTGATCCTTGTAGTTGATACCGTGGATTACCACACCGGCTTCGGCCAGCTTGTTCAGCACCGGGTGTTCGTGACGGCAGGCCGGGCACCAGGTGGCCCAGACGTTTACCAGGGCCGGCTTGCCCTTGAGGTCGTCCTGGGTCAGGGTGCGCTCGGGGTTGTCCAGCGCCGGCAGGCTGAAGGCCGGGAACGGTTTGCCGATCAACGCCGAGGGCAGCTCGGACGGATCGAGGAACAAGCCGCGGTAGAGAAATACCGCGATGCTGAGAAAGGCCAGCAGCGGCAACAGCAGCAGCAAACGTCTCATGCGTTGGCCTCCTGCAAGCCCAGGGCATCACGCACACGGGTTCTGACCTTGATCCGGTAGCGCTTGTCGGCTGCAGCGAGGAAGCCGCCGAAGGCCATCAGCAAGCCGCCGAGCCAGATCCAGCGAACGAAGGGCTTGATGTGAATGCGCACGGCCCAGGCGCCCTGCTCTAGCGGCTCGCCCAGGGCGACGAACAGGTCACGGGTGAAACCGGCATCGATGCCTGCCTCGGTCATGGTCGACTGTTGCACGGTGTAAAGGCGCTTCTCCGGATGCAGCACCTTGATCTGCCGCTCACCGTCGAAGATCCGCACCGTGCCCTTGTCGGAAATGAAGTTGGGGCCTTCATGATGCACCGCGCCCTCGAACTGGAAGCGATAACCCGCCAACTCCACCGAGTCACCCGGCGCCATGCGCAAATCGCGCTCATAGCTGCCCAGGCTGGTCAGCACCACACCCAGGGCGCACACGGCAAATCCCAGATGCGCCATCTGCATGCCCCAGTAACTGCGCGTCAGGCCCGGCAGGCCCTTGATCAAGCCCTTGTGGCGCGTCTTGTCGAGAATGTCGCGCACCCCCGCCAGCACCACCCAGAAGGCCAGCAGGCAGACCGCCAGCACCGCCCAATGGAAGTCGCCGTGAACGAAGGTGGCGATCAACGCCAGTACCACGCTGGCCACCAGCACCGGGGCCAACATGCGGCCCAGCCAGTTCAGAGGGGTGTCCTTCCAGCGCACGATGACGCCGACCGCGATCACCGCCATCAGCGGCAGGAACAGCGCGTTGAAGTAAGGCGGGCCGACCGACAGTTTGGCGCCGGTCAGGGCATCGAGTACCAGCGGGTAGAGGGTGCCGAGCAGGATCATGGATGCAGCCACGATGAGCACGATGTTGTTGACCAGCAGCAGCGTCTCACGCGACCACAGGCCGAAACCGACCTGGCTCTTGACCACCGGGGCACGCACGGCGAACAGCGCCAGCGAACCACCGACTACCACCAGCAAGAAGGCGAGGATGAACACGCCACGCTCCGGATCGGTGGCGAAGGCGTGTACCGAGGTCAGGACGCCGGAACGAACCAGGAAGGTGCCCAGCAGGCTGAGGGAGAACGCGGCGATGGCCAGCAGCACCGTCCAGCTCTTGAACACGCCACGCTTCTCGGTCACTGCCAGCGAGTGAATCAGCGCGGTACCCACCAGCCAGGGCATGAAGGACGCGTTCTCTACCGGATCCCAGAACCACCAGCCGCCCCAGCCCAACTCGTAGTAGGCCCACCAGGAGCCCAGGGCGATACCAATGCCGAGGAAGGCCCAGGCGACGATGGTCCACGGACGCGACCAGCGCGCCCAGGCCGCATCGAGCTTGCCACCCAGCAACGCGGCGATGGCGAAGGAGAAGGCCACCGAGAATCCGACGTACCCCATGTAGAGCATCGGCGGATGCACGATCAGGCCGAAGTCCTGCAACAACGGGTTGAGGTCGCGACCATCGACCGGCGTGTTCGGCAGCAGACGCTCGAAGGGGTTCGAGGTGACGATCAGGAACAGCAGGAAGCCGACGCTGATCATGCCCATCACCGCCAGCACGCGGGCGAGCATCTCTTCCGGCAAGTGGCGCGAGAAAATCGCCACGGCAAAGGTCCAGCCCCCCAGGATCAGCGCCCACAATAACAGGGAGCCTTCGTGCGCGCCCCATACGGCGCTGAACTTGTAATACCAGGGCAGCGCCGTGTTGGAGTTGTTGGCCACGTAGGCGACGGAAAAATCGTCGACCATGAAGGCATAGGTCAGGCACAGGAAGGAGAACAACAGGAAGGCGAACTGCCCCCAGGCCGCCGGCTGCGCCAGGCTCATCCACTGGTGGTCACCACGCCAGGCGCCGATCAGCGGCAGGGTCGCCTGCACCAGGCACAGGCACAGCGCCAGGATCATCGCCAGATGGCCGAGCTCGGGAATCATTGCGCGCTCTCCTGCTGATAACCCTGCTTGGCGGCCTTGGCCTCATCGTGCTTCTGCATCATTCCGCTCTTTTCCAGCGCCTGCATGACTTCAGGCGGCATGTAGTTCTCGTCGTGCTTGGCCAGTACCTCGTCGGCCACCAGCACGCCCTCTTCGTTGACCCGGCCCAGAGCGACGATACCCTGCCCCTCGCGGAACAGATCCGGCAGGATGCCCTGGTAGCGAATGGTCACGCCGTGCGCGCCATCGGTGACGATGAAGTCCACTTCCAGCGAATCGGCCGAACGCTTCACCGAGCCCTCTTCCACCAAACCGCCAGCGCGAATACGCGTATCGACCGGCGCCTCACCGTTGGCGATCTGGCTTGGGGTGTAGAACAGGTTGATGTTCTCCTGCAATGCGGTCAGCGCCAGCGCCACGGCGATGCTGACGCCGCAGAGAATGGCCAGGACGATGTACAGACGTTTCTTGCGAACCGGATTCACTTCGACTTCTCCCGGCGCAAACGACGCGCCTCGTCTTGCAGGTAACGGCGGCGCGCCAGGATCGGCAACGCCACATTCAACGCCAGGATCGCCAGGCTGATGCCGTAGGCACTCCAGACGTAGGCGCCATGGGTGCCCATGGCGAGAAATTCGGCAAAGGACGAGAAGCTCATGCCTTGCCCTCCACCAGGTGCTGCACTTCGGCTTTCACCCAGCTGCTGCGCGATTCACGCTTGAGCACTTCCAGGCGCATGCGATAGAGCAGCACAGCGCCAAAGAAACAGTAGAAACCCAGCACCGCGAGCAGCAACGGCAGCCACATCTCCACCGGCATCGCGGGCTTCTCGGTGACCTTGAAAGTGGCGCTCTGGTGCAACGAGTTCCACCACTCGACCGAGTATTTGATGATCGGGATATTCACCACGCCGACGATGGCGAGCACGGCGCAGGCCTTGGCGGCACTGTCGCGGTTGCTGATGGCATTGCCCAGAGCGATGACACCGAAATAGAGGAACAGCAGGATCAGCATCGAGGTCAGGCGCGCGTCCCAGACCCAGTAGGTGCCCCAGGTCGGCTTGCCCCAGATGGCGCCGGTAAGCAGTGCGATAGCGGTCATCCAGGCACCGATGGGCGCGGCCTGCTGCAGCGCGACGTCGGCCAGTTTCATCTTCCACACCAGACCGACCAAGCCGGCGATGGCCAGCGTGACGTAGATGGACTGAGCGAGAAAGGCCGCGGGAACGTGGATGTAGATGATGCGAAAGCTGTTGCCCTGCTGGTAGTCCGGCGGCGCGAAAGCCAGGCCCCAGACCAGACCGGCGGCAATCAGCAACACGGCAGCGATGCTGAGCCAGGGCAGCCAGCGGCCGCTCATCTCATAGAACCACTTGGGCGAACCCCATTTGTGAAACCACGTCCAGTTCATGCTCGACTCATTATTCAGGCCTGATCCGGCGGCTATCCGGCTCAGATGTCAGTCACGGTTCGTTCTTATTCGCCGACACTGATGGTCAGACCGGCGGCAATCGCAAAAGGTGTCAGGGTCACCGCCAAAGCGGTGAGGCTGGCCAGCCACAACAGATGACCGGTCGCCGGCAGTCCTTGCAGGGCCGCCTGCAACGCCCCGCTGCCCAAGATCAGCACCGGGATGTACAGCGGCAGAATCAGCAGCGCCAGCAGCAGGCCGCCGCGCTTGAGGCCCACGGTGAGCGCCGCGCCCACCGCGCCGAGCAGGCTCAACACCGGGGTGCCGAGCAGCAGGGAAATCAGCAGAATCGGCAGGCAACGCCCTGGCAAACCGAGCATCAACGCCAGCAAGGGCGCCAGCAGAACCAGCGCCAGCCCACTGAACAGCCAGTGTGCCAGCACCTTGGCCAACACCAGAAGAGGCAGGGGGTGCGACGAAAGGACCCACTGTTCCAGCGAGCCATCCTCGAAATCACTGCGGAAAAGCCCGTCCAGCGAGAGCAGCACGGCCAAAAGCGCCGCCACCCAGACCAGGCCCGGAGAAAGGGTTTGCAACAATTGCGTCTCCGGCCCCACCGCCAATGGAAACAGAGCGATGACGATGGCGAAGAACACCAGGGGATTGGCCAGATCGGACGGGCGGCGCGCCAACAGGCGCATCTCGCGCGACAGCAACTGAGTGAAGACGTTACTCATGCGGCGTGTTGCCCCAGATCCAGGTCGCGATAGGTCGCCGGCTTGTGCTGCAGGCTGTGGTGAGTGGTCAGCACCACCACACCACCGCGTTCGCAGTGCCCGGCCAAGTGCGCTTCGAGTTGCGCCACACCGCTCTTGTCCAAAGCGGTGAAGGGTTCATCGAGCACCCACAGCGGCGGCGTATCGGCAAGGTACAGGCGCGCCAGGGCCACGCGGCGCTGCTGGCCAGCAGACAGGGTGTGACAGGGAACGTCCTCGAAACCACGCAGACCAACCGCCTCAAGCGCCTGCCAGATCGCCTCGCGGCTGGCAGGACGGTGCAGCGCGCAGAGCCAGGCCAGATTCTCTTCGGCAGTCAGCAGGCCCTTGATGCCGGCGGCGTGACCGATCCACAGCAGGTTGCGCGCCAGCTCGCTGCGTTGCTCGGACAAGGCCTTGCCCTGCAGCAGGATATCGCCTGCGGTCGGCTGGCGCAGACCGGCAATCAGGCGCAGCAGGCTGGTCTTGCCGCTGCCATTGGGCCCACTGATCTGCAGCATGTCGCCAGCGTCGAGGCGAAACGCCAACTGCTCGAAAAGCATGCGCCAATCCCGCTCACAGCTGAGCGCCACGGCTTCTAGAAGGGGAACGGGACGGGTCATCGATACCTGGCAGGGTTAAAGTCGACGGTGCTCCGGCCGCTATACTGACGCGTGCCGGAAGTACTATGCGCAGTGGGGCGGCATTATACATGGCGCGCCACTGTCCCCGCAGTCAGCATTTTCGACAGGGTGTGAATCGCGTAGGGTGCGCAGTGTGTACCGCCAACCGACGCACGGCGCCCCTACGGCACCTTCGATGGACGGAGCCTATACGAGAGCCCATGAGCGAAATCAGCAGCCCACGCCCGCTTCCCCCTTCGGCGCCGGTCATCCGCAGTACGGCGACGGCCGCCGATATGGCCGTGCGCCTGCTACAACCGCTGGAAGGCATGCTGGCCGCCGGTGAAAGCGCCAAGGCCGAAGTGATCGCCGTACGCGAGCAAGCGCAGAGCTTTCAATTGCTGCTCAAGCTGACGCTGGAGGGCGGCCGCCAAGCGACCGTGCAGGCGGATAGCTCGCGGCCGCTGGCGCAGGGCACGGCCCTGACCGTTACCGCACTGTCCGACACGCGCCTGAGCGTGCTGCTGCAACCCGGTGGCGACAAGGCCCTGACCAAGCTCGACCTGCAGCAACTGCCACCCGGCACGCTGGTACAGGGCAAGGTCATCAGCAACGCCCCGATGCCTGCGCAGAATGCGCAAACGATCTATCGTCTGGTGGTCAACCTGCTCAACACACCGCTGGCCGGCAACAAGCTGGCCATCGACAGCCCCCTGAACCTGCCGCTCGGCAGCCTGCTCAGTGCTCAGGTACAAGGCAGCCAGAGTCTCGCCTTTCTACCGCTCAGCGGCCGCCTCGATCAGTTGGTACTAGGCCAGCAACTGGCCGCTCAGCAAAACCGTCAGGCCTCGCTGGAGGGCTTGTTCAAAGGCTTGCAAGGACTGGCCGGTACCGACGACGCGCTGCGCGGCAGTATCGACAAGCTGCTCGGCGCCCTCCCCGACAGCAGCCAACTCAGCACCGCCAAGGGCCTGGCGCAGGCGCTCGAAGGCAGTGGCCTACTGCTTGAGGCCAAACTGCTGCAAGGCCAGACCAGTGGCCTGGCGCAGGATCTCAAAGCCAACCTGCTGCGCCTGATCGCGCAGTTGGCCCCACAACTGCCCGGCGGCGCCGGTACCCTGACCGGCCTGCAGAACGCCCTCAACCAGAACCTGCCGAACCTAGCTCGGCAGTTGCTCGGCGTCAACGCCAATGGCACGGCCCGCCAACAGGCGCTGACCTTTCCCCTGCCCTCACGACTGCTGCAGAACATGGACGGTGAGGCCGACCTGGAAACCTTGCTCAAGCTCGCCGCTGCTGCCATTTCCAGGCTGCAGACCCACCAGTTGTCGAGCCTGGCACAGACTCAGGTAGACGCTAACGGCAACCTGCTGACCACCTGGCAACTTGAGCTGCCGATGCGCCACCAACAGGAAGTGATTCCTCTGCAGATCAAACTGCAGCGCGAGGAACAGAATGCCAAGGGCGAGAAGAACGAACCCAAGGAAACCCTCTGGCGAATCGACCTGGCCTTCGATCTCGATCACCTGGGCCCGCTGCAGGTTCGTGCGCAACTGCTGCGCGGCAGCCTCTCCAGCCAGCTGTGGGCAGAGCGCGCCGATACCGCATCGCTGATCAGCGCCGAGCTGGGCAACCTGCGTGAGCGCCTGCAGTCCGCAGGCCTGGAGGTAGGCGAGCTGGCCTGCAGCCAGGGCATGCCGCCACAGGGGCCGAAGACCTCGCTGGAGCAACGCTGGGTGGACGAAACCGCATGAGCCGTAAGACGCCCCCCGAAGCTCGCCAGGCTATCGCCCTCAATTATGACGGGCAGAGTGCGCCGATACTCAGCGCCAAGGGCGATGACGAGCTGGCCGAGGCCATCCTCGCCATCGCCCGCGAGTACGAAGTGCCGATCTATGAGAATGCCGAACTGGTACGCCTGCTGGCGCGTCTGGAACTGGGCGATGCGATTCCCGAGTCGCTGTATCGCTGCATCGCCGAAATCATCGCCTTCGCCTGGTACCTGCAAGGCAAGGCACCCGAGGGGTTCACTCCCGGTGAGGAAACCGAGCGCGACGTCACGCCGCCGCTGCCTCGCCTGAGCGGGCCATCTCGCTGATTTCCCGTAGGGCGGGTGCAACCCGCCATCACCGATTTGGCGGGCTGCACCCGCCCTACGCACTGAAGTAGGAAAAAGACGCGGTTGAACTATTGCGTCTTGGGCCGATGCAAGCGACTGATCAGCTCGGCCTCGGCCGTGCTCAGCCCGCAGGATTGGGTGAGGTCATCGACGCTGGCGCCCATCCCCACCAGCCGGGCGGCCTGGGTGAAGGACAGGCTGTCCGGATCACGCTGCTCGATCTGACTGACCTTGTCAGGTAGCGGCGCCACCACCCGGCGCAACTCGTGCAGCTCCTCGCCCATACGGATGCTGCCGGTCAGGTAGGCATCCAGGCGCTTGCTGAGTTCGCGGATCCGACTGTCCCGCACGGCATCGCGCTTGGCCTGCTCCGCCAGCATACGCTGCTGATTGCGATACAGGCCATTGCAGACGATGCCCAATGCCACGCATAGCAGCGCCACGAAGGCCAGGGCCGCGGCAAGCATGGCAAACTCGGACATGGCTCAGATGCTCTCCAGCTCCGACCATTCTTCCTCGGACATCATCTTGTCCAGCTCGACCAGGATCAGCAGCTCGCCGTTCTTGTTGCACACGCCCTGGATGAACTTGGCCGACTCGTCGTTGCCGACATTCGGTGCGGTCTCGATCTCGGACTGACGCAGGTAGACCACTTCAGCCACGCTATCGACCAGGATGCCGACCACCTGCTTGTCCGCCTCGATGATGACGATGCGGGTGTTGTCGGTAACCGGCGCAGAACCCAGGCCGAAACGCTGGCGGGTATCGATCACGGTGACCACATTGCCACGCAGGTTGATGATGCCCAGTACGTAGCTCGGCGCACCCGGCACCGGAGCAATCTCGGTGTAGCGCAGCACTTCCTGCACCTGCATCACGTTGATGCCATAGGTTTCGTTATCCAGGCGAAAGGTCACCCACTGCAGAATCGGATCTTCGGCACCTTGTGCAGAACTTTTCTTCATGTCCCTAGCCTCGTCAAAAACCGCTCAGTGCGGCATGCGCGGGTCGACCCGCTTGTCATCAACTATAGAGCCCGCTGACGCAGGCTCACCAATTCTCAATGCAGTTTTCCTGCGGCCAGGCGTTTGGCAGCACCGCTGGCGATCAACTCGGCCAAGGCCGCGACGTCGAGCAGTGCGCACATGTGTTCGATCACCGTTCCCGCCAGCCAGGGCCGCTGGGTACGCTGACTACGCCACTTGACCTCGCTCGGATCAAGGCGAATCGAGCGGCTGACCTGATGCACAGCCAGCCCCCATTCGTAGCCTTGTACCGAAATCACATACTGCAAGCCATCGCGGAAATCGTCGCGATAGCGATCAGGCATCACCCAGCGCGCGGTATCCAGCACTTTCAGGTTGCCGGCCTGGCTCGGCAGAATGCCGAGGAACCATTCTGGCTGACCGAACAACGGCGTCAGCTCCTGTCCTTCCAGCGGATATATCGACCCCAGGCAGATCAGCGGTACCGCCAGGGTCAACCCGGCAACATCGAACAACAGACACTCGAACGGCTCTTCGGCCCAGGCCGGACGCCCATCCGCCAGAACACCGGCAGGTTGCGTGGCGAAATCCACCACAGCGGCAACCACAGGGGGCGCGATGTCCTCGACGACAGGCGCTTGCACTGGCGCAAGCAACTCGACTGGCGCGACCTCGACTGCTGCGGGCACCGGCGGTTCGACGATCTCGGCGAACGCGACGGGCTCGATCAGGCGCGCATCGCGTACCTGCTCCTCAAGCACGGCAGCCTCGAACTCGTCGAGGCTGACGGACATCTCCAGCTCAGCAGCAGCCTCCTGCAGCAGACCATCGAGGTACGACTGCAAGGCCAGCTGGGAACGCGTGGCAGTGGCGAGGTTACGACTCATGACTGAAACCCGGAATGGAAAGCTTCACAGCCTATCGGCCGCAGCACGGCCCGACTTGAGCACAGTTCAACACAGACGCTCATTTCAGGCCACCTGCGCCGCTGGCTGATGAGTCAGCAGGTGTTTGAGCAGGGCACGATAAGCGATCACCCCGCGGCTATTGGCGTCGAACTGGGACGGCGTGCGGCCAGCGCGGCTGGCATCACGCAAGCGCGTGTCGACCGGAATGTACGCCGGCCACAGATGCTCGGGATAGGTATTGCGCAGCACGCGCAAGGTACTCATGGACGCCTGGGTTCGACGATCAAACAGCGTCGGCACGATGGTGTAGGGCAACGCCTGCTTGCGCGAACGATTGATCATCGCCAGGGTGCTGATCATGCGCTCCAGGCCCTTGACCGCGAGAAACTCGGTCTGTACCGGGATCACCAGCTGCTGGCTGGCTGCCAGGGCGTTGACCATCAGCACGCCGAGCAAGGGCGGGCTGTCGATGATGGCGTGATCGAAATCGCCCCATAGCTGCGCCAGGCTCTTGGCGATCACCAGGCCCAGGCCGTTCTGCCCGGGAGACTGGCGCTCCAGCGTCGCAAGCGCGGTGCTCGATGGCAACAGGGAAATGTTCTCGTGGCTGGTGCCGTGCAACAGCTGCTTGGGAAGGCCTTGCGGCACGTTGCCCTGGTGCAGGAACAGGTCGAAGCAACTGTGCTCCAGCGCATCGGGGTCATGACCGAAATAGCTGGTCATCGACCCATGCGGATCGAGATCGACCACGATCACACGCTTGCCGGCATCGGCCAACAGGCCTGCCAGGGCGATGGAGGTGGTGGTCTTGCCGACTCCACCTTTCTGATTGGCTACTGCCCAGACTTTCATGTTCTCTCATCCTCCCGGCGTGAGGCGCTCAGGCCGAGAATGGCTGTCGCCGGCACGCAGCAGGCGACTGGGATTTGACGGCTCACGACTGTGGAACCCCCGACGCAGACGCTGGTGCAGGTTGCGTGCCAGCCTCGGACTGCTGAGTCGCGGCGCTGCCATCGCTGCGGCGGGTTTCGAGGTTGCGCGAAATCACCAGTACTACCCGGCGATTGCGCCCCCTGCCCTCCGCCGTGGCATTGTCGGCCACCGGCTGGAACTCGCCGTAACCGACGGCCGCCAAACGTGAAGGGTCGACGCCATCCATAGCCAGCATACGCACGATGCTCGCCGCGCGCGCCGAAGACAACTCCCAGTTGGTTGGGTACTGGGCAGTCTGTATCGGCAAGTTGTCAGTGAAGCCTTCGACTTTTATCGGATTCTGATACGGTGCCAGAATCTTGGCGACCTTCTCGATAATGTCGAACGCCTGATTGTTCGGAATGGCGTCGCCGCTGGGAAACAGCAGGCTCGAACTCAACTCGATCTCGATCCACATCTCGTTGCCGCGCAGGGTCAACTGGTCACTCTGGATCAACTCACCGAACACTTCACGCACGCTGGAGGCAATGCTCTGTAAGGTGGCGTCCGAACTGGGATCGTCCAGCGCGGTATTGTCAGGTTCGCTGGTGCGTGGCCGCTCTTCACCCACCGGAATGGGCTTGATCGAGCGATCAGGCTGGTTGAATACGCCGGTCAGCGACTCCGAGAGGATCTTGTACTTGCCTTCGTTGATCGAGGAGATCGAGTACATCACCACGAAGAAGGCAAACAGCAGCGTGATGAAGTCGGCGTAGGAAACCAGCCAACGCTCATGGTTCTCATGTTCTTCTTGGTGCCGCCTGCGTGCCATGCCATGCCTCCATCAGTCCATGAAGCCTTGCAGCTTCAGTTCGATGGAACGCGGGTTCTCACCCTCGGCGATGGACAGGATCCCTTCCAGCAACATCTCGCGATAGCGCGACTGGCGCAACGCAATGGACTTGAGCTTGTTGCCGATCGGCAACAGCAACAGGTTGGCGAAACCGACGCCATAGATGGTGGCGACGAAGGCCACGGCGATACCACTGCCGAGCATGCTCGGGTCGGCCAGGTTACCCATCACATGGATCAGGCCCATCACCGCACCGATGATACCGATGGTCGGCGCGTAGCCGCCCATGCTCTCGAATACCTTGGCCGCCTGGATATCGCGCGCTTCCTGGGTATAGAGATCGACCTCCAGGATGCTGCGGATGGATTCCGGCTCGGCACCGTCGACCAGCAACTGCAGGCCCTTGCGTGCATAGGGATCGGGCTCGCCATCGGCCACCGACTCGAGGCCGAGCAGACCCTCCTTGCGCGCCACCATGCTCCAGCCAACGACCCGGTTGATACCTCCCACCAGGTCGATGCGCGGCGGAAAGAAAATCCAGCGCACGACACCCATGGCGCGCTTGAACACACTGACGGGTGCTTGCAGGAACGCCGCACCCAAGGTGCCGCCAATCACGATCAGGGCCGCCGGACCGTTGAGCAGCGCCCCGGCGTTGCCCCCTTCCAGATAGTTGCCACCCAGTATCGCGACGAACGCCAGGATGACGCCGATTAGGCTCAATACATCCATGCAGACACGCTCGACTCAGCCTTCATCATTGGCAGGCCTCGGTCAGATGCCGGCCGATGTCATCCAGGCCATAGACCGCGTCGGCCAGGTTGGCCTTCACCACCGCCATCGGCATGCCGTAGATCACGCAGCTGGCCTCGTCCTGCGCCCAGACCTGACTGCCACCCTGCTTGAGCAGGCGCGCGCCCTCACGGCCATCGGCGCCCATGCCGGTCAGCACCACTGCCAGTACCTTGTCGCCATAGGACTTGGCCGCCGAACCGAAGGTGATATCCACGCAGGGTTTGTAGTTGAGGCGCTCATCGCCGGGCAGAATCTTCACCACACCACGGGCATCGACCATCATCTGCTTGCCGCCAGGGGCCAGCAACGCCAGGCCAGGGCGCAGCACATCGCCGTCCTCGGCTTCCTTGACCTGGATGCGGCAGAGCTTGTCCAGGCGCTCGGCGAAGGCCTTGGTGAAGGCTGCCGGCATGTGCTGAATCAGCACCAAGGGTGCCGGGAAATTGGCTGGCAATTGCGTCAGCACACGCTGCAGTGCCACCGGGCCGCCAGTGGAGGTACCAATGGCCACCAACTTGTAAGACTTGCGCTTGGGCGCGGCCGAACTCGGCGCGGCACTGGAAGCACCAGGCGTCGGTGCAGTACGCGGCGTGGCGGTAGGCGTGGCCGAACGCACTGGCGCAACAGCAGGACGACTAGTCGGCGCCGCTGCCGGACTGGCCGCAGTTGGCGCCGGAGCCACTGCAGCCGAGCTGAAACGGCGATTGCTGCGTGCGATGGTATGTACCTTCTCGCACAGCATCTGCTTGACCTTCTCGGGATTGCGCGAGATGTCCTCGAAATTCTTCGGCAGGAAGTCCACCGCCCCAGCATCCAGCGCATCGAGGGTGACACGGGCGCCTTCGTGGGTCAGCGAGGAGAACATCAACACCGGCGTCGGGCAGCGCTGCATGATGTTTCGTACCGCAGTGATGCCGTCCATCATCGGCATCTCGTAATCCATGGTGATCACGTCAGGCTTGAGCGCTAACGCCTGATCGATGGCTTCCCGCCCGTTGGTGGCCGTGCCCACGACCTGAATACTGGGGTCAGCAGACAGAATTTCCGAAACGCGCCGGCGGAAAAAACCGGAGTCGTCCACCACCAGAACCTTAACTGCCATACACACTCCTAGACAGCGCAGGCCTCGCCTGCGCTGCAACCATCAGAAACGTCGAGCATAGCGCTTGAGCATGCTCGGCACGTCGAGAATCAACGCGATGCGTCCATCACCCGTGATCGTGGCGCCGGACATCCCGGGCGTGCCCTGAAGCATCTTGCCCAGTGGCTTGATTACCACTTCTTCCTGGCCGACCAATTGATCGACGACAAAGCCGATGCGTTGGCTGCCGACGGTGAGGATCACCACATGACCTTCGCGCTGACCTTCGTGGAAGGCCTGCGGCACCAGCCAACGCTTGAGATAGAACAGGGGCAGCGCCTTGTCACGCACGATCACCACTTCCTGACCATCGACCACGTTGGTGCGCGACAGATCGAGGTGGAAGATCTCGTTGACGTTGACCAGCGGGAAGGCGAAAGCCTGGTTCTCCAGCATCACCATCAGCGTCGGCATGATCGCCAGGGTCAATGGCACCTTGATGATGATCTTCGAGCCCTGGCCCTTCTGCGAGAACACGTTGACCGTGCCATTGAGCTGGGAAATCTTGGTTTTCACCACGTCCATGCCGACGCCGCGGCCGGACACATCGGAGATCTCGGTCTTGGTCGAGAAGCCCGGGGCGAAGATCAGGTTGTAGCACTCGAACTCGTTCAGGCGCTCGGCTGCATCCTTGTCCAGCAAACCCTTCTCGACGGCCTTGGCACGCAGCACGTCGGCATCCATACCTTTGCCATCGTCGGTGATCGACAGCAGGATGTGGTCGCCTTCCTGCTCGGCGGACAGCACCACGCGGCCTGCGCGGGCCTTGCCAGCTTTCTCGCGCTCTTCCGGGGTTTCCACACCGTGGTCGACGGCATTGCGCACCAAGTGCACCAGCGGGTCGGCGAGGGCCTCGACCAGGTTCTTGTCGAGGTCGGTCTCTTCACCCACCAGCTCGAGGTTGATTTCCTTCTTCAGGTTGCGCGCCAGATCGCGCACCAGGCGCGGGAAGCGGCCGAAGACCTTCTTGATCGGCTGCATGCGGGTCTTCATCACCGAGGTCTGCAGATCCGCAGTCACCACGTCGAGGTTCGACACGGCCTTGGACATGGCCTCGTCGCCGCTGTTGAGCCCCAGGCGTACCAGGCGGTTACGCACCAGCACCAGCTCGCCGACCATGTTCATGATCTCGTCGAGGCGCGCGGTATCGACCCGCACCGTGGTTTCCGCCTCGCTCGCCGGTGCTGCCGCCTTGTCAGAGGCCGGTGCCGGAGCGGCCGGCGCACGCGCCGCAGCAGGCTCGGGCTTGGCTGCGGGCTTGGCCGGAGCGGCTTTCGCTACAGCAGGCTTGGCTACGGCCGCAGGTGCCGGTGCAGGCTCGCTCGGAGGAACGAATTTGCCTTTGCCATGCAACTGATCGAGCAGGGATTCGAATTCGTCATCGGTAATCTCGTCACTGACCGGCGCAGCAGCTTCGACCGTCGCGGCGGCCGGAGCGGCCGCTTCAGGCGCCGCGGAAAACTGCCCCTTGCCATGCAGCTGATCGAGCAGAGCCTCGAATTCGTCGTCGGTGATATCGTCACCGACCGGAGCGGCGGCAGGTGCAGCCGCGACGGTAACGTCAGCCGAAGCCTCGACCGTACCGCTGAACTGGCCCTTGCCGTGCAACTGATCGAGCAGAGATTCGAACTCGTCGTCGGTAATTTCATCACTGGTCGCAACGCTCTCGCTTGCCGGCGCGCCTCCCAGGGCATCGAGCAGTTGCTCGAATTCACTGTCGGTGATGTCGCCAGAGGCGGCGGCCGCAGCGACCGGCTCGGGCACTGCTACGGGCTCGGGCTCACGAGCAGGAACCGGGGCTGCTGGAGCCGAGTCGGCGCCCGCCGGTTCGGCCAGGCGCGCCAATGCAGCCAGCAGTTCAGGAGTGGCAGGTGTCGGCTCGCGGCGCTCACGCACCTCGCCGAACATGCCATTGACAGCATCAAGAGCCTCGAGCACCACATCCATCAATTCCGAATCGACGCGACGTTCACCCTTGCGCAGGATGTCGAAGACGTTTTCGGCGATATGGCAGCACTCCACCAGCTCATTGAGCTGGAGGAAGCCCGCTCCGCCCTTGACGGTATGGAAACCGCGAAAGATGGCGTTGAGCAGGTTCATGTCGTCCGGTCGGCTTTCCAGCTCGACTAATTGTTCGGACAACTGTTCGAGAATCTCGCCGGCCTCTACCAGGAAATCCTGGAGGATCTCTTCATCGGCGCCGAAGCTCATATTGTGTGCTCCTTAGAACCCTAGGCTGGACAGCAGGTCGTCGACATCGTCCTGACTGGAGGCAACGTCATCACGCTTATCGGCATGAATCTGCGGACCTTCACCCCGCGATGGCTCTTTTAATTTTTCCTGTTCGGTGCGCAGCACTTCGTGGTCGTGCTGAATACCGGCAAAACGGTCGACCTGGCTGGCCATCAACATCAGCTTGAGCAGGTTGCTTTCCACTTCGGTCACCAGCTGGGTGACACGCTTGATCACTTGCCCGGTCAGATCCTGATAGTCCTGTGCCAGCAGAATGTCGTTGAGGTGACTGGAAAGTTTGTTGCCATCACGCTCGCTGCGAGCGAGGAACAGTTCGATGCGTTTGGCCAACTCACGAAAGCCATCGGCGCCCATTTCACGGCGCATGAAACGGCCCCACTCGACGCTCAGACTCTGCGCCTCATCGCTCAGGTCATTGACCAGCGGCGCGCTCTGCTCCACCAGATCCATGGTGCGATTAGCAGCCTTCTCGGTCATCGTGACGACGTAATTCAGGCGCTCGGTGGCATCGGCGATCTGCGACAGCTCCTGGGCATGCGGCATACGCGGATCAAGCTGGAAATTGACGATGGCGTTGTGCAGCTCACGGGTCAGCTTGCCGACCTCGTGATACAGGCCACGATCACGAACCTTGTTGAGCTCATTAATCAGTTGTACCGCGGCGCCGAAGTTGCCTTGTTCGAGGCTATCGACCAGATCGCGGGCGTTGCTTTTCAGGGTCGACTCAAGGTCACCCATCGTGGAGTCATCGTGTTCCATAGCACCCTCGCGGCCGACATCAGCCGTTGACCCGCTCGAAGATCTTCTCGATCTTTTCCTTCAGCACCTGGGCGGTGAAGGGTTTGACCACATAGCCATTCACGCCGGCTTGGGCCGCCTCGATGATCTGATCGCGCTTGGCTTCGGCAGTCACCATCAACACCGGCAGGTGCTTCAGGCGTTCGTCGGCGCGCACGGCGCGCAGCAGGTCGATGCCGGTCATACCGGGCATGTTCCAGTCGGTCACCAGAAAATCGAAGCTGCCACTTTGCAACATCGGCAATGCCGAGGTGCCATCGTCGGCTTCTGCGGTGTTGGTGAAACCCAAGTCCCGCAAGAGGTTCTTGATGATCCGTCGCATCGTCGAGAAATCGTCAACGATGAGGATTTTCATGTTCTTGTCCAAGTCGACCTCCGTACAGTCCCAAACGTATTGCGCTCGCAACCACGTCCTTTAATCATGAAACCGTTAACAGGCCGTTTAAGCCTGCGAATACGCTGTTCAGCCAGCGCGCCATTCACTCAGCCGCGAACGCAGGCGCGCTGCGCACTGGCTGTGCAACTGGCTGACGCGTGACTCGCTAACCCCCAGCACTTCGCCGATTTCTTTCAAGTTCAGTTCTTCGTCGTAATACAGCGCCAGCACGAGACGTTCACGCTCCGGCAAGCCAGCGATGGCATCGGCCAAGGCCGCCTGGAAGCGTTCGTCTTCGAGGTCCCGCGAAGGTTCGAGGTGGGTGTGCCCGGCGTCTTCGTGCAACCCGCCATGCTCGCCGTCCTGCAACAGGTCGTCGAAGCTGAACAGGCGGCTGCCCAAAGTGTCGCCAAGAATGCCGTAGTAATCCTCCAGACTCAATTGGAGTTCGGCCGCAACTTCGTGATCTTTAGCGTCACGCCCCGTTCTGGCCTCAACAACGCGAATCGCATCGCTGACCATACGGCTGTTACGGTGCACCGAACGTGGCGCCCAATCCCCCTTGCGCACCTCGTCGAGCATGGCACCACGGATACGGATACCGGCGAAGGTTTCGAAGCTGGCGCCCTTGCTGGAGTCGTATTTGCGCGAGGCTTCGAGCAGACCGATCATGCCGGCCTGGATCAGGTCATCGACCTGCACGCTGGCCGGCAGACGGGCCAGCAAGTGATAGGCAATGCGCTTGACCAGCGGCGCATAGCGCTCGATCAGCTGATGCTGGGAATCCTGCGCCTGTGCCTTGTTGTACATACGAAGTCCAGAGGCTGCTGTCATACGGCCGAGTCTGCAGTCGGTTGCTGCACCAGACGCTCGACGAAAAATTCCAGATGGCCACGGGGATTGGCCGGCAACGGCCAGGTGTCGACCTTCTGAGCTATCGCCTTGAACGCCAGAGCGCACTTGGATCGAGGGAAGGCTTCATAGACGGCGCGCTGTTTCTGCACGGCCTTGCGCACGCACTCATCGTAGGGCACGGCACCGACATACTGCAGGGCGACATCGAGGAAACGATCCGTCACCTTGGTCAGCTTAGCAAAGAGATTGCGCCCTTCCTGCGGGCTGTGGGCCATGTTGGCCAAAACGCGGAAGCGGCTGATGCCGTGGTCGCGGTTGAGTAGTTTGATCAGCGCGTAGGCGTCGGTGATCGAAGTCGGCTCGTCGCACACCACCACGAGAATTTCCTGCGCGGCACGAACGAAACTGACCACCGCATCGCCAATACCGGCCGCGGTGTCGATCACCAGCACGTCGAGGTTCTCGCTGATGTCGCTGAACGCCTGGATCAGGCCGGCGTGCTGCATCGGCGTAAGACTGACCATGCTCTGCGTACCGGACGCCGCCGGCACGATACGAACACCGCCGGGCCCCTGCAGCAGCACGTCACGCAGATCGCATTCACCTGCGATCACATCGGCCAGGGTGCGCTTGGGCGTCAGGCCCAACAGAACGTCGACGTTGGCCAGGCCAAGGTCAGCGTCCATCAGCATCACCCGACGACCAAGATCGGCCAGGGCCATGGACAGATTGACCGACACGTTGGTCTTGCCGACGCCACCCTTGCCGCCAGTCACCGCAATCACCTGTACGGGATGCATACCCATGTTCTTTCTACACCTTGTCTAACTTCGACTTGGCCCTTCGGCCGTTCACTCCCGCCAACCGCGCAGGAGGATGCACTGTTCTCGTCGCCTCAGCCGGCACGTGCCGGGATGTGGTATAGCCCGGCGAACATCTGCGCCATGGCATCTTCACTCGGTTCTTCGGCGGCCTGCAAACCTACCGCGCGGCTGACCAGTTGATGACTGCGCGGTACCTGCAGATCGTCCGGAATACGCGGCCCGTCCGTGACATAGGCTACCGGCAGATGCTGGCCTATAGCCAGACCTAAAACCTCGCCCAGGCTCGCCGCTTCGTCCAGTTTCGTCAGTATGCAGCCTGCCAGTCCACAACGCTTGTAACTATGGTAGGCCGCCTTGAGTACTTGGCTCTGACTTGTTGCCGCCAGAACCAGATAATTTTTCGCATTGATACGCGCCGACGCCAGACTTTCCAGTTGCAGACGCAGTGCGGGATCGTTACCCGGCAGGCCAGCGGTGTCGACCAGCACCACGCGCTTCTTCGCCAGCGGGGTCAGCGCCTGCAACAGCGACTGACCAGGATCGACCTGAGTCACCGATACGCCCAGGATACGCCCCAGGGTCTTGAGTTGCTCCTGCGCGCCAATACGGTAACTGTCCATGCTCACCAGAGCGACCTGCTGCGCGCCGTACTTAAGCACGTAACGCGCGGCCAGCTTGGCCAGGGTGGTGGTCTTGCCCATACCAGCCGGGCCGACCAGGGCAATCACCCCGCCCTCCTCCAACGGTTCTACCTTCGGCGTTCTGATCGCGTGAGCCAGGTGCGCCAGCAGCATGCGCCAGGCCTGGCGCGGCTCGGCCACGCCTGCCACCTTGCTCAGCAGCGCCTGCGACAGCTCGGCAGACAGGCCCATGCGTTGCAGGCGGCGCCACAGATTGGCTTGTTGCGGACGACGGTTTTGCAACTGACCCCAGGCGATGGAGCCCAGCTGCACTTCGATCAGCTCACGCAGGCCGTGCAACTCGAAACGCATGGCATCCAGCGCACGGGGATCGACGGCCGGCGTAGCAGGTACTGCGGCCTCGACCGGACGCTGCGGCTTGACCGGAGTGACCGGCAGCTCGGGTGCCAGCAGAGATTCGTTGGCGAACAGCTGGCGATCCTTGCCGGCGTCCTGCTCGGCACGGGTGGCGAGCTCGGCCTGGGCACTGGCGATACGCGCCTGGGTCTTGCGCAGTTCGGCCTCCAGCGCCGGGTTCGGTCGCACCGGAGCCGGCGTCACCTGATAGTCCAACGCGGCAGTCAGCTCGACACCACCGGCCACGCGGCGGTTGCCGATGATCGCAGCATCGGCACCCAGCTCGTCACGCACCAGTTTCATGGCGGTTCGCATATCGGCGGCGAAGAAGCGTTTGACCTGCATGACCCTTTACCTCAGTTCTGGCCCACAGTGGCGACTATGGTGACCTGCTTGTTGTCCGGAATTTCCTGGTAGGCCAGCACGTGCATGCTGGATACCGCCAACCGCGCGAAGCGCGACAGCATCGCCCGGATCGGGCCGGCCACCAGCAGAATCACCGGCTTGCCGAGCATTTCCTGGCGCTGCGCCGCTTCCACCAGGGAACGCTGCAGCTTCTCGGCCATGCCCGGTTCCAGGAGGATGCCATCCTCACTGCCCTGACCGGCCTTCTGCAGACTATTGAGCAATATCTGTTCCAATCTCGGTTCGAGGGTGATCACAGGCAGCTCCGGCTCTAGTCCCACAATGCTTTGCACGATTGCACGGGCCAACGACACCCGTACGGCGGCGACCATAGCGGCGGGATCTTGACTCTTCGGCGCCACGTTGGCGATGGCTTCGGCAATGGTGCGGATATCGCGCACCGGTACCTGCTCCTGCAACAGAGCCTGCAACACCTTGAGCAGGGTCGACAGCGACACCAGGCCCGGCACCAGCTCCTCGGCCAGCTTCGGCGAGCTCTTGGCCAGCAGTTGCATGAGCTGCTGCACTTCTTCATGGCCGAGCAGTTCGTGGGCGTGCTTGTGCAGAATCTGGTTGAGGTGGGTGGCGACCACGGTACTGGCATCGACCACGGTATAGCCGAGCGACTGCGCCTGATCACGCTGAGTGGGGTCGATCCACACGGCCTCCAGACCGAACGCCGGATCCTTGGCGGCGATGCCATTGAGTGGGCCGAACACCTGCCCGGGGTTGATCGCCAATTCGCGATCGGGGTAAACCTCGGCTTCGGCCACGCTGACGCCCATCAGCGTCAAACGGTAGGCGTTGGGCGCCAGGTCGAGGTTGTCGCGGATATGCACCGAAGGCATGAGAAAGCCCATCTCCTGCGACAGCTTCTTGCGTACGCCCTTGATCCGCGCCAGCAGTTGCCCACCCTGATTGCGGTCGACCAATGGGATCAGGCGATAGCCAACTTCCAGGCCGACCATGTCCACAGGCATG
>Ga0206116_1000848_pt1 | contig 22098 bp, 17 predicted proteins | sample 3A1Ametagenome_FD_178000 | JGI IMG/M metagenome (GOLD analysis project Ga0206116, IMG submission 178000) | Enriched microbial communities from leaf-cutter ant dump, University of Wisconsin, Madison, United States - 3A1A | ecosystem: Environmental > Terrestrial > Nest > Insects nest > Nest dump...
GGTCGCCGTTGTCACCCGTCCAGCCAAACATGCCCATCTGGTGCTCGCCGGTCTGCATGCGTTTGCGGTACTCGCCCCACTCGAAAGACTTGATCTCGGCCTTGACGCCGATCTTGGCCAGGTCGGCCTGCATCAGTTCGGCGATGCGGCGTGCGTTCGGGTTGTAGGGGCGCTGCACCGGCATGGCCCAGATGTCGGTCTCCATCCCGTTGGGGTAGCCCGCCTCGGCCAGCAGCTTCTTGGCGGCGGCTGGATCGTACGGATCGTCTTTGACGGCATCGTTGTACGACCACATGGTCGGCGGGATCGGGTTCTTGGCGGCAACACCGGTGCCCAGGTAGACGCCATCGATGATGGCCTGCTTGTCGATCGCCATGTTGATGGCCTTGCGCACGCGCACGTCGTCGAACGGCTTCTTGGCCGTGTTGTACGCCAGGTAGCCGATGTTCAGGCCCGGCTGCTCCAGGATCTTGATGTTGGAATCCTTGCGCATGGCCTCCAGGTCGGCTGGGTTCGGGTAGGGCATGACGTGGCATTCACCCTTTTGCAGCTTGGCCCAGCGCACCGAGGCGTCGGGCGTGATGGCGTAGATCAGGTTGTCCAGCTTGGCCTTGCCGCCCCAGTACTGCGGGAAGGCCTTGTAGCGCAGCACGGCATCCTTCTTGTACTGCACCAGGGTGAAGGGGCCGGTGCCGATGGGTTCCTGGTCGATCTTCTCGGGCGTGCCGGCCTTGAGCATGGCGTCGGCGTACTCGCGCGACTGGATGGCCGCGAACGGCATCGCCAGGTTGGCCAGGAACGGCGCTTCGGGCTTGTTCAGCACGAATTTGACGGTGTAGTCGTCCACCTTCTCCATCGACTTGATCAACTTGGGCATGCCCATGTCGTTGAAGTACGAGTGGTTCGAGCTGGTCACGCGGAAGTACGGATTGGTCTCCTGCCACTGGCGGTCAAAGGCGAACAGCACGTCGTCGGCGCTGAAGTCGCGCGTGGGCTTGAACAGCTTGTTGCTGTGCCACTGCACACCCTTGCGCAAGTGGAAGGTGTATTCGGTGCCATCGGCCGAGACTTCCCAGCGCTCGGCCAGACCAGGGACGACCTTGGTGCCGCCGCGTTCGAATTCGACCAGGCGGTTGTAGATCGGCTCGCTGGCGTCGAACGAGGTACCGGTGGTGTTCACACCCGGGTAGAAATTCTCGGGGCTGCCTTCGGAGCAGAACACCAGGGTATTGGCCGACGCCGCGCCTGCTGCCAGCATAAAGGGCAGGGCCAGTGCGGCCAGCGCGATGCGGTGACGGGTGAAAACGGATTTCTTCACGGTACTCCTCCAGGTTGAGATCAGGCCGCCAAAGCGGCCGGTGCGGAAAACTCTTGCGCGATCTGCTCGGCAAAGTGACAGGCTACCATGCGCTCATCGAGCGGGCGGGGCAGCGGGCGCTCGGTGCGGCAGCGCTCGTTGGCGTGCGGGCAGCGCGTCGAAAACACGCAGCCCTGGGGCGGGTTCAGGGGCGAGGGCAACTCGCCCTGCAACACGATGCGCCGGCGCGCGCCGCCGCCCGCGTCCAGGCCTGGCGTGGACGCCAGTAGTGCCTGCGTGTACGGATGCAGCGGCTTGTCGAAGATCTTGTGCTTGGGGCCCTGCTCGACGGCGTGTCCCAGGTACATCACGAGTACGTCGTGCGCGATGTGGCGCACCACCGCCAGGTCATGCGAGATGAACAGATAGGCCAACCCGAGTTGTGCCTGCAGATCGGACAGCAGGTTGAGCACCTGTGCCTGCACCGACACATCGAGCGCCGATACCGGCTCGTCGGCCACCACCAGCTTGGGGTTGAGCATGAGCGCGCGCGCAATGGCGATGCGCTGGCGCTGGCCGCCGGAGAACATGTGCGGGTAGCGCGTAGCGAATTCGGGGCGCAGCCCCACCTGGGCCAGCATGGCGCGTACACGCTCGGCGCGCTCATCCTTGGACAGCGCGGTGTTGATGGCAAGCGGCGCCTCCAGCGTGGCGGCGATCGTCTTGCGCGGGTTGAGCGAGCCGAACGGGTTCTGGAACACCAGCTGCACCGTCTGGCGCAGCTTCTGGCGCTGCTGGGGCGTGCTGTGCGTCACGTCGGCGCCGGTGATTTCCAGACGCCCGGCAGCCGGCGTTTCGATCAGTGAAACCATGCGCGCCAGCGTGGATTTGCCGCAGCCCGATTCGCCCACCACGGCCAGCGTATGGCCGGCCCGCACCTCGAACGACACGCCGCCCACCGCCTGCAGCTGGGCCGATTCGCGCAGGATGCCGCGGCGGATTTGATACACCTGGCGCAGCTCCTGCGCCCGCACCACGACTTCGTGGTTCTGGTTGGCGTTCATGCTGGCACCTCCTGCGCTCCAGCGTGCGCCGGCAACGGCCCATCGGCCTGGCGCCGCGTGTCGCGATCCTCTTGCCCCAGCGGGTAGTGGCAGCGCGACTGCACACCGGCAATGGGCTGCAGCGCGGGCCGCTCGGCCTGGCAGCGTGCCGTGGCGTCGGCGCAGCGCGGGGCAAACAGACAGCCCCTGGGCCGGTCGAACAAACCCGGCACCACGCCGGCAATGGTGGCCAGGCGCCCGTCCGGCCCGGCCTGCTCGGGGCGCGCGGCCAGCAGCGCCGCCGTGTAGGGGTGACGGGGGGTGTCGAAAATCTGCCCCACCGTGCTTTGCTCGACCAGTTGGCCGGCGTACATCACGGCCACGCGCTGCGCCATCTCCTGCACCACGCCCATGGCGTGGGTGATCAGCACCAGCGCCATGCCGCGCTCTTTCTGCAGCGTGCGCAGCAAGTCCAGGATCTGCGCCTGGATCGTCACGTCCAGCGCCGTGGTCGGCTCGTCGGCGATCAAGAGCCGCGGGTTGCAGGCAATCGCCATGGCGATCATCACGCGCTGGTTCATGCCGCCCGACATCTGGTGCGGGTAATCGTTCAGGCGCGCGGCGGGCGCGGGAATGCCCACCTGTTCAAGCAGCTCGGTAGCGCGCTTGCGCGCCGCCTTGCGGTCGAGCCCAAGGTGCAGGCGCAGCGTCTCCATCAACTGGAAGCCGATGGTGAAGCAAGGGTTCAGGCAAGTGGTCGGATCCTGGAAGATCATGGCCACGTCCTTGCCCACCAGCGCGCGCCGCTGGCGCTCGGACAGGCCCAGCAAGTCCTGGCCGGCAAAGCGCATGCGCCCGGCCTGCACCCGGCCGGGGTAGGCGATCAGGCCCATCAGAGCCATCATGGTCACGCTCTTGCCCGAGCCCGACTCGCCGACGATGCCCAGCACCTCGCCCTCTTCGAGCTGCAGGCTGACGCCGTCCACGGCGTGCATCACCGCCCCCTGGGTGGGGAACTGCACCTGCAGGTTTTCAATTTCCAGCAATGCCATTGCCGTACCCTCTATCTCAGTTATCCGTAGCGCTGTGCATGAAACCGGCGTGCCCCAGGCGCGGGCCACCGCGCAAGGGCCGCCCCGCAGCGCTGGTGGCGTCCCCCTGCCCGCGCGAAGCGCGAGAGCGGGGGGAAGCGGCGCAGCCGCTCAGGGGGGTGTGTTTCATCTCAGCGCTTGAGCTTGGGATCCAGCGCATCGCGCAAACCATCGCCCAGCAGGTTGAAGGCCAGCACCGCACACACGATCATCAGCCCGGGGAAAGTCACCACCCACCATGCCCGCAGCACGAACTCGCGCGCATCGGCCAGCATAGTGCCCCACTCGGGCGAGGGCGGCTGCGCGCCCAGGCCCAGAAAGCCCAGCGCCGCCGCGTCCAGGATGGCGGACGACACGCCCAGCGACGCCTGTACGATGAGCGGCGCTGCGCAATTGGGCAGCACCTCGCTGAACATCAGGCGCAGCGTGCCGGCGCCGCTCAGGCGTGCGGCCATGACGTAGTCCTTGCCGACCTCGGCGATCACCGCGGCGCGCGTGATGCGCACGTAGTGCGGCAGCACGACGATGGCCACGGCCAGCATGGCGTTGACCAAGCCCGGCCCGAGAATGGCGACGATGACGATGGCCAGCAACAGGCTGGGCAGCGTCAGGATGATGTCCATCACACGCATGATGAAGGCCTCGACCACGCCGCGATAGAACCCGGCGACCAGCCCCAGCGTGACACCCAGCGCCAGCGCCAGCGCCACCACGGCCATACCGATGGACAGCGACAGGCGCGAGCCGTGGATCAGGCGCGAGAGAATATCGCGCCCGATCGCGTCCGTGCCCAGCAGGTAATCGGTAGAGCCGCCCTCCTGCCAGAACGGCGGCCTGAGGAAGGCGGCGGCATTGGTGTGATCCGGCGCGTGCGGCGCCACCCACGGGGCGAACAGCGCCAGCAACAGGAACAGGCACACCACAGCCAGGCCGAAAACGGCGCCGTGGTTGACACGGAACGACCGCCAAAAGGCGCGCAGCGGCCCCTCGGGAGCCAGGGGCACCGTCTCGGGGGAAAGCGAGGAAGCAGACATAGACAACCCAAATCCTGTCAACGGCTGGCACGAATGCGCGGATTGATGACGCCGTAGGCCAGGTCAACGATCAGGTTGACCAGCATCACCACGCCGCCCAGCAGCAGCATGCCGCCCTGCAGCACCGGATAGTCGCGGCGGTTGATGGCCTCGATCAGCCACTTGCCCACGCCGGGCCACGAGAAGATGGTTTCCGTCAGGATGGCGCCGGTGAACAGCACGCCCACCTGCAGGCCGATGACGGTCACCACGGGGATGAGCGCGTTGCGCAGCGCGTGCAGGCCGACCACGCGCAACTGCGGCAGGCCCTTGGCGCGCGCCGTGCGGATGTAGTCCTCGCCCAGCACTTCGAGCATGGCCGAGCGCGTCATGCGGGCCACCACGGCCAGGGGGTTGGTGCCCAGCACGATGGCCGGCAGCACCAGGTGCCCCAGCGACGACCAGAAGGCGTCGTATTCGCCCGACAGCAGCGAATCGATCAATAAAAACCCCGTTACCGGCTCGATGAAGTACAGCACATCGATACGCCCGGATACCGGCGTCAGGCCCAGGTACACCGAGAACATCATGATGAGCAGCAGCCCCCACCAGAAGATGGGCATGGAATAGCCGGTGAGCGAGACCGTCATCACCCCGTGGTCGAACCACGAATTGCGCTTGACCGCCGCGACGATACCGGCCGGTATGCCCAGCAGCAGCGCGAACAGAATCGCGCACAGCGTCAATTCCACGGTTGCGGGAAACAGCGACGTGAATTCGTCGAGCACCGGCACCTGGGTGATCAGGGATTTGCCCAGATCGCCCTGCAGCACCCGGCCGATGTAGTGGCCGTACTGCACCAGCATGGGTTTGTCCAGGCCGTATTCGACGAGCAGCGCAGCGTGGCGCGCGGCGTCGATGCCGCGCTCGCCGGCCATGGTCTCAATGGGATCTCCAGGGATAAGCCGGATCAGGAAGAACGCCAGCAGCGTCATGCCGAAGAACGTCGGAATGAGCATGCCAAGGCGGGAAAACACAAAACGCAGCATCGGCGGATCATGCCCAAACTCGAATCTTCCCGACTAAGGGTATGTGCCAAGTGCAAACTGTGTTTTTATGCGTCTTGCAGCAACTTATCGCCACTCATTCAATATTTTTCGACAATTCACGCAACATTCTTCCTCAAAAAGCGCCAATCATCATATTTCATGTGCCAACCTGCGTCAGCGCAAGAAACACGCAAGAAATACGCATTAACCCCAATAACCCCAGAAAGCCTACCTGATGTAGCTGCCACGCCGCAGCAAGGGCCGTGTCTGGGCCGCGCGGCGTGGCACCTGGAAGGGGTGCGCAAGCGCTTATTTCTTGTCGCGCAATTCGCGGCGCAAGATTTTGCCCACGGGAGTCTTGGGCAGTTCGGTGCGGAATTCGATGATGCGCGGACGCTTGTAGCCGGTCAGGTTGTCGTGACAGAAGGCCTTGACCTGCTCTTCGGTCAGCGCCGGATCCTTCTTGACGATGACAAGCTTGACGGCCTCACCCGTCTTTTCATCAGGCACGCCAACCACTGCGCATTCGAGCACGCCGGGCATCAGCGCGACCACGTCCTCGACCTCGTTGGGGTAGACGTTGAAGCCGCTGACCAGCACCATGTCTTTCTTGCGGTCCACTACCTTGAAATAGCCGCGCTCGTCCATGATGCCGATGTCGCCGGTCTTGAAGTAGCCGTCCTCGGTCATTACCTTGGCCGTCTCGTCCGGGCGCTGCCAGTAGCCCGCCATGACCTGCGGGCCCTTGATGGCGATCTCGCCGGGTTGGCCGGAGGCGGAAATATCATTGCCCGCATCGTCGAGGATGCGCATGTAGGTGCTCGGGATCGGCACGCCGATGGTGCCGGAGTATTCCGTGGCCGTGACCGGGTTGCAGCTGGCCGACGGGCTGGTTTCGGACAGGCCGTAGCCCTCGCAAATCGGGCAGCCGGTCTTGTCGAGCCAGAGCTTGGCCACGGCCGCCTGCACGGCCATCCCGCCACCCACCGAGACCTTCAGATTGCTCCAATCCACCTTGCCGAAATCGGGGTGATTGGCCAGACCGTTGAACAGGGTGTTGACGGCCGGGAAGCTGTGGAAGCGGTGCTTGGACAATTCCTTGAGCACAGCAGGCAAATCGCGCGGGTTGGGGATGAGGATGGTCTTGCCCCCGGTGCGCATGGACAGCATCATGTTCACGGTGAAGGCGAAGATGTGATACAGCGGCAGCGCGCACACCGCCGTGGGCTGATCGCCCGCAGGCACCTTGCTCATGACCGGAAAATTCCAGGCCTCCGACTGCAGCACGTTGGCGATCACGTTGCGGTGCAGCAGCACCGCACCCTTGGAAACGCCAGTGGTTCCACCCGTGTACTGCAGCAGCGCCACGTCGTCGGGCTTGATGTCCACGGCTTTGAGCGATGCACTCGCCCCCTTGGCCAGCGCATCATTGAAGCGCACGGCACCGGGCAGCTCATAGGGGGGCACCAGCTTCTTGACATTGCGCACCACATAGTTCACCAGCGCGCCCTTGAGTAGGCCCAGGCGGTCGCCCATGGCGCACAGCACCACGTGCTTGACGGACGTATTGGCGACGCACGCCTGCAGCGTGGCGGCAAAGTTCTCGATGATGACGATGGCCTTGGCGCCCGAGTCCTTGAGCTGATGCTCCAGCTCGCGCGGCGTGTACAGTGGGTTGACGTTGACCACGACGAAACCGGCACGCAACACCGCCGCCACCGCAATGGGGTACTGCGGCACGTTGGGCATCATCAGCGCCACGCGGTCGCCACGCTCCAGCCCCAGGCCTTGCAGATAGGCCGCCAATTGGCGGCTCAGCGCGTTGGTCTCGGCGTAGCTGATGTCCTTGCCCATGAAGCTGTAGGCGGTGCGGTCGGCATAGTCGCGGAAAGCTTGCTCCATCAACTGCACGAGCGACGCATACTGGCTCGGATCGATATCTGCGGGCACCCCTTGCGGGTAAGCGGCAAGCCACGGGCGGTCGGTCATCTCAAAGTCTCCTGGTATAACGATGGCGTATGAAAGCCGTACTGGAGCAATCCAGCACGGCCGTGCTTTTTTAGAAAGATTATGCCTTGAGCGCTGTCAGCACTTCATCCAGCATCTTCTTCGCATCGCCGAACAGCATGCGGTTGTTCTCCTTGTAGAACAGCGGGTTGTCCACGCCCGCGTAGCCCGAGGCCATGGAGCGCTTCATCACGATGGAGTGCCTGGCCTTCCAGACTTCGAGCACGGGCATGCCGGCGATGGGGCTGGCCGGGTCTTCCATGGCGCTGGGGTTCACGATGTCGTTGGCGCCGATGACCATGGCCACGTCTGCCTCGGGGAAGTCCTCGTTGATTTCGTCCATCTCCATCACGATGTCGTAGGGCACTTTGGCCTCGGCCAGCAGCACGTTCATGTGGCCCGGCATGCGGCCGGCCACGGGGTGGATGGCAAAGCGCACGTCGCCGCCCTTTTCGCGCAGCGTTCTGGTGATTTCGTAGACCGTGTGCTGGGCCTGGGCCACGGCCATGCCGTAGCCGGGCACGATGATGACGCTCTTGGCTTCGCGCAGCATCTCGGCGGTTTCGGCGGCGCTCACGGGCACGGCTTCGCCCTGCGGTTCAACAGCAGCGGCGTCGCCCTTCTTGGCTGGCGCGCCGGAGCCGAAGCCGCCCGCGATCACGCTGATGAAGTTGCGGTTCATGGCCTGGCACATGATGTAGCTCAGGATGGCGCCCGAGGAGCCGACCAGCGCGCCCGTGACGATCAGCAGGTCGTTGTTGAGCATGAAGCCCGTGGCGGCCGCGGCCCAGCCCGAGTAGCTGTTGAGCATGGAGACCACGACCGGCATGTCGGCGCCGCCGATGGCCATGACCATGTGGATGCCGAACAGCAGCGCGATCACCGTCATCACGACCAGCGCCGTCATGCCGGCGCCGGCCTCGTGGGCGTTCAGGAACTGCTTGCCGAACCAGATCACCACCAGCAGCGCGACAAGGTTGAGCCAGTGGCGCGCGGGCAGCAGCAGCGGTTTGCCGCCGATGCGGCCGTTGAGCTTGCCGAAGGCGATGAGCGAGCCGCTGAAGGTGACGGCGCCGATCAGGATGCCGACGTAGATTTCCACTTCGTGGATGGCCTTCTCGGCGCCCGTGAACTGCACCGAGGTATCGACATAGCTCGCAAAGCCCACCAGGCAGGCGGCCAGGCCCACAAGGCTGTGCATGAGCGCGACCAGCTCGGGCATCTGCGTCATCTTGACGACCTTGGCCGCATACAGGCCGATGCCGCCGCCGATGACCAGCGCGCCGACGATCCAGGCAATGCCCGCAGGGCTGACGCGCGGGCCGAAGACGGTGGCCAGCACGGCCAGCGCCATGCCGATCATGCCGAAGAGGTTGCCGCGGCGCGAGGTTTCGGGGTTGGAGAGCCCGCCCAGGCTCAGGATGAAAAGAATGGCGGCGCCCAGGTAGGCGACGGTGGCGAGGGATGGGGACATGTTCATCTTCCTTCTTGTCGTTGTTATTACTTGCGGAACATGGCCAGCATGCGGCGCGTGACGGCAAAGCCGCCGAACATGTTGACGGCCGTGAGCACCAGCGCGGCAAAGGCCAGCCAGAGGATCAGCCCGTCGGGCCGTCCGTTGGCGCCGGCCCCTCCCATTTCAGGCGGCGCGATCTGCACCAGCGCGCCGATGGCGATGATGCTGGAGATGGCGTTGGTCACGCTCATCAGCGGCGTGTGCAGCGCGGGCGTGACGTTCCACACCACCATGTAGCCGATGAAGCAGGCCAGCACGAACACCGTGAAGTGGCCCAGGAAGGCCGCGGGCGCATAGGCGCCGATGAGCCAGAACAGCCCGGCCGCAATGGCGAAGACGACGACCAGCGACCTGGCCGACATAGGCGCGCCTGCGCCATGGCCGTGGCCGCTCTTCTTTTGCTCCACAGGCGCGGCGGCGGCCTTGGGTGCGGGCACGGGCGCCTGCTTGAGCGGCGGCGCGGGCCAGGTGATTTCTCCATTCTTGATGACGGTGAGGCCGCGGATCGCGTCGTCCTCCATGTTGACCACAGCCTGGCCGTCCTTGGCCTTGCACAGCTCTTCGGTCAGGCGCAGCAGGTTGGTGGCGTAGAGCGTGGACGATTGCTTGGCCAGGCGTGAAGCCAGATCCGTGTAGCCGATGATGGTCACGCCATGGCGCACCACGGCCTCATTGGGCACGGTCAGTTCGCAGTTGCCGCCCTGCTCGGCGGCCATGTCCACGATCACGCTGCCGGGCTTCATGCTCTGCACCATTTCGGCGGTGATGAGCTTGGGAGCCGGCTTGCCGGGGATCAGCGCGGTGGTGATGATGATGTCGGCATCCTTGGCCTGCTGCGCGTACATCTGGCGCTGCGCGGCCTGGAAGCCTTCGCTCATCACCTTGGCGTAGCCGCCGCCGCCCGAGCCGTCTTCCTCGTAATCGACCTTGACGAATTCGCCGCCCAGCGACTTGACCTGGTCAGCCACCTCGGCGCGCGTGTCGTTGGCGCGCACGATGGCGCCCAGATTGGCCGCCGTGCCGATGGCCGCCAAACCGGCCACGCCGGCGCCGGCGATGAAGACCTTGGCGGGAGGCACCTTGCCTGCGGCCGTGATCTGGCCGTTGAAATAGCGGCCGAAGGCATTGGCCGCCTCGATGACCGCGCGATAGCCCGAGACGCCGGCCGTGGATGTGAGCGCATCCATCTTCTGCGCACGGCTCAAGGTGCGCGGCAGGCAGTCGATGGCCAGCACGGTGGCGTTCCTGGCGGCGAGCTGCTGCATCAGCTCGGGGTTCTGCGCGGGCCAGATGAAGTCGATCAGCGTGCCGCCTTCGCGCATCAGGCCGACTTCCTCGCTGCTCGGCGGGCGCACCTTGAGCACGATGTCCGAGGCGGCCCACAGCGCTGCGGCGCTATCGATAACTTCGGCGCCCGCGGCGCGGTAGGCGTCGTCGCTGAAGTTGGCGGCTTCGCCGGCACCCGCTTCGACGGCGACCTGGAAGCCGAGCTTGACGAGTTTTTCGACAACGTCGGGCACGGTGGCCACGCGTTTTTCGAGCGGGAAGGTTTCGCGCGGCACGCCGATGCGCTGCGGCTGCGGGGTGATGCTTGTATGCATACAGGTCTCCTCAAGTTTTGAAATCTTCATCGCGACCGTGGCGGGGCCCGCCCACCACCGCGCCGCGGTCAGCCGGCCCAAGGCTGTGCGGCGGCCTGCTTCTTGGCGAAATAGGCGTCCACGGCATCCAGCAGCCGCTGCTGATCCGCGCTGACGGGCGGCGCGATCTGCGCGGCGCCCAGCATCACGGATCGCAGGGTCTGGACGTGGTAGCTGGTGAATTTGTCGGCGCTGCGCTCCAACACGGCCGGCACTTCACCGGGCGCCAGCGCGCGGTTGCGCAGCATGTGGGAGCTTGCGATCCAGAGATTGCTCGCGTCGGCCTCGGCCAGGCTCAGGTGCTGGCGCAGCAAGGCCAGCACGCCTTCTTTCTGTTCGGCCGTGACGGCACCGGTGGCCTGCACCATCGCCAAAGCCAGCACAGCCACCACATCCACCGGGTGCTCCAGCGTGTACAGCGGCGGCGTGGTCACCTTCTGGCGCCAGGCGCGTCGGCGAAAGAAAGTCAGCGGATTGAGCCAACCCACATCGATGCCGAAGCGGCGCAAGGCCTCCATCGCCATCGTGAAGGTGATGATGAGCCCCAGGATCTCCAGAATGATGCTCATGATATGTCTCCCTCTTGTTCTGTCTTCTCGTGGCCCGGCTTGTTTTTTTATTTGCCGAGTGGCGCTCACCCATGCAAGCTGACCACAAGCTTACATGAAGAATTTTTCACGGTTGTCGCCTTCGTTGAAAATGGAAGGACAGCTCCCCAGCAGCCGGCGAGAGAGGCCACCAGAAAGACAAAAGCCCGACCGCAGGCACGGCCGGGCTTCGCGCCAGGGAGCGCGGACGGGTCAGTTCACGACCTGGGCCAGGGTGCCCGCCGCGTACTGCCGCGCCATGTCCTGCAGGCTGTGGCCCTTGATCTTCGCGCCCCGGCCTTCGCAGCCGAACTCCAGGTAGCGCGCCTTGCACACCTGCTTGGCGGCCTCGCGGGCCGGCTTGAGCCATTCGCGTGCGTCGAACTTTTCAGGGTTCTCGGCCAGGAACTTGCGCACGGCGCCGGTCATGGCCAGGCGGATGTCCGTGTCGATATTGATCTTGCGCACACCGTGCTTGATGGCTTCCTGGATTTCCTCCACGGGCACGCCGTAGGTTTCCTTCATCTTGCCGCCGTACTGGTTGATGATGGCCAGCAGCTCCTGCGGCACCGAGCTGGAGCCGTGCATCACCAGGTGGGTGTTGGGCAGGCGCGTGTGGATTTCCTTGACGCGCTGGATCGACAGGATGTCGCCAGTCGGCTTGCGGCTGAACTTATAAGCGCCATGGCTGGTACCGATGGCAATCGCCAGGGCATCGAGCTGCGTGGCCTTGACGAACACGGCGGCCTCCTCGGGGTCGGTCAGCATCTGGCTGTGGTCGAGCCTGCCGACGGCGCCGATGCCGTCTTCCTCGCCGGCGTCGCCGGTCTCAAGGTTGCCCAGGCAGCCCAGTTCGCCTTCAACGGTGGCGCCGATCTTGTGGGCCATGGCCACGACCTTTTGCGTCACGTCCACGTTGTAGTCAAAGGACGAAGGCGTTTTGCCGTCGCTCATCAGCGAGCCGTCCATCATCACCGAGCCGAAGCCCAGGTTCAGCGCGCCCTGGCAGACCTCGGGCGTGGTGCCGTGATCCTGATGCATGACCAGGGGAATGTGGGGATACATCTCGGCAGCGGCCTGGATCAGGTGCTTGATGAAGGGCTCGCCCGCGTACTTGCGCGCGCCGGCGCTGGCCTGCAGGATGACCGGGGCGCCAACTTCGTCGGCAGCGGCCATCACGGCCTGCACCTGTTCCAGATTGTTGACGTTGAAGGCGGGAATGCCATAGCCGTTTTCAGCGGCATGGTCGAGCAGTTCGCGCATCGAGACGAGAGGCATGGGATGGATCCGTTCGAAGGGTTGGAGAAAGGCGGCTGTAACCGCTTGGTAACCTTCGATTGTAGCCAGCCACGCCGAACCGGCATGGTCAGGAGACCCGGCAGATCCTGAGCATATTGGTGCCGCCGGGCTGCCCCATGGGATCGCCACAGGTAATCGCGTACAGGTCGCCCTTTTGCACGATGTTGCGGTTGAGCAGGTGCCCCTCGGCCTGTGTGAGCGCCGTATCGCGGTCGGCGCTGGTGTCCATGAGCAGCGGACGCACGTTGCGGTACATGGCCATCCTGCGCTGCGTTGCAACCTTGGGAGTGAGCGCGTAGATGGGGATATGGATGCGGTGGCGGCTCATCCACAGCGCCGTCGAGCCACTGTCGGTCATCGCGACAATGGCCTTGGCACCCAAATGATGCGCGGTGAACAGCGCACCCATGGCGATTGACTGGTCTATGCGCCCCAGCGTCTGGCCGGTAAAGTCGCTGTCGCGCTCCCGGTCTTCCGCCGCCTCGGCGGCGGCACAGATCTTGGCCATCTCCTGCACCGTCTCCAGCGGGTATTTGCCGCTGGCCGTCTCAGCGCTGAGCATGACCGCGTCGGTGCCGTCGAGCACGGCGTTGGCCACGTCGCTGACTTCGGCGCGCGTGGGCACGGGGTTTGCGATCATGCTCTCCATCATCTGCGTGGCGGTGATGACGACCTTGTCCATGTCCCGCGCCATGCGGATCATTTTCTTCTGCAGTGCCGGCACCGCCGCGTTGCCCACCTCGACGGCCAGATCGCCGCGTGCCACCATGATGCCGTCGCTGACCTTGAGGATCTCTTCCAGGCGCGGTATGGCCTCGGCGCGCTCGATCTTGGCGATCAGCCCGGGGCGGTGGCGGTACTCGGCCGCTGCTACGTTACACAGCTGGCGCGCCATTTCCATGTCGGTCGCATTCTTGGGGAAGCTGACCGCCACGTAGTCGGCCTGGAAGCCCATCGCTGTCTTGATGTCCTCCATGTCCTTGGCCGTCAGGGCCGGCGCCGTCAGGCCTCCGCCCTGCTTGTTGATGCCCTTGTTGTTGGACAGCTCGCCGCCGACCTTCACGACGGTATGCACAGCATCGCCGAGCACAGCGCTCACCGTCAGCACGATCAGGCCATCGTTGAGCAGCAGTACGTCGCCGGCGCGCACGTCGCGCGGCAGCTCCTTGTAGTCCAGGCCAACACCGCCCTCGTCACCCGGTTCGCTGCGCGACGCGTCCAGCACGAACGCCTGGCCCGGCTCCAGCTGCACCTTGCCTGCCGCGAACCGGCCCACGCGGATCTTGGGACCCTGCAGATCCGCCATGATGGCCACCTCGCGCCCGGCGCGGCGCGATGCCTCGCGCACCATGGCGGCGCGCTCCACATGATCCTGCGGACTGCCGTGGCTAAAGTTCAGTCGCACCACATTGACACCCGTGGCGATCATCTGTTCAAGCAATTGTGCGTCGCTGGAGGCAGGCCCCAGAGTGGCGACAATCTTAGTGGCGCGGCGGATTTGCATGGTTTGTCTCGCACTGTGTTTGTAATTGAGTTTCTATTTTCGCACAAATCGGGTTACAAACCTGCATCAATATGCATTGCGGCAGATCAACACAATGTGCCACCATTTCGCAACATATAAATAACAATGATTATCATTAATTAATACAATGATTCCTCCTCGGCCATCGCTGTATGCGCAAGCAAATTCATATTGGGCGCGCTCATTGATTGGTTGCGGCGGCTCTCCCTTTTCAACTCGAAAATCACCATGACGCGCACAACAGGCAAATTCTTTTTCCCCTCTCTGCTGACCACCGCCTTGATGGCATTCGCAGGTACCGCGCACGCCGGCCATCCGCTGGTCAGCGACGATACCGGCACCCAGGGCAGCGGTCATTGGCAACTTGAAGTCAACACCGATCACACACGCGTGCGCGACGCTGGCATCACCAGTTGGGAGCGCGAACTCAACACCGCGCTGACCTACGGTGTGACCGACGACCTGGACATTGCCATCAACGTTCCGTGGCTGTCGGTCAGCCCCGGCGGCGAACCCAGCGAACGCGGCGTGGGGGACACGACGGTGCTGGCCAAGTGGCGCTTTTTCGACAACGGCAAGGGCTGGAGCCTGGGCCTGCGCCCCGAGATCACGCTGCCCAGCGGCAGCGAGTCCAAGGGCCTGGGCAACGGCCGCGCCACGGGGGCGCTGACGCTGATCTCGACCTACGAAAGCGGCCCCTGGATCTGGCTGGCAAACGCCGGCCTGGCCTACAACGACAACCAGGCCGGTAACCGCAAGCAGCTATGGGCCGTATCCACGGCTGTGCAGTTCAACATCAATGCGCAATGGACACTGGCTGCCGACGTGGGCGCAAGCCGCGCCGCAGAGGTGGGCGCTAGCGCCGAGAAGTTTGGCCTGCTGGGCGCCATCTACCACGTCAACGATGATTTCGACGTCGACCTGGGCTGGCGTCGCAGCCTGAACTCTGATCCAACAGCCAATACCCTGGGCGTAGGACTGGCTCTGCGCTGGTAAGGCCAGCGCCAGGTGCGGCGAGCGCTGCTGTGCTGTGTGCTACCACCACCAGAACAGCCAGCCCCAAGCACTGTCCACCCAGGCCAGCGCCAGTGCGAAGGGCAGGCTGCACAGCACGGCGCGGATTGCGCCCACTCCCCAGTGCCGCAGAATGCGCCAAGCCAGCCAGAGCGACCAAGCGTTTGCTGCGGCCAGCAGCGCCAAGCGCAACTGATTGACCCAGGCCAGGTAGATGCCTTCACCGCGCAACAATGTCAGGGTGATGGCGCTCAGGCCCAGAAACACCCCCACCCCCGCCAGCGGAATCATGGCTTGCGCCAGATGATGCAAGCGCTGGCTGCGCCAGCGGCCGGCCAGGCGCACGGCCAATGCCAGCAGAGCCAGCGTCAGGCAACCCCAGGCCAGTGCTGTGGTTCCGATATACGCCAGCATCAGCGCGCCGTCCAGCCAGGTCAGCACGTCGTTCTGATCCGGGTAGTGCGTCAGCAGCCACCACGGGGCGTTGTCGGCCAGCGGCCAGTAAATGTCACGCTCGACCAGCCAGGTAGCAACAGCCTGCTTGATGGCCACGAACCAGGGGCTGGCGCTCCAGTGGAAAGCGCCCACTGCCACGCCCTGCAGACCAAAGACGATAAGCCAAGTCTGCCAATGGTTGGCCGCGGTCGCGGCGACTTCGACCACCTCGTGCGAAGGTGAGCGCCACTGCAGCGCGATCGCATCGTGGTGCCCGCTGCAGCGCCCGCACATATGGCAGCCACTGCCGCCTTCCATATGGCGCAGCGGCAGCATGGGCGCACAATCAATTGCCTTTTTGGTGATGCTGCGCCGCCCGTCAGGGTGCACCTGCAGCGACTGGCGCCAAGCCGCATCGTCGACCCGGTAATACATCGGCGCCAATTTGGACAGCAGGCCGAAAACGCCGTTGACCGGGCACAGGTAGCGGCACCAGGCGCGCTTGCCCCGGGTGTAGAAGTAGCCGACGATCACCGCCGCCACAGTACTGCCGCCCAGCACCACCAGCGCCGCCTTGGGATACTGGTAAACGCTGACCATCTGGCCGTAGACCGTGGTGCAGACAAAGGCCACGAACGGCCAGCCGCCCCAGCGCATCCAGCGCGGCACGCCGAGGCCGCGCCCGTGCTTGGAGGCCCATTCGGTCAGCGTGCCCTCGGGGCACAGCACGCCGCACCACAGGCGGCCGAACAGCACCATGCTGAGCAGCACGAAGGGCCACCAGATACCCCAGAAGGCAAATTCCGCCAGCACCGTGATGTTGTTCCACGCGCGCGCCGCGCCGTCGGGCAAAGGCAGCACGGCCGGCACGATCAGCAGCACGGCGTACACCAGCACCACGACCCACTGCAACGCGCGAATCAGCCGCGCGTGGGTGCGCAGCCACTCGCCGCCAGAGGCCAACCAGCGCTGATGGCGCCGGTTCTGCGCCAACGCCAGCGTCATGCGCGGCCCTGCCCAGGGCGCGAACGGCGGCGCATCATGCCCCACATCACGGCCCAATAGCCGGCAAAGCACAGCACCGTCATCAGCGACGGCTGCGCGCGGTAGCCAGTCAACGCCGCCACCACGCCGCCCACGCGACCCATATCGCTGAGCAGCCAGGTGCTGTCCCACAGGCCATCGACCAGCGGTGGCAGCCACTCCAGCGCCTGCATCTTTTCCACGCCGGTCACGAACAGCGCCGCCGCCAGAAACAACAGCATGATCTCGGTGACAAGGAAGAACTGGCGCCAGTTGAGCACCTTGCCGCCCAGCTGCAACAACCAGAACGTCGCCAGTGCCAGCAACAGCCCGCCTGCGGCGGCCAGCCCCATCAGCGGCAATTGCTCCTGGGGCGCGGCAGCCAGCGTACCGTAGAGAAACACCACCGCCTCGCTGCCTTCGCGCGCAATGGCCAACGCCGCCAGCAGCGCCACGCCCCACCAGTTGCGCTGCGCCGCCTTGGCCGACAAATCCTGCTCCAGATCACGCTTGAGCGTGCGCCCGTGGGCGCGCATCCACAGCACCATCTGCACGATGAGCACCGCGGCCACCAGCACCATCAGCGTCTGGAACTGCTCCTGCCAGTCGAGCAGCAGCTCTTGCGCGCTATAGATGCCCAGTGCCAGCAGCGCGGCAAGCACCAGCCCCAGCACCACGCCACCCCACAGCCAGCGGCGGCCGCCGGCCGCCTCGGGAGTGTTGGACAACCAGGCATGCAGAATGCCCACGACCAGCAGCGCCTCGACGCTCTCGCGCCACATGATGAATACGACCTGACCCATGAAGAACTCCCGCCTGCCCTGCGTTACTTGATGACGAACTCGCCCTTGGTCGTTTCCATGTGGAACTCATCGTAGAACGGGTACACGCCCGGCGACTTGCCAGGCAGCGCGCGCACGCGCGTGCTGCCTGGCGCCACGACCAGTTCCAGGCCCAGCGGCAGGCTCTCGAATTCAGCCGGCGTCTTGCCCTTGTTGACCACCTCGACGCGAAAACGCTGCTTGGCCGGCAGCTCGATGCGGCGCACGTTGATCTGCCCATCGTCGAGCTCCACGCGGATCGTCGGCAGATCCGCCGCCTGTGCCGATGGCGCCAGCGCCAGCAAAAAAGCCGCCAAGCCATGGACGGCCAGGGCTTTCACAGCCAGATGCATACATCGCCTTCCTACCGGGCCGGCGCAATGCTGCGGCCGGCCTGGCATGTAACCTTGGACTTCAATATCCACCCTTTTTACCGATGCCGGCGTAGGTGAACTCATAGCGCGCCTCGAAGGACTTGAACCAGGGGGCCACACCGGTTTCCTTGTCCACATGGCGGCCGAAATGCGAGCCGTGCGCCGCCCCCGGCGGCTGCACGGTCAGCGTCAGCGTGTACTTTCCCGGGCCCATCAGCTTGACGTTGTCGCCATAATGCGGGCCGTCGCTGGCCACCATGGGCATCATGTCGCCTTCGATGGTGTTGGATTCGCCGGCCTTGGTCAGCTTGTAGCGGATCACCAGGCCCGGCATCCAGTCGCCTTCGCCAAAACCGTTGGCGTTGTCCTTGACCGCGTGGATATCAGCCTCCAGGTGGATGTCCGACTTCTTGGCGTCGCGCATCATGCCGGCGGGCTCCATCTGGATCGGCTGCAGATACACCGCCGCCACTTCCATGCCGCCTTCCACGTGGGGCTGGCCGATCGGTGTTTCCGCTGCCTGCGCGCCCATCTGCGCACCAGCGATCAACAACGCCCCTATCCACCCGATCCTGGACATCGATGCCATCGGCTTTTCTCCTAAAAGTAAATAAGAAATATTCTCATAATTAGTATACCTCCAGATATGCCCTCGGACGCCAGAGGGACAGGCACGCGCGCCTGGGTGAGTGGCGGCTATGCGCCTTCGCGCATCAAGGCCTCGATCGCATCACCATCGACGGGCACACCGCGCGTGATGAGCTCGCAGCCGGTGCCGGTCACGATGGCATCGTCCTCGATGCGGATGCCGATATCGTGGAATCGCTCGGGTACGCCAGGGGCGGGACGCACGTACAGGCCGGGCTCGATGGTCAGCGCCATGCCCGGGCGCAGGATACGGCTCGGACGGTCGGTAATGGTCTCTCCCGACAACGGGTCGCGGCGCACGCTGGTCTGGCCGATCTCGGCGGGCTCGACGTAGCTGCCGCAGTCGTGCACATCCATGCCCATCCAATGACCGGTGCGATGCATGTAGAACTGGAAGTAGGCGCGCTTCTCGATCACATCCTGCGCGCTGCCTACCTTGTCGCCATCGAGCAGCCCCAGGTCGAGCAGCCCCTGCGCCAGCACCGCCACGGTGGCGTCATGCGGGTCGTTGAACCGATTGCCTGGGCGCGTGGCGGCCACAGCCGCCTGCTGGCTCGCAAGCACCAGATCGTAGAGCGCGCGCTGCGGGCCGGTGAACTTGCCGTTGGCGGGGAAGGTGCGGGTGATGTCGCTGGCGTAGCCGTCAAGCTCGCAGCCGGCGTCGATCAGCACCAGCTCGCCGCTGCGCACCGGAGCCGCGTCGGCGCGGTAGTGCAGCACGCAGGCGTTGGCGCCGGCGGCCACGATGGAGCCGTACGCCGGGTACTGCGAGCCGTGGCGGCGGAACTCGTGCAGCAGCTCGGCCTCCAGGTGGTACTCGCGCAGGTCTTCGCCCGCGCGCAGCATGCGGGCGCTGGCCTGCATGGCGCGCACATGGGCGCCCGCGCTGATCGCGCCGGCGCGGCGCAGAATGGCCTGCTCGTGCGCGTCCTTGACCAGGCGCATCTCGTCGAGCGGCGCGCACAGGTCGCCCAGTTGCTGCGGGCACAGCGCCCCGTAGCGGGCACGGGCACGCACGGGCGCCAGCCAGCCCTCGACGCGCGCGGCCAGCCCCGGGTGCGTGGCGAACGGAAACCACACCTGATTGCGGTTTTCCAGCATGCGCGGCAGCCGCGCCTGCAGCTCAGCGATGGAATACGCCGCGTCCAGCTGCAGCGCTGCGGGCGCGGCCTCGGGGCCCAGACGGTAGCCGTCCCAGATCTCGCGCTCCAGATCCTTGGGCTGGCAAAACAGCGTGGCCTCGCCCTGCTCGGTCAGCACCAGCAGCGCGTCGGGCTCGGTAAAGCCCGTCAGGTAGTAGAAATAGCTGTCGTGGCGAAACGCAAAACTGTTGTCGCGATTGCGCTGCTGCTCGGCGGCGGTGGGAACGATGGCGATGCCGCCGGCGCCCAGTTGGCGCGCCAGTGCCTGGCGGCGCAGGACATAGGGTGTGTTCATCGCCGTATGGTAGCGCTGGCCTGCACTTGCTGCGCTATGGCGCCTGCAGCGCCGCCAGGCGCTCGGGTGTACCCACGTCGGTCCAGCGTCCGGTGTACAGCGACGCCGCGACCAGCCCCGCGTCCATGGCTCGGCGCAGCAGCGGCGCCAGCGGCGCGGCCAGGCCCTGCGGGTTGCCCGCCGGGATATCGCACCAGGGCGGCGCAAACAATTCGGCCTTGAGCAAGGCGATGGTGCTGTAGGTGTAGCGCGGTCCGGGGCCGGCTGCGTCCAGGTTGAGCGCCAGCCCCTCGGGCGACAGGCCGAAGTCGCCGCGCGGATGGTGCGGCGGATTGGGCACCAGCCACAGGTGCGCCATGTGGCTGCTGCGCACAAAGGCCTGGGCCGCCGCATGCGGGAAGGTGAAGTCGGGCGCGAACACGTCGCCCGCCGCAAGCCAGAACACCGGCCCCAGCTGCGGCAAGGCGCGCGCGATGCCGCCCGCCGTCTCCAGCGCACGGCCAAAGTCGCGGCCTTCGTGTGAATATGAAATAGATAGCTGTTTGCGCCCATCCAGTATGGCCTGAGTGCCAAAATGGCTTGAAATTTTCTCGCCCAACCAGGCCGTGTTGATGCACACGCGCGGCACGCCTGCACCAGCCAGCGCGCGCAAATGCCACTCCAGCAGCGGCCTGCCCTGCACCTGCAGCAGCGGCTTGGGGCAGGTGTCCGTCAGCGGCCGCATGCGCTCGCCCCGGCCCGCCGCCAGCAGCATGGCGGGCACCTGCTGCCCCGCATCGGCAGCGCCTGAAAAATCATGATTCGACATGGCGCTGGACTGTAACCCTGGCGGCCTTGCCATTGCCCGCTGGCAGGCGGCGGCGGCCCCCCGGTAAAATCACGGGTTTTCCTGTACACCTGCCGCTGTTGCAGCACTCCCACATGGCCAACACTCAGCAAATGGCGAACGCAATCCGCGCGCTCGCAATGGATGCCGTCCAACAAGCCAACTCTGGCCACCCCGGTGCACCCATGGGCATGGCCGACATGGCTGTAGCCCTGTGGGGCCAGCACCTGCAGCACAACCCGGCCAATCCGCACTGGGCCAACCGCGACCGCTTCGTGCTCTCCAACGGCCACGGCTCCATGCTGATCTACGCCCTGCTGCATCTGACGGGCTACGCCCTGCCGATGCAGGAGCTGAAGAATTTCCGCCAGTTGCACAGCAAGACCGCCGGCCACCCCGAAGTGGGCGTGACACCCGGCGTCGAAACCACCACCGGCCCGCTCGGCCAGGGCATCACCAACGCCGTCGGCATGGCGCTGGCCGAAAAGCTCCTGGCCAGCGAATTCAATCGCCCGGGCCACGCCATCGTCGACCACCACACCTACGCCTTCCTGGGCGACGGCTGCCTGATGGAAGGCATCAGCCACGAGGCCTGCGCGCTGGCCGGCGCCTGGAAGCTGGGCAAGCTGGTGGCGCTGTACGACGACAACGGCATCAGCATCGACGGCCAGGTCGCGCCCTGGTACGTGGACGACGTGGCGCAGCGCTTTGCCGCCTACCAATGGAACGTGATCGGCCCGATCGACGGCCACGACAGCGCCGCCGTGGCCGCCGCCATCGCCCAGGCCAAGGGCCAGGGCGAGCGCCCCACGCTCATCATCTGCAAGACGCACATCGGCCAGGGCAGCCCCAACCGCGCCAATACCGCCAAGGCCCACGGCGAGCCGCTGGGCGCCGAGGAAATCGCCCTCACGCGCGCCGCCCTGGGCTGGCAGCACGGCCCCTTCGAGATCCCCGCCGAGGTCTACGCCGACTGGGACGCCAAGGCCGCCGGCAGCCGGCGCGAAGCCGCCTGGGACAAGGCCTTTGCCGCCTACGCCAAGGCCTACCCCGAACTGGCCGCCGAATTCACCCGCCGCATGGCCGGCGACCTGCCCAAGCACTTTGCCCAGGTGGCGGTGGACACCGTGGTCGCCGCCCACACCGCAGGCCAGACCGTGGCCAGCCGCAAGGCCAGCCAGCTGGCGCTGGAAGCCTTCACCGCGCAGCTGCCTGAACTGCTGGGCGGCAGCGCCGACCTGACGGGCTCGAACCTGACCAACACCAAGAGCACGCCCAACCTGCGCCTGGACGCGCAGGGCGCGGTGGTCAAGACCGAAGGCGCGAACGGCGACAAGGTCGGCGGGCGCCACATCAACTACGGCGTGCGCGAATTCGGCATGGCCGCCATCATGAACGGCATCGCGCTGCACGGCGGCTTCATCCCCTACGGCGGCACCTTCCTCACGTTCAG
>Ga0206116_1000851_pt1 | contig 22037 bp, 16 predicted proteins | sample 3A1Ametagenome_FD_178000 | JGI IMG/M metagenome (GOLD analysis project Ga0206116, IMG submission 178000) | Enriched microbial communities from leaf-cutter ant dump, University of Wisconsin, Madison, United States - 3A1A | ecosystem: Environmental > Terrestrial > Nest > Insects nest > Nest dump...
ATCTGAAGGGCCAGAAGTCGCACCAGATCGTCAAGGACGGTCTGTTCATGCTGGAAAACCTGACGCACCGCGGTGCTGTCGGTGCCGACCCGCTGATGGGCGACGGCGCGGGCATCCTCGTGCAGATTCCCGACCGCTTCTTCCGCGAGGAGATGGCAAAGCAGGGCGTCACCCTGCCCAAGGCAGGCGAATACGCCGTCGGCCACATCTTCATGCCGCGGGACGAAACGCTGGTCGAGCATTTCAAGAAGGCGATCGCCGACGTCGTGGCAGAGGAAGGGCAGGTCCTTCTCGGTTTCCGCGACGTGCCGGTCGACAACTCCTCCCTTTCCAAGGCGCCGGAAATCGCCGCTACCGAGCCGCGCCATGTGCAGGTGTTCATCGGCGCCGGACGGGACGCTGCCACCAACGCCGAGTTCGAACGCCGCCTCTTCACCCTGCGCAAGGTGATCTCCAACCGCATCTACGACGAGTACGAAGGGGAAGAGAGCGATTTCTATCCGGCCTCGCTGTCCTCGCAAACCATCGTCTACAAGGGCATGTTCCTCGCCTATCAGGTGGGCGCCTACTTCAAGGACCTTGCCGATCCGCGCTTCGAATCGGCCGTCGCCCTCGTGCACCAGCGCTTCTCCACCAACACCTTCCCGTCGTGGAAGCTGGCGCATCCCTATCGCATGGTCGCCCATAACGGCGAGATCAACACGCTGCGCGGCAACGTCAACTGGATGGCTGCCCGCCAGGCTTCCGTCTCCTCGCCGCTCTTCGGCGACGACATCACCAAGCTCTGGCCGATCTCCTATGAAGGCCAGTCGGACACGGCCTGTTTCGACAACGCGCTCGAATTTCTGGTGCGCGGCGGCTATTCGCTCGCCCATGCCGTGATGATGCTGATCCCCGAGGCCTGGGCCGGCAACCAGCTCATGAGCCCCGAGCGAAAGGCCTTCTACGAGTACCACGCCGCCCTTATGGAGCCGTGGGACGGCCCTGCCGCCGTTGCCTTCACCGACGGCAGGCAGATCGGCGCGACGCTCGACCGCAACGGCCTTCGCCCCGCCCGCTACCTCGTCACCGACGACGACCGCGTCATCCTCGCCTCGGAAGCCGGCACGCTGCCGGTCAAGGAAGAGAGCATCATCAAGAAGTGGCGCCTCCAGCCGGGCAAGATGCTGCTCATCGACATGGAAGAGGGCCGCATCATCTCCGACGAGGAGGTGAAGTCGACGCTCGCCGCCAAGCACCCCTACCGCGACTGGCTCGACAACACCCAGATCATCCTGGAGGACCTCGGCCCGGTCGAGCCGCGCGCGCTGCGCCGCGACGTCTCGCTGCGCGACCGCCAGCAGGCCTTCGGCTATACGCAGGAGGACACCAAGCTCCTGATGTCGCCGATGGCGACGACGGGGCAGGAGGCGATCGGCTCCATGGGCACGGACACGCCGATCTCGGCCATGTCCGACAAGACCAAGCTGCTCTACACCTATTTCAAGCAGAACTTCGCGCAGGTGACGAACCCGCCCATCGACCCGATCCGCGAGGAACTGGTCATGAGCCTCGTCTCCTTCATCGGCCCGCGGCCGAACATCCTCGACCATGGCGGCGCGGCCAAGGCCAAGCGTATGGAAGTGCGCCAGCCGATCCTCACCAACGGCGACCTGGAGAAGATCCGCTCCATCGGTCATGTCGAGGACCGTTTCGACACCAAGACGCTGGACTTCACCTATGACGTCTCACGCGGCGCCGAGAGCATGCTGGAAATGCTCGACCGCCTGTGCGAGCGCGCCGAGCAGGCCGTCACCAGCGGCTACAACATCATCGTGCTCTCCGACCGGCAGATCGGTCCGGACCGCGTGGCGATCCCGGCGCTTCTCGCGACCGCCGCCGTGCACCATCACCTGATCCGCAAGGGGCTGCGCACCTCGGTCGGCCTCGTCGTGGAAACCGGCGAGCCGCGCGAAGTGCACCACTTCTGCCTTCTGGCCGGCTATGGCGCGGAAGCGATCAATCCCTATCTCGCCTTCGACACGCTCACCGACATGCACAAGCGCGGCGAGTTCCCGAAGGAGGTCGATGCGGAAGAGGTCGTCTACCGCTACATCAAGGCCATCGGCAAGGGTATCCTCAAGGTCATGTCCAAGATGGGCATCTCGACCTACCAGTCCTATTGCGGCGCGCAGATCTTCGACGCGATCGGCCTGTCGTCCGCCTTCGTCGACAAGTATTTCTTCGGTACGGCGACGACCATCGAGGGCATCGGCCTCGACCAGATCGCCAAGGAGACCTTCGCCCGCCACAAGGCCGCCTTCGGCCGCGACCCGCTGCTCGCCAACACGCTGGATATCGGCGGCGAATATGCCTATCGCATGCGCGGCGAGGAGCATTCCTGGACGCCGGACGTCGTCTCCTCGCTCCAGCATGCGGTGCGCGGCAATGCGGAAGACCGCTACAAGGAATTCGCCGAGCTGGTGAACGCCTCGTCGCTGCGCATGAACACGATCCGCGGCCTCTTCTCGATCAAGGGCGCGGAAGCGCTCGGCCGCAAGCCGATCTCCGTCGACGAGGTCGAGCCGGCGGCCGACATCGTCAAGCGCTTCTCGACGGGCGCCATGTCCTTCGGCTCGATCTCCCGCGAGGCGCACACGACGCTCGCCGTCGCCATGAACCGGATCGGCGGCAAGTCGAACACCGGCGAGGGCGGTGAGGAAGCCGACCGCTACATGCCGCTGCCGGACGGCTCGATGAACCCCGAGCGCTCGGCGATCAAGCAGATCGCCTCCGGCCGCTTCGGCGTGACGACCGAATACCTCGTCAACGCGGACGTGCTGCAGATCAAGGTCGCGCAGGGCGCCAAGCCCGGCGAGGGCGGCCAGCTGCCCGGCCACAAGGTGGATGCGACGGTCGCCAAGACGCGTCACTCGACCCCGGGCGTCGGCCTCATCTCGCCGCCGCCGCACCATGACATCTACTCGATCGAGGACCTGGCGCAGCTCATCTACGACCTGAAGAACGTCAACCCCGAGGCGGACATCTCGGTCAAGCTCGTCTCGGAAGTCGGCGTCGGCACGGTCGCCGCCGGCGTCGCCAAGGCGCGCGCGGACCACATCACCATCGCCGGCTTCGACGGCGGCACGGGCGCCTCGCCGCTCACCTCGCTGAAGCATGCCGGTTCTCCGTGGGAGATCGGTCTTGCCGAGACGCACCAGACGCTCGTGCTCAACAAGCTGCGCTCGCGCATCGCGCTGCAGGTCGACGGGGGCCTCAAGACCGGCCGCGACGTCGTCATCGGCGCGCTGCTGGGTGCCGACGAGTTCGGCTTCGCCACCGCGCCGCTGATTGCGGCCGGCTGCATCATGATGCGCAAGTGCCACCTCAACACCTGTCCGGTAGGGGTCGCCACGCAGGACCCGGTCCTGCGCAAGCGCTTCAAGGGCGCGCCCGAGCATGTCATCAACTACTTCTTCTTCGTCGCCGAAGAGGTGCGCGAGATCCTAGCTTCGCTCGGCGTTCGCTCGCTGAACGAGATCATCGGCGCCTCCGAGCTTCTGGAGAAGGAGAAGATGATCTCGCACTGGAAGGCCAACGGCCTCGACTTCTCGCGCATCTTCCACAAGGTCGATGCGCCGAAGGAGGCGACCTACTGGACCGAGCGGCAGAACCACCCGATCCACGATATCCTCGACCGCACGCTGATCGAGAAGGCCAAGCCTGCGCTCGAAATGAAGACGCCCGTTTCCTTCGCCGTCGACATCAAGAACGTCGACCGCTCGGCCGGCGCGATGCTGTCGGGTGCGGTGGCCAAGCGCTACGGCTTCAAGGGCCTCAAGGACGACACCATCTCCGTGACGCTCAACGGCACGGCCGGCCAGTCCTTCGGCGCGTTCCTCGCCCGCGGTGTCACCTTCGACCTCGTGGGGGCCGGCAACGACTATGTCGGCAAGGGGCTTTCGGGCGGCCGCATCATCGTGCGCCCGCCGGAAGGCAACCGGGCCGTGCCGCATGAATCGATCATCGTCGGCAACACGGTGCTCTACGGCGCCATCGCCGGCGAATGCTACTTCAACGGCGTTGCCGGCGAGCGCTTCGCGGTGCGCAACTCCGGCGCCATCGCCGTCGTCGAGGGCGTGGGCGACCATGGCTGCGAATACATGACGGGCGGCGTGGTCGTCGTCATCGGCCAGACGGGCCGCAACTTCGCGGCCGGCATGTCCGGCGGTGTGGCCTATGTGCTGGACGAGGAGGGCGATTTCGCCCGCCGCTGCAACATGGCGATGGTCGAGCTCCAGCCCGTCCCGGAAGAGGACGACATGCTGGAGAAGCTGCACCATCACGGCGGCGACATCATGCACAAGGGCATGGTGGACGTTTCCGGCGACATGACGCGCCACGATGAGGAGCGGCTCTACCAGCTCATCTCCAACCATCTGCACTATACCGGCTCGCCGCGGGCCAGGGAGATTCTCGACCGTTGGGCCGAGTATCGCCCGAAGTTCCGCAAGGTCATGCCGGTCGAGTATCGCCGTGCGCTGGAAGACATGGAACGCATGAAAATGGCGGAAGCGGCCGAGTAACAGGCCGCAATGGCCCCTCATCCGCCTGCCGGCACCTTCTCCCCGTAAACGGGGAGAAGGGACAAGCGGCAAGGCGGTGCGGCATCTTCCTTCTCCCCGTTTACGGGGAGAAGGTCGCGGCAGCGGGATGAGGGGCTATCCTTTGCGTCCGAAAGGCGCTCGTTGAAAACACTTAAGGTTTCAGGACAATACGATGGGCAAGGTTACAGGTTTTCTGGAAATCGACCGGCAGGTCATGAAGTATCAGCCGGCATCCGACCGCATCCGCCATTTCCGCGAATTCACCATCCCGATGTCGGACCAGGAGGTCCAGAAGCAGGCGGCGCGCTGCATGGATTGCGGCGTTCCCTATTGCCACGGGCCGACCGGGTGTCCGGTCCACAACCAGATCCCCGACTGGAACGATCTCGTCTACAACGGCAACTGGGAAGAGGCGATCCGCAACCTGCATTCGACCAACAACTTCCCGGAATTTACCGGCCGCATCTGCCCCGCGCCCTGCGAGGAGGCCTGCACGCTGAACCTCGAGGACATGCCGGTCGCCATCAAGACCGTCGAGCAGGCGCTTGCCGACAAGGCCTACGAGATGGGCTATATCGTGCCGCAGCCGGCAACGGTGAAGACGGGCAAGAAGGTGGCGGTCATCGGTTCCGGCCCCGCCGGCATGGCGGCCGCCCAGCAGCTCGCCCGCGCCGGCCACGAGGTCCATGTCTACGAGCGCGAATCCAAGGCCGGCGGCCTGCTGCGCTACGGCATCCCGGACTTCAAGCTGGAGAAGAACTTCATCGACCGCCGCGTCGACCAGATGCGCGGCGAGGGCGTGACGTTCCACTACGGCGTCAATGTCGGCGTCGACAAGCCGATGGACGAGATGCTCGCCGAGCATGATGCCGTGCTCTATTGCGGCGGCTCGGAAACCCCGCGCGATGCCGGCATCCCCGGCGGCGATTTCGCCGGCGTGCACGATGCCATGCCCTATCTGGTGCAGCAGAACCGCCGCGTCGGCCGCGAGAACATCGACAGCGTTGGCTGGCCCTCCGAGCTGATCCTTGCCGGCGGCAAGCACATCGTCGTCGTCGGCGGCGGCGATACGGCGTCGGACTGCGTCGGCACCGCCTTCCGCCAGGGCGCGGTGAAGGTCACCCAGCTCGACATCCGCCCGCAGCCGCCGGAAAAGGAAGACAAGCTCGCCGTCTGGCCCTTCTGGGCGACGAAGATGCGTACCTCCTCCTCGCAGGCCGAAGGCGCCGTGCGCGAGTTCCAGGTCGGCACGCTCGAATTCGTCGGCGATGAGGACGGCGTGCTGACGGGCGTGAAGTGCTGCCAGGTGGATGACCGCCGCAAGCCGATCCCCGGCACGGAGTTCATCATCAAGGCGGACCTCGCCTTCATCGCCATCGGCTTCCGCGGCCCCTTCACCGACGGCGTGCTGAAGGACCTCGGCGAGCGCCTGACGATCAACACCGACAAGCGCGGCTCCTCGAACGTCGTCGCCAACGAGCGCGACTACAGGACCTCGGTGGACAGGCTCTGGACGGCCGGCGACGTGCGCCGCGGCCAGTCGCTCGTTGTCTGGGCGATCCGCGAGGGCCGCCAGGCCGCACGCGCGATCGACGAGGCGCTGATGGGCTCGACCACGCTGCCCCGGTAAATTGCCGTAAATTGAAAAGGCGCGCCGGCAGGACCGGCGCGCCTCAATCTTGTCAGACCGGCAACGTCCTCAGCGAACGAGGACGTTGCGGAACTGCCACGGGTCCTTCGTGTCGAGGTCTTCCGGGAAGAGGCCCGGGCGGCCGTCGAGCGGGGTCCAGTCGGTATAGTGGCCTTCGACCGGGCCGAGATAGGGCGTCTGCACTTCGAGGCAGCGCTTGTAGTCGACCTCGTCGGCTTCCACGATGCCGGCCTTCGGATTTTCCAGCGCCCAGACCATGCCGGCGAGAACGGCCGAGGTCACTTGCAGGCCGGTCGCGTTCTGGTAGGGGGCGATGCGGCGGGTTTCCTCCAGCGACAGGCGCGAGCCGTACCAGTAGGCGTTCTTGTCGTGGCCGTAGAGCAGGACGCCGAGTTCGTCGACGCCGTCCACCAGCTCGTTCTCGTCAAGGACGTGCAGCACCGGCTGCTGGTTGCCGCCGTTGCCGAACATTTCGTGCAGCGAGAGCACCGCATCGTTGGCCGGATGGTAGGCATAGTGGCAGGTCGGGCGGTAGGTGACGTGGCCGTCCTTGTCGCGCACCGTGAAGAAGTCGGCGATCGAGATCGACTCGTTATGCGTGACGAGGAAGCCGTATTGCGGGCCGGGCGTCGGGCACCAGGTGCGCACGCGCGTGTTGGCGCCGGGCTGCTCCAGATAGATCGCGGCCTTGCAGCCCTTCTTGTGCTTCTTGGCGTTCTTCGGCATCCAGGTCTCGTGGGTGCCCCAGCCGAGCTCGGCCGGCTGGAGGCCTTCAGAGATGAAGCCTTCGACGGACCAGGTGTTCCAGAAGGTGTCGAGGGGCTTGGGGTTCTTCGTGCGCTGCGTGTCGCGCTCGGCGATGTGGATGCCCTTGACGCCGACCTTCTTCATCAGCTTGGCCCAGCCTTCACGGTCGTGCTGATCGGGTTCCTCGAACTTGATCTCGAGGTCCTTCGCAAGGTTCACCAGCGCCTGCTTGACGAACCAGGAGACCATGCCCGGATTGGCGCCGCAGGTGGAGACGGCGGTGGTGCCGCCCGGGTTCTTTTCCTTCTCGCGGCGCAGCGTCTCGCGCAGGGCATAGTTCGTGCGGTCGGCGTTCTTCATGTCCTTGTCGAAGTAGAAGCCGAGCCAGGGCTCGACGACCGTGTCGACATAGAGCGCGTCGTGCTTGCGGCACAGCCGCATCAGGTCGACGGAGCCGGTATCGACGGAGACGTTGACGCAGAATGCCTGTCCGCCGCCTTCCTTGAGAAGCGGCTTCAGGAGATCCTTGTAGTTCTCCTTGGTGACATGCGCCTTGATGTGGCGCGCGCCGTGGCGGGCATAGATCTCGGCGTCTGCGGCATCCTCGCGCGGCTCGATGACGATCAGCCGGTTCCGGTCGTACTTGAAATGGCGCTCGATCAGCGGCAGCGTGCCGCGCCCGATGGAGCCGAAGCCGATCATCACGATCGGGCCGGTGATTTCGCCATATACCGGATAGGTGCTGTCTGCCATTTGGTTCTCCTGCGGACGGCCGCTTTGCGCTGAAAATCAGGGCCTTCCGAGCCCCTTAGCATAGTATGGCAGCGCTAGAGCACAGATTTCTGTCACAATAAAGAGCGGCGGGGGATTATGTTTAATCCGGCCTGGATGCCTTACGCGAGAATGCAGCGGATCAGTCCGCGCAGCGAATTGCCGGCAAAGATCGTGCCGCTCTGAAGGTCTTCCGGCAGCAGCCTCGCCTCGACGGCCTTGCCGGTCTCCAGCAGTTCTTCCCGCAGGACGCCGGCCAGCAGGCCCGCGGAGAGCGGCGGCGTCTTCAGCACGCCGGAGCCGTCGTCGAGGAAGAGCGAGGTGATGGTGCCCTCGCATAGCTCGCCGCGCTCGTTAAGGAGGATGACTTCGTCGGCCTGCGTTGCAGGAAACTCGGCGCGGGCCGCCGCGTAGAGGGCGCGGCGCGAGGTCTTGTGGCGCAGCAGCGGATCGATGGAGGAGAGGTGGGTTTCGGTGATCTTCAGGCGCCAGATCGTGCTTTCGGCAAGGGGCGTGAAGGGGGCCGTCTGCACGTCGATCCGGCCGTCCGGGAAAAGTTCGAGGCGGATGCGGAGAGGTGTCGGCTGTGGTTCACCCCCCTCTGCCCTGCCGGGCATCTCCCCCTCAAGGGGGGAGATCGATGGGGAACTGGTTTCCTTCCCATCGAAAGAGGAATGGGGAGCAGGCGGCTTGCCGATCTCCCCCCTTGAGGGGGAGATGCCCGGTAGGGCAGAGGGGGGTAGAGCCGCAAATAAGGCGTCGCGCGCGCCCTCCGCCCCCGCCAATCCAAGCTCGGTTGCCGAGCGCGCCAGCCGTGCCAGATGCCGCTCCAGCCGGACGAAGCCCGTTTCCGGCTGCCACCGCAGGGTCTCGATCAGCGAGAGATCCATTGGTCCCCCACGGCGAAGCGGGCCTTCAGCAGGCATTCCTCGTATTCGGCCTCGGCGGTGGAATCGAAGACGATGCCGCCGCCGACGTTGAAGACGGCCTTGCCGTCGTCGAACAGCGAGACGGTGCGGATGGCGACGTTGAAGCGCATGGTGCCGTCCGGGGCGATCATGCCGATGGCGCCGCAATAGGCGTCGCGCGGGCCGTCCTCCAGGTCGTGCAGGATTTCCATGGCGCGCATCTTCGGCGCGCCGGTGATCGAGCCGCAGGGAAAGAGCGCGGCGAAGATGTCGCGGATCGGGATGCCGGGCACCAGCTTCGCCCGCACATGGCTCACCATCTGGTGCACCGTCGGGTAGGTCTCGACGGCGAAGAGCTTTGGCACGTCGAGCGTGCCGACCACGGTGATGCGGGAAATGTCGTTGCGCAGCAGGTCGACGATCATGCGGTTTTCCGCCTGCGTCTTCACGTCCGCCTGCATGGCCGCGACGATTTCCGCATCCTCCGCCGCATTTTTTCCCCGTGCTGCGGTGCCCTTCATCGGATGCGTCTCGATCCAGCCGTCCCTGTCGACGTCGAAGAAGAGTTCCGGCGAGCGGGAGAGGAGAAGGGGCCCGTCGAGCGAGACGAACGCGCCGTAGCGGACCGGCTGGCGCTCGATCAGCGACCAGAAGGCGGCGAGCGGATCGCCGTTCCAGCGGGCGCGGATCGGCATGGTAAGGTTCGCCTGGTAGCAGTCGCCCTGCCTCAGGTGCCGGTGCAGGAGGTCGAAGCGGCTGCGATAGGTGCCGAAGTCCCAATGGGCCTTCGGCTCGGTGAGGAACGGCTCGTTCTCGATGCGCTGGCGCGGTTTGGCCAGCGGGTGGCCCTCCGCCGGCTCCTCGAAGATGCCGAAGCTCATCAGCGGGGTCGGGCGGTTCTCCTGCGCGAACGGCGCCAGCTTCTTTTCGAAGAGATGGCCGGCCTCATAACTCATGAAGCCGGCGATCCAGTGCCCCGCGTCATGGGCCGCCTGCAGGGCCGCGAAAGCCGGTTCGAAGCCGGCGCGCTCGCGTACGGTGACGACCGCGACCGGGTCGGCGAAAATCACCGTCCGGTCCTCGCGGTCGTCCCTGAGGAGCACAAAGCGTTCGCGGTCGGTCATGCTTGCGTCCGGCGTTCGAGGTCAGGCCCTATCAAGCGCTTCCAGTTCGTCGATCAGCCCTTCGATCATCGACAGTCCCTTGTTCCAGAACGACGGGTCGCTGGCATCGAGGCCGAAGGGTTTCAGCAGCTCGGTGTGATGCTTGGTGCCGCCGGCCTTGAGGAGGTCGAAATACTTCTCCTGGAAGCCGGTTTCCGCCTGTTGGTAAACGGCATAGAGCGAGTTCACCAGGCAATCGCCGAAAGCATAGGCATAGACGTAGAAGGGCGAGTGGATGAAGTGGGGGATATAGGCCCAATAGGTCTCGTAGCCCTCGGAAATGCGGATCGCCGGGCCGAGGCTTTCCTCCTGCACGGAGAGCCAGAGTTCGCCGATCCGGTCGCTCGTCAATTCGCCTTCCTTGCGGGCGGTGTGCACCTTGCGCTCGAATTCGTAGAAGGCGATCTGGCGCACGACCGTGTTGATCATGTCCTCCACCTTCTGGGCGAGCATGGCCTTGCGCTCGCGCTTGTCCTTCGTCTTGTCGAGGAGGCTGCGGAAGGTCAGCATCTCGCCGAAGACGGAGGCCGTTTCAGCCAGCGTCAGCGGTGTCGAGGCCATCAGCGCGCCCTGTCCGCCGGCCAGCACCTGGTGCACGCCATGGCCGAGTTCGTGGGCGAGCGTCATCACGTCGCGCGGCTTGCCCATGTAGTTGACGAGCACGTAGGGATGCGCGGAGGGCACCGTCGGATGGGCGAAGGCGCCCGGCGCCTTGCCGGGGCGCACCGGCGCGTCGATCCAGCCCTTGTCGAAGAAGCGCTTGGCGATCTCCGCCATTTCGGGGGCGAAGGCGCCGTAGGCGGCAAGCACGGTGTCGCGCGCCTCGCTCCACGGGATCACGGCATCGGGTGTCTCGGGAAGGGGCGCATTGCGGTCCCAGTAGTCCATCTGCTCCATTCCGAGCCACTTCGCCTTCATCGCATAGTAGCGGTGGGAAAGGTGCGGATACGCTTCGCGTACGGCTTCGGCGAGGGCGGCGACCACTTCCGGTTCCACGCGGTTGGCAAGGTGGCGGCTGTCGGCGATGTCGGAAAAGCCGCGCCAGCGGTCGGAGATTTCCTTGTCCTTGGCGAGCGTGTTGGTGATCAGCGTGAAGGTGCGGATGTTTTCCCCGAAGGTCGCGGCCAGCGCCTCGGCGGCCTTGCGTCGGGCCTCGCCCTCCGGCGACTGGAGCTGGTTGAGGGCGATTTCCAGCGGCACCTCCTCGCCGTCGATCGTGTAGCGGAGCGAGGCCATCGTCTCATCGAAGAGGCGGTTCCAGGCGGCAGCCCCGGTCATCGACTTTTCGAGGAAGAGCTGTTCCGTCCTGTCGTCGAGCTGGTAGGGCTTGTCCTTGCGCAGGTCCTCGATCCAGGGGGCGTAGTGCGCGGCAAGCGCATCGTTCTTCAAGGCCGTGGCGATCCGCTCGTCTTCTATCCTGTTGAGTTCAAGGGAGAAAAACAGGAGATGCGCGCCGAGGTCGGTGAGCCTGGCCTGCACGTCGCCGTAGAACTTGCCGTTCGCCGGATCGGTCGTGTTGGTGAAATAGGTGAGGCCCGCATAGGAGACGATGCGGCCCATCACGTCCTCCAGCGCCTCGAACTCGCGGACGGCCGCGCCGATGCCTTCCTCGCCCGACTTCTCGGTCGCCGCATCGAGCCTGCCCTTCCACTTCGCCTCGAAGGCGAGCGTATCGGCCTCCGCCTTCTTCATGTCGGCCGTGAACTCCGGCGAGGCCGGCCCGGGATAGAGATCGGCGAGGTTCCAGCCGGGAAGGTCGCCGAGGCCGGCGCCGGCGGCGGCTTCCGCCGGTGCGCGGGCGATCGAAGGGGCGGGGAAAATGCGGTTCATCGTCTTCTCTCTTTCAGGCGGGCGGTCGGGCCCCTTGCTTGCGTCGGCAAAGGTTAAAATGCAAGCCTTTCTCAAAACGGCATGTTCAACCCTTTCTGCCATGGTCCGCCGGTGTCCAGTTCCCTTGGGCGTGCATGACGCGCGCCTTCAGGCAAGGAGGTTCCAGTGACGGCTCATATTCTTGTCATCGACGACGATCCTGTCCAGCGCAGGCTTTTGAAGAACATGATCGAGCGCTCCGGCCATGTCGCCCATATGGCGGAAAACGGCCGCGCGGGCCTCGACCTGCTCGATCGCAAGGGGGGCCTCATCAATGTGATCCTGCTCGACCTGATGATGCCGGAGATGAACGGATCGGCCTTCCTGGAAGCGCTCGCCGAGCGGGAGAACACCATTCCCGTCATCGTGCAGACGGGGCAGGGCGGCATCGAGACGGTGGTTTCGGCCATGCGCGCCGGCGCCTTCGATTTCGTGGTCAAGCCCGTGTCGCCCGAGCGGCTCAACGTCGCGGTCGGCAATGCGCTGAAGGTGGACCAGCGGGAAGGCCGCGGCCGCAGTGGGCGGCGGGGCCGCTCCGAGACCGTGCATTTCGACGATATCGTCTCGGCAAGCCCGGAAATGCTGCGTGTCATCGAGCTCGGCCGCCGCGCCGCCCAGTCGAACATCCCGGTGGTGCTGGAAGGCGAATCCGGCGTCGGCAAGGAAATGGTGGCCCGCGCCATCCAGGCGGCGAGCGAGCGGGCGGGCAAGCCCTTCGTCACGGTCAATTGCGGGGCGATCCCGCACAACCTCGTCGAAAGCATCCTCTTCGGCCACGAGAAGGGCGCCTTCACCGGCGCGAACGAGCGCCATACCGGCAAGTTCATGGAGGCCGACGGCGGCACGCTGTTCCTCGACGAGATCGGCGACCTGCCGCTCGATGTGCAGGTCAAGCTCCTGCGCGCCGTGCAGCAGGGCGAGATCGAGACGATCGGCGCGCGCTTTCCCCAGAAGGTCAATGTCCGCCTCATCTCGGCGACCAACCGCGACCTCATCAACGAGGTGCGCGAGGGCCGTTTCCGCGAGGACCTCTACTACCGGCTCAACGTCTTTCCAGTCACCATCCCGGCGCTGCGCAAGCGCAAGGAGGACATTCCCGTCCTCGTGCGCGCCTTCGTGCAGCGCTTTGCCGGCGAGCAGAAGCTCGCCCGCCCGCTTGCCGTGTCGGCCGGCGCCATGGCGCTGCTGACGGCCTATGACTGGCCGGGCAACATCCGCCAGCTGGAGAACGCCATCTTCCGCGCCGTGGTGCTGGCGGAAGGCGACGAGCTGCGCGCGGCCGATTTTCCGCAGATCGCCGCGCAGGTGCCGGGCTACGGCCTTGCCGAGGACGGCGCCGTCACCTGGGAGGCGGCCAGCCTGCACACGCCGGAGCCCGCCGCCGAAACGCGCCTGCCGAGCGTCTACCCGGATTTCAAGCCGAGCGAAACGGCCGAGGCGGCGCACGGGCCGGAGAACGCCATTTCCAGCGTCGACAAGGGCGGCCATGTGCGTAAGCTCGCGGACGTGGAAGAGGAGCTGATCCGCTTCGCGCTGAAATTCTACCACGGCCAGATGAGCCAGGTGGCCCGCAAGCTGGGCATCGGCCGCTCGACGCTCTACCGCAAACTGAAGGATTACGGCATCGACCCGGACGATCCGCTGAAGGAAGCTGCGTAAAACCCCGCAAATCCCGGCCCTTCCGGGATTTCTCGATTGCCGTTTATTCCCTGTTAGTGGATTGTTCACTATAAGGGGCTCGCGATGGGAGGTGTGGCGGATTTGCCATGCTCTCACCGCAATTGGCAGTCATCTGGGACAACGGGCATTCGTTGTCCTTCCGACGGGGAAAGAGTTGGCAAATTTGTTCGCATCGATGAAGCGCCCGGGGACCTCCCTCGGCAGCCTCTGCAAGACAGTGTTGCACAAGCTGCCCAAGGTCCTGACCACGGCTGTGCTCTCTGCTGCCCTCATCCTGCCCGCAGCCATTCCCGCGACCGTCCAGGCCGAGAGCGGCAACCGCACGCTCAAGCTCTATTTCCTCCACACGCGGGAAAAGGCCGAGATCACCTTCAAGCGCAACGGGCGCTACGACGCGCGCGGCCTCAAGCAGCTCAACCAGTTCCTGCGCGACTGGCGCCGCAACGAGCCGACGAAGATGGACCCGCGCCTTTTCGACCTCGTCTGGGAAGTCTACCAGAAGGTCGGCGCGACGGGTTATATCAACGTCGTTTCCGCCTATCGTTCGCCGGCCACGAACTCCATGCTGCGCTCGCGCACCAAGGGCGTCGCCAAGAAGAGCCAGCATATGCTCGGCAAGGCGATGGACTTCTTCATTCCGGGCGTGAAGCTGGCGACGCTGCGCGCCACCGCCATGAAATTCCAGGTGGGCGGCGTCGGCTTCTATCCGACCTCCGGCTCGCCCTTCGTCCATCTCGACGTCGGCAGCGTGCGCGCCTGGCCGCGCATGAGCCGGCAGGAGCTCGTCAGCCTCTTCCCGGACGGCAAGACCATGCATGTGCCGACCGACGGCAAGCCGCTGCCGGGCTACCAGCAGGCCGTCGCCGACTACAAGCGCCGCGTCGGCGCGGACGCCATCCAGGTTGCCGGCGGCGGGTCGAGCCCGGCGGCGACCGCCAAGCGCAAGGGCTTCCTTGCCAGCCTCTTCGGCGGCGGCGGCGATGAGGATGAAGAACCCGAAATGATCGCCAGCAACGCCGCCATTCCCGACGATTTCGACGCGGGAGAGGGCAAGGCGACGACGGCGGCGCGGGCCGAAAAGCCCGCCGCTGCCGCGGAAGCCGAGACGGAACTGGCCTTCACCGCGCCCGTGCCCGGCAGCCGCCCGGCCTTCAAGGCGGCCGAGGCGACGACCGAGCTTGCCCTTGTCGCCCCGGCGACGAACGAGGCGGCCGCGGCGCTGGAAGCGGCGACCGCCGAGGAGAAGCCTGCTGAATTCGCGGATCTTTCTGCCTACAAGATCCCGCTGCCCGTCATGCTGGGCGTGCGCACCGAGGCGGGCGCTGCCGAGCCGGCCACGGTGATGGCCGCCGCCGCCGTTGAGGAAGACGGCGAGGTGCTGGGTGTCGTTCCCGTTCCGGGCCTGCGCCCGCAGGTCGAGCTCGGCGGCTCGAGCACGGCGCTGATGGCCGCGGCGGAAGCCGAGGTGGCCCTGCCGACGACCGCCGACCGTGCCGGCCTTGCCGCGCTTGCCGATCCGGCGGGCGATGCCGGCGAGGGCACGCCGGTCGAGATGGCCGCGCTCGATCCGGCGGGCGGCGCCAGCCGTTCGCTCGGCGGCACGGATGTTTTTGCAGGCAAGGCGGCCGAAGAGGTGCCGGCCAAGGGCAGCCGCCCGAAGAAGAAGGATGCCGATGCGGCAAGCCGCGGCGCGATCCGCACCGAGCCGAAGCTGACGCAAAAGATCCTCTCGCAATGGGCGCTCGACCAGGGCCGCATGGCCACGCTCTCCAAGCCGGTCAAGGCGCCGCGCTTCGTCAGCCGGACGCTGCGCGCCGCGCCCACCACGGTCTACGTGGCGGGCTTCCAGCCCGAGACGAAGTCGATCGACGCGGGCCGCTTCAGCGGCCCCGCCGTGAACTTCATGGAAGTGCGCAAGTTCGAGAGCGCCGAGAACTGAGCCGCGCCGCTTTTTCCAAACGAAAACCCGCCGGAGCGATCCGGCGGGTTTTTCATTGGTGCGTTCAAAACCGGGCTTATTCGGCGTCCGGCGGCAGTTCGATCATGCCGAGGGCCTGGAGGTAGGTGTCGAGGATGGCTTCCTGTTCCATGCGCTCGTCCTTGTCCTGCTTGCGGATCTGGATGACCTTGCGCAGGATCTTGGTGTCGAAGCCGGTTCCCTTGGCTTCGCCGTAGACGTCCTTGATGTCGTCGGCGATGGTTTTCTTTTCTTCCTCGAGGCGCTCGATCCGCTCGATGAACGCGCGAAGCTGGTCGCGTGCGACGCCGTGGGCATCCGACATGGTTTTCTCCTTGGATGGGCTAGAAATTCGAAAGGTGCCGTGACTTGCCGCGAACTTCCGGCAAGATCAAGGCCTATCGCGCACCGCTCCGGGATTTTCCCTCGGGAGCGGGTCATTCCTGCGGGCGGTTGACCTCGAAGGCGACCTTCTGGGCCTCGCTCGCCTCGTGCTGGTGGAGCGCGCGCCACTCCTCATAGGGCATGCCGTAGACGATCTCCCGGGAGGCGTCCTTGTCGAGCGGCACGCCCGCCTCGTTCGCCGCCTCGCGATACCAGTTGGACAGGCAGTTGCGGCAGAAGCCGGCAAGGTTCATCAGGTCGATGTTCTGCACGTCCGTGCGCTCGCGCAGGTGCCGGACGAGGCGGCGGAAGGCGGCGGCCTCGAATTCGGTCTGCTGTTGCTTGGTAAGCTCGGTCATCGTCTCGGTCTCAATAGGGTCCGGTGCGGGACGGGAATATCTCGTATGTGTGCAGGGCCGGGTCTGCATTCAACCGTGCGAAGACCGGCGCGAGGCGGTCGACCCAGCGGGCGATGCCGGTCTCGTCGCCGATCTCGTCCTGGCGGATCTCGATGAGCGCATGGGCGATACCGGGCTGCATGCAATGGCGGAACATCGTGTCGCCGCGCAGCGCCCCGTCATAGGGCTCGTTGTCGCCGACCACCACGTCGCCGGGCGCTTCCAGCTCGGAAAGCAGCGGGCGGACGGCGCGGGGGTCGCTGTCCCACAGCACCGTCACATGCCAGGGGCGCGGCACGCCCTTCCAGGCCGGCGTGAAGGAATGCATGGAGATGACGAGCGGCGCCTTGCCGGTCTTTGCGGCGACCGCGCCTATCGTCGCGGACACGGCATCGTGGTAGGGGCGGTGGAAGGTATCGAGCCGGTATTGCCATTCTTCGGGCGTGATCGGGTGATTGCCCGGAACGATCGCGCCGTCGGAAATGCGCATGATCAGCGTCGGGTCGTCCTCGCCGCGGTTGGGGTCGATCAGCAGGCGGGAAAAGCGGCTCATGACCACCGGGACGTTCAGCCGGGCATTGAGGCCGCGCACCACGCCCTCCACGCCGATATCGTAGGCGATATGGCGCTCGAAGGCGCTTTTCGGCAGGCCGAGGCGGCCGTAGCGTTCGGGAAGGAGATTGGTGGCGTGGTCCGCCAGGATGACGAGCCCGAGGGTGAGGTCGCCGTCGATGATCTCGAAGGGGGAATGGTCCTGCATGCTTCCGCCGAATATGCGCCCGTGTCTCTCCCGTGATCGCACGGGGCGAGCCGGCCCGCAAGGCTCAAGGCCTGCGACCGCAGGAATGATTTCCCGCGCCGTCGCGGAAATGCAGTCGGCCGACAAACAGTCTATCTGGACTGTTTGTCGGATATAAAAGGCTGCAGCGCCCCCGGCGCGCCATGAATGACGCGAGGCGCCGTAGTGTTGCGTTGACATTCATGCCCCGTCGTCGCAAGAAAGCGCATATTCAAATCAACGGAGTTCCATCGGAAGCCGTGAGAACCAAGAGCAGCAGCCCGTTCCTACCGAAAGCCGGCCGCCTTCTCCAGGCAGGCCTTTTCACATGTGCGGGTTTCCTCGCCCTTTCCGTCGCCGGTGAGGCCCGGGCTGAATTCCGCGTCTGCAACGGCACGCAGAACCTCGTCGGCGTCGCCATCGGCTACCGCGCCAAGGAAGGCTGGATCACCGAAGGCTGGTGGCAGGTGCCCGCCACGACCTGCGCCACGCTGATCGAGGGCGAGCTGCAATCGCGCTACTACTATCTCTATGCCGAGGACGCCGCTCGCGGCGGCCGCTGGACCGGCGACGTCAACATGTGCGTCGCCGAGAACGAGTTCAAGATCACCGGCGTGAAGGACTGCTTCGCGCGCGGGTTCCAGCGCATGGGCTTCAAGGAATATGACACGGGGCGGCAGGGAAGCTGGATGGTGCAGCTTTCGGATACGCCCGGCACGCAGGAAAGCCAGAACTGATGAGACGGAACAGAAAAGTCAAAATCCTCGCCACGCTCGGACCGGCATCGTCTGACGAGCAGATGATCCAGAAGCTGCATGAGGCGGGAGCAGACCTGTTCCGCATCAACATGAGCCATGCCAGCCACGACGTGATGCGCACGCTGATCAGCCGCATCCGCGCCGTGGAAGCCCGCTGCGGCCGGCCGATCGGCATCCTCGCCGACCTCCAGGGCCCGAAGCTGCGCGTCGGCAAGTTCGCCAACGGCTCGGAAGAGCTGAAGCCCGGCCAGACCTTCACGCTCGACAACAAGGACGTGCCCGGCGACAACACCCGCGTCTTCCTGCCCCATCCGGAAATCCTCGAAGCGGTCAAGCCCGGTCATCGCCTCCTGATCGACGACGGCAAGCTGCATCTGCGCGCCGACAGCGCCGACGGCAAGTCGATCGTCTGCACCGTCATTTCCGGCACGAAGATCTCCGACCGCAAGGGCGTGAGCCTGCCCGACACGCTGCTCGGCGTCGGCGTGCTGACCGAGAAGGACCGCGTCGACCTCGATGCGGTGCTCGCGACCGGCAGCGTCGACTGGGTGGCCCTTTCCTTCGTCCAGCGCCCCGAAGACTTGGCCGAAGTGCGCAAGATCGCGCGTGGCCGTGTCGGCATCATGTCGAAGATCGAGAAGCCGCAGGCGATCGAACGCATCGAGGAGATCATCGAGCTTTCCGACGCCCTCATGGTGGCGCGTGGCGACCTCGGCGTGGAAATGCCGCTGGAAGCCGTCCCGGGCATCCAGAAGCAGCTCATCCGCGCCTGCCGCCGCCAGGGCAAGCCGGTCGTCGTCGCAACGCAAATGCTGGAATCGATGATCTCCGCGCCGGTGCCGACCCGCGCCGAGGTCTCCGACGTCGCGACCGCCGTGTTCGAGGGCGCCGATGCCGTCATGCTGTCGGCCGAATCGGCCTCCGGCGCCTATCCGGTCGAAGCCGTGTCCACCATGGCCTCCATCGCCAGCAAGGTCGAGCGCGACCTGCACTATCCGGGCATCATCTACGCCCAGCGTTCCACGCCGGAAGCGACCGGCGCCGACGCCATCTCGCTCGCTGCCCGCCAGATCGCCGAGACGCTGAAGCTGTCGGCCATCGTCTGTTACACCTCCTCGGGCACGACGGGCCTGCGCGCGGCCCGCGAGCGGCCGGAAGTGCCGGTGCTGGCGCTCTCGCCGGTCATCGAGACGGCGCGGCGCCTGTCGGTCGTCTGGGGCCTGCACTGCGTCGTCACGGGCGATGCCACGGACCTCGACGACATGGTCAATCGCGCCTGCCGCATCGTCGTCAGCGAGGAATTCGGCAAGCCCGGCGACCGCATCATCATCTCGGCCGGCGTTCCGCTCGGCACGCCCGGCGCGACCAACATGCTGCGCATCGCCTACATCGCCGCCGACGGCGTCAGCGGCGTCTGAGCGGGCGATTCGAGGCAATATATAAAAGGCGGGCTCCGGCCCGCCTTTTTTGATTCCGGCGGATAGGCTGCCCCTCATCCGCCTGCCGGCGCCTTCTCCCCGCAAGCGGGGCGAAGGGGTAGGATGCACTGTTTTCCTCAAGCAATATCCGCTCGTGGGGCAAGTCCCCTCTCCCCGCTTGCGGGGAGAGGGTTAGGGTGAGGGGCAAAACGGCATACGCTGCCCCTGCAGAGAAGATATTGGCGATTAGAGGAGCTTCACGTCCGCTGGCCGGTCAGCTTCTCGGCGAGGTCGCCGTATTCCTTCTGCGCCTGCCGCTCGGTGGGGTAGACGTCGAGGAAGCGCTCCCAGGCCTTCAGCGCCATCTCGTCGCGGCCGGTCTGGGCCATGATGGCGGCCATGCCGGCGAGTGCGCCGAAGTGCCGGGGCTCGATCCGCAGCACCTGGTTGATGTCCGACATGGACTTGCGGTAGTTGCCAAGCTTGAAATGCAGCGTGGCGCGGCGGTTCCAGCCTTCGACCGAATCGGGCTTCAGGCGAATCGCCTCGTCGAGGAAATCGAGCGCTGCGACATCGTTGTCCTCGCCCATCGCCTTGTCGGCCCACTGGATGAGGAGATTGACCGTGGCGCTGCCGGAATCCTGCCATTCCCGGCGGATCCGGTCCGCAATGCCCTTGGCGGTATCCGCATCACGCTCGTGCTTCAGCTCGTCGAAGAGCGTGTCGAGCCGCTGGGCCTGCGTGAGGACGGTGCCGGCCTCGGCGGAAGCCGTCTGTGCCGATTGCGCAAGGGCTGCGGCGGGCAGGGCGCCGGCAAGGGAAAGGCAGAGCGTGAGAAACGGGAAAAGGCGCATGGCGCTCATGGTAGAGCGCCTGCGCCGAACGTCAAACTGGTATTTTCGATCATCGCTTCCCGCCATGCGGAAAGGCGACCCCTGCGCCGGATCAGCCCTGACGAGCCTTGAAGCGCGGGTTCTGCTTGTTGATGATGTAGACACGGCCCTTGCGGCGGACAAGGCGGTTCTCGCGGTGGCGGGCCTTGAGCGACTTGAGCGAATTCTTGATCTTCATTTTTCTGATCCGCGTATTGCAGGGCGACTCGAGTTCGCCGGATTTCCTCAATTAAAAACGCGCCGTTTCGGGCGCGCTTTCAGGTTGGCAGGCATGTACCGCGTGATATCCGGGCTGTCAACCGTGGGCGGCGGGTTTTCCATGCCGCCCGCCGGTTTTCCAGCCTCTTACGGCCTGTTTCAGCCGGTGATCCGCGTGATGTGGCCCATCTTGCGGCCGGGACGAGCCTCCGTCTTGCCGTAGAGATGGACGAGCACGTCCGGCGTTTCGAGCCAGGCGGGTACGTCGTCGATATCGTCGCCGATGAGGTTCTGCATCACGCAGTCCGAATGGCGGCGCGGATCGCCGAGCGGGCGGCCGGAAACGGCGCGGATGTGCTGCTCGAACTGCGAGACGACGCAGGCCGCCTCCGTCCAGTGGCCGGAATTGTGCACGCGCGGGGCGATCTCGTTGGCGACCAGCCCGCCGTCCGGCAGCACGAAGAACTCGACGCCGATGACGCCGACATAGGAAAGGCTGTCGAGGATCGCGCGGGCCGCCCTGCGCGCCTGGTCTGCCGTCGTCTCGCTGACGCGGGCGGGGAGCGTGGAGGTGTGCAGGATGCCGTTGCGATGGACGTTTTCCGCCGGATCGTAGCAGGCAATGGTGCCGTTCGCATCGCGCGCGGCGATGATGGAGACCTCCCGCTCGAAGGGCACGAGGCTTTCGAGGATGAGCGGCACGCCGCCGAGCGCCTCGAAGGCACCCTCGCGGTTTTCGGCGGGCGAACGGAACAGGCGCTGGCCCTTGCCGTCATAGCCGAGCCGGCGGGTCTTCAGCACGCCGATGCCGCCGAAGCGGTCGAGCGCCGCCTCGAGGTCGGCCTGGCTGTCGACGGCGGCGAAATCGGCGGTGAGGATGCCGCAGTCGCGGATGAAGCTCTTTTCGACGAGGCGGTCCTGCGAGACCTCCAGCGCGCGCGGCGGCGGATAGACCGGAACGGACTGCGCCAGCATCGCGGCCGCGGCGACGGGCACGTTCTCGAATTCGTAGGTCACGACGTCGCAGAGGCGGGCAAGCTCGGCCAGCGCCCCGGCATCGTCATAGGCCGCGACGATCTGGGCGTTGGCGACCTGCGCGGCCGGGCAATCGGCCTGCGGCTCCAGGATGACGGTGCGCAAGTTCAGCCGGGCGGCCGCCATGGCCAGCATGCGGCCGAGCTGGCCGCCGCCGATGATGCCGATCGTCGTCACGCTCATAGCGGGCCGTCCACGGGATATTCGGCGACGGCGTTCGACTGCTGCTCGCGCCATTCGTCGAGGCGGTGGGCGAGTTCGGGATCGCCAAGGGCAAGGACCGCGGCGGCAAGCAGCGCGGCATTGACCGCGCCCGCCCGGCCGATGGCGAGCGTGCCGACGGGAATGCCGGCCGGCATCTGCACGATGGAAAGGAGGCTGTCCTGGCCCGACAGCGCCTTGGACTGGACGGGAACGCCGAATACAGGCAGCGGCGTCATGGCCGCGGCCATGCCGGGAAGATGCGCCGCGCCGCCCGCGCCGGCGACGATGACCTTGAAGCCTTCCGCCTTGGCGCCGCGCGCGAAGCTGTAGAGCCGGTCCGGCGTGCGATGGGCCGAGATGATGCGCGCCTCGTAGTCGACGCCGAGCGCATCAAGGGTGTCGGCGGCGTTCTTCATCGTCTCCCAGTCGGACTGGCTTCCCATGATGATGGCGACGGGGGGCGTTTCTGTCGTGTCCAAGGCGTCTCGTCCGTTCAGGCGATGATGTCGGGGATGATCTGGTCTTCCAGCTTGGAGATCTTGTCCTTCAAGATCAGCTTCTTCTTCTTCATGCGCTGGATTCTGAGGGCTTCGCAGCCGGTCTGGATCATGGCGTTGATCGCGGTGTCGTAGTCTTCGT
>Ga0206116_1000853_pt1 | contig 22006 bp, 20 predicted proteins | sample 3A1Ametagenome_FD_178000 | JGI IMG/M metagenome (GOLD analysis project Ga0206116, IMG submission 178000) | Enriched microbial communities from leaf-cutter ant dump, University of Wisconsin, Madison, United States - 3A1A | ecosystem: Environmental > Terrestrial > Nest > Insects nest > Nest dump...
GGCGCGGGTTCTCGGTGATCATCGCGTCGATCTTGGCCTCCAGCGCCTTGATCCGCTCCCGGTCCTGCCTGGCGCGCTCGGCCCGCGCGGCGTCGATGCTCATGCGGCGCTGCCGGGCCTCTTCCACGTCGGAGCGCCGCACCTGGCCGTGCACCTTGGCCAGGTCGTTGCCGCCGCCGGGAATCACGCTGGAGCTGTTGCCGGCGCCGTCGCCCCCGGTCATCGCCACCTTGAGCGGCGAGCTGAAGTAGGCGGCAATGCCCTGCAGTTCCCCCTTGGCCGTGGAGCCCAGCAGCCACATGAGCAGGAAGAACGCCATCATCGCCGTCACGAAGTCGGCGTACGCGATCTTCCAGGCGCCGCCATGCACGGCATGGCCGCCCTTCTTGACGCGCTTGATGATGATGGGCTGGAGCTTCTTTTCCGCCATGGCGCGCTACTTCTTGCCCTTCACATGGCTCTCCAGCTCGGAAAAACCGGGCCGGACGGTCGAGAAGAGCACCTTGCGGCCGAATTCGATGGCCGTGGCGGGGTTGTAGCCCTGCATGCTGGCCAGCAGGGTGGATTTGATGCACTGCAGCTCCTTGGCCGCGTCCTGGGTCTTCTGTTCCACCAGGCCGCCCAGGGGCTCCACCACGCCATAGGCTAGCAAAATGCCCAGGAAGGTGCCCACCAGAGCCGAGCCGATCATGGCGCCCAGCACCGAGGGCGGCTGTCCCACCGAGCCCATGGTGTTCACCACCCCTAGCACGGCCGCGATGATCCCGAACGCGGGCAGCGCGCCCGCCAGCCGGGCCAGGGCCGCCACGGGGGCGTGCGCCTCCTCGTGGTGGGTTTCGATCTCGTTGTCCATCAGCGCTTCGATCTCGTGCGAATTGAGGTTGCCCGACACCATCATGCGCAGGTAATCGGTGGTGAACTCGATCACGTGGTGGTCGCTGCCCACTGTGGGGTATTTCTTGAAAATCTCGGATTCCTGGGGCGCCTCGACATCCTTTTCGATCGCCATCAACCCTTCCTTGCGGGCCTTTTGCAGAATCTCGTAGAGCATGGCCATCAGCTCCATGTACCGCGCCTTGGTGTACTTGGAACCCTTGAGCGCCATCGGAATGGCCGCCATCGTGGCCTTGAGCACCTTGGGCTGGTTATTCACCACGAAGGCCCCCAGGGCGCCGCCCAGAATGGTCACGATCTCGAAAGGCAGCGCCTTGAGCACGACCCCGATGTTGCCTCCATGCAGCACGTACACCCCGAAGATGCAGCCGAAGCAGATGATGTAACCGATGATGACAAACATGATGGGGGCTATTCTGTCAGAGACCGCGAGGGCGCCAAAACGGAAAGAGGGCGCATGAACGCCCGCCAGTTCGGGAGACCCCGCAGCCCCAAGCGGCCAAAAGCAAGCCAAAACACGGGTTCATACCCCGATGTGTGCCGGGCGGCAGGCCCTAAGATGCGCCAGGCAAATCCATACGCAAGCTCCAATCCGAAACATTTTCATGGTTGACAAAAGCAACACCCTGGATGCGCACGAAGAAGTGGACCTGCTGGCCAACTTGATCCAGGCCGAGCAAAGCGAGCGCGACCATGACCTGGTGGGCGCGCTCACCCGCTTTACCGCTGTCCTGGCCATAGATCCCCAGCGCGCCGACGCCTGGCTGCAAGTGGGCCGCGTCTATTTGAAGATGGAAAACTTCGCCGAGGCTGTGCCCGCATTGCAAACGGCGCTCACGCTGCAACCCGGCATGCCCGACGCGCAGCACGCCCTGGCCTATGCGCTGTACTGTATGGGGCAGCGTGAGCAGGCCTGCGAAATCATCGACGCCCTGTGCCGCCGCAGCAACAGCGCCAACGCTTGGTCCATGCGCGCCTACATCCGCAGCCATACCGACCGCGACCCGCTCAGCGCCCTGGAGGTCTACCGCGACTGGGGCCGCCGCTTTGCCGATCCGCTCACCCGCAAGGCCAAGCCCCTGCGCGTAGCCGACCGCAACCCGCGCAAGCGCCTGAAGATCGGCTACGTGACGGCGGACTTCCGCCAGCACTCGGTGGCATTCTTCATGCTGCCCGTGCTGCAGCACCACAACCCCGACAACGTCGAGGTGCACGTCTATTCCAATGGCCGGCGCGACGCTTTCACCGACGTGATACAGCAGGCTGTGCCTCACTGGCACGAGGTCATTGGCACGACCGACGAGGCGCTGTGCGACCGCATCCGCGCCGACGGCATCGACGTGCTGGTGGACCTGTCGGGCCACACCGCGGGTCACCGCCTGCTCACCTTCGCGCGCCGCGCCGCGCCCGTGCAGGTGACATGGCTGGGCTTCATGCAGCCGCTGGGCATGAAGGCCATGGACTATCGGCTGGTCGACTACGGCATCGCCCCGCAGGGCCACGAAAAGTACTACAGCGAAACCCTGTTCCGCCTGCACTGCATGGCCAGCTATGCGCCGCCCGCCTACGCCCCGCTGGGCGAAGAGCCGCCCATGCTGCGCAACGGCTACCCTACGCTGATCTCGCTGAACAGCTCTGCCAAGATCACCGACGCCATGCTGCGCGTATGGGCGCGCATCCTGCACGCCCGCACCGACGCCCGCCTCATCATCATGGTCAAGGAGCGCACCGCTGAAGCGGCTCAGGCCCATATGCAGCCTCGGGTAGAGGCCGCAGGCATGCCGATGGACCGCGTCTTCGTGCTGCACCAGCAGCCGCTGGCCCAGTTCATGGAACTGGGCCACATCGCCGACGTGGCGCTGGACACCTCGCCCATCTCCGGCGGTACCACCACGCTGCACGCGCTGTGGATGGGGCTGACCATCGTTGCTCTGGACGCAGATCGCGGTGTGGACGCATCCACCGCCCGCACCCTGCAAGGATTGGGCTTTGGCGGCGAGATTGCCAAGGATGAACAAGCCTATGTCGATGCCGCGCTGCGCTTGATGAACAGCCCCGAGCATCTGGCAGGTCGCCGCCGCGCTCAGCGCGACGATCTGCAGCGCAGCGTGCTTATGGACTACGCTGCCCGCACAGCGGAGGTTGAGAAAGCCTACCGCCTCATGTGGCTCAACTGGCTCAACGCCCAGCATGGCGGCAGCCATCAGGCACTGAGCGTCGATGCCGATCTGTCCGCACTGATCGCCGCCACGGAAGCCGCCGCATGACCCAGGCCGGAGCGCAAACCCCCGCCGACTGGGTGCCGCTGCTCGTGCCCGACATGCCCACGCCGCAAGAGCTTGCGCCTTGGCTGGAGCGCATGCATGCGGCGCGCCACTATTCCAACTTCGGTCCCCTGGTGCACGAGCTCGAAGCCGCTTTCGCCCAGCGCTTCGGCCAACCCCTGGACCACCTCACCACGGTCGCCAACGCCACGCTGGGGCTGGAACTGGTGCTGCAGGCGCTGGACCTACCCCCCCGGGCCCGCGTGCTCGTGCCCGCCTTCACCTTCGTCGCCACCGCCACGGCGGTGCTGCGCGCAGGTCATGTGCCCGTACTGGCCGACGTGGACGAGCACACCTGGATGCTCACCCCCGCCATCGCCCGCGCAGCCTGCTATGCCATGCGCATCGACGCCGTGCTGCCCGTCGCCACTTTCGGCATGCCGCACGACATGCGGGCATGGCGGCAGTTCGAGCGCGACACCGGCCTGCCCGTCGTCATCGACGCTGCCGCAGGCTTTGGCAGCCAATGGCTGCACGGCGCGGGCGGCACCGTTGTCTACAGCCTGCACACCACCAAGAGCCTGCCAGCGGGCGAGGGTGGCCTCATCGTCTCCACCCACCCCGGCCTCGCCGCGCGCGTGCGCCAGCTGTCGAACTTCGGCATCAACCTCGACTCTGCCGCCAGCGTGCCCGTGGGTGCACTCGCCAGCCTGGGCACCAACGCCAAGATGAGCGAATACCACGCGGCCATTGGCCTCATATCACTACAAAAATGGGAGCTATCAGCGCAGGCTAGACAGGTGCTGCATGCCAATTTGATGCATCAAATCAACCAAGCTTGCGGCCACCGCCTTGCATGGCAGGTAGAGGGGCCGGGCGGCCCATTGGTGGCTCCCACGCTGCTGTGCGCGCGCCTGCCCGATACCGCCACCCGCGCTGCGCTGGAGCAAGCCTGCCAGCAGGCACGGGTTGCCACGCGGCGCTGGTACCAGCCCTTGCTGCCGCACATGGAAGTGCTGTCGCGGCAGTGTGAGTCGCTGCAGACACCTCGCGCCCAGGCGCTAGCGCAGACCTTGCTGGGGCTGCCTTTCTTTCCCGGCATGGCACCGCTGCAGTGCCAGCGCGTGCATCGCGTGCTCCAGCAGGTGTTAGGCGGCGCCGATGCCATCAACATGGACGCCTCTTCATGAAAGACGTTTACATCATCAATGCCGGAGGCTTTGGCCGCAACATGGCCTCCGTGGCGCACTCCGATTCGGCACATGGCCGGGAATGGATGGTGCGCGGCTTTCTGGATGGCCGGGCGGACTTGCCGCAGGTGGAGAACCTGCCCATTGTGGGTGACCCGATGACCTGGAGGTATGAGGTCCCGCAAATCATCGTGTGCGCCTTGGGCGACCCCCGGCAGCGCCGCAAATATGCGCAGCCGCTGCTGGAGCAGGGGGCAGACTTCATGTGCCTGATGCCTGACCTGTTTCGTTCCGACCGCGTGGCCATGGGGCGAGGCTGCTTGTTTGAGCACCACGTCTCCCTGGGGCCGGATACGCAGCTGGGCGACTTCGTCATCATGCTCGCCAAGAGCATCGTTGGCTATGACGTGAAGATCGGCTCCTACACCACGGTAGGCAGCTTCGTCTTCATCGGCGGCGGTGCGGAGATTGGCGAGAACGTCGTCATTCATCCCCACGCCACCATCCTGCCGGGCGTGAAGGTGGGGGACGGTGCGGTAGTGGGCGCCGGCAGCGTGGTCATCCGCAACGTGCAGCCTGACACCACCGTGTTTGGCAATCCGGCCAAGCCGCTCAACTTCCGATGACCATGTACCCTGGGTTGCCTCAGAGCGATTACATCGACCCCTCCGTCTTCGCTCGCGAACAAACGCACATCTTGCGCAAGCTGTGGATCTTCGCGGGTTTGCGCACGCTGCTGGCCGAGCCCGACAGCTTTCTGACACGCAACATAGGCGGCGTGCCCGTCGTCGTGCAGAACTTCGACGGTGAGGTGCGTGCTTTCCGCAACCAGTGCGCGCATCGCCAAGCCCCGCTGCAACTGGAGGAATACGGCCAGCGCAAGCTCACCTGCCGCTATCACGGCTGGACCTTTGACGGCGCGGGACAGGTGCGAGGCATGCCGGGTGAACACCGCCTCTACCACTACGGCGAAGCCGAGCGCGCCCAGCTTTGCCTGGACAGATTTGCCGTGCAGTGCATAGGCAACCTGGTCTTCGTCAACCTCGACGCCCATCCGCTGCCCATCGAGGAGCAGTTCAGCGACGAACTGCGCGAGCAACTTGCGCAGATCAGCGGCCACTTCGCCAGCCAAGCCATCCATGCCGTTGTGCCTTCGGCCTACAACTGGAAGCTCAATTTCGAAAACGTGCTGGACTACAACCACGTCCCCTTCGTACATCCCCAAACCTTCCGGCCACTGATGCAAAAGGGGCCTGAGCATGAGCCGCGCATCCCCGCGGAAACGCCGCATGTGCAAACCGCCGCCCTGCGAGATTTGAGCTTTGCAGGCAAAACCCCGCTCAAAATCCAATCTTGGCCCTGGCATGCCGTGGTGGATCGCTTTGGCGACGAGGACGCCTACTACAACTACTTTCTCTACCCCAACGTCAACTTCATTTCGGTCGGCGGCTATGTCTTTCTGATCCAGCAGTTCGACCCTATTGCCCCAGACCGCACCGACGTACGCTTTACTCTCGCCACTGCACGGCCCACGCAGCGCATTCCTGCGCTGCCCGCCATCCTATGGGGGCACATGAAAGGCGAAAAGCGCGTGTTGGATGAGGACAAGGTCATCCTCGAAGCTTTGCAGCGTGGTTTGCATGCAGGCGGTCCGGTGGCCCGCCACGGGGCCTATGAATCCCAGTTGCGCCGCGTAGCGCTGGTGTATGAACAACTGATGGGGCGCAGCGCATGAGCGCCGCTGCTTCCTCCCTGGCCCTGATTGGGCGTGGCCAGCTGTTTGACGACATTGCCGCCAATTGGAATTTGCTGGCGCATGGTTGCACCCTGTTGCCACTGCGCCTGGAATCCGTCGATGCTGCCATTCACGACACCGGCGTGCTGCTGGCGGGCCTGGATCCTGCACAGACGCGCTTCTTTGCAGCTGTCGATGCTCAGGCCGTAAACCACGCGCGGCTGGATGTCTATGCCAAAGCCCGCCTCATGGGCTTTCGCGGTGACAGCCTGCGCCATCCCAGCGCTATCGTGGCGGGAAATGTGCGAATGGGCGAAAACTGCTGGATCGGTGCGGGCGCCGTCATCGCCCATGGTGTGCAAATCGGCAACAACACCATCGTGGGCGATGGAGTACGGATTGGGTCCGGTGCCAAGCTGGGGGCCAATGGCTGGGTGGGGGCGGGCGCCAGCATAGGCGCTGGCACGACGTTGGGGCAGCATTGTCTGATCGGACGTGACGTGCGTCTGGACGCCGGCTTGCAAATAGGCCGCCACTGTGTGATCGACGTGCCGGGTGCGCACACTGAAACACTGACAGACGGCACCTTCATCGATCCGTTGTTCCCGCATCCCGTGCGTATTTATGGTAGGTAAGGCACCTGCGCCAAGCGTAGAGATTAGAAAGGCTTTTGTATATAGGCTGGAATCTTGTAGTGCGGCTTTTTCTGGAGCTTCAGTCCATGCATGTGCGCAAATTGATCTACAGCCTCGGTGGCGCCGGCTACGGTGCCATAGTCGTCAATCACAATCAGGCCCTGTGGTACGACGCGATCATACAGGCGCTGCAATGCGTACTGTGTCGGCTCCTTCACGTCCATGTCCAGATGCAATAGTGCGATACGAGTTGCGGGAGAATTTTCCAGAAATACATCCAAGGTCTGCATAACATTTCCTGCGATCAGCTCAATATTTGTTATGCCCTTGTGCCTAAAAATGGAGGCTACTTCTTCGAGGCTCAAGCCATGCCCTCCATTTTTCTCAAAATCTTCGATGAATTGCTGGTCAGATGCCAGTGACACGTGTTCGCGCGGAAATGGACCAAAGGCGTCGAAGCCAATGATCTTTCTAGCATTGTCGTTTTCAAGCGTTTGTCGAAATGTAGCAAAACGAATCAACGATGCGGCTTTGTAAACCCCTAGTTCAATGATTTCTCCTGGGAGGTGCACGATCTTCTGGTACAAATCGTACTGTGCCAATAGCTTGTGAATGCGCGAAGGCGGTGAAAACCAGTGGAATGCATTTTCAAAACTCCAGGACTGGCTCGAAGAAAAGCCCTGGATATGAAGATCTTCATTCTGAATGTTCATTGGGTTCTGTGTAAGATTGGTGATTTCAAGTGTGGCGGCCATATGAGTCGTCGAGCCGAAGAATGTCATCTTCGCCCAGATAGCTGCCACTTTGAACTTCAATGATAATCAAGGGTATTTTCCCTGGGTTGGACAGCCGATGTATCTGTCCTGCGGGAATATAGGTGGACTCATTGGTGTTGACGAGAAGTTGCTTGTTGCCATTCACCACTTGTGCCATGCCAGTCACGACAATCCAGTGCTCGCTGCGATGGTGGTGCATCTGCAAGCTCAAGCTCTGGCCGGGATTGACTTCGATACGTTTTATCTTGAACCCGATACCTTCTTCCAGCACGGTGTAGGTACCCCATGGGCGTCGCACGCTTCGGTGTGATTTTTGAGTCTCGTGATTCAGGGACTTGAGCTGGTTGTAAACATGCTTGACATCTTGTGTCTGCGATTTGTGGGCCACGAGCAATGCATCTGCTGTATCCACGATAACCAAGTCCTTGACGCCTACAGTACTCACCAGCCGGCTTTCTCCCAAGACTGTGCAGTTGCTGGTCTGGTGAGCCAGTACCTCGCCATGCAGGCGATTGCCGTCCGCATCTTCTGGCTGTAAATCGCCAAGCGCATTCCAAGAGCCTATATCGCTCCATCCGATATCGCAGGGCACGACGGCCACTGCGCGAGATTTTTCCATGAGTGCGTAGTCCAGCGACTCCTCGCGCACTTGAGGGAATAGCACGGCATCGAGGTTGAGCGGTGCAGAATCGTCAGGTGGTGTGGGAATGCTGCGCATGGTCCCATCCAGAATGTCGGGGCAGTGGCGCCGCATTTCGGCAAGTAAATGGCCCGCGGCAAAGCAGAACATACCGGCATTCCACAGGAAGCTTCCGCTTTCCAGATATGCGCGCGCTTCCTCCATCGAGGGCTTTTCAATGAAGCGCACGACCTTGTTGCCATGGGCCTCGATGTAGCCGAAGCCTGTTTCCGGAGCAGTAGGGCGAATGCCGAAAGTCACCAGCTTGCCGGTTTTTGCCAGGGCCATCGCATGGGTGACGGCCTTCGCAAAAGCCTGCTGGTTGGTGATGACGTGATCTGCGGCTTGCACCAGCATGAGCGCATCTTCGCCGTGTTGGCATGCAATGCGCAGGGCCGCGGCTGCTACGGCAGGCGCCGTGTTGCGCGGAGATGGCTCCAGTATGAAATGGGGAGGCGGTACCGTGTCGGCCAACTCATGCCAGTCATCCTCTGCCTTGAGCCGCAAGTCCCGGTTCGTGACGATACATGCTGCCTGAGCGCGCGGCAATTGCGCGCTGCGCAGCAAGGCCTTTTGCAGCAGGCTCTGCCCGTCGGCGAGGCGAAGGAACGGCTTGGGATGCAGTTCCCGTGAAACGGGCCAGAGCCGCGCACCCACGCCACCGCAAAGGATCACTGGGTATAGGGCGGAATCGTTCACTTGCACGGTTGTCGTGGTCAAGAGGGGGCTAGTGGACGAGGAGTGACTTGGGGCGTAGCGCCCAGCGCGGCAGTCTCCAGCAGCGCCAGGGCTTTCCAGGCCCCCTCTCCACCATTTTTGTGGCCTTGCCAGATCTCTGGAATGAAGCTAGGAGCGCTGGGCAATTCGATGGCGATGCGAAATAGCTCGACCCAATCCACCTCGCCCGCACCGATTTGCAAACCCTCGCCATCCACTCCCTGGGCATCGGCCAGGTGCATGTGCGCAGTGTATGGCAGCACCGTGCGTAGAAAACCGGTAAAGGAATCCTGGCGGTGGTTACACGCCAGCTTGGAGTGAGAGATGTCTAGGCAGACGCGCATGCCGTGTTGGCGGCAGAAGGCGACGATGGAGTCGGCATCCACGAACAGATTGTGGAACTGCTGCCCGCCAAAGTGCCAGGGAAAAGGCGGCATGGTCTGGGGAATGATTTCCACGCCTGCCGCGTCAAGCTGCGCCAGACTGTGCGCAAGCTGCTCGTACAGCACGGGCAATGCGTCAGGCGACAGATGGGCGGTATGCGTGAAGCCCCCAACGTTGGCAACGATACATGGTCGCGGGGTACGTTGGAAATAGGGCGTCAGCTCCCGCGTCAGGTCGATGACGCGCTGCAACTGCACAATGGAATGCTGGCGATAGCCGCTGTCCTGCGCGCACAGGTCCAGCGTGTGGTCGCCCGAGAAAAGCTCCGGGGCATGGACGACGAGCCCCATATCCAGCGGCTCGGTAATGAAGCGGCGGAAATCCAGTTCCATGTCCTTATAGCTGAGGTGAATCTCCAGCAAATCCATGTTGGATAGCGCGCGCATGGCGTGCAAGTCGTGGTAGCGCACGGGCACGCCCCAGGGCAAGGCAAAGCGGTAGTTGCGCGCTCGCGCCTGGATCTCTCCCAGGTCGGAGGGAAAGAAAAAATCACCGGCTTTCTTGGCGGCGGGCAGAGTCTTGCCGATCAATTCGCCCTTGCGGTTGGGTTGTAGGCCTTGGCCGGGGCTGCGCACTTGCACCATGTCGGCGGCCACGACGGTTCCCTCGGGCAGATCCCGCGCCGCAACCAGGCTCTTGGCTAGGTTCTCGCGGTTCATCAATTCGCCTTGCGATATGCGCCGCTCGCCCTGTGTACCGAGTGCTTCTTCCACTTGGCGAATACCCTGCACCATGCGCGCGAACTCTGCGGGTAGCAGGCTGATCTTGTGGTCGTTGCCTTCCTGGGACTTGTCCAGGGTGAAGTGCTTTTCAACGATCCTGGCGCCCAGCGCCACGGCGGCAATGGCGACATGGATGTCGCGCTCATGCCCCGAATAGCCCACCGGTCCGTCGCTGATCTCCTGCAAATGCCGCAGGTAGTGCAGGTTGACATCCTTGAAAGGCGCCGGATAGGTGGAATTGCAATGCAGTAGCGCAAAACTGGCACCCAAGCGCTGCAGGTGGCGTACGCCGTCGCGGATTTCCGCCTCAGTGGACATGCCCGTGGAGCAGAGCATGGGCTTGCCCGTGGCGGCTATTGCGCCCATCAAATCATGGTTGGTGAAGTCCGCTGAGGCGAGCTTGTAGCCAGGCAGGCCGTAGGCTTGCAGCTTTTCCAGGCTGGAGTGGTCCCAGGGAGTGCACAGTGGCACCAGCCCGCGCAGGCGGCAGTGATCGAAGGCGCGGAACAGGTCGTCATCGCTCAACTGAAAGCGCTGGAGCAAATCCAGCGTGTATTGCGCGCCCAGGTCTAGGTCTGCGCTGGCATCGTTGCTGCTGCCCGCGTTGCGGTACAGCGCTTGCATGTCGCGCATCTGAAACTTCGCGCAATCCGCGCCTGCAGCGGCGGCCTCGTCGATCAGTCTGCGTGCCAGGGCCAAGTCGCCCTGGTGGTTGTTGCCGATCTCGGCAATCAAAAACGTGGGAGCCTGCTCGTCGATCACGCGGCCCTCCAACTCCAGACGAACCTTGCCGGTCAGGGCCACCGCCTTCAGGCGGCGCTGTGCATCCAGCAGCGGCACGGCCTGCACTTTGTGGCTCAACAGGCTGCGGATGTGCTGCGGCGCATCGTTTTCCGATGCGGTCATGCAATTACCGTTCATCACGGCGGCCACCGGCACGTTTAGGTCTATACCGTGGCCTTGCGTCAGCCAGCGGCGCAGGTCGCCATCGGTTAGCACGCCCTCCAGGATGCCGCTTTCGGAGACCGCGAAAATCAGGCGTGCCTCGTTGTGGTTGATCTTGTGCAGGGCGCTGAGCAGCGTGTCCTCGGAGAACACCACGAACTTGGAAAAATTCCGGACGATGCGCATGGCCCATTCTGCTATGGGCTGGCGGGCCGGGACGCCGAAAGTAGCCGGGCAACAGCCTCCCAGTCCGCCGGTTCGTCAATCTCTGTGGCCGTGTGCTCCGGCATTTCAAAAATGCCGACCTTGCCACCCAGCCTGCAGCGCGTGGCTTGCAGCACTGCGCGGCTGGTAATGTAGAACGCGCCGTTTTCCATCAGCGTGCCCGCGAAGTCCTGGCGGCGCGGCCGGTGTTGCGGGTCGTAGTTGAAGGGCGTTGCGTCGTCGTTCCAGAAAAAGCGCCGGGTGCGCACAGCGCTCAGCATCGAGTCACACCCCTGCTGGTCGAACTGCGCCAAGGCCTGTTGCAAGTGCTGTGCCGTCAGCAGTGGTGAGGTCGCCTGGAGGGTGACCAGTCGCTCGAACGGCACCTGCTCCATGCAATGGAGCATCACCGATTCCGTGGAGGCTTCATCCGTCGCAAACTCCGCAGGCCGGTCGATCACCTGCACGCCCAGCCCCAGTTCCAGCACGGTGCGCCGGATGGTGTCGGAGTCGGTGGAGACAACCACCGCGTCAATGTCGGGGCAGGCTGTCGCCGCTTGCAGCACCCAGGCGCACAAAGGCTGGCCGCCCAAGGGTCGGATGTTCTTCATGGGAATGCTTTTGGAGCCGCCGCGAAGGGGCACCAGGGCAATACAAGGGGAGTGCATGGCTTTCACGCGGTCGTTCGCAATAAATAGGGCGTGCCACGCATGCTGACTCGTTGCTCAAAATCATTCCTAGATTGCAGAAATTCGTCGACGGCCAGCCGTGCCCCAGGAAAAGGCTCGGATTCCTGATGAGAATCATTCATCAGGTAATCATCTATCACAATGACTCCGCCGCGTGCCACTTTGTTGGCAAGTATTGAAAGAGGTGCTTTGATGGAGGCGTAAAGGTCGCCATCCAAGTGCAATATGGCGATACTTTCTGACGAAACCTGGTGGGCGGTTTGATCGAAAAATCCCTTGATCAGCACAAGCTCCTTGTGAATGGAATGCGGAATGCCTGCTTTCTCTATGATTTTTCGCAGGTTGGCAATGGAATATTGGAATTGGCCATTGGGCGATTGCGACCACTCGCCTTTTCTAGGTGCTCTGGGGGAGGTGTCTTCTGCAGTAGGTTCGGGGAAACCTTCGAAGCTATCAAGGGCATGGATTTTTCTAGGGTTGTAGCCATCAAAGGTGCGGAACATTGTTTCAATACCCATAATGGTCAGTAAGCTGCGCCCACGGCCTATGCCGAATTCAACGATGTCTCCAGTAACGTCTTGGACTATTCTGAAGTATTCGTTCCAGTAAACGACATTCAGGATGTTGGCAATGTTAAGTACATGGAAGAAGTCGTTGACTTCCGCAGGATGAGGTAGTTGGACGAATAACTGGTGCCTGATGGACATGTCACGCCTTTGTGGATGAGGCTTTGAATATCAATTCTGGAATTTCGATGTAATCCAGTGGCAGATTCGGTGACTCGGTGATCTTGGCCAATATGCGTCCATTTTTTTCGAAAATTTTCTTTAAAATAGGAAATGCCAGTTTTGATTGCTCTGTGGCCAAGCTAATGGCAAGACTCTTGTGCTGGTTGTAGCTGTTGTAAAAATAAGGCCTGCTATAATCAAGGTCTATACCACCAACGAGCACTCTGGAGTATCCCATGTAAAATGCGAACTGAATGGCTGCGATGAGAACCGAACTTCCCCAAAAAATAGTTAACGAAGGATCGAGGGAGAAATTCTCCTCTGCTTCATGCGCGGCATGTTCATGGGTGACGTGGAACGTGATGATGTTGCCGCATGCCTCTGGCTTCATGATCTCGAAGGCTTTGCTTGCCTCTGGGCCGAGGAATTTGATACCAGCTTCAATATTGAGAATTTCCTGGGGGTGCATTTGAATCCCCGCTGCGTCGTACAGAAAGTAGTATTTGGGTCGGAACTTGTGGCCTTTTTCCTCCATTCTGTATGCGTGATTGCACCAGAAGGATTCAAGCTCCATTAATTTATCAATGTCCAGATCATTCAATGAGGGGCCATTGCCGAGAATGTAGGCGGTTTGCCCCAACTTGGTGTCTTTCAGGGCGCGGATGCGTGCAAAGGCCTGGTTGGGCGCTGCGGCATTCGCGGGAGCGGTTCCGGCATGCTGCATGGTGTGCGTCAAGGCCGTCATGCTCTTTTCCAGGGCCGCGATACGCCGGTTGGCGACGATGCCGCCCAGACGGCGATAGGCGTTCCAAGGCAAGGAGCGCTCCCACGTCAGTACCTTTTCGTATTCCCCCCAGTCATTCATGGATTCGCGCGCGTGCTGCCGGTCCAGCGGCGGCAGCTGAGGAATGCGTGGCGGCGCAGCCTGCGGTGCCAGCATCTGGTGCCAGAAGGCGGGTGCCAACAAATCCTGGAAATGCACTTGTAGGTACCCAGGCTGCTGTACGAACGCGGCCAAGGGCGTGACCGGGGCGGCAAAGGCGTGGGATTTCTTGTCAAAGTAAGCGGCTTCCTGGTGTGCTGCCGCATTGATGCTGACCAGTTCGCTGTCATCCAGTCCGGTCAAGCTCTGGTAGATGTTTTGCGGGCAAAACCTCACCTGCTGGTCCAGCAATGCGGACAGGGCGGCGCATTCGCGCTCATACAGTTGTGCCGTGTAAGAGTCATTGAAATCCCGAAAGAACAGCAGTTGGCGGCCTTGGGCCAGCGCCTTCAACTGCTCCGCGAAGTCGCTAATGTGCAGAACCCGCCCATCGGGCTGGAGCAGGCTCGTATCCCAGGGCATTTGCCAAAGGTAGAGCAGCGTGCCGTCCAGGTTGAACACATGGCGCAGGCTCTCGGCCAACTGTGCCCGGTGGATGCGCATGTTGGCACTGAGCAGACTCGCCTCCAGGCGCAGTTCTTCGTCTGAAATGGCATGGCTGCCCAGGCGTTGGCGCAAGGTGGCGTCGTTGGTATCCAGTGCAATGAAGCTGTCGCGGCCAAAACCCAGCGGTGATTGGCGGATGTCCAGAAAGGGCTGCTGCCTGCCCTCGCATGCGTGGCGCAGCCAGGGAGGCATTTCGCTGGACAGGATCAGCGCGCCATCAGGCAGGTGTGCAAACAGATAGTCCAGCGCCGCACCCGGCATTTGGTGGTAGGTCGCCAGCCACAGGTCGTCTGGACTGGCACTGCAATTCTGCTGTGCCAAGGCGCGGAACTGTGCCAGGTCAAAACCAGGATCCAGGCGGCTGGGCATTTTGCCGGGCGCATAGCCTATGTCGACGGTGCAGCCTTGACGTATGGGCTCGCGCACAAAATCAAAAAAACCATCGGCCTTGGCGCGCCAGGGGCTGAAAATGTGGAGCAGGCAAACGATGTTGGTGAAACGCATGGTGTCCCCGGCTGCAACTGCCGTCACCAGCAATAGAGCACGATGGCATCGGGGCACAGCGGGTTGTGCGCGCGAAGTGCAGTGCGGTAGCCCAGGCCCAGGTTTTCCACGTAGTCCATGATCAATTCCAGGTCTTGCGGGCGGTGGTAGATGGACAGGGCCATTTTGGGGCGGTTTTTCAGAATGGTCTGGCGCGCGCCGTCGAGCGCCGCAACCTCGCTGCCCTCGATTTCCATCTTGATGAAGGTGCAGCGGTCTTGTCCGCCGTTCAGGTAGGCGTCCAGTGTGGTCACGGGGACTTCCACTACCTGGTATTCCTGCCCTTGGGCCGTGAAGGTGCTGGATAGGCCCGTGTCCAGAATATGTGCTGACTGGGGCATCACGCCCATGTGCTGTGTGACTGCTTGGTCGAACAGGCTCTGCGTGAACGAGAGCGTGCCCTGCCGGTCGTACAGTCCCGATCGCACGATGTCCACCTTCGCGCCAATGCCTGGATACCGCCGCGCCAGGGCGACCACCGTGTCGTGGCACATCTGCGCACTTTGGGGCGAGGGTTCGAACATCACCACGCGCTCGAAGCGGCCCTGTACCTGCTCGATGAACCAGCGGCTCGATTCGCCGTCCAGAGCGCCCGCGTCAATGAATACCTCGTCCTCGCCTATCGTGAAGAACTGCGCGTTGAGGATGTAGGCATCGTGCCGCAGTCCGCCGCCGTTATGGCCCACGGCCACTTCTTGCAGCAAGGCTGGGTGGCCGGTGAGACGGTAGCGTATGACGTTGTCGAAGGTGCGCTGGCTCAGTTCGTCAGCAAAGCGCTGGCGCAGGCTGGCATAGAGATCCAGGTGCTGGAGCGTATGCCAGTGGAAAGCCGGGCCGTACACCGCTGTCGCGCCCGAAAAGCGCATGAGCATCCCGGCCTGGTGGTGCGGCGCCAGCGCTTCCACCACGGCACAGTGCCGCAGGTTCAGTGACCAGGCTTGGCGCTGGAAATGCTCGAAGCCCGAGCGCGTCAGGCAGTTGATGATGAGGAAGTCCTGCGGCCCCGCAACCTTGGAGAGTTGCGCGGCGGAAATCACGGGCCTGCCATGAAGCGTCAAGCCGGTCTTGTAGTCGTCCACAAAAATCAGCGCGGGGTAGAGTTGGCACAGAAACTCTGCTTCGCCCTTGGCAATGGTGCCGGCTGCGTACACGGTATGTGCGCTGCGCAATTCGTCCAAAAGGTGGCTATAGACCCGCTCGGCCCGTGTCTTGCATTCTTGGTAGGTGGGAGGGAGTGGGGTGGTCATGGTTTTGATGTTGAATGAAGAGCTTCAAGCCCGAAAAAAGACGGGCTCCGCGCAGTCAACCATAGGTATGGATCGGCGCGTCGTAGCGCGGATCGAACACGGTCTTGGCGGCCACGTGGTCGCCATAGCGCTGGGGCCAGCCGAGTTCGCAGTTACGGCCTATGCGCACGCCGGGGGCTACCAGCGCACCGGTGCGCAGGGTGCTGTGGGCGCCGATCTGCGCGCCATTGCCCACGATCACGCCAGGTTCGAGCCAGCACGAGGGGCGCACCTGCACGCCGCTGCCCACCTGCGCGCCGGGCAGCAGCACGCTGTTGTAGTCGATGCGGCTGCCGTGGCCGACGATGGCGCCGTCACCAATGAAGGCATTGAGGCCCACCTGCACGCCGCCTGCCACCACGGCGCGGGGGCCGATGAAGGGCTCCAGCTTGAAGCCGCGCTCCATGACGGCAGCCATGAGTTCCATTCGCTTGATGTTGCCGAAGCGTTCGTCGAACGCCACGAAGGCCGTGCCGTCGCCAGGCGACAGGGAGGCCAGCGCGCTCAGATCAAAGTCGTAGGCGGCGTTCTGCGCGAGGGCGATTTTCTCCACCTGCAGGTCGGGGCGGGCGCGGCTCCAGGCGTCGTGCGCCACGTCCAGGAAGGCGCTGCCGCCGATGATCCATTTAGAGGCCATGCTCGCCCTCCATCAGCGTGGCGTACCAGCGCTCCACCAGCCGATTCATGCTTTCGTACGCGCCTTGCGTGGGCAGCGGGGCGCCGGGGTGCAGGGCGGCCTGCACGCGCTCCATGATGGCTACGTCTTCGCCGGTGACCAGCTTGCTGCCGTGCATTTCGGCCAGCAGCACCGCGTGCGAATGGGCGAAGGGCTGCTTCTTGCGCGCGGTGAAGCGGTAGACCTCCATGTCGGTGACGCCGGGGGCCGCGGGCATGTGATGCTCTATGGTGAATGAGTGGCCGCCGTTGGCGCTGGCGATGTGCAGGTTGGGGTAGGCGAGCCAGTTGTAGTACACATCTTCTGTGCCCCAGCGCTCCACCAGGTCGTGCCAGCTAAAGCGCTGCATGTTCTCGATGGCGGTGTCGCGCCCGCCATAGCTGAAGCGGCGCATCTCCTGGCGCAGCGCCTGGGGGCTGAGCGCCTGCGTGCTTTGCTGGAACTCGGCGGCGTTCACGCCGGGGCGGAAGTTGACGATTCTGGCCAGTGTCTGCGAGTGCACGAAGCGCGGGTGGTTGGCATCGCGCAGGTTTTCGTAGGCCAGCTTCCAGTTGTACTGGCCGCGCCAGGTGGTGACCATGACTTCTGTGTCGTAGGCGTTGGAACTGGATTCCAGGCTGGCAAGGAAGGCTGGCGAGAACTGCTCTTCGAGCGGCAACGGGTTCTCATCCAGGTGGATGAACAGCAGGTTTCCCACCGCCCGCAGCGCGAACTGGCGCAACCGCAGGCCGCATTTCTCGGCCTCACTGAAGCCATAGGTAGCCTCACAGTCAGGGATGTTGGCCACCTCGCCGCCCTTGCCATAGCGCCAGGCGTGGTAGGGGCAGGCCAGGGGGCGGCGGCCCACGGGCTCGGACTGGATGAGCGCGCTGCGGTGCAGGCACACGTTTTCGAACGCGCGCAGTTCGCCGTCGAAGTTCTGGATGACCACCGGCAGGCCCGCGATGGTGCGTGTGAGGAAGGCGTTGTGCTGCGCCACCAGCGTTTTCAGACCGGCGAATAGCCAGACCTTGCGAAAGATCTTGCGCTGCTCGCGCTCGAAGATGTCGGCGTCCAGATAGTACCTGGGGTGCATTCGGGAGCGCATGGCGGTGTTTTAGATCAAATTGGCTTCAAGCATAGATGCAGAAAGCGCTGGCAGCTATCTTTTTCAAAGCACCGCGCCACCGTCCATCACCAGGGTTGTGCCGGTGACCCAGCGGCTCGCGTCTGCCAGCAGGTAGATGGCGGCGTTGGCTACATCGTCAGGCGTGCCCAGGCCCAGTGGGTGGCGGGCGCGCTGGGCTTGCAAGGGGGCGGACTGCATGTCTTCGCCCCACATGGGCGTGGGCACGACCGAGGGCGAGATGCCGTTCACGCGGATCCGGTGCTTGCCCTGCTCCATCGCCAGACAGCGGATGATGCCCAGCAGCCCCGATTTCATACCCGAATACGGCCCTACCGCCGGGGTACCGATGTGGGCCGAGGTGGAGAGCATGAAGATGAGTGAGCCGCCGGGCGCGATCTTCTTGGCCTGCAGGAGCTGTTGCGTCAGCATGACCGGGGCCAGGAAGTTGATTTCGAACATCTGCGTCATCAGCCCCTCGCTCAGCAGTCGGATGGGCGACAGCATCTGCTTGCCCGCGCAGTGCACCAAGCCGTCCAGCGCGGGCACGGCCTTGGCGAGCGCGGCGCGGTCGGCGGCGCTGGTCTGCTCGGCCGGTATTTGCAGGTGACCCTCGCCGGGCAAGGCATCGAGTGTGGCCTGCAGGCGGACCGCATCGCGCCCCGTCGCCACGATGCGCGCGCCGCGCCGGGCGCTGGAAATGGCAATCTGTTGCCCCAGACCCGAGGATGCGCCCGTCACCAGGATGGTCTTGCCTTGCAGCGAAAAGGCATGCCGGGTGGCGTTCAGCGGGGCATTCATGCGTAGATGTCCATGGGCACGGTCAGGCCGCCGTCCACGATGAAGTAGTTGCGCGTGACCCAGCGGCTTGCGTCGGCCAGGTAATAGATGGCGGCATGGGCCACGTCCTGCGGCTCGCCCATGCCCAGCGGGGCCAGGCCTGCGTAGTCGTCGGTGTTCAGGCCGCCAGTGGCCAGCCCGTCGAGCATGGGCGTGCGCACATAGCCAGGGGCGATGCAGTTGACGCGGATGCCCTGCTTGACCACCTCCAGCCCCAGCGAGCGCATGGCCCCCAGCAATGCGCCCTTGCTGGCCGAATAGGCGCTGCTGGCCAACGGCCCCACGTGCGAGGCTACCGCGGAGATGAAGACGATGGAGCCGCCCGCCTGCACCTTGCGCTTGGCGAGCAGTTCCTTGGTGAGCAGCATGGGGGCAAAGGTGTTGTGGGCGAACAGCTCCTGCCAATGCGCTTCTTTCGCCATGCGCAGCGGCACCAGCTTGGAGATACCTGCTGCATGCACCACGCCGTGCAGCGGCTCGGCCTGGGCGGCCAGCGCGATCAGGTCTTCGGCGCGGGTCAGGTCGGCGGTGATGGACTGGTGCCCTTCACCCGCCAGGGCGTGCAGGGTGCCCACCAGCCGCTCGGTATTGCGGGCCGTGATGAGCAGCGAGGCACCCATCTCGGCGCAGGCAATGGCCGTCTGCCGCCCGATGCCTGAGGACGCGCCGGTGACGAGGATGCGCTTGCCAGCGAGGGAGAACGGGTCAGACGAGGGTGTATTGTCCATTCTTCATGGGTTTTTGGCCTCTAGCGCTTACCCAGCAAGCGCAAGTAGCTATGAATTTTGATATTGGAGGGCCGCGTCAAGACTCGATCATGGCGGGGAACTTCGCGCCCTCGATGTCCAGGATGGCTGTGCCCCACGACAGGCCGATACCAAAGCCGCTGAGCAGCATCTTGTGCTTGCCCGCAGCCAGCGTCTCGTGCAGCCGTGCCGTCATGGTCACGGGCAGCGATGCGCCGCTGGTGTTGCCCAGGTCGGGCAGGGTGGTGGGAACTTTCTCAGGAGGCAGGCCCAGCTTTTTGCGGATGGTTTCGTTGATCATCCGGTTGGCTTGATGGAATACGAAGTAGTCGATCTGGTCCTTGCCCAACTGGGCGTAGTCCATCAGCCGCTCCACGGCGGGCGGCACGCGCTGGGTGGAGAAGCTCAGCACGGCGGGGCCGTCCAGGATCAGGTCGCCAGGGTGCACCTTGTTGCCGTGCTCATCCCGCGTGGGTATGGCGTGCTCGATGCCGTAGGGCTGGCGGTGCCCGCCCGCGGGCAGCATGATGGCCTTGTAGCCGCTGCCGTCGCTATTCAGGTCGAAGTGCATGGGTGGGGCGCTGGCGTCAAACTCCAGCGCCGTGGCCGTACCCGCGTCGGAAAACAGCGGATCCTTGACGGTGGCCGACTTGTCCCCCACCAGCAGCAGCCCTTTCTTCACCCCGCCCGCCGCAATCATGCTGCCCAGCAGGTGCAGCCCGAAGGGGTAGCCCGAGCAGCCCAGGTTCACGTCGAAGGCGATGGCGCTTTGCGGAAGGCCCAGGCGGTCCTGCAGGATGATGGCTGTGGCCGGAATCAGGTAATCGGGCGACTGGGTGACGACGATCAGCGCGCCGATCTCCTCACGTTGCCACTGCAAGTCTTCCAGCAGCTTCTCGACGGCAACGAAGGCCAGGTCGGAGAAGCACTGCCACTCGGGGCAGATGCGCCGCGTCTGGATGCCGATGTTGCGCACCAGCCGTTCGCGCTCGGAGCGCTGCGAGGGCGGGCAGTCTTCCAGATTGGAGATCACGCGCTTGGGCACGCAACTCGCCATGCCCGCGAAACGCACGTTGTGCAGGGTGGACAGGCCCATGGCGCTACTCCCTCTATCTATATTGAGTCAGTGATTCAGCCCAGCAACTTGTGTAGATCCGCCACGGTCACGCAGTTCTTGATGTCGTCGCCCACGATGGTCTTACCGTACTCAACGTCGAACATCACGATCACGCCCAAAGCGGCGAGCGAATCCCACTCGGGTAGGCTGCGCAGTTCGGTATCGGGGGTGACTTCCACGGGCTCCTGGAAATCGACGGCGATCAGGAACTGCTCGATGAATTGCTCGATGGTAGGCATGAATACTCCGGTAAATGAGCCGCGCACCGACGGGTGCGCAAGCCTTTGTAACTAGTTTAGCCCGTACCGGATGGGGCCTGGCGCTAGCGCTGCAACAATTGCAGCACCTGCTGCGGCAACTGGTTGGCCTGGGCCACCATGGCCGTGCCGGCCTGCTGCAGGATCTGGGTGCGTGAGAGGTTCGCCGTTTCCTTGGCGAAGTCGGCATCCACGATGCGGCCGCGCGAGGCGGCCAGGTTTTCCACCTGGATGTCGATGTTCGCCACCGCGCTTTCAAAGCGGCTTTGCAGCGCGCCCAGGTCGGCGCGGGCGGCGTTCACCTGATCGATGGCGCTGTCGATCTTCTTGAGAGCTACCCAGGCATCCTTCTGGGTCTCTACCGTCACGTTGTCCACGCCCGTTTTCTCGGTGCCTGTGGCGGCGGCCCAGGAACTGTTCACCGTCGCGGCGTCAATGCCCGAATTGGCCGGGGTGAATCCCACCAGCGACCACGTTTCGGGCGTGATGCCGTCGGCCTGGATCTTGGACGACATGAATTCCAGCTTGTAGCTGCCGTCGTCGTTCTTGGTCAGGTATGAGGTGATGCCCGTGTCGGCCGACTTGTTGTTGATGGCCGACACCGTCTGGCCCAGCCGTTCCACGCCCGACAGGGCGGCGGGGAGTTCACCCAGGCTGATGGTGGTGGAGCCCACGGTAATTTGCAGGTCACCTGCCGGAACGGCGGTGGCGTAGTCAGTGATGACCAAATTGTCTGTGCTGATGTTAGCCGCGGACCCCGTGGAATAGCTGATATTGGCCAGCCCCGTGGCGCGGGTATCCGCTAGCGCGCCCAGCGTCACGTTGTCGCCAGAATTGGCCCCCACTTGGAACACTGCACCTACGAAGGAGCCGTCCAGGATCTTGGTGCCGTTGAAAGTGGTCTGCTTGGCCACGCGGTCGATTTCGTCCGACAGTTGCTTGACCTCGGCCTGCAGAGCCTGGCGGTCGGCCTTGCTGTTGGTGGCGTTGGAGGCCTGCACGGCCAGTTCACGCATGCGCTGCAGCATGTCGCCCACCTTGCCCAGCGCACCTTCGGCCGTTTGCGCCAGCGAGATGCCGTCGTTGGCGTTGCGCGATGCCACCGTCAGGCCCTTGATCTGGGTGTTCATGCGCTCGGCAATGGCCAGGCCGGCGGCGTCGTCCTTGGCGCTGTTCACGCGCAGGCCCGACGACAGGCGCTGCATGGAGGTGGCCAGGGACGTGGCCGAGAGCCCCAGGTTGCGCTGGGCGTTGATCGAGGCAATGTTGGTATTGATGGTTGAGGCCATTGCGGAACTCCTTCAAGGGGCTGAGGCATCGCTGCCGTGACCAAGGTCACCATCTGCAGTCGGTAGCCCTAGCGTTGAACGAATTTTTCAACAGCC
>Ga0206116_1000855_pt1 | contig 21922 bp, 18 predicted proteins | sample 3A1Ametagenome_FD_178000 | JGI IMG/M metagenome (GOLD analysis project Ga0206116, IMG submission 178000) | Enriched microbial communities from leaf-cutter ant dump, University of Wisconsin, Madison, United States - 3A1A | ecosystem: Environmental > Terrestrial > Nest > Insects nest > Nest dump...
CCAGGTGCACGAGGGCGCGACGGTGATCTCCACCTCGACCCGCAACTTCCCCAACCGCCTGGGCAAGAACACCAACGTGTTCCTGGGCTCAGCCGAGCTGGCCGCCATCGCCTCGCGCATCGGCAAGCTGCCCACCAAGGAGGAGTACCTCAAGGAAATGGGCATCATCGACGCCGACAAGGCTAGCGTGTACCGCTACATGAACTTCGACCAGATCGAGGAATACGCGGACGTGGCCAAGGGCGTGGCGGCTTGAGCTAAGCCCGGCACCTGAACGAAGCCCCCGCTGGCGCGAGCCGGCGGGGGCTTTTTCTTTTTATGGCGTTTTGGGGCTCCAGCCCTTGCGGGGCGGGCGCCAGCAGCCATCATTTCGATAGCAAGCCGCCGTCTTGCATGGCCGCCAGCGCCGCCTGCGTGGCCGGGTCTGCAGGAAAGAACGATTCCACCGCCAGCTCCTGCAGGGTTACGTCCACGGGCGTGCCGAAGATGGTCACGGTGCTGATGAAGCTCAGCAGCCCCTGCGGCGTGCGCAGCTGGAAGGGGACGACGATGTCCGCCGCGGCCGCGCCGTGGCCTGCGGGCGCCTCGGCTGCCTCGGCCGTATTGGGGGCGATGGGGTAGGCGGCGAGCTCGTCGTGCAGGGCCTGCAGCCCGCCGTCGGCCGTGGCGGCGATCTGCTGCTGCAGGCGGTGCAGCAGGTGGGCGCGCCACTGGCCTGCATTGGCGATGCGCGGGCCCAGGCCCTCGGGGTGCAGGCTCAGGCGCAGCACGTTCACGGGCGGTGCGAGCAGGTGCGGCGCCACGCCGGCGAGCAGTGGCGGCACGGCGGCGTTGGCCGCCACCAGGTTCCAGTGCCGGTCCACGGCCAGCGCGGGGTTGGGCTCGTGGCCCTTGAGCACCAGGTCCACGGCCCGGCGCGCCGCGGCCAGGTCGGGATGGTCCAGCGGGCGTGCCTGGTACATGGGCGCGAAGCCCGCGGCCACCAGCAGCGCGTTGCGCTCGCGCAGCGGCACGTCCAGCCGGTCGGCCAGGCGCAGCACCATCTCGCGGCTGGGCTGGGCGCGGCCGGTTTCCATGCAGCTCAGGTGGCGCGTGGAGACGGCCGCCTCCAGGGCCAGGTCCTGCTGGCTCAGGCGGCGGTGTTGGCGCCAGTGGCGCAGGTGCTCGCCGATGGGCGAGCGGGCGGTGGGCATGTCCATGCGGGGCATGGTAGCGGCGGGGCGGGGCGCGCAACATGACCTGCAAGGTCATCGACGCGATGACGCCGCGGGCCGAGGATCGGGCCCATCAACCACCCCAGCCAAGGAGCTGCACCATGTCGATCTTCACCTCTCCCCGTTTCCTGCCCCGCGTGATGGCGGCGGACGCCGCGTCCTGCGCCGGCACGGGCGCGCTGCAACTGGCCTGCGCCGGGCCCCTGGCCGCGCTGACCGGGCTGCCCGCACCGCTGCTGCTGGGCTCGGGCGCGTTCCTGACCATTTATGCGCTGGCCGCCGCCTGGATGGCGCTGCGCCGCCCCGTGCCACGCACGCTGATCGGCCTGGTGGCGCTGGGCAACTTCGGCTGGGCGCTGGCCTGCGGCGCGCTGGCGTTCAGCGGGGCGCTGCCGCTCACGGCGGCGGGCATGGCCTGGCTGGCGCTGCAGGCCGTGGTGGTCGTGGTGCTGGCCGAGCTGCAGTGGATGGGCCTGCGCGCCACCCGGCCGCCGGTGCGGGGCGTGCGCCACGCCGCCGCGTGAAACGGCCCGCTAGGCGGCAGCGGCCATGGCGCCCGCGGCCGCGCGCAGGTGGGCCAGGAGCGCCTGCACCAGCGGGTTGGCGGGCGCGCGGCGCCACATGGTCAGCATTTCGGACGAGGGGTGCGTGCCCCGCAGCGGCCGGAACGCCAGGCGCGGCAGGCCCACGCGCTCCAGCGCGGCGGGCACCAGCGCCACGCCCTGGCCCAGCGAGACCATCGAGATCACCGACAGCCAGTGGCGCACCTCGTGCCGCACCTCGGGCGCGAAGCCGTGGGCCAGGCACATCTCGTAGATGCGCTGGTGGTAGGTGGGCGAGACCAGGTTGGAAAACAGGATCAGCCGGTCGCCCTGCAGCGCCGACAGGTCGATGGCCTCGCATACGCACAGCGGGTGCCCCTCGGGCAGGCAGGCCACGAAGGGCTCTTCCACGATCAGCTGGCTGGCGATGCCCTCGGGCGGCTGGATGGAGTGCACCAGCGCCACGTCCAGCCGCATCTGCAGCAGGCCCTGGATCTGCTCGGCGCTGTTGGCCTCCAGCATGTCCACGCGCACCTGGGGGTGCGACTGCTGCAGCTGCGCCAGCGCCTGGGGCAGGCCGCGGTACAGGCTGGAGCCCACGAAGCCCAGGCGCAGGTGGCCGCGCGTGCCCCGGGCCACGTCGCGCGTTTCCAGGGCCGCCTGGTCGCTCAGGGCCAGCAGCTGGCGCGCCTTGCCCAGCAGGTGCTCGCCGGCCGGCGTGAGCCGCACGCCCTTGCTGCTGCGCTCGAACAACTGGGCCTGCAGCCCGTCCTCCAGCTGCTTGATGGCCACGCTCAGCGGCGGCTGGGTGATGCACAGCCGCTGGGCCGCGCGGCTGAAATGCAGCTCTTCGGCCAGGGTCACGAAGTAGTGCAGCAGCCGCAGCTCCAGGGCCATGAGAATTCGAGTTGAATATTGAAGAAGTGTTTAATGATATTGGACACGAATATATAGGGCTGGTGCAATGGCGCGGACGACGATGCACGGGAGACCTCCATGTCCGCCAACGCCCCGACCCAGATGACCGCCCTGGCCCAGGCCAGCGCCACCGCCCACCCCGTGCCCGACCGCGGCCATGTGAACGCTTACGCCGAGGACCGGGAACTGCAGCAGCTGCTGGCGCTGTACCTGCCGGCCGACCTGCATGCCCACCTGCAGCCCTATTTCGAGCGCATGGGCGAGCTGGCCGGGGGCGCGGTGGACGACTGGGCGCGCGAGGCCGACCGCCACCCGCCCGAGCTGGAGATACGCAGCCGCTCCGGCAGGGAGCAGCAGCGCATCGTCAAGCACCCGGCCTACGTGGAGATGGAGAAGGTCGCCTACCAGCAGTTCGGCCTGGCCGCGATCTCGCACCGCGAGGACATGCTGGGCTGGAAGGGCAGGATGCCGCCCATCGTCAAGTACGCGCTGACCTACCTGTTCGTGCAGTCGGAGTTCGGCCTGTGTTGCCCGCTGTCGATGACGGACTCGCTCACGCGCACGCTCAAGAAGTACGGCGAGCAGAAGCTGGTCGATAAATACCTGCCCACGCTGCTGGCCATGGACTTCGACGCCAGCGTCCAGGGCGCGATGTTCATGACCGAGCAGGCCGCGGGCTCGGACATCGCCAACACACTGACCATGGCCTGCCCGCAGGAAGACGGGAGCTGGCGCCTGTATGGCGAGAAGTGGTTCTGCTCCAACCCCGATGCGGGCTTCGCGATGGTGCTGGCGCGCGTCGAGGGCGGGCCGCCGGGCATGAAGGGCATCTCGCTGTTCCTGCTGCCGCGCCATCTGGACGACGGCAGCGCCAACCGCTACCACATCGTGCGCCTGAAGGACAAGATGGGCACGCGCTCCATGGCCAGCGGCGAGATCCGCCTGGAGGGCGCCGTGGCCTACCTGGTGGGCGAGCAGGGCCGGGGCTTCGTGCAGATGGCCGACATGGTGAACAACTCGCGCCTGTCCAACGGCATGCGCTCGGCCGGCATGATGCGCCGCGCCGTGGCCGAGGCCGAGTTCATCGCCCGCGAGCGCCGCGCCTTCGGCCACCGCCTGCAGGACCTGCCGCTGATGCGCGTGCAGCTCGACAAGCTGCGCGTGCCCGCCGAACAGGCGCGCACCATGGTGTTCCAGACGGCGCAGACGCTGGCGCGCTCCGATGCGGGCGACAAGGACGCCTACGCGCTGCTGCGCATCCTCACGCCGCTGCTCAAGTTCCGCGCCTGCCGCGACGCGCGCAAGGTCACGGGCGACGCCATGGAGGTGCGCGGCGGCTGCGGCTACATCGAGGAGTGGAGCGACCCGCGCCTGGTGCGCGACGCGCACCTGGGCTCGATCTGGGAGGGCACCAGCAACATCGTGGCGCTGGACGTGGTGCGCGCCATCAAGCGCGAGGGCTCGCTGCCCGTGCTCCAGCAGCACCTGCAGGGCCTGCTGCAAGACACCCCGTTGGCCCCCGCCTACCGCCAGGCGCTGGCGGACGCGCTGGAGCGCGCCGCCCGGCTGGCCGGGCGCGCCGCCGCCGAGGGTGGCGAAAGGCTGGCGCGCCAGGCGGCCAGCGGCCTGTACCACTGCGCCACGGCCATCGCCATGGCCTGGGAGGCGGGCAAGACCGGCTCGGCCGCGCGCCTGCGCCTGTCGCAACTGGCGCTGCTGCACCGCGTGCTGCCGCGCGACCCGCTGGCCGATGGCGGCGTGCCCGCGGGCTGGAACGTCTGAGGCGCCATACGCGCAAATTGCAAGGCAAAAGTGCCTGCAGCGCTTATCCATCTTGTGCAAGCAGCTATCAAACCCATAGAAGGAGACATACCATGCGAATTGCCAAACGTGCCGTGCTCGGCCTGATCGCGGGTGCCGCCCTGGCGGCGGCCCTGCCTGCGCTGGCGCAGGAAAAATTCCCGGACCGCCCGGTCACGTTCGTCGTGCCGTTCCCGCCCGGCGGCCCCACCGATGCCATGGCGCGCATCCTGGCCACGGAGCTGACCCGCGAGCTGGGCCAGAGCGTGGTGGTGGACAACCGCGCCGGCGCGGGCGGCAACATCGGCGCCGACGCCGTGGCGCGCGCCACGCCCGACGGCTACACCATCATGTTCGGCACCTCGGGGCCGCTGGCCATCAACCTCAGCCTGTACAAGGGCCTCAAGTACGACCCGCGCACGAGCTTCGAGCCCGTCATCTACGTGGGCTACCTGCCCAACATCCTGGTGGTGCGCCCCACGCTGGGCGTGAACAGCGTGCAGGAGCTGATCGCCAAGGAGAAGGCCAAGCCCGGCGCGCTCAACTTCGCGTCCTCGGGCAACGGCGCTTCCTCGCACCTGGCGGGCGTGCTGTTCAACGGCATGGCGGGCACGCAGCTCGTGCACGTGCCCTACAAGGGCACGGGCCCGGCGCTCAACGACCTGCTGGCGGGCCAGGTGGACATGACCTTCACTGACATCCTCACCGCCATGCCCTACATCAAGAGCCACAAGGTGAAGGCCCTGGGCGTGGCCACGGCCAGGCGCTCCAGCGCCATGCCCGACATCCCCACCATCGCCGAGCAGGGCGGCAGCGACCTCGCGGGCTACGACGTGAGCGTGTTCTTCGGCGTGGTCGCCCCCAAGGGCACGCCTGCCGAGCGCGTCAAGGTGCTCAACCAGGCGTTCACGCGCGCCCTGGAGACGGACAAGATCCGGCAGACCTTCGCGGCGCAGGGGCTGGAGCCGTCGCCCGACCATTCGCCGGCCTACCTGGGGCGCTTCATCAAGACCGAGGCCGATAAATGGGCCAAGGTGGTGCACCAGTCGGGCGTGCAACTGGATTGACGCCCATGGCGCAAGAGCAAGACATGCGGCCGATGGCAGGCACGCCCGGCACGGCGGGCGCACTGGCGGGCATCAGGGTGCTCGACCTGTCGCGCATCCTGGGCGGGCCGCTGTGCGGCCAGATCCTCGGCGACCACGGTGCCGACGTGCTCAAGGTGGAACCCCCGCAGGGTGACGACACGCGCGCCTGGGGCCCGCCGTTCCAGGACGGCGTGGCGTCGTACTACTTCGGCCTGAACCGCAACAAGCGCATCCAGTTCCTGGACCTGTCCGCCCCGCAGGGCCAGCAGCGCGTGCGCGGGCTCATGGCCCGGGCCGACGTGGTGGTGGAGAACTTCAAGGCCGGCACCATGGAGAAGTGGGGCATCGGCTACGGGCAGATGCGGGACGCCTTTCCGCACCTGGTCTGGTGCCGGGTGACGGGCTTCGGCACCGATGGCCCGCTGGGCGGCCTGCCGGGCTACGACGCCGCCATCCAGGCCATGGCCGGGCTCATGAGCATCAACGGCGAAGCCAGCGACGACCCGCTGCGCGTGGGCCTGCCGGTGGTGGACATGGTGACGGGCCTGAACGCCGTGATCGGCGTGCTGCTGGCGCTGCACGAGCGCGCCAGGAGCGGCCTGGGGCAGCTGGTGGATGCGCCGCTGTACGACTCCGGCCTGTCGCTGCTGCACCCGCACGCGGCCAACTGGTTCATGAGCGGCCAAGTCCCGGCGCGCACCGGCAATGCCCACCCCAACATCTACCCCTATGACGTGATCCGCACGGGCGGCGCGCCCATCTTCCTGGCCGTGGGCAACGACCGGCAGTTCCGGCTGCTGTGCGAGCACATCGGCCAGGGCGCGCTGGCCGGCGACGGGCGCTTCGCCACGGCGGGCCAGCGCTCGGTGCACCGCGCCGCGCTCAAGCCCCTGCTGGAGCAGGCGTTCGCGGCCCATGACGGCGTGCCGCTGGCCGATGCGCTGATGGCCATCGGCGTGCCCGCTGCCCCGGTGCTGGACGTGGCCCAGGCCCTGCAGCACCCGCACACCCTCCACCGCGAAATGGTGGTGCGCATGGACGGCGGCTACCAGGGCCTGGGCGCGCCCGTGAAGCTCGGCCGCACGCCGGCCAGCTACCGGTTCGCGCCCCTGAGCGAGGGGCAGGACTTCCTGCCCGTGCCGCAGGAGGAGCGCCCGCGGGAGTGACGCCGCCGGTCAGCCCTGCCCGGCAGGCTGCAGCAGGCGCGCGATCAGCGCGCCCTCCACGGGGCCTTCGAGCGGGATGCGCACGCGCACCGGGTTGCCCTGGGCGACCTCGACGCTCTCGCCGTCGAGGTTGAACATGCGCTCCAGCCGCACCTGGCGGTTGCCCGCGGGGTGGATGATCTCCAGCGTGTCGCCCACGGCGAAGCGGTTCTTGGTCTCCACCTCGGCCAGGCCGTCCGCCCAGCCGCGCACCTCGCCCACGAAGTGGCTGCGCTGCAGCACGCTGTGGCCGGTCTCGTAGTTCTGGTAGTCGTGCGCGGGGCGGCGCTCTAGCAGGCCGCCGGTGTAGCCGCGGTTGGCCAGGCCTTCGAGCTCGGTGATCAGGCGCGGGTCGAACGGGCGGCCCGCCACCGCGTCGTCGATGGCGCGGCGGTAGACCTGGGCCGTGCGCGCCACGTAGTACAGGCTCTTGGTGCGGCCCTCGATCTTGAGCGAATCGACGCCGATCTTCACGAGGCGCTCCACGTGCTCCACGGCGCGCAGGTCCTTGCTGTTCATGATGTAGGTGCCGTGCTCGTCCTCCATGATGGGCATGAGCTCGCCGGGGCGGCCCTTTTCCTCGATCAGGTAGACCGCGTCGGCCTTCGGGTGGCGCGCACCGCCGCCGCAGGTGCTGGCGAACTGCTGGTCGGCCTCGTCGCGGGCCGTGGCGAAGTCGAAGCCCGGCTCCATGGACTGGGCCAGCGCCTCGCCGGTGTTCGGGTCCACGGCCGCGTCGTGCGTCTTGTACTCCCAGCGGCAGGCGTTGGTGCAGGTGCCCTGGTTGGGGTCGCGCCGGTTGAAATAGCCGCTGAGCAGGCAGCGGCCCGAGTAGGCGATGCACAGCGCGCCGTGCACGAACACCTCCAGCTCCATGTCGGGGCATTCCTGGCGGATCTTCTCGACCTCGTCGAGCGAGAGCTCGCGCGAGAGGATGATGCGCGACACGCCCGCCTTCTGCCAGAACTTCACCGTGGCCCAGTTGGTGGTGTTGGCCTGCACCGAGAGGTGCACCTCGGTCTCGGGCCACTTCTCCTTGACCATCATGATCAGGCCCGGGTCGGCCATGATGAAGGCGTCGGGCTTGCATTCGATCACGGGCTCGATGTCGCGCAGGTAGGTGCGCACCTTGTCGTTGTGCGCGATGAGGTTGCTGGTGACGAAGAACTTCTTGCCGCGCGCGTGCGCCTCGGCGATGCCCTGTGCGATCTGCTCCAGGCGGAATTCGTTGTTGCGTGCGCGCAGGGAGTAGCGCGGCTGGCCGGCATAGACGGCGTCGGCGCCGAAGTCGTAGGCCGCGCGCATCTTGTCCAGCGAGCCGGCGGGCAGCAGCAGTTCGGGGCTTTTCAGGGTCATGGGCGGGATTTTCGCCGATGCGCACGGCGGTGCTCCCGTTTGCTATCGTAGAAATAGCTGCTTGCGCAATGCTGGCGGGCGCTGGAGGCCAAAAAGGCTATGCATCCTTGCGCAGGTGCTCCACCAGCCGCCGCGTGAACGGGGGCAGCCCGGCGAGGTCTTGCATGCACAGCACCAGGGCGCGCCGGGCCCAGCTGTCCGCCAGCGGCACGGGCCGGATGCGCAGCGCGCGCGCATGGCGCCGCGCCGCCGCCTGCGGCACCACGGCCACGCCCGCGCCCAGGCCCACGAGGCGGCACACGGCCTCCAGGTGGCCCAGCCGCGCGCGGTAGTCCAGCCGCCGGCCCAGGCGGCGCGCCTGGGCGCTCACCAGGGCCTGCAATGCGCTGCCGTGTGGAAGGCCGATGAAGTCCTCGTCCAGCACCTGCTCCAGGTGCACGGCGCGCGCGCCGGCCAGCGCGTGCGCGGCGGGCACGGCCAGCACCAGCGGGTCGGGGCGGAAGGGCAGGGTGGCCAAGCCTTCGAGGTCCGCCGCGTCGGACGCCACGCCCAGCCCGGCCAGGCCGCTGCGCACGGCGCCGGCGATGTCGTGGCTGCTGCGCTCCTCCAGCTCCACCGACACGCGCGGGTGCGCCGCGAGGAAGGCCGGCAACAGCGGCGGCAGGTGCTCGCCCAGCGCCGAGGTGTTGCACAGCAGGCGCACGTGGCCCGCGAGGCCCGCGCCGTGGCCTGCCAGGTCGCCGCGCAGGTGCTCCATCTGCCGCAGCACCTGGCGCGCGTGGTGCAGCAGCGTGTGGCCCGCCGCCGTGGGCTGCGCGCCGCGCGGGCCGCGCACCAGCAGCGGCGCGCCCAGGCCCGCCTCCATGGCGCGGATGCGCTCGCTGGCCGAGGCCAGCGCGAGGTGGCTGCGCTGCGCGCCGCCGGTGATGGAGCCGGCCTCGTGCACGTGCACGAACAGGCGCAGGTCGGTCAGGTCGAAGTGCATCGCGCCACCTTAGCAGCCTTCGGCCGGGCCGAAGGCGGGGTGCGCCAATGCCGCATTGGCACGCGGGGGCCGGGGCGGAACAATCGGCCGCATCCGTATGAAAGGACTACTTGCATGACGCTCGCATCGCTGCCGCCCTGGCTGCTCCCGGCCCTGGCCATCTTCGTGCTGGCCGGGCTGGTCAAGGGCGTGGTGGGACTGGGCCTGCCCACGGTGGCCATGGGCCTGCTGGCGCTGCGCCTGCCGCCGGCCGAGGCGGCGGCGCTGCTGGTCGTGCCCTCGCTGGTCACGAACGTCTGGCAGATGCGGCCCTGGGGCCCGCTCGCGCCGCTGGCGCGGCGGCTCGCGGGCCTGCTGCTGGGCGTGTGCGCGGGCACCTGGCTGGGCGCGTGGCTGCTGGGCGCTCCCGTGGGGGCGTGGGCGCGCGTGGCGCTCGGGGCGGCGCTGATCGCCTATGCGCTGTGGTCGCTGGCCGGGGCGGTGCTGCACGTGCCGCCGCGTGCGCAGCGCTGGCTGGGTGGGCCGGTGGGCGCGGCGACCGGGCTGGTGACGGCGGCCACCGGCGTGTTCATGGTGCCGGCCGTGCCCTATCTGCAGGCGCTGGGCCTGCAGCGCGACGGGCTCGTGCAGGCCATGGGCCTGAGCTTCACCGTCTCCACCCTCGCGCTGGCCGTGGGGCTGGCGGGCAACGCGCATTTTTCGGGCGCCGCGCTGGGCTGGTCGCTGCTGATGCTGGCGCCCGCGCTGCTGGGCATGGCCCTGGGCGGGCGGCTGCGCCAGCGGCTGTCGCCGCTGTGGTTCCGGCGCTGCCTGATGGCGGGGCTGCTCGCGCTCGGGGTCCACATGGTCTTGGGGTGACGATCAGGGCAGGCGCGCGGGCACGCGGGTTTCGAGCGCGGCGGGCTGGTAGCCGGGCTGGAAGTGGCAGCCCGCGCCCGGGCCCTGCGCTTCGCAGCGCTGGGCCACGCTCCGGGGTGTGGGCTTGCGCCCGTGGTCGATCCAGTCCAGCAGCTCGGCGAACAGCGCGAGGTATTCGGCGTCGCTCAGGTAGCTGTGCTCGCGCTCGTCGCTGAAGGTCTGCACGAGCTGGTCGCCCGTGCCCGCCGCGGCGCGGATGGCGCGGTAGCTGTCCTCCAGCTCGACGAAGGCGGTCGGGTCGTGGATGGCGTGCAGCGTCAGCGTGGGCAGGCGCGTGCGGCCCGTGGGCCGGCTGTCGGCCGCCAGCGCGCCCTGGGCCTGGGGATCGGCGGCGTAGCGCTGCACGCCGGCGTTGAGCGCCTGCGCGTCGGCGCCTTCATAGGCTGCGCCGGTGTTGCCGAAGGGATTGCGCCCGCCCAGGCGCTCCCGCACCACGTCGCGGAACAGCCACGTGGCCCAGTTCAGGTGCGACAGCAGCGTGCGCTCGGGGATCTTCACGGCCGAGAGGATGGTCTTCAAGTGCGCGGCCTGCCCGGGCGAGCGCTCGCTCGCGGGCAGGCCCACGCCGGTGCACTCCTTGACGCGCGCCGCCAGCTCCTGGCGCGTGAGCGCCGAACCCCGGGGCAGGCCCATCCACAGCGGGTACTGCGGCTCGTCGGGCCGGGGGTGGTTGCGGCAGACGTACTGGTAGACCACCCGCAGGTCCAGCCGGAAGTCGTAGGCGCTGTTGCCGCCGCCCAGCACGCCGCTGGTGAGCAGCACGCCGTCGTAGGGCGGGCGGCCGCCCTGTGCCGCGCCGAACAGCTCCGCGGCCTTGGAGGCCACGCCGCCGCCATAGCTCTGCCCGTGCAGCAGCGTGCGGCGCGGCTCGCCGAAGGCGCGCACGAAGATGCCGCGCAGCCGCTCCGTGTCCTCGGCCGCCATGGTCACGCCGTAGCCGCCGCGCCGGTAGGTGGAGCCGGCCCAGGCGTGGCCGGCCTTCACGGTGATCGCCCAGCGCTTGAGGTCCTGTTCACCGCGCGAAAGCTGGGGCTTGCCCAGCTCGGGCCCGCCGTGGGCGTGCATGACCAGTACGCCGCTGGCCGGGCGCCAGCCCTGCGGGATGGCGATCCAGTAGAGCGCGCCGGCCCCGTCCTCGCCCGTGTAGCAGCGGGCCTGCGCGGGGAGCTCGGCCGGGCAGCGCGCGGGCGTGGGGGCCTGGCCGCTTGCGTGCGCGCCGGTGGTGCACAGGGTCAGGCCGAGCAGGGCGGCGCAAAGGGGCAGTGAAGGCATGGGGAAACCCTGGTGAAAAGTGGGCCGATGGTAGGTGGCCGGGTGACATTGCGTCAAATAGAATGAAACCACTGGTTCAATATGAAATAGATATGGAGATAAGAACCCTGCGGTACTTCGCCACCGTGGCGGAGACGGGCCACATGACGCGGGCGGCGCAGCTGCTGGGCATCCAGCAGCCGCCGCTGAGCCAGCAGATCAAGGCGCTGGAGCGGGAGCTGGGCGTGGTGCTGTTCCGCCGCCACCCGCGCGGGGTGGCGCTGACGGACGCGGGGGCGCAGTTCCTCGTCGAGGCGCGGCGCCTGCTGCAGGACGTGCAGGACGTGCGCGAGCGCATGGCGTGCGTGGCCAAGGGGCAGGCGGGCAGCGTGAGCGTCGGGTTCACGAGTTCGGCCGCGGCGCACCGCTTCGTTCCCGACGCGCTGCGCGCCTTCCGGCAGCGCCATCCCGGCGTGGAGCTGCGCTTGACAGAAGCCAATGCCGCGGAACTGACAGAAGCGCTCGACGCGGGCCGCTTGCACTGCGCCTTGCTGCGCGTGCCCGTGGACCAGCCGCAGGGGCTGTGCTACGAGGTGCTGCTGCGCGAGCCGGTCATGGTGGCGATGCCCTCTGATCACCGCTTCGCGGGCGGCGCGCAGCCCCCGCCCGCGATGACGCTCGCGCGCCTGTGCGAGGAGGACCTGATCCTCGTGCGCCGCAGCGGCGCGCCGGGGCTCTATGCCTCCCTGCTGGCGCTGTGCGCGGCCCAGGGGCTGCGGCCGCGCGTCGTGGCCGAGGTGGACCGCATGATGACCAACCTGAACCTGGTCGCCGCGGGCGTGGGCCTGTCGATCGTGCCCGCCTCGATGGCGGGGGCGCATGCCCATGCCATCGCCTATGCCCCGCTGGAGGACGCGGGCGCGCTCGATGCGCCGCTCACGCTCGTGACGCGCGCGCAGGAGGACAACCTGCCCGCCCTGCGTTTCGCGCAGCTGCTGCGCGCGCTGGCCCGGCCATGACGCGGCGCCGCGGCCTCCTGGCCTGGGCCGGCGCGGGGCTGCTGGGCGCGCGCGCGGAGGCGGCGCACGAAGGGGGTGACCGCTGGCCGTCCCGGCCCATCCGGCTGATCGTCGTCTACCCGCCGGGCGGGGTGAGCGACGGCATGGCGCGCTTCATCGCCGAGCCGCTGTCGCGGGCGCTGGGCGTGCCCGTCGTGGTGGACAACCGCCCGGGCGCGGGCGGCGGCGTGGGCATGGCGCTGCTCGCGCGGGCCGTGCCCGACGGCCACACGCTCGCGTTCTCGGCCATCACGCCGCTCACCCTGGCTCCGTTCGTGTCGCCCGTGCCCTACGAGCCGGAGCATGCCTTCGCGCCCGTCTGTGCGGTGATGCGCACGCCCGTGCTCGTCGTGGGCACCCCGGCCCTGCCCGCGCAGGGCTTCGCGCAGATGCTGGCGCTCGCGCGCCGTGCGCCCGGCACGCTGCGCTGGGCCACGACGGGCGTCGCGACCACCGGCCACCTCGTGCTGGTGCAGACGCGGGCGCTCGCGCAGGTGGACATCGTGCACGTGCCCTACCAGGGCGGCGGTGCGCAATTGCGGGATGCGCTGGGCGGGCAGTTCGAGCTACTGTCCACCAACGTGGCCGGGCCCCAGCTGCGCTACGTGGAGAGCGGCCGCCTGCAGGCCCTGGCCGTGGGCGCGCCCGGGCGGCTGGCGGCGCTGCCCCGGGTGCCGACCCTGGGCGAGCTGGGCCTGCCGGGCGCGAACCTGCATTCGCTCTTCGGCATCTTCGCGCCGGCGCGCACGGCGCCGGCCGTGGTGCAGCGGCTGAACGCGGAGATCAACCGCGTGATGGCGTCGGCCCCGCTGCGGGTGCGGCTGCGCGAGGCCTTCAACCTGCCCGCTCCGGGCACCCCCGGGGACTTCGCCCGGGAGATCGCGCTGGACCGGGAGCGCAACCGCGCGCTGGCCGCGGCGGCGCTCCATCAGCTCGCGGACTGACGCCCCCCGGCGCGCAGCCGCATGCCGGCCAGCAGCAGGAGCAGGCCGGCCAGCGCGGCCAGCGCCGCTTCGGACAGCGTGGGGATGGAGGCGGCGCCAGCGGGCCCCGCGAAGCCCGGCCCGCCCGCGTCGATGATCGCGCCGTCGGCCGCGCGGTCGTCGTCGCCCACGCCCCCGTCCACGATGGTCAGGCGCACGGTGTTGCCCTGGACCACGGCGCCGGGGAACACGTACCAGTGCGGCTGGGCGCAGTCCACGGCGCCCGAGCAGCCGTACCCCGGGGGCGTGGGGCCGTACTTCCAGTACACCGTCCCGGCCGGGAGCGGCGCGGGGTAGGTGATGGTCACTTCGGCCGCGCTGCCCGCCGTGCCGCCTTCGAGCACGAAGTCGAACAGCCCGTGCGGGAAGGTGACGCCGGGCGGCGGGCTGCCTGCCGTGGCGGGAACGAAGGCCGCCGACCGGAAGGCCCAGCCGCCGTCCACGCCGGCCGTGGCCGCCCCGGTGGCCGTGGCCGTGGGCGCCCAGTCGGCGGCGCAGCTGGCGGCCGCCAGGCCCGCGCCCTCGCAGGACCAGCGGTAGGCGCCGTCCGCCGAGGTCACGGGCGTCGCCGTGCCCACCGCGCAGAGGCCGGCGCGCGGCACCACGGCGCTGGCTGTGGCGTGGGCGCTGCCGCACAGGGCCTGCGGCATGCCCGCGGGCGTGGCGGGGGCCGACGTGGCCGAGGACTCGCCGGTGCCCACGCTGTTGCGCGCCGCCACCGTGCAGGCCACGGGCACGCCGTTGGGCAGGCCGGTGACGGTGACCGGAGAGGCCGCGGCGCTGGCGCTGTGCGTGCCGCAGGTGGCCGTGTAGTCCAGCACGTCCAGCTTGCCGGTGTTGTCCGCGGGCGTGAAGGCCACGGTGACGCTGCCGTCGCCCGCGCTGGCCGTGGCGATGGCCGGCGCGCCGGGGGCCAGGGTGGCCCGGGCCACCTGCTGCAGCGCCACCGCGTCGGCGGGGGCGATGCCCAGGTCGGCGGCGGCCTGCTCGCCTGCGCCGAGCGTCGCCGGGTCGATGCCGGAGATGCGGCCGAAGTGCACCAGCGCGCTCAGGTAGGAGCCGTACTTGCTCGGGTGGAAGTAGTCGGTGTGCCAGAGGTTGATCTTGCCCGCCTCGGGCGCGTAGGGGTCGCGCATCGCCACGCCCGAGGCGACGGCGCGCAGGAAGGCGTCGCCCACGGGCGAGACGCCCTTGAAGCGCGGGTTGGCGGCCGCCCGGCCGAAGTAGGCGCCGTGGAAGTCGGCCGTCATCGCCTCCAGCCCCTCGGCCTCGGTGTAGGTGGTGCCGTCGGCGTTGGAGCCGTGCGGGGCGATCAGGTCCGGGCGCGCCCAGGTCTGGTAGAGGTAGATGTCCGTCGCGGCCTGGGCGTTGGCGTTGGGCTGGGGCACGCTGCGCAGCGTGTCGCAGGCGGCCTGCGAGGCGCCGGTGACGGCGGCGCAGTTCGCGCCGAAGAGCTGCGTCTCGGTGAACGATTCGGCCGCCCCCTGGTGGATCCAGGCCTCGAACTTGTCCGCGTAGGCGTTGAAGTACGGCAGGTTGGCGTTGTGGCTGCGCCCGGCGGGCAGGGGCTCGTCGCTCAGGTCCTGCAGCACGACGGTGGTCCACTGCTGCGATGCGGCGTTGCCGCGCAGGTCCCAGCCCGCCGGATTGGAGTTGAGGTAGTGCCCGCGCAGCGACGCGGCGTTGCGCGCGGAGATGGACACGTCGTACTCCAGCTGCGCCTGGTCGGCCAGCTTCTTGAACACGCCCGGGATGCCGCCCCAGGGGTGCGGCTCGTCGGCGTTGGAGCCCGTGGGGTCGTTCTGCCACATGGCCAGCGTGAGGTCGGTGACGTTCGCGGTGTTGTAGCTCATCACCGGATCGACCCGGCCGAAGGTGTAGCTGTTGCCCAGGAAGAGCACGATCTTCTTCGCGAAGCTCGCCTCCACCGTGCAGGGCGCGGTGACGGGGTTCGTCGTGTAGGTGGTGCCGTTCAAGGTGCCGCCGCAGGTGCCGCGCATGGCCACCGCGTAGCCCGGCGCGGGCGTGACCGTGAAGGTGGCCGCCGTCCCCTGCGCCACGCTCTGCGGCGCCGGGGCCGAGATGGTTCCGGGGCCCCGGCTGCCCGGCGTGACGGTGTAGAGCGGCAGCGCGGTGAAGGTGGCCGCCACGGTGCAGTCGCCCGCGATGGGGGCCGTGGTGTAGGTGGTGCCCGCGAGCGTGCCGCCGCAGGTGCCGCCCACCGAGGCCGCGTAGCCCGCCTCGGGCTGGACCGTGAAGGTGGCGGCGCTGCCGTACCCCTGGGCCTGCGGCAGCGCGGGGCTGATGGTGCCGTGGGCTCCGGCGCTGGGGGTGACCGTGTAGGTGATGGGCGTGAACGTGGCCTCGACGGTGCAGTCGCCGGACACCGGGACCGTGGTGAACGCGGTGCCCGCGAGCGTGCCGCCGCAGGTGCCGCCGACGCTGGCGCTGTAGCCCGGCTGGGGCGTGACGGTGAACGATGCCGGGTCGCCGTCGATCACCGTCCAGGGCTGGTCCGGCGCGATGGCCCCGCCCGCGGTGGCCGTGGGGGTGACGGTGTGCGTGGGCTGCTGCGTGAAGGCCACGGTCACGCTGCAGTCGGCCGTGAGGGCCGGCGTGGTGTAGGCCGTGCCCGCCAGCGTGCCGCCGCAGGTGCCGCCCGCCACGGCCGTGTACCCGGCCTCGGGGGTGACCGAGAAGGACGCGGGCTGGCCGTAGGGGACCGTCTGGCTCGCGGGGCTGACGGTGCCGTGCGGGCCGGCGGACGCCGTGGCGGTGACGCTCGCCTCCGGCGACGGCGCCACGCCCCGGAAGGCCTGGTTGGCCCCGGCGCTCGCGAGCACGGCTGGCGTGCCCGAGAAGGCGCCGTTGTAGCCGCTCGCGTCCACCCAGGCCACGAGGTCGCTGGCATTGCGGGTCGCGTACAGCGTGACCGTGCCGCCCTGCACCACGGCGGCCAGGCCCCGGTACGCATCCGCGCCCGTGCCCACCGTGCCGTTGGACACCCAGGCACCCGCCACCAGCGAGAACTTGGTCACGCCCACGGAGTCGTCGGCGACGTAGAGCGTGTCCGCCCCGGGCGTGCCGTCGAGGTCCGCGAAGGCGAAGCCGTACGGGCTGGGCGTCAGGGCATCGGTCAGGCCCGGCAGCCGGGTGGCGGTGGCGGCCGTGGCGGGCGTGCCCGTGCCGATCCGGTTGATGCCCTTGTAGGTGTTGCTGCCCGTGTTCGAGGCGTTGTAGAGCTGCCCGTCATGGACGGCCACCGTGCGCCCGCCCGCCGGCGTCGCGGCGACGGCCACCGAGGCCGATGCGCCGATCGTGGCCGCGCGCGTGCCATCGAGGCTGCTGGCGACCCACAGGCTGGTGCAGTCGGTGCTGGCCGCCCCGCGGAAATTGTTGGTGCCCGTGGCGAGGTCGGTCAGCGCCGTGGTGGTGTCGATGTCGCCCGTGTGCGCCACGACCCCCACGACGCGCGAGAGGCCCGCGGCGCTCACCAGGTTGCCGCTCGTGATCGCCGGGTCGCGCCCGTAGCCCGGCACCAGCAGGCAGCGCTTGTTCTCCGAGCGCGTGAGCCAGCCTTCGGACGTGGCCGTGCCGCCCCCGGCGAGCGGCTGGTGCGCGCCGTTCGCCTGCGTGGGCATGGGCAGCGACTGCACCCGCTGCCCGTCGGGCCGGTACTCGTCGAGGAACACCGGGTTGCCGGTGGAGGCCAGTGCCCGGCTGCCGTCGCCGACGCGGTAGACGACGACGTTGCCCGGCGTGAAGGGCGCCCCCGTGGCGGCCTGGCCGCAGGCGAGGAACAGCAGGGAAAGCAGCGGAACGCGGGTCCGCCAACGGTGCAGAAGCAGCATGTTTGTCTCTTCGTAGGAATGGTGTGGACATGGCTGGGTGCGGCCGGGCGGAATCGTAGGAGTCCCTTGTTGGAATGTAAAATATCTCGAATCGATAGTTTCAATACTTAAAACATATGTATTGGGGCGTGAAAGACTCCCCCCGGTCCGGAGGGTTTGCTTCCGTTTGGATAGCTGCTGGCGCTTGCGGGGCGGGCGCTGCGGCCTGAAAACCCCTGCGGGGTCAGACGCGCCGCTTGTCCAGCTTGCGCGTGAGCGTGCGCCGGTGCATGCCCAGGCGCCGCGCGGCCTCGGAGATGTTGAAGCCCGTCTCGGCCAGCACCTCGTGGATGCGCTCCCACTCCAGCGTCTTGATGGAGCTGGAGCGGTTGGTCAGCTCCACGTCGGCGTTGCCTTCGGTGAGGCCGAAGGCGGCCTCGATGTCGTCGGTGTTCGAGGGCTTGGCGAGGTAGTGGCAGGCGCCGAGCTTCACGGCCTCCACGGCGGTGGCGATGCTCGCAAAGCCCGTGAGCACCACGATCAGCATGTCCTCACTGTGCGCGTGCAGCGCGCGCACGCAGGCCAGGCCCGAGGCCTCGCCCTTGAGCTTCAGGTCCACCACCGCGTAGCCGGGGGTGTGCCCGGTCAGCAGCTCCTCGGTGCGGGCCAGGCTGTCGGCCTGCAGCACGCGGTAGCCGCGCCGCTCGAACGAGCGGGCGAGGGTGCGCGCGAAGGCCTCGTCGTCCTCCACGATCAGCAGCAGCCGTTCATCGTCCATGGTCGTTGTGTCCCGTTGTCGGCAGCGCGATGGCGGCGAGCGGCAGGGTGATGGTGACCTGGGCGCCGCCTTCGGGCCTGTCCGTCCGATTGTGCGCCTTCACGCTGCCGCCGAGGGTGCGCGCCACGTTCAGCGCGAGGAACAGGCCCAGGCCGCCGCCCGGGCGGCCCTTGGTGGATTGGTAGGGTGTGCCGAAGTGCGCCAGGATGGCGGGCGCGAAGCCCGGTCCCTCGTCGGTGACGGTGATGTACAGCGCATCGGCATCCTGCCGGGCGGCCATGCCGACCCAGTGCGGCGAGGCGTCGCGCGCGTTGTCGAGCACGTTGAAGACCATCTGCTGCAGCGTGGCGTCGGAGACCATGGGGCTGTCGGCTGCGACGCGGTTGTCGTAGACGAAGGTGTCCACCGAGCGCGTGGCGCGCCAGTCGCGCGCGAGCGTGTCGAGGAAGTGGCAGACCGTGGTCTGGGCCGAGGCCTCGCCGCGCGCCTCGCCGGCCGACAGCAGGATGCCGCTCACGATGGTCTTGCAGCGCTGCACCTGCACCTGCATCTCGGCGATCTCCTCCTGCAGCACGGCGTCCTTGGCGAGCTGGGGCTCGCGGCGCCAGTCGCCCAGGATCACGGCCATGGTCGCCAGCGGCGTGCCCAGCTCGTGCGCCGCGCCGCTGGCCAGCAGGCCCATGCGCACGATGTGCTCCTCCTCGGCCGCGCGCTGGCGCACGGCGGCCAGGCGCGCGTCGCGCTGGCGCAGGGTGCGGCTGATGCGCGTGATGAAGACCACGAGCAGCACGGCGTTGAGCACGAAGCACACCAGCAGGCCCAGCACGTAGGGGCTCGACAGGCCCTGGTGCACGTTGAGCGCCAGCGGCAGGGGCAGCCGGTGCTCGGCCAGCACGGCCACGCAGGCGGCCGTGACGCCCACGATGGACCAGATGTGGCCGCCGCGCAGCAGCATGGCGCCCACGGCGATCTGCAGCAGGTACAGGAACACGAAGGGGTTGCTGGTGCCGCCGCTCAGGTAGAGCTGCGCCGTGAGGGCCGCCACGTCCACCAGCAGCGCGAGGAACATCTCCACGTTGCGCACGCCGCGCCCCGTGCGCCAGCGCAGTAGGCTCACGATGTTGAACGCCACCAGGCAGCCGGCCACGGTGAGCATCTCGCGCAGCGGCAGCGCGAGCCCCAGGGTGTAGTGCGCCACCTCGATGGTGAAGACCTGGCCGATGACGGCGATCCAGCGCAACTGGATCAGCTGCTGCAGGTTCTTGAGGCCCGCCGCGGCGTTGGCGTTGGCCGACTGGACCTTGCGGGGCGCCCGGGCCGGGGGGGCCGGGGTTTCGAGGCTGCTCATGCCAGAGGGTTCTCACGGGAGGCTGCGCGCAGCCGGAGTTCGTAGCGTGCCACAAACACGCAGGCCCCCGCGGTCAGCAGCGCGAGCCCGTACCAGGTGAGGGCGTAGACCAGGTGGCTGTTGTGAAAGCGCACCACCGTCAGGCCGGGCCGGGGCCAGGGGCCCGTGCTGGCCGCGGGCCCGGGCACGGCGGGCCCGCGCGCATCGGGCCGGCCCGCGTCGATGAAGAAGGGCGCGGCATGCGCCAGGCCCTGGGCCTGCGCGATGGCCGCCACGTCGCGCGAATGCCAGCGCTGCTGCGCCGGGTCGTTGCGGCGCAGGAAGCCGCCGCCGGGCTCGCTCATGCGCAGCAGGCCCTCGACGGTGACGGGGGTGGCCGCTGGCGTAGTGGCGTCGGGCTGCCACTCGGGGCGCTGCGCCTGCGGGACGAAGCCGCGGTTGACCAGCACCTGGCTGCCGTCGGCCAGCTGCAGCGGGGTGACGACCCAGTAGCCCGCGCCCAGCTCCGTGGTGGCCTGGGTCAGCACGGTCTTGCCGGGCAGCCACTGGCCCTGGGCGCGCACGGGCAGGTATTCGTAGCCGGCCGCATCGACGCGCGGCCATTCGGCGGGGGAGGGCAGCGGCACGGCGGCGGCATGCAGCCGCTGCGCGACCCGCTCGATGAGGGCGAGCTTCCAGGTGCGGCGCTGCACCTGCCAGGTGCCCAGGGCGGCGAAGCCCAGGAACAGGGCGGCGCCCGCCAGGGCGAGCACCGCCACCGCGAGCGGGGAGCGCGGGCGCGGAGTCAAGGCGCCGGGTGATGCCCGTGCGGCTGCCCGCCGGGCAGCGCGGGCAGGGCGAGGGGCTCGGGGTGGGCGGGCATCATGTTGGCGTTCATGTGGAACATGACCCACAGCGTGCCCGAGATGCCGATGGCCACGAAGACCACGGTGAAGATGGTCGAGAGCATGGTCCAGCCGCCCTCGAGCTTGCCGTTCATGTGCAGGAAGCAGACCATGTGCACCAGGATCTGCGCCACGGCGAAGCCTCCGAGCACGAGCACGGCCGCGTGGCGGTCCGAGATCACCTTGGCCATGACGAGCCAGAACGGGATCGCCGTGAGGATGATCGACAGGACGAAGCCCGTCATGTAACCCGCGAACGAGCTGTGCGGGCCCACATCGCCGTGGTGGTCGTCGTGTGCGTGTGCGCTCATTTACAGCACTCCCATCAGGTAAACGAAGGTGAAGACACCGATCCAGACCACGTCCAGAAAGTGCCAGAACATCGACAGGCACATCAGGCGGCGCTGGTTCTCGTGGATCAGGCCGTGTTTGCCGATCTGCAGCATCAGCACCACGAGCCAGACCAGGCCGAAGGTGACGTGCAGGCCGTGCGTGCCCACCAGCGTGAAGAAGGCCGACAGGAAGGCGCTGCGCTGCGGGCCCGCACCTTCGTGGATCAGGTGCGAGAACTCGTACAGCTCCAGGCTCAGGAAGCCCAGGCCGAACAGGGCCGTGACGGCCAGCCAGGCCAGCGTGCCGCCCACGTTCATCTTCTGCTTTTGCAGCATGGCGAAGCCGAAGGTGATGGACGACAGCAGCAGGAAGCCCGTGTTGAGGGCCACCAGCGGCAGCTCGAACAGCTCGGCGCCCGTGGGGCCCGCCGCGTAGCTGCGGCCCAGCACGCCGAAGGTGGCGAACAGCGCGGCGAAGATGAGGCAGTCGCTCATCAGGTAGAGCCAGAAGCCCAGGGCGGTGCCGTTCTCGGGGTGGGGATCGTGGGCGAGGTGGTATGCGCGCACGGCCGGTGCGCCTGCGGCGCCCGCAGCGGCTGCGGCAAGGGAGTGGGTATCAGACATGGCGTGCGAGCAGTTGGGTGCGGGTGTTTTCCGTCTGCGCCACTTCGGCGGCAGGGATGTAGAAGTCGCGCTGGTAGTTGAACGTGTGGACGATGGCCGACAGCACCACCGCCACGAACGAGGCGGCGGCCAGCGGCCACATGTGCCAGATCAGCGCGAAGCCGCAGACCAGCGAGAACCCGGAGATCACCACCCCCGCGCCCGTGTTGGCGGGCATGTGGATGGGCGCAAAGCCCGCCAGGGGGCGCTGGTAGCCGTGCTTCTTCATGTCCCACCAGGCGTCGATCTCGTGCACCACGGGCGTGAAGGCGAAGTTGTACTGCGGCGGGGGCGACGAGGTGGCCCACTCCAGCGTGCGGCCGTTCCAGGGGTCGCCCGTCACGTCGCGCAGTTCCTCGCGCCGCAGGTAGCTCACCACGAGCTGGATGAGGAAGCAGCCGATGCCCAGCGCGACCAGCGCGGCGCCGCAGGCGGCGATCACGAACCAGATCTGCAGCGAAGGATCGTCGAAGTGGTTGGCGCGCCGCGTGATGCCCATCAGGCCCAGGATGTACAGCGGCGTGAACGCTACCCAGAAGCCCACCAGCCAGAACCAGAACGAGCACTTGCCCCAGAACTCGTCGAGCCGGTAGCCGAACGCCTTGGGGAACCAGTAGTTGATGCCTGCGAACATGGCGAACACCACGCCGCCGATGATCACGTTGTGGAAGTGCGCGATCAGGAACAGGCTGTTGTGCAGCACGAAGTCGGCCGGGGGCACGGCCAGCAGCACGCCGGTCATGCCGCCGATGGCGAAGGTGCACATGAA
>Ga0206116_1000856_pt1 | contig 21880 bp, 19 predicted proteins | sample 3A1Ametagenome_FD_178000 | JGI IMG/M metagenome (GOLD analysis project Ga0206116, IMG submission 178000) | Enriched microbial communities from leaf-cutter ant dump, University of Wisconsin, Madison, United States - 3A1A | ecosystem: Environmental > Terrestrial > Nest > Insects nest > Nest dump...
ATGCTCGTAGAAGCACCACATCACCTTGGCGGCGTCGAGCGCCGAGCCGCCGCCGATGGCAACGATCCAGTCCGGCTCGAACTCCTGCATGGCCTTGGCGCCGCGCCAGACGGTCTCGACCGACGGGTTGGGCTCGACGCCGTCGATGACGATGGACTCGATGCCGCCCTTCTTCAGGATCTCGATCGCCTGGTCGAGGAAGCCGAAGCGCTTCATGGAGCTGCCGCCGGTGACCAGAGCCGCCTTCTTGCCCTTGAGGTCGGCGAGCTTGGAGAGCGAGCCCTCGCCGTAAATGATGGTGCGGGGAATGGAGAAGTTCATCACGGTCATCTCAGTCTCCTTGTCGGAACGAGGGGAGGGCTCGTCCGGACATGGCGGTCCGGTCCGTCTCCACGAAGGAAGCGGGTGAGGCGGGCTCTCTATTGCGAAGTCTGGCGCGGGGCCGGGGAGGTCGGCGCCCGCAGGAGGGTTATTTCCTGACGACTAGATCAGACTTTGGTCGCAGAAACACAAGTCATCTAAAAACGTTTAAGTCTTTGGCTCCGTGATATAAACGGTTTATATGTACAACATAATCATCTTTACTGTGAGGGAAAATACGAGGTCTTTGGGGGGCTGGATGCACGGAAAGATGCCAGCGCCGGAGGTGGCCGGCCGGTTCGCTTGACACACGGGAAATGTAGGGAGCGTTTGGTGCGGACGGCGGGGCTCACCGAAATGCCCGGGTATGCACTTCGCCTTATTTATAATTTATGTTTCGGTTCAATAAGTTACGTGAAAACTTGTTGACATGAGTCCGGGCGATTTCGGGAAGATTTTTGGGAAGATATTCCTGCACGGCTCTTCAGCCATGCGGAGGAGTCTGCCGGGCAGCGTTCAATTAGGTGATAGACGGCCTCTGCGGCCGACTGTCCCTGCCGCCGGCCCGCTAAATGCGCAGTGGCGTGCGAGCTGCAGCAAGGCGTCCTGTTTGACGGGTTGAAAGTTGGACTCCTCCCGCGGAGCGAATTCGCTTTCCACGCGGACGAAGATGGAATGAGCCGAGGCCACGCGTTTCGCGAGCGCGGCAAGCAAGCCCCTGTTTGTCGACATTAGGGTGTCCAGGCTCGGGTGCGCTGGTTGCAGCTTCACATAGATCGGCGCAGAGTCGTCGATCCGGATGCCTACGGTGGCGTCGGTCACGTGAAAACCGTGAGTGAATACGATGAATGATTGACGTCCAACCCTCGGCGAACAGTAAAAGTGGAGCGACATCCGCGACGGGCTCGTCAGCACGGCTTCTTTCCATGGGGCTCCGGTCAACTGGTCCACCCCTTCGTAGAGCAGCCACGGCTATTCAGCCCAGGCGGGCTTGGTCAGCATGAGGCCAAGAGCGAGCGCAATCTTCCGGAGCAAGGGGACAGTCCTTCAGCCAACGGTGGATCCGACTGATGTCTGTCACCTTAGTCAACGTACTGCAACGGGTTGCACCAAAGTGAGAACGCGCACCCGTACATAAACCGGGCTTGTCATTTCCCCGCCTCACTCTGCCTATTAAGGACCTCGACAGGCGCCGCGTAGCCACCGACGCGAATACCGTTGATCCATACCTGCGGAAGAGGTGAGAAACCGGCGTTCACGCGTCGGCCGAGCTTCTTCATTCTGGAGAGCTTCCTGTCGCTAACACGTCCCGCTAACTGCTCGTCGGCCATTTGCTGAGGGCTTAGCATATCAGTTCCACTTACTCAGATCGAACGGCGGCAGCGCCTCGAGCTTGGGCACGTCTGGCACGATGAAATCGGGCCCGGCCGGTATGTTCACGATCGGCGCGGGCGTAGGCTGACGAGCCGCCTCGGCTGCACGGCGCCGCGCTTCGCGGATGGCCAGGTCCTTCTGCTTGCGCAGCTCTTCGGCCCTGCGGAAGTAATCGCCCTTGGCGGCCTTGAGCTCGTCGATCGACACCTTGGCTGCAGCCTTGCCCTGGCGACGTCCCATAGCGATCAGGGCGTCGTCGCGCGACATGCCGGAGGCCATGAGCCTGGCGATCTCGCGCTCCTCTGCAGGCAGGGTCTGAGTGGCGAGATACCGGCGCCGATCGGCGTAGGCATCCAGGAAGAAGGGCAGGATCTTCTCGGCGCAGACGAAGCCGATCTTCGGCAGCGCCGGCGGCGGCGACTGGCGCATCCAGTTGAACTTGCTGGCAACGATAGCCGCCCAGTTGCGGACGACGAAGTCCAGGAAGTTGTGGCGGGCCTCGACGTCGTTCTGGAAGTGCGCGGCAAGCGTCGACCGCACCATGAACATTTCCTTCTTCGACCACGTCGGAACGGCGTCGCCTTGGTGCGTCTCGGCCCAGGCTGCCCGGAAGGTGACCTGATAGGCCTCGCCCGTATCGCGAGACCGGTTGTGGGTGGCAGCTTCCTGCCGTGCCACGGCCGAACGGCTCATCGCGTCGGCGGCGAGCTCGCGGACACGAGCTTCCGGGGAGGGGGGCGGCGCAACCGGGGGAGGGGTTCTTTCTTCCGGGGTGGTGATCTTCGCCGGCCGGGTCCGGAGCCTGATCTTCGGAACAGAAAGCAAGCTGACCTCCGGCGCAGCCGGCAGATCATTTTCGGTCTGTTTATCGGTTTGTTTATCGGTCTGTTTAATAGGAACGCCACCGTGGCGGTTATTATCCGCCAACCTGGCGGGTATTGGTACAGATTTGGCGGTTATTGCTGCTGGGCTCGTCGACTGATTAACCGCCACGATGGCGGGTATGAACGAGCCGAAGTCCAGTTCCGGACTCTGATTTGTAGCCTGCGAAATTCTCTTCGGAACGGCGAGCGTCATCATGCCCTCCATCGGTGCCCAAGTGAAGTTGAGACGGATCAGGGTGCACTTGTGCCGGATCGCTTCAACGATGATCGCACCCTTTGCCCGGAGGCATTGGATGAGTCGCTCAAGCGAACGGCGCGGCAGGCCGATCGGCGGCAAGCGCCAAGGCCACACCGGGTCATCCGATGGAATGCCGTTGAGCATCTGATCAACGGTTACACTAAGGACGTCGCGGCCCCATTCGATAGAGTTATCCGCGACATAACGGAGAAAGTCCCTTTCAGCCACTGACAAATGCGGACGCCATACTCTTTCAATCACATTCCGGACTTCGGTCCTCTCCGGCACGGAGAATGCGCAAGTCATCTTAGTATTGGCTCGTTCAATCGCGAGCATGGTCTTTGGCCTTTCTCGCCGGCAAGACCGGGCGATGACGCGGTGTGTTCTGCTCAAGTGATTGAAGTGATTGCACCGCTATGAGGACGTCCCCTCGTTGCGGCAGCAAGCGGTGCAGCAGCCGCTGCAACCAGGGGACTCGAGCCGGGGATCAGTCCAGCGCGTATAATATTGGTACGCTTAGCGAGCGTTTATTTCAAGTTATATTTAGTATATTTTGACATACACTTGAATACTATCATGTATTCATTTCGTATTTTTATGTGTCGATCTATGTGGCGTTTTCCATGGCGTAAGAATGAGTTCTGTCGACGAGCTTCCTTCTAAATTCTGTCGCGGCGTGATTTGCACTCTTTTGGTCCCGCCTAGCCGACCTCGGAAAGTCGCGCGATCTGTACGATTTCCCGCGCTAGGTGCTAGAATGCTTATTGCTCGCGTTTTGACCGGCCGTGCACACCCTATGCTCCGCCCAACCTCAGTTTGGGCAGCAAAAGCTCGCTGTAGCCAGCCTTCAGAACGTCGACAATTGGGCGTGGCGTGAGAACCTCCGCAATTGTCTCTGCGGAGACTCTCACTGGATCGCTATAGCCTGCGTGCGTCCATGGGTAGGCTTTGCCACCCCACAGAAGGATTGGGGGCGGGCGGTGTTCGGCGTGAGCACCTGTTGCGATAGCTACAAATACGCCCTTTGGAAGGTCGCCCACACACGCCTTGTAGGTGATCTTGCCGCTTGGCCCGAGCCTCATGGCATGTAGCTCGTTATCGATCGCTTCAACAGACACCGTTCTGTTTTGGTCTACGCCGTGAGTACACTTCCAGCAGCTTCTGAAAAGCTTCAATGCTTCTGCACGGCACCGCCCGCAAGGACGATGTCCGGCCGCTAGTGCCACAGGCTCATCGAAAAAGAACAATGGCGTGTATCTTCCAGGCGTATCGAAGGCCACCGGACCATCAATCGCAGTCGTTACACATGAAATCCAGCTGCGGTGCCTCCATGTCCGCGCGACTCTTCCGTCGCCAGCGTGGAGGTCACCGCGATTTCCCATCATCGTGCCTTTGTGCGGCGTCGCCTCGATTTCACCGAAAGGCGTCACCCGGTTTCTGCGAGGATGCAAAACTGCGTTGCAACGCGCTGCAAAGATCATAGCTGAACCATGGAGCGGACGACGGATGGCGAGAAAGGGGTGCCGTTCGCGCTGACGTAGCCACGGCGGGCAAGTTCGGCCGCGATATCCCGAAGCGACATCCGCTCCCCTTTTCTGGGTTTGCGGCGCAAGTTCTTGGCTAGAGTCACAACGTCGGGTGTTAACTCGGCATGGGATTTCCGACCCTCGCACTTCTCTCCAGCGGCCCGCCTCCGCTCGCGCGCTACCTTCAGCTTGCTAACTAGCCGGGATTTTTCCAGCTGAGCGAAAGCGCCAGCGATCTGACGCATGGCCACTTTGAAAGGATCGGACGTGTTTGTCAGGTCGTCGCCCGTTGCCGTAAGGACAGTCACCTCCCGACCGATCAGAAGCAGGATGCCCAGCTCTTGGGTGACAAGGTCGCGAGCGAAGCGCGATGCATCCTCGACAATAACGGTTCTTACGCCGTTGGTCTCGATGCGGTCGAGCAAGGCGGCAAACCCTGGACGAGTTTCGATCGGGTCGGCGCCTGAGACAGCCGCGTCATAGTACTCATCGACGAGGTGATACCCACCGCGCTCCGCGAAAGCGCGAATGGCCTCGCGTTGGCGTTTATCGCTGTCTTTGTCCGCACCAACATTCGCGGCCGATGACGTCCGCAAGTACGCAACTGCCTTGATCCGGCCGGACACCCTTGCCACGTTACGCCCCCTTGAACATGGCTCTGTTCTTTTTTCTTCAGAATTCGATACTATAAGGTATGTAAGTGTTTGTCAAAAATACGAATTTATCATTTTAGTCTGCAAAGACAAAGCTCGCAGAGCAATGGGCTCCGCGGTCTCTCAAACGTCGATGCGAGATCGCCTCGCATCGGCATCTCAATTAGGCGATCGTGAAGGCCGAGGCGTTCAGTCCAGATACAGGCGATTGGAACTTGACGACCTGCACGGCGGCAGCCGACCCCGTGCCATCGCTGTCCCATATGATCCGGCTCGAGGTGGCCAGGAAGTAGGCGTGGGGCGCATTAGGGGGCCTAGAACTGAGCACGACGTGGTCGGCCGCCGCTCCTGACGGCAGCCCAAACGACGCGGCGTCGATCCTGATGGTGTCGCCGACGGTCGCGCTGAAGTCGGTTATGGTGCCCAACCCACCGCCATTCTGGATGACGAAAGCATCGGCGCCGGTACCGCCCGTCAGCGTGTCGTTGCCGGCCCCGCCTTCGAGCACGCCGTTTCCATCACCGCCGTTGAGAATATCGTTGCCGCCATCCCCGCGGAGATAGTCGTTGCCCCCTTGCCGAAGAGTTGGTCGTCTCCGGTCTTCACTACATCCTGGAGATCGCCCCCGATGATTCTCATCACACGAGCACCGACCGCACGCTCTCGCTCCAGCCCGGCATGACGGTGCGCGTCGAGATCAAAACCGAAAGCCGCAGCGTCCTCAGCTTCCTGATGTCTCCCTTGGCAGAGACGCTGGCGAACTCAGGACACAGGTGAGAACTTCATTGCAACCCGTTGCAACAATCCTCTGTCTCTACAATTGCCCCGGATAGGCACTCACTCCGAGGACTTTGCCTGAAGTCGGGTCGTAATCACACTCGTATGTGTGAATGATCCAAGCGCCGAAACCGTTCTGGAACTTAATCGCACTGCCAAAGAAACGCAGGGTGCCGGCCGCCTCACTCAGCCATCCGACCTTGGTGAGCTTCGGCTCAAGAAATCCGTCCGTCCATTCGAAGTTATTCTTGGCAAGAAGCTCGATCGGCCGCCGGCACTCAAACCCAGCCTGGGACCGCCACTTACGAGCCCAACAATCCAGATTGCCACGGCAAAGCGTGTCCTCGATCTCTTGAGCGAGCTTGTCTTCTTTCGACTGCGGAGCGAACCACCACCACACCCCGCCCGCCAAGACTGCCAAGCCGAGAACACTCTTCCACGTAGACCTCTCCGCACTCACTGTGTAGCCCTCCGATCACATCGCTCTACTGTGTAACCACAATTTGTGGTATATATGAACCACATAACGTACATAGACGCTTTCGGACTGTCAGGAACATTTTGTTCCGATGGAGCAGTTCGCTACAAATTTGAAAAGACGCGCCAAGGAGCTTGGTCTCGCGCACGCAGAAGTCGCTCGGCGCGCGGGGCTGACGGAGCGTCGATATGGCAACTATGTTGCCGGGACGCGCGAGCCGGATTTGGCTTCGCTGCTACGGATAGCACAGGCCCTGGGTACCACGCCCGATCAACTGCTCGGCCTTGAAAACAAGACCGCAGGCAGAACGACACGCGACGTACTTCAAGATCGGCTGCTATCGGCTTCCGCCGGCATGGAGCAATCTGACCTCGAGCTGCTCATCATCGCTGCCGAAGCAATTGTCGCTGCCCGTGGCAAGTCGGCCTCGCGCAAAGGTCCTCAATGAAACGGTGAATGCAGATCGAACAAGTCCAACTGCCGACCATGCATTGCAACGGGTTGCACCGATCTGCCTAATGCCCAAAAACACGAAGAGTTTTGCAATGACTTTTCGGTCGCCGAAGCAAAAGGCGCATTCCATATAACGCTCTCCGGCGGCCACTCTCCTCACGATCCCGTTGCGTTGGTGCCAAATGGGGCTAACTCTGCGCCGTGCGATACAATTTCCGACCTATCCTCCATTGGCTCGGGTTTCAGCTTGCATTCATCCAAATTGTGCTCAGCGCGCTGGACGTTCACAACGATCCTGTCAGCCCGTCTGATCAAACTTCTTCACGAACGACAGCAGAATGAACCGCACCGGCGTGCAAAACCCACATAGGCAACCAGACGGCCGCAGCTTTGCGTTGAGCGACCGGGATGTTAGGGGCAACACGGTGCAACGCGTTGCACCAATTTCCTTCTGGCCTCACTGAGTTGTCGTTTTTGGCCTTGGTAGGTTGTCCTGCGCACATTGCAGGGTTGATCGAGCCGCTGCGTCCTAAGTGGTAGCCGCGTAGGCAGGAGTGCGTAGCGCCGCTGGTCACCAAGTTCGCGTCGCTCGGCACAAAGCCGACTCGCGATCTGTTACCGAAAGCTGGTAGTCCCTAAGAAAACATAACCTTAAATAGATCCTACGCTGTCCAACTCCGGTTACACTTCAGTAGGGCCCCTCTCGGTGAGAGAGACACTTTCCAGCTCCGCGTCTTGCGGTTGGTTGCGCAACAATCTAGGATTTAGTGACTAGATTGTACTTGCCAGTAACAAGCAACCGCTGGAAGAAATCGCACGCAAGTAAGGCGGAGGACGCTGTGCGGGGTTGGGACCGGTGTGTGGAGGAGTTATGTACTCGGCTTCGATCCGACGCTTGCTGGAGCTCTATCCGGCTGGAGCGTCGCAAGAGCAGTTGCTTTGGCGCCTTAAGGTGTCAGGCGTGCGTGCCACGTCAGTCGACATACTCCAAAGCCTTAACGAGTTGTCCGCCAACGGCGAGATTAGGATCATCGCACAAGGACGCTGGGTTCTCTCCCGCCTCCTTGCTCCGGAGCAACACCCACTAACTCCAAGCAAGGACCAACCGTACGAAAACCACGCTTTCATAAAAAGTGTGTGGGGCAAGTGCGAGCGCTTGTCGCAGACCGTGGGCGCGGCGGGTGGGCTCGGCAACGAGAGACAGGACTGGCGGCTGCAGGAATTTTGGCGCCAAGTGCTCTCGTATTATGCGGCTACCCAGAAAGCGGATCCACGCGGCCGCATCACCCAGTTTGCTGATCGCCATGGCGTGCAATGGCAGCTGTTCGTCGCGAGCGGCGAATGGTGGCAAAACGCAAGGCTCTCCTTCGAACTCCCACGTCTGGGTGAGGAGTTTCGCGAAGCCCTCATGAAGCGATCCGAACGCACATGCGCGGTCGGATATCCCGTAACCACAGTCGAGACAAACGCCGGCGTCGAGTTCCTGCCAGCGATGCTGTTGCCTGCCTATTGGCAGATCGCGGGCGATCACCTCGTGATCGAGATCGAGGACGATTTGCCGGCGATCAACCCGGATTGGTTGCGGCGCGTTACCGGGCGTACAAGCTGGAAAGCCGAGGCCCTCGTCGACGCGCTGTTTCCGGCCGGAGAGGACGAGGGGCTCGACGCCGTCGCCCGACGGATGCGCAATGCGCTCGCCAGCTTCGGCGGCGGAAAGATCGCCGCCGGTAGGCTGGACGATCAGGTTGCCACCAAAGGTGAAGGGCTACGAAACGCGGCGGCCATATTCCTTCCTACCGACAGCAGTTACACTCAAGGTGCTGCCCGGGACCTCGAACTCATCAGCACGGCCTCTGAATCAGAATGGCAGAGGACAGCCCTTTGCAGCCTGTTCGGCGAGGCCGGCCACGTTCCGGACAGAGCTTCCTCGACCGATGTTGTGCAACTGCGCGACATGACGGATAGGCAGTTCACCGCCGCCTCTGCAATCCTGAATGCCCCCATCTCGCTCATCCAAGGGCCGCCTGGAACTGGAAAGAGCGACATCGTCGTTTCTTCCATCCTGTCCGCGGTTCTCGCAGGCAAGACTGTTCTTTTCGCTTCAAGAAACCATCAGGCTCTGGATGAAGTCGAGACGCGCCTCCGCCAGGTTTGTGGAGAGGTGCCGATCCTGACGAGAGGACGGGATGCCGAAGGGGGGAGAGACACCGACTTCCTGTCGGAGCTGAGAACACTTGCCGCGACGGAGCCAAGGCCACATGGATCTGTCGACACACACCATGACCTGCTGTCAGCCCTCGTTGCGCCGAGCCGGGCCAAGGCGTCACGCCTGAGGAGGACCGACCTTGAACTGAGGCTTGCCGCGACGCTGGATCGACTCCTTGCTGTCGCTGGGGCTGAGGGCAAGGACGTTGCAACAAGGCGCGTAGGACCAGGACTCGGACAACTCATCCTTGCTTGGATTGCTCGAGTGGCCCGCTGGCGGCTGTCGCCCCCCTCCCTCGGCACACTAGACCGTCCGCTAAGGCCCGATGCCTCAGTGGCAGAACTGCGGAAGAGCACCAGAGATCTCAGGAGTGAGCTGGACCGTTTCGCTGCGCTGAAACCGGCCGAGGCGCCGGAGGCCATCGCGCCACTTGCTGGGACTGAAGACGGGCAGCGTCTTGTTGGTGTCCTTCGGCAAATTACCGGGATGTCGACGGCGGACCGGCAAGGACTGATAGACCGCATTAGGGAGCTGGAGTTCTCCGGAGCCAGCAAGGCCAAGGATATCCAGGCCGACGATGCAAGGATTCTGCTTGGCCATCGTCCTTGTTGGGCAGTCAGCACCCTCTCCGTTCCTTCTCGCATTCCATTGGTGCCAGCCCTCTTCGACCTGCTGATCATCGATGAGGCCAGCCAGTGTGACATTGCCTCGGCGCTGCCGTTGTTTTATCGCGCGAGGCGGGCGGCTGTGGTGGGAGATCCCATGCAGCTGTCCTTTGTGCCACAACTGTCCCTGGGCCAGGAACACGCCTTGATGGACGCTGCCGGCGTGCCCAAGAGCGGCAGGTGGCGGATCGCGCAAAGCCGCACTTCACTGTTTGATTTCGTCGCCACGCGGCCCTGTCGGTCCGAACATTTCCTAGCGGATCAGTTCCGGTCCGCGCCTGGTATCATCGACTACCTCAACGACCGCTTTTATGATGGAAGGTTGGTCGGCCGCCTGGATGACGACAAGCTTAGGACAGCCCCGGGATACAAGCCGGGGCTGGCCTGGGTCGATGTCAAGGGCCAAACCAGTCGCCTCGCTGACGAAAACGTCAACGAAGCAGAGGCGAGTGAAGTAGTGCGCCGGGTCTCCCTGCTTGCTTCGGACTCAAATTTTAGCGGGTCGATCGGGGTGCTGTCACCGTTCAATGGCCAGGTCAGCCTCATTCGCCGTCGGCTCGGTGACGTCCTTCAAGCGTCGGGCGGGTCAGACATCGAGATCAAGGTCGCCACGATCGACAAGTTCCAGGGTGGGGAAGCGGATGTGATCTTCTTCTCTCCGGTCGTTACGGAAAGCGCTGGTTTCGGCGCGTTGTCGTTCATTCGCAAGGAACACCGCAGGCTCAACGTTGCCGTGAGCCGGGCTCGATCCGTTTGCGTCGTGGTCGGCGATCTCGCCTTCGCCCGATCGTCGGGCATCCATCATCTCAAGAGCCTCGCACGCTTTGCGACCGAACCCTATTCACCGCCACGCCCACCCTTTGACAGCGTATGGGAGCGTAAGCTCTACCAAGCCATGCTTCAGCGTGGGTTGGAACCTGAACCGCAGTATGCGGTCGGACGCAGGTATCTCGACTTCGCCCTGTTCAAGGGCGGCGTGCAGCTTGATGTGGAAGTGGATGGCCGTGCCTTCCACACCGATAGAGACGGTAATCGGAAGATCAGCGATCGGTTGAGAGATGCAGAAATGGCGGCGAGGGGATGGAGAGTCCGCCGCTTCTGGGTTTCCGAACTTGATCGCAACATGGAGAAGTGCCTTGACCTCATCGTTGACGACCTCGAGCGCGCCTGAAGGCGATCGGGACAGGGTCAGACCGTCGCGGCTGCCGGCCATCGCCGTTGTCATGGCCGCCGTTCTGATCATCTTCTTTGCAATAGCGATGCTTGCCATCCTCGAACGGCACAAGGCATTTGCGGCACGGCAGGATGAGCTCGATCTACAGGCACAGCAGGTGCGAAGCGAGAGAGCCTCACTCGATGCGGACATCTCGGCCCAACAGGGACTGAAGGATAAGTTTGCCTCGCTTCAGGCCGACATTCAGGCGCGGACCAAGGACTTAGATGGCGTCAGGGATCAGTTGGCCGAAAAGGATAGGGAACTGAAGGAGCTCGAAGAGGCGCGAAAGCAACGCCAGCAGGCCGAAGAGGCAGCGAAGGCTGCTGAGGCGCAAAAGCTGGCTGCTGTCGATGAACGCGACAAAGCGACGGCCGAGAAGCAGCGTCTCTCTGATGAAATAGATCGACTCACTGCCAGCCTGTCGGACCTTGATGCCCGAAAACAGACGCTTGAGGGAGATATTGAGAAGGCACGACAGGCGAAGGCGGAAGCGGATCAGGACGCCGCGACGGCGAAGGCCAAAGCCGCCCCCCTGCTGGCATCGGCGAAGGCACAACAGGACAAGGTAGTCGCGCAGAAGAAGGATTTGGATACACAGTTGGCATCGGCGCGGTCCGATTATTCTGAGCTGCAACTGCAAGTCCAAGCTGCAAAGGCCGATCTCGCCAAAGCGATGAGTGACAGGAGCATCGCCGAAGATGCCCGCGAGGCCGCGACGACAGCGAAAGCTGATGCTGAGAATCGCCGGCAACAGGCAGAAGACGACGCTCACGCAGCATCGGAGCGGTTGAAAGCCGCCAATGACGATCGGATCAAAGTCCTGTCGGAGCAGCAACAACTTGCGTCCGACATCAAACAGTTGGCGGACCAGAAGGCAGCTATTGAGGGGCCGCTCGCTTCGCTGCAAAAGCAACTTGCTGAGACCCAGCGTCAGCTGACAGAAGCCCAGCAGCAAATGGTAGCAGCGCGCACAGAGGCCGCTCAAGTTGAAGACCTGAAGGCGCAGGCAAAGGCCTTGCTAGACGAGCGAGACCGAGTTCGGAGCGAGGCTGCGCAGGCAAAGGCCGAACTCCAGCCGCTGCAGGAGAGCCTGCAACGGAACCGCGATGAGTTGACCGCAGCCCAGTCACGTCTGTCGGCGCTCACCACCGAAGCGGAACGCATTGCCGCGACAAACAGTGCAAGCACACGGTCCGATGGAGAGCTAGAGGCCTTACGGGCTCAGGTACAGCAAGCGGGCCGCGCAGCCGGCGAAGCTGAGGCTCGTCTGCGCGATCTGGCCGTTAAGGTTGCCGACGCGACAGCGACGCTGGCGAACCTCTCGTCTCAAAAGGACGGGATTGCCCGCGAGATCGAAGAGTTGACTCGGCAGCGGGACGCTCTGTCTCGATTGTCTGCCGGCAAGCTCCAGATGCAAGAGGACAGAGACCGGCTCGCCGCTGAAACTCAGCGCTTGATCGACCAGCGAACCACACTTCTCGCCGAGATCGCTTCACTGACGGGGCAGAGGCCCGCGTCGGCTGGTGGCGCCGATAGCTTACCAGTCGGCAACCAACGCCACGAGGCTCCTCAATCCCAAAGCACTACAATGACGTCATCGCCCACTGCACCGGCAACTGCTCCGGTCGAACCGGCCATTGAGGAGCCCAAGCCGTGATCGAAATGCTTCTGGCAAGTCCGTATGCGGTGTTGTCTGTACTTCTGGGCTTTGTTCTGTTCATTGCGCTGGCTGCGGCCTCGCTGGTCTTATACGAGCGTCAACGTCGAAACCTCCCGGCGGTTGCCGAGTGGGTCGATCTTGGCGAAAGAATCGAACGGAAGCGGAGCGAGCTTGCCGTGATCGAAGAGAAGCTGGCCGAGCTTGGGCGACAGGCTGGCGAGCGCGATCATCTTCTGGCGGAGATAGACGCATTACGAACGCAGCGGGAAGCCGTTCAGCTTGAGTATGCGGGTCTGGCAGATGCGCGAGCCCAGATCGATGACGTCAAGATGCAGGCAGCTCAGGCTGCGACCGAGTTGGCCAAAAGCCAAGATGAGCTGTCTGAACTTCAGAAACGACGCGAGGAGGCTTCCGCGCTTCAGCGTCGGATCGAGGAGATGAAGGCGCAACTTGGTGGTCTGCCCCATGAACTCTCTGCCGAGATCGAAGCACTCCAGACGACTCTTTCCAGCCTAGAGAGGGAGCTCGATGAGAAGCGTGCTGAACGAGGTACCGTACGGGCTGAGGCCGCCGCGGCGGAACAACAACTCCTCGACATGAAACGGCAGCGCGAGGCCCTGCTTGAGGAGCTTCCGACCCTCGCGGCCAGAGCGACGGACGCGAAGGGAGAGCTCGACATCCTCAAGGAAATGCTGCGGCAGGCGAACCAAGCGACTGAAGCGGTCAGGGCTGAGGTGACTCAAACGCACAGCGACCTCATCGCGACCAGGCATGCGCTGTCGGGCGCGACGGCCGAGGTTCAGGAACTGGCCGCACGAAAGGAGATCCTCCACTCTACGGTCACCGAACTGGCCGCAAAGAAGGAGCAGCTTGAGAGGGAGGTCGAGAGCCGCCAGCAGCTCGGGCGTCAAGACGATGCCGGTGCCCCGTCACAGCAGGAGGTCCTCGGCGACCTCATGCGGCTACCAGTGGTTCTCGATGGTGGCGGAGGAAAGCCCGTTGCTTACGCGCAGCTCGAGAGCGAGGAAGCTGCGCTCCAGCGTGTGACTCAGCACCTGAAATCTCACAATCTCGAGTATCCGGAGCGGGTCATCTATGCATTCCATACGGCGCTTAAAATCAATGATGTCGCCCAACTCACGGTTCTTGCTGGCGTCTCGGGAACAGGAAAGAGCTTGCTGCCGAGACGTTATGCCGAGGCCATGGGCATTCGTTTCTTGCCAATCGCTGTCGAGCCGCGTTGGGATAGCCCTCAGGATCTTCTCGGCTTCTACAACTACGTCGAGAAGAAGTTCAAGGCGACCGAGCTGGCCAGGGCCTTGGTCCATCTTGATCCCTACAACACATCGAGTCTCGTAAGCCCGGACGACAAGAGTTTTTCCAACGATGTAATGATCGTTCTACTCGACGAAATGAACCTCGCGCGTGTCGAGTATTATTTTTCGGAGTTTCTCAGTCGCCTTGAGGCGCGTCCGTCCCTTTTCTCGAAGGGCGAGCAACCCAACCAGCGGCGTGACGCCGAGATTCCGGTCGATATCAGAGGCCGGCAGGAGAGCACCGTTCGGCTCTATCCACCGCACAACATGTTGTTCGTTGGCACCATGAACGACGACGAAAGCACGCAAGCCTTGTCCGAGAAAGTCCTTGATCGCGGCAACGTCATGCAGTTTGCGGCGCCAAATGCCTTCGCCGATGTCAAGAACACCGAAGGCAGTCTCGCAATGGAGCGTCGTCTTGCCTTTGCGACCTGGAAAGGATGGATCAAGCCAAGCGATCGAATGCCGGAAGCCGACAGAAGCACGACGAAGGATGTCATCACCAAGCTCCAGAACATAATGATGGAATGCGGGCATCCGTTCGGTCATCGCCTTCACGCTGCAATGACCGCCTATGTTGCCAACTACCCCGTCGGTCTGGCACACGGCATTGGTGTCAACAGGCCACTTGCCGATCAGATCGAGTTCAGAATCCTGCCCAAGCTTCGGGGGCTCGCCCTCGATACAGAAGCCGGCAATACGGCGATCAAGCGGCTGAGAGATCTGATAAAGCACGACCTTCAGGATGAGCTGCTCGCCGATGCTCTGGAGGCGCATGCCGAGCGCCAGAGCAGAGGCGGCGGGTTATTCAACTGGCGTGGGCTGATGCGGTAAGCGGAAGGAGAGAGCACCGTGGCTAGCCTCGATATCTGGGCCAACCCTTGGGAACTCAGACCCGCCGCAGATCAAAGCGCGGTCATCGTGGAGCTGACACCGGCCGGCAGAAACTACACGGTTGAAGTCGATTGCGCGCCCATTTTGGTCACCGATCTGCCGAACCCAAGGATTGTGGGTCAAAAGCAGGAGCTGGAGGACCTGGGCCCGGTCGACGAGTCTCGCAGAGCCTATGCACTCTCACTGCCGCTCAAGCGTGATAAGGGAATTGAGATCGAGACGACGCAAGGCGCTGTGAAGTTTCTTCTTCCCCGCGTCCCCGATGCTCCCCATTCGGACGGCGCTCAAGAAACGGCAGAGTTTGAACATGATGGAGGACAACTGTTTGAACGGCTAAAATGCGTGTGGACGCGCCTCAAAGAAGTCGAGGAGGTGCTGGTCGATCCTAAGCATATGTGGCGTAATCTTGCTGATCTCTGGCAAAATGCAGCCACTAGCCGCCCCAAGATGGACGAGATCGTTCGTCAAGCGCGGACGCTTCTGCCGGTCGTAGAGAAGCTCGACAAGACGCCACGGAGAATACTTCGTCGCATTCACACACAGGTTGCGCTCAGCCGCGTCCAGGAACTCGATCGCAAATCCATGAGCTGGCTCATCCGTCAGCCGGGTGAGTCGATTGCCCAGCAAGCCGGTGATAGGCAGACAATCATGGCGGTGGCGCGCGAGGAGAATTTCGATACCCTCGAAAACCGTGTCCTGCACGCCTATGCGCGGTTGGCGAGAAAGACCGCCGACGACTATGCCCCGAAACACCTGACCTCGCTAAAAGCGCGCCACCGCGATGTCCGCAGCTTCTCAAAGCGTTGCGAGAAGTTGGCCAAGGACCTATCCGAACGCAAGATCAGGATCGCAAGGCCCGATGTGACGCCGAACTTCGTTCTGCTCAACAATCCGAGCTACAGCGAGATTTGGGGCGCTTGGCGCCGCCTTCTTGAACACAAGCGGATGTGGGATGAGCTCTGGCCGTGGCAGGCGCGCTCGTGGGAGGAATTCTGCGCCTTGGCTGTGATGGTCGCACTGACTGGGATCGAAGGTGCGCGTCCAGTTGCCACCTCTCCCATTCTCTTCCGCGAAGAGCAGCAAAGCGGCAAATGGGTGGACTGCCTCAACCCGCTTGGCGTCGTGCATCTCGATCGGCAGAAGGTGATTGTTGAGGTGCAGTACGGCTACAAGACCGACAGCCTGAAGTCCTGGTGTGCTCCTCTCTGGCTGCGTCTTGGCCGCGTCAATGATGCGACCGCGTTTCTGAAACGCGTGCCCGTATGGCCAAGGTGGAGCGCCGCGGGTGGATTGTTGGATGGCGAGGTGGACAGCGTGAGCTCCATGGTGGCGGCCAGTGCTAGGGCTCTCCGGGCTGGCAGCGAAGCCGTTAGCGGAGCTCTGGTAATACGTCCAGCGGCCAAAGCCGCCGATGCGGAAACGCGTGGGAGGGCAGCCTGCGTGGCGCTTGGGGCGACCGGTGACGCACTCGGCGATGGGCTGGAACTCCTGCGTGAAGCGATTGTCGAGTTGTTTGCTGGAGACCAGGCAGCATGACTCGCAAGATCATGGGCCTGGACATCAACGGCTGGCACGATTTTGCCGCTCATGATCAGCGCAGCGATGCGGATGACGCCTCAGAAACGAACGCCGACGCAGCCTGGACTGTGATTGATGGCGGTATCGGAAGTGTCGTCGTGGAAATGCCTAAACTACAGTCAGAGAAGCATGGCCACAGCGCGAGCATCTTCGTCGGGGGGCCACAGGCCATCCACTCGCCGGTCGGGCTAGGTGGCGGTTGGGGAGCAGTCGGCGAGCCCGAACTCCGTATCAGCGTGCAGTCCCTGTTGAAGCAGTGGCTTGACGGGGATTTGCGGGATGAGCTCAAGCTCCGGATAAGGGCGGCTGTCGACTCACTGACGTTGCAGGCAGACGAGGTCCTGATAACGCTGCCTGATGTGCACGGCGTCGATGAGGCTCGACAAGAGTTCCTTCTCCAGGCTGTCCGACGAGTCGGCCTTACACCACGCTTGCTATGGCGCCCTGTAGCCGCAACCCTCTATGCCCTGGAGAGCCATAGCCTTGCGACTCCCTTTGAAGGGATGAGGATTGGCTGTCTCGAGCAGACGTCGAGCGGGTTTGAGTTGCAGACCTTAACTTTGAGACGTCTCGACGAACACGGAAACCTGTTCGCTCCCGAACGGAGGGATGCAGGTCAGGCACTTGACTGTGGTTGCGGCCTCCAGTCCCTTCACGATCAGGCGAGCCGCTTTCTGGCTGAGGCAAATTCCGGCTTGGAGCCTCGCAGCCTCGCACCCAGCAGCTTGCCCACCCGGATGCTGATGGACGAACAAATCTCTGAAAAGGACGAGATTCTCCGAAGCGCCAACGCTACCTGGTACCGGATCGAGAAACCGATCGTCACAACAGAAGCATTCAAGTTCGAAGAAATGTCATTGCCGCCTCTGGAAGGCTGCGATGTCATACTTCTGGTGAGCCCACTTCGGGATGATCTCGCAAGCCAGCTGGCCAGACATATTGAGGCGGCGACGTCCCGTTCCGTGATCCTTATGCACAGTGCCGTCATCGCCAAAGGGGCGGTGATCGCGGGGCGACGGATCGAACGTGGCATTCCCCATTATCTCGATCACCTCGACCAAATGTCGTTGGTGGTCCTCCGCGACAACACGGTTGTTCTTGAAGATCTCATCCCCGAGCACGCCGTTGTTCCAGCCAATCGAGAGTATAGATCGGCACCCGTCACCGGTTTCGGCTGGCCCGCCGGGGCGCGGACGGTCACATTCTATTTGCGAAAAGGCGGCGAGTTCAGAAAGTGGCAGGCGGATGGAGTGGCGGCACCCGGGTCAACTGTTCCGGTTGAAATTCAGCTGTCTCAATGGCCCGCTCAGGGACAGGCAAAGGTTTTTGTGACCTCTGTCGAGTGGGAAGCGCTTCGGCAGCGCCCTCTGTACCTGGACTGGTCGAAACTTCCGGTCGATCCTAGGTCCTTCGAGGAAATCGCCGCAGAACTCAAGCCGAAGCCAGTTGTGCCACAAAGGGTCTGTGGTTTCACCCACGCTGCGCTTTGGGATGGCCGTATGGGCGGTGGCCGGGCGTTTCAGTCTTTTGTCGTCAGTATTGATCTGGACTCACCTGAAGACCGGTCCTCACTTGTTGCTTATCTGAGAGGTCAGAGGCGAATTTTTGCCGGGTCTCCGGCCTCGGGGCAGAGCGAATGGCGTGCTGCGTCGCTGCTTGACTACGATGGGAGTCCGCCAGTCGACGCAGATCCAAATGCCGTCAAGGCCCTCGACAATGTGCTTGATTGCCTAGCCGATGACATGTTTGTACACTTGCGGGAAAAACGTCCACTCAAGGACAACAGCCTACTCTTGGGGCTGACCTGGTCATTCGGCCGCTGTCCTTTGAATGCTAAACAGGAGATGCTGCGTGCGGCCGAAGCGCTCTTCGCGGGGCGAAGTCACCCTTTGCTTGCTCCAAACGTCCAGTCAAAGAAAGCGCTAATTCACGGTCTTGGCCGCGTCCTTAAGGAGCCAGATCTCCTGGCGCGATATCTCGATCTGTTGCTGGCCACCCAACTTGCGGGAAACACGCCGGCTGCGCTTGCATCAATCCTCGGTCGGCCCGCTGCGACGCCGGGGATACTCACCGACGAACGAGTGGCGCGGATCGCCTTCAGCACTGCCAACTATCTTGACCAGCTTAAGCGCACGTTGGACTTCAGGCTTGGCCTGAAATACGGACTCAATATCGTCGCAGGCCTCTTGCGCTGCCGCGAAGACCGTCCCTTCGCGCTGTTGCGCGCCTCGTCTCGCGATGCCGTACGCCTCTGGACGATTCTTGCTAGGATCCGAGAACTTTTGAGCGCCCGCCGCGCCAAATTCAATCAATCGGACCAGAAACTCGTCATCATCGAGAATTTGTTGGAAATGCTCGACGGCTCTGGCGGCAAGAGCGAGATACTCATGCAAATCGAAGATCTCTCAGACACTGACTGATCCGAGGGACGCAGAAATGGTCCCGTCGCGTGACTTGTAGGGCATTGTGGTTGCTTCACGGTGCGTGGCTCCTTCAATGACACCCAAACGAGTTCCAGCATTGTTTGGATCATCGGATACAATAGGCGATTTAGGCAGCTATGGTGCAACGCGTTGCACCAATGGATTGGGACAGGGAAGACGCGACAAGCACCTAACTCCCGGCCTTTGCACAGTCATTGACCGGTGCACACGAGAAGGCGCTCAGCCTGATATCCGCTCTCGCGTTCTTCTCTGGCGCGCGGCTAATCGTAGAGCGAGGCGGGCAGGGTGAGGCCGGGATAGCTAACCTTGCTCATCCATTTTGCCAACGTGGCCGGCCGCGTTCCTTGGCCGTACCGCTCTTCGACGCCGCCAGACCGTGCCCAGCCGCCAAGGGCGCGCGTGGCGTCGATCGGCACTCCAGCCTCGCGAAGCGCATCCCTGAAGCCATGCCGAAAGCTGTGAAAACTAACGCCTGTACCCTTACCGTCGAAGCCAGGCAGTCGTGATATAAAGTAGGAAAACCGCTTCTGGAAAACGTCGACAATTTGCCGCTGCGTGTCGCCAGCAAGATCAGGGAATAGCCGAGCGTTGTCGCCGCTTTCATCGCGTCGTGCTTCGACGTACCGCAACAGGCCCAGCCTAATCAATTCAGGATGAAGGGGCACGTTGCGGGTTGCCCCCGGCGTCTTCAGGCTCCGTTCCTCGGTCTCGACAAGGACAAAGCAAGTTGTGCCGTCGATCATTCTAACGTCATTGACGCGCAAAGTCGCAATCTCGCCGAGACGCATGCCGGAGAACAGAGCTATCAGTGGCAACCATTTTTTCCCGACGAAGCCTTCACACCATTTCGGTAGCGCGGCGAAGAGGGTCGTGAGCTGCGATTGGGTGAAGGGCTTTCTAGTCGATGGTGCGCCCTTGGCGCCGACCGTCATGCGTGTTGCCGGGTTGGTCGTCAGGATGCCCTTGCGAATTGCCCAGTTAAAAAAGCTGGATATGTGGTGCGCATGGTTTCGCAGCGTTGTCGCGGAAATGCGCTCATCGTTCGTCTCTTGCGAAAGCGCTGCCGTTTCTCGCAGCGACAGGCCGTCGTATTTTCGCTTTTTCTTGATATTTGCCGGGATCATGGACAGAAGCTCGAATGCCTCGACACAATCGGCTCTGTCGATATCAGCCAAAATCTTGTCATCGCCAAGCAATTCGCGAAGAGCGCGGAACGGCAGGATATACTTTTGGGCGGCGGCCTCCGACAACTCGGCTCGCGTCGGGTCAGTCTCAAAGCGGTGAATTGTCTCGCCCAATGTGGAGCGCAATCGCGCTTTCGGCGGTGGCGGCAGAACGGTCGAAACAGAAGAGAAGAGAGGATCATGCGGCTTGTCGCCGTCTTCGCCTTCCAATCGATCGAGCCGGCGTTTGACGTGTTCAATCTCGGCGCGTCGGACCAATTCAACGAGACGTACAAGTGACCTGTCCGACGACGGCGGCGTTGCAACCCGTTGCAACGGCATCCGCCCACTTTGCACCGGTAGCGAAATGGGGAGTTCGTTTTCCTCCGCTAATCGCACAGCAATGGCGCTGACGTGTGGGACAGCGGCATCGCCTTCAAGAAGCTGGCCAAGCTCAACATCCAAGTTGTCGCGGTCCGTTTGTTCCGGATAGCCGACCGTCGCCTTTTCCAGCCGGTAGAAATAGTCTTGCACAACGCTTTGCATCGTCGTGTCCGCGACTATCGCCGACGCGGATGGTGCATCATGTAAGGCAGAGTCGACCTTTTGTCGTGCAGCTCGGAACTGTCGGTCAACTTCAGCAGCGGCGGCGCGTGCAGCTTCGCTGGCTTGCCGCCTATCGGACGCGCGAAGCGTTATCCACACCTCGCGCTTATTCTTGAAGGCTGGCCGAATGTCTTCCGGCACCCCTCGGCGGTAGTAATAGGCTCCGCCCTTTATCACCAGCCCCGGCGTTTTGGACATAGATACCCGATTTCCTCATCCCAATTTTGGGAAGATATTTGGGAAGATTTCCGTCTCTATGCCCTTGTATTATAAAACATTATAGCAAAGTCAATGCCTTGGGTGTTTGTTGGTGCGGACGGCGGGGATCGAACCCGCATGACCAAGGCCGAGGGATTTTAAGTCCCTTGCGTCTACCAGTTTCGCCACGTCCGCATTGCTCGGCGATATTGCTGGCCGAAGCGGATGGGTCAAGCCCTGATAGCAACGGATGGAGGCGGAGCGGCGCTTCGCGTCGGTAATAGGGAAGCGCCGCTTCGGGAAAGGTGTCAGCCGCACATCTTGACGGGCGGCTTGGTCTTGCCATCGAGCACCGACAGGCGAACGCTGGCGGTGCCGGAGCTTACCATGCCGAGTTCGGTGGCGGCGCCGCGCGCCAGATCGATCACTCGCCCCTTGATGAACGGGCCGCGATCGTTGATGCGCACCACGACGGTGCGACCGTTTCTGAGATTCTCGACCTCAACAAGGGTACCGAAGGGCAGGGTGCGGTGGGCGGCCGTGCGGGCCCCCGGCTTCATGCGCTCGCCGCTCGCGGTGCGGCCGTTCTCGGCGTACCAGGACGCCTTGCCGCATTGAGCCAGCGCGGGCGCTGCCTGGTGAAAAAACGCGACCGCCATGGCGGCCGTGAAAAAAGCGCATCTCGCGCTTGTTTTGAATTGCATGCAGTCAATCCTGTTTGAACCGCGTTGGCAGCGCGGACAAGCCTCCATAGGGACCACCGAAGGTTACCGGCGATCAGCGACGGAGGCTCAAAACAGGGAGAAATGCGGCGAGAATCAGGCCGCGCCAATTTGGGCCGGACAACCGCAAATGGGTACATCCGGCCTAAACTTTGGCGAATCAGTTATTTACATGGTGAATAAAATTTTGGCAGATCAGTCGTTGCCCTGACGGGAAATCGGCGGCTGGAAGGCAAAACCCAGGTCCCAGGGGAAGTAGATCCACGTGTCCTGGCTGACCTCGGTGATGAAGGTATCGACCAGCGGCCGGCCCTTGGGCTTGGCGTAGACGGTGGCGAAATGCGCCTTCGGCATCATGTCGCGCACCATGCGGGCGGTCTTGCCGGTGTCGACGAGGTCGTCGATGATCAGCACGCCAGCACCTTCGCCGCCATCCAGGCTGACGATCTCGGGGCTGACTTCCTTGATG